>CABEDV010000622.1_pt1 | contig 10743 bp, 7 predicted proteins | sample 3423131 | NCBI WGS metagenome assembly CABEDV01 (sample SAMEA5534331, study PRJEB31848) | metagenome | biome: tundra; feature: field; material: soil | place: USA | collected 2013-05 | depth 0.15 m | reverse complement strand
TCTCCCCACGGAATCCGCCCCCTAGCGTAATCGCCACGTCCATTAGTGTGGCATCAGTGCCCGAAACCGACAAGTGATTCAGGACAAGGCCGGATCAAGGCTACAGGCTGCGGGGAAGTGTAATCGACGCAACTACTATAGCACTTAGTGAATGGCGCTCCGATGCAGCGAGTCAAAGCCGACTATACTTATTTGGCGGCACTCGGGCCACCGATTCTGTGTTAGCCGCGATTACCCGCCCGGGGCGGATCTCGCTGCCAGCAGGCGGGCGGCCGGGTGCTCTCAGGTGGTCCCGGGGGCGGCGGTGATCAGCGGTGCTTTCCCGCCGAAACCGGCTGTGAAGGCATAGGATCGGTGCCTCGCCGGCCGGGACATCCACGGAGGAATCCTTCTCCCTGGACCCAGCATCGACCGCTGGCGGCTTGGGGGACGCATGGCCCGCGCGCTCATCGGGATCACCAGCCAAATGGTGGCAGCGCGCTGGGGCGACTGGGTCCGCGAAGCTGTGCTGTCCCCGCAGACCTACTCCCGCGCCGTGGAGCGGGCCGGGGCGGTGCCGGTCCTGGTTCCGCCCATCCCGCCGGGCGGGATACCCCGGCTGATCGAACGGCTGGATGGCGTGCTGTTCACCGGGGGCGAGGATGTCGATCCGGCGCTCTATGGCGCGGCCCGGCACGAGCGGACCGACGAGCCGGATGCCAGGCGGGACAGGTTCGAGCTCGCCCTGGCCCGCGCGGTCATCGAGGCGGGACTCCCGTTCCTCGGGATCTGCCGCGGCCTGCACGTGCTCAACGTGGCCCGGGGTGGCACCCTGGTGCAGCATCTCCCCGATGCTGTGGGGCACCACGGGCACGCCCCGGACCGGGCCAGGATGAGCTTCCACGATGTGCGGATCGAGCCTGCGAGCAAGCTTGGCAGGCTGCTCGGAGAGAAGGTCAGCGTGCCGGGTTCGCACCATCAGGCGGTCGCCCGGCTCGGTGACGGGCTCGAGGCGGCCGCGTGGGCCGACGACCAGGTGGTGGAGGCGGCCGAGTTCCGCGGCAACCCGTTCGGCATCGGCGTGCAGTGGCGCCCGGAAGAAGCTGATGACATGCGGATCTTCGAGGCATTCGCGGAGGCCGCCGAGGCCGCCTGACGGTCGGCCTGCCCTGGTCGATCTGGGGTTCGGGGCCGGTTATAGCCTGCCCAAGCTCCGCATCGACCATGGCCGCCGCCTCAGGCGGCCCGGAGGCGCCGTCCTAGGATGATCCGGTGACTTCAGCCGGGTACCTTCGATTTCCGCATGTCCAGGATGACTTGCTCGCCTTCGTGGCCGAGGACGACATCTGGCTCGCCGCCGCCTCCGGCGGCCGGGCCTGGCGGGTCTCCGCCGACCGGGCTCAGGTCAGTCATCCTCGGCTGGCCCGGGACGGCGCCCTCGTGGCCTGGACAAGCTGGCGCGACGGGCCACCCGAGGTGTACGTGGCGGGAGTGGACGGCGACGCTAGCCGCCGGCTCACCTACTGGAGCGACCCGGATACCCGGACCTGCGGGTGGACACCGGATGGCGAGGTCCTCGCGCTCACCTGCTCCGGGCAGGCCTTCGACCGGTTCACCTGGGCGCACAGCGTGCCCGCCGATGCGGGTGGGCCACGCCGCCTGGCCTTCGGCCCGGTTTCGGATCTTGCCCTGGAGCCCGACGCCCGCGTCTTGCTGAACGGCTCGTGGGGGCGCGACCCGGCGTTCTGGAAGCGGTACCGGGGCGGGACTTCGGGGCGCCTGTGGACGGCGGGAGCAGATGGCCCATTCCGGCGGATACTGGCCGACGTGGCCGGCCAGTTCGCGAGCCCGATGCTGGCGCGGGGCAGGCTGGTATTCCTATCTGACCATGAGGGGACGGGCAACCTCTACTCGTGCCAGCTCGACGGATCCGGCCTGCTGCGGCATACCGACCACGACGGCAACTACGCTCGCCAGGCCAGCACCGACGGCAGCCGTGTGGTGTACCAGTGCGCGGGGGAGATCTGGATACTCGACGGCCTCGAGCCGGGCAGCGAGCCACGGCGGGTGGACATCACCCTCGGCTCGGCGGCCGCGGCCCGCACTCCGCGGCTGGTGTCGGCGCAGGACCATCTGGGCGACCTGTCCTGCGATACCACCGGCCGGGCCAGCGCGGTCGAGGTCCGAGGCACCGTGCACTGGCTCACCCACCGGGACGGCCCGGCCCGGGCCCTGTCCGTGACGCCCGATGCCCGGGCCCGGATGCCCCGCGTGCTGGGCAGTACCGGTGACGTGGTCTGGGTGAGTGACGCCGGTGGCTCGGACGCGCTGGAGATCGCGCCGGGCGGCGGTCCCGGGCTCGCCGCCGTCCCCGCTCCGCCCCGCCGGCTCGCGGAAGGCGCGCTGGGCCTGGTCAGTGAGCTGGCCGCGGCGCCTGACGGGTCAACGGTGGCGGTGGCCGCCAGGGACGGCCGGCTGCACGTCGTCGACGTGGCGTCCGGGCAGGTGAGCCTGCTGACGCAGGCCCAGGACGGGCCGGTGACCGGGCTCGTCTACGCCCCGGACTCGGCCTGGCTGGCCTGGTCGCATCCTGGGCTGCGGCCGCTGGGCCGGATCCGCCTCGCCCGGCTGGCGGACGCGACCATCGTGGATGTCACCGACGGGCGCTTCAGCGACTCCGAGCCGGCGTTCACGACGGACGGGCGCTACCTGGCCTTCCTGTCGGTGCGCAGCTTCGATCCCATCTACGACGCGCACTTTTTCGACCTGTCGTTCCCGTTCGGCTCGCGCCCGTACCTGGTGCCGCTGGCCGCTGGCACACCGTCGCCGTTCGCTCCCCTGGCGGAAGGCAGGCCGGTCGCGGACCGGCCGGGGGGAGGCCCGCAGGATGCCGGCGGCCAGGATTCTGCCCCGTCGGCCGAGCGGGGCCGGGACGACAGTGGCCGGCACGACAGTGGCCGGAAGGACAGCGGCCGGAAGGACAGCGGCCGGAAGGACGGCAGCCGGGGGGACGACTCAGTGCCGCCCGCGGTCGTCGTGGACTCCGACGGGCTGGCCGGCCGGGTGGTGGGCGTCCCCGTGGCCGAGTGGCGCTACTCCTCGCTGCGCGCCGTCTCCGGCGGCCTCGCCTGGCTGAAGAAGCCGCTCACCGGGGTCCTCGGCGAGAGCGCGGCCGATCCTGACGCGTCGCGGCCGCGCCCGGCGCTGGAGCGTTTCGATCTCGCCAAGCGCAGCTGTGCCGAACTCGTGCCCGAGCTGAACTGGTTCGAGGTGAGCGGCGACGGGCAGCGCCTGGTCGTGCGCGACGGCGACGCGCTGCGGGTCGTGCCCGCTGACCGCGCTCAGGACGCTGACTCGGCGGACACTGTCACCGTGGACCTGTCCCGGGCCCGGTTCACGGTCGATCCGGTCGCCCAGTGGCGGCACGCCTATGACGAGATGGGCAGGTACGTCAGCCATGACTTCTGGGTGGCGGACATGGCCGACGTGGACTGGGCCGGGGTGCTCGATGCCTACCGGCCGGTGCTGCAGCGGATCGGCGGCCCGGGCGACTTCGCCGACCTGCTCCTGGAGGTGGTCGGGGAACTCGGCTCCTCGCACGCGTATGTGCGGCCCGCGAAGTCACCTGGCGACGGTGGACCCGGGCGGGTAGGGCTGCTCGGCGCCGACCTGGCGCCCGGGCCGGACGGCACCTGGCGGGTGGCGCGGGTGCTGCCCGGCGAGTCTTCCGACCCGCGCGCCCGGTCGCCGCTGGCCACCCCGGGCGTCAATGTCCAGCCCGGCGACGCCCTGCTGGCGGTGGACGGGCGGCCGGTGGACCCGGCCATCGGCCCCGGTCCGCTGCTGGTCGGCTCCGCCGGCAAGCCGGTGGAACTCACCGTCGCCAGCGAGGGCGGGGCGCCGCGCCGGTTCGCGGTGACGCCGCTGTCCAGTGAGCGGCGGCTGCGGTACCAGGACTGGGTGGCCGGGCGGCGGCGCCTGGTCCGTGAGCTCAGCGGCGGCCGGGCCGGCTATCTGCACGTGCCGGACATGCTTGGCGAGGGCTGGGCGCACTTCCACCGTGATCTGCGGGTGGAGATGGCCAAGGACGCGCTGCTGGTGGACGTCCGGGCCAACCGGGGCGGGCACGTGTCCGAGCTGGTCATCGAGAAGCTGGCCCGCAAGATCATGGGGTGGGACCTGCCGCGGGGCCTGCTGCCATCGACCTACCCGGGGGACGCGCCACGCGGGCCGGTCGTCGCCCTGGCCGATCAGTTCGCGGGCTCGGACGGGGACATGGTCACCGCCGCGATCCGCATCCTCGGCCTGGGCCCGGTCGTCGGCACCCGCACCTGGGGCGGCGTGATCGGCATCGGTGACCCCTTCACGCTCGTCGACGGGACCCAGATCACCGTGCCGCGTTATGCCATCTGGCTGGAGGGCTATGGCTGGGGGGTGGAGAACCACGGGGTCGACCCGGATGTGGAGGTGGACATCTCGCCGGACGACTGGGCCCGCGGCGCGGACCCCCAGCTGGAGACCGCGGTGCGACTCGCCCTGGAGGCGCTGGAGGCCAGGCCGGCGGCCAGGCCGCCGGACACCTCGACCAGGCCGTCCCGGCGCCGGCCGCCGCTGCCGCCCCGCCCGCGGCAGTAGGCACCCTCCCGGAGGTTCTGCACACAGCGTTCGGTTCCACAGTGGCAATGGGGAGAACAGTGGCGAGGGGAGGAGACGGGATGGCAGCGGCGGCTGGGCACTCAGCCGGGTCGGCTCTGGGGCATGCGCTCGCCCCGGCCGGAACGGGCCTACAGCGGGGACTGGTAGCCGCTGATCCAGTGAAGCTGCATCCAGAGGATGGCGTTCGTCCACACCCCGGTGACTTCCAGGACCCCGACGATGACCAGCATCCCGCCGCCTACCTGCGCGATGAGCCGCGCATGGCGCCGGGCGAAGTCGAAGGCCCGGACACCACGCTGGAAGGCGAGCGCGACGATCAGGAAGGGAATGCCCAGGCCGAGCCCGTAGATGAAGCCGAGCACGCCACCACGGCCGGCTGAGCCGCTGATCGTCGCCAGGTTGAGCACGGCCGCAAGCGTAGGGCCGATGCATGGTGTCCAGCTCAGCGCGAAAAGAACGCCCAGCAGGGGCGCTCCGGCCAGGCCTGCCCGCGGGCGCACCGAGGGCCGCATGATCCGCCCGGTGATCGGGAACCTGTCCAGTGCGCCGGCGAACACCAGGCCGAGCACGATCGTGACCCCGCCCAGTACCGCGGTGAGCACGCTGGTCTGCTGGCGCAGCGCAATGCCGAGGCTGCCGAAGGCCCCTCCTTCGAGGGTGAAAACCACCGAGAAGCCGAGCACGAACAGCGCCGTGCCGGCCACCGTCCGGCCGCGGCGGGTCTTGGTGGCCGGCCGGCCGGCCTCTGCGCCGGCCGCGTCCTCTCCGTCAGCGACGGAGGAAGGCCCGGCGACGGCCGGGCGCTGGGCATCCGCGCCGGACATCCCGGTGACGTACGAGAGATAGCCGGGCACCAGCGGGAGGCAGCACGGGGACAGGAAGGTGACCGCGCCAGCGGCGGCCGCGATCGGCACGGCCAGGATCAGCGGCCCGGACTGGACCAGGTTCTCGACCCCGCCGCCCATGATGCCTGCCTCCCTGCCGTTCTGGCTCGCCCCAACCTATCCCGCTGCTGGCCGGGGACCGCCAGCAGGCCGATCGATCTGATCCCGTTACGACAATCCATTGCACGATGCCTGAGCCGGGCTTAGTGTCCGATCAAGTCTCATTGTGTGTGATCACGTTTGAACGGAGATGTGCGATGGTCAGTCCAGGTATCCACCGGCTGCTGGCCGTCCTCACCGGGCGGCTGTCCCGGTTGCGGGGACGGGACGGTCATCGCCGGCCACTAGTGCGGAGCCTCGCGCTGATCGCCGGCCCCATGGTGCTGCTGCTGCCGCTGGCCGCATCCGGGCAGTCGGTCAGTTCATCGCGGGCATCCGCGGCCGGCTCCTCGGCTGCCGCTGACTCCTCCGCGTCCGACGCGCCCATCGTCAACCTGGCCCTGGCTGGCCAGGCCAGCGCCTCGTCGTCCGAATCCAGCCATCCGGCGTCCAATGCGATTGACGGCGATGCCGGGACCGACTGGTGCACCTCGTCGTGGACCGGGAGCCTCGTGGTTGACCTGGGCCAGATCCGCTCCCTCAGCGACCTGGGCATCACGCTGGACGCGGCCAGCCCGTCGGCGAGCGCTACCATCCAGGTCGCGAGCCAGTCAGGCGCCTGGCAGCCGGTGCCGGCGGCCCGCAACGTCGCGCTGGACCCGGGGAACCCGATGTACATACCGCTGCCCAGAGGCACCCAGGCGCGGTACGCGCAGCTGACCGTCTGGAGCGACACCGGCGCGGACGTCTGCGTGGGGGAGTTCCGGACGTTCGGCCGTGACCAGGCCGCGGCGGGCATGAAGCTGGGCGCGGATCTGTCCTTCACCCCGCAGGAACTCGCCGCCGGAGCGAAGTTCACCTACCGCGGCGAGCAGCAGAGCCCGGTGACGATCATGAAGGAGAACGGGGCCAACTACGTCCGCATGCGGCTGTGGGTGAACCCGCCGCCCGGCTATAGCAACCTGGCCAGCGATCTGGCCCTGGCCCGCAGCGTGCGGGAGGCCGGGATGAAGATCTACCTGGACATCATGTATTCCGATTTCTGGGCCGATCCGCAGCATCAGAACATCCCCGCGTCCTGGGCGGGCCAGGACCTCGCCCAGCTCACCGCGACGGTGCAGTCCTACACCCAGCAGGTGATCTCGGCCTTCGCCAAGCAGGGAACGCCCGTGGACATGGTCTCCATCGGAAACGAGATACGCAACGGCATCCTGTGGCCGGTCGGCCAGGTGAACGATCCATCCATTCCCGCGGACTACGACAACCTGGCGACCCTGCTCAAGGCGGGCGTGGCCGGCGCCCAGGCCGGGAACCCCCACGGCCACCAGCTGCTGATCATGATGCACTACGACCAGGGCGGCAACAACACGCTCAGCCAGGCCTTCTTCCAGAACCTGCAGTCCCAGGGCGTGCCGTTCGACGTGATCGGCCTGTCCTACTACACGTTCTTCCACGGCACGATCTCCCAGATGAAGGCCAACGTGGACGCGCTCGCCACCCAGTTCCACAAGCCGATCGTCATCTCGGAAACCCAGTACGCGTGGACACTGGCCAACGGCAACAGCCCGATCGGTGACAGCACCGGCAATTTCGTGTGGGAACCCAGCCAGATATCGGCTGGCTACCCGGCCAGCCCGGGAGGCCAGTTGTCGTTCGTGACCGACGAACTGGCCATCCTGGCCCAGGTTCCGGACGGGCTCGGCGCGGGGCTGTTCTACTGGGCGCCCGACTGGATCCCCGGCGTGGGCTGGGAACCCGGAGCGGGCGTGGGCACGCCGAACGCCAACCTCACGCTGTTCAACTCCCAGGGCACCGCGCTGCCGTCGATCGGGATCTTCGAGAACCCGGCCGCGGTCTGCCAGAGCTACGACCCCTACGACGTGCCCTGCGTCGTCGGAGGCTGAGGTGATGGCCGCAGGACGTACAGGTTCAGGAGGGAGCAGAGCAGCGCCACCGCGGTAAGCAGAGCCATGCCGAGGGAGGCGCCGTCGTTGCCGGTGTTGACGAATGCCGCACCGGTGATGGCGGCGCCTGCCACGGCGAGCAGGATGATCAGCGAGGTCACCATGGTCATCCGGTGCCCGGCCTGGATGGCCCGGGCCACCAGCGCGACCGAGCCGACCACGAGGACCAGGCCGATCCCGGCGTGCACGGCCAGCGCCGCCGGGCCGCTGGACAGCGCCCGGCCTACCGCCGCTGGCACGCCGCCGCCCTGATCGCGCTTCGGCACGGTGACGTACAGGTTCACCCACATCCCCAGCGCGTACTGGACGAGCAGGGCTATCGAGACGCCCAGGCTTGTCTTGCGCACCCCGTCCTGCCGTCCGGCGCGATCCCGGGCGAGGGCCCGCTCCGCGACTGTGGTCTCCGACATGTCGTTGGTCACCGCCATCCTCGTGTCATCTCGGCCGCCCGCCGGATCCGGGCGCTCTCCGGTGCCGTATAGCTTCAAGGAGTATATAGTTTTCGTTGCGAGATTATAATCTCTGATTAAGTATCTTCCCGCGCTGATAGTATTAGCCGATGGACGATCCTACGCATGAGACGGTTGTGCGGGAGGGGAACAGCGTGGCGCTGCTCCTGGTCCAGCTCGGCTTTCATGTGGCGCGGCTGTTCGGCGAGCGGCTGGCGCCGCTTGGCATCGAGAACCGCCAGGCGGGGACGCTCAGCCGCCTGGCTGCCAACCAGGGCCGGTCCCAGCAGGCGATCGCCGAGCTGATCGGGGTGAATGCGACCCGCATGGTCTTCCTCGTCGATGAGCTGGAAGGGCTGGGCTTGGTTGAGCGCAGGCGCAATCCGGCCGACCGGCGCTCACACGCGCTGTACCTGACCGATGCGGGCACCGCCATGCTGGACCGGGTCAAGGCCGTGACGGCGGAACACGAGGCCTGGATCGGGGCCGGCCTGAGCGATGCCGAACGGGCGCGGCTGCTGGGCCTGCTCCAGACCATGGCGCATGAGCAGGGCCTCAGCGCGCACGGCCTCCCCGGCCCTCCGCCGGCCAGGCCACCGGCCTAACCGCGGCACGTCGGCCGGCAGCGGAATTGACCAGTGCGGGCACCTGCGGCCACCATGTCGGTCATGCGCCAGACTCCGCCATTTCGCGCCGACCACGTCGGCAGCCTCCTTCGCCCAGCCCAGCTGCTGGCGGCCCGTGATGACTTCTTCGCTGGCCGGATCACCGCCGACCAGTTGCGGGCGGCCGAGGACGAGGCCATCGTCAGCGTCGTGGCCATGCAGGAGAAGGTCGGCTTGCAGTCTGCCACCGACGGGGAGTTCCGGCGTGCCTCCTGGCACATGGACTTCATCTACCAGCTCGGCGGCATCAGCAAGGCGCCGGGCAACATGGCCGTGCAGTTCCACAACCCCTCGGGGGACATCGAGTTCACCCCGGCCGCCATGCAGGTGAACAGCAAGATTGAGCTGTACCACACGATCTTCGAGGAGGACTTCAGGTACCTGAAGTCGCTCGTCACGTCCACCACGCCCAAGCTGACCATCCCGTCGCCGAACATGGTGCATTACCGGGGTGGCCCGGCCGCGATCGACCCGGCGGTCTACCCCGACATCGAGGAGTTCTGGAGCGACCTGGCCACGGCCTACGCCGACGAGGTCGCCCGGCTCGCCGCCCTGGGCTGTGAGTACCTGCAGTTTGACGACACGAGCCTGGCCTACCTGAACGATCCCGCGCAGCGGGCCGAGATCGCCGGGCGCGGCGAGGACGCCGAGCATCTGCACCTGCGGTACATCCGGCAGGTCAACGCCGCGCTGGCGGGCAGGCCACCAGGTCTCGCGGTGACCACGCACTTGTGCCGGGGGAACTTCCGTTCCTCGTGGGCAGCCGAGGGCGGGTACGACTTCGTAGCCGAGGCCCTGTTCAGCGACCTGGACGTGGACGGCTTCTTCCTCGAATACGACGACGAGCGGTCCGGCGGGTTCGAGCCGCTGCGCTTCGTGCCCCCCGGCAAGATGGTGGTCCTCGGCCTGGTGACCACGAAGCGGGGCGCCCTGGAAAACCCGGACGACCTGAAGCGCCGGATCGACGAGGCCTCCCGCTACGTGCCCCTCGACCAGCTCTGCCTGTCCCCGCAGTGCGGGTTCTCCTCCACGGTCGAGGGCAACGCGCTCAGCTACGACGAGGAAGTCGCCAAGCTCAACCTCATCGTGGGAGTAGCCCACGACGTCTGGGGCTGATCACCGGAGACAGCTTCGGCATGCTGCGCGCGGCGCGGATGGACCTGGCCCCGCTGCGGGAGTCGGCTGACTTCCGCTTCCTGCTCGCCGGCCGCACCATCACCCTGCTCGGGACCATCGCGTCCGATGTCGCCCTGCTCGTGCAGGCCAAGCAGCTGACCGGATCCACCCTCGCGGTCGGCGCGCTCGGCGTGGCTGAGCTCGTGCCGGTGCTGCTTTTCGGCCTCTACGGCGGTGTGCTCGCGGACCGGCTTGACCGGAGGCGGATGATCCGCTGGACGGAAGCCGGGCTCGCCTGCGCCGCGGCTCTCCTCGTGGTCAACGCCTCCCTGCCGCGCCCGGCGCTGTGGCCGCTCTATGCTCTGGCCGCGGGGATGACGGCGCTCGCGGCCCTGCAGCGACCGTCCCTCGACGCAGCGATCCCGCGCCTGGTCGGGCGTGATCAGATGTCCGCCGCGTCGGCACTCATGTCGGTGTCCTCGAACACGAGCTTCCTCATCGGCTCGGCGCTCGGCGGCGTGCTGGCGGCCGGCCCGGGGCCCCTGGTGGTGTACGGGCTGGACACGGCCAGTTTCGCGGTGTCTTTCGCGCTGCTGTGCCTGCTGCGCCCGCTTCCGCCGCCCGAGGCCGGCGAGCACGGGCCGGCCCTCGGGCTGCGCAGCGTGGTGTCGGGCCTCCGGTATGCGCGCGGGCGCCAGGAGCTGGTCGGCTCCTATCTGGCCGATCTCGCGGCGATGACGTTCGCCTACCCCAACGCGCTGTTCCCGTTCATGGCGGTCACCCTGCACGCGCCGTGGGCCGTGGGGCTGATGTTCGCCGCGCCGTCAGCCGGGGCGCTGGCCGTCTCCGCCACCAGCGGCTGGATGGGCCGGGTGCGGCGGCATGGCCGGGCCATCGCGCTGGCGGCGGGCGGCTGGGGGCTGGCGATCAC
>CABEDV010000621.1_pt1 | contig 10748 bp, 10 predicted proteins | sample 3423131 | NCBI WGS metagenome assembly CABEDV01 (sample SAMEA5534331, study PRJEB31848) | metagenome | biome: tundra; feature: field; material: soil | place: USA | collected 2013-05 | depth 0.15 m | reverse complement strand
CTGACGGGACAGGGCGCCCCGATCATCGAGTGCCCTAAGATCACCCGGCTGGGTGACCGGATGCAGTTCGTACGGGCCGAGTTCCGCCAGGCGGGGCGGACCGTCGAGGAGAGCGGCGTGCGGGCGCTACTCGACGCTCTCGGGTCGGGCCTCCGGGAGATCGCCGCCGCCTGCGGGCAGCTCGCGTCCGATACCGACGGCGTGATCGACCAGTCCGTGGTGGCCAGGTACTACCGGGGCCGGGCCGAGGCCAGCGGTTTCACCGTGGCCGACCGAGCGGTCGAGGGCCGGCTCGGCGAGGCGCTGGAATTGCTGCGCTGGGCGCTGGCCGTTGGCGTGTCCCCGGTGCTGATCACCAGCGGCCTCGCCCAAGGCGTTCGGCTTCTGGGCCGGGTGGGCGGCGCGCCGCGCGGCCAGTCCGGTCAGGCCCTGGCCGCCGAAGTCGGGGCCCCGCCGTGGAAGATCGACAAAGTGCGGCAGCAACTGCGGGGCTGGACGCCTGAAGGGGTCGCACAGGCCCTCGCCACCGTGGCGGAAGCGGACGCCCAGGTCAAGGGGGAGGGTACGAGTCCCGGCTATGCGCTTGAGGTGGCCATCCGCCGGATCGTGGCCAGCCGGGCAACCCGCTGAGGCAGCCAGCCGGGCGACCCCTTGAGGCAGCCAGCCGGGCGCCCCGCTGATCCCGGCGCCGGGATCAGGGCGCTGGTCAGGCCTGCAATTCCGCGCAGCGCTTGGCGATCGCGGACTTGCGGTTCGCGGCCTGCCTCTTGTGAATCACGCCCTTGCTGGCCGCCTTGTCCAGGCTTCTGGCCGCGGTGCGCATGGCCAGCGTCGCCTCGTCAAGGTTGCCCGCGTCGGCCGCCTCACGGAACTTGCGCACCGAGGTCTTCAGTGACGACTTGACTGCCTTGTTGCGCAGGCGAGCCTTCTCGTTCTGCTTGTTGCGCTTGATCTGGGACTTGATATTCGCCACGCGGAAGCCTCGCTAGAGATCTGGTCTGGGCGGCCGACCCGCACGCGGATTCCCGCGTGGGAGCGCTGTGCACATGGGCCGCAGCGCAAACGTACCGACGAGACAGGGTAGCTCACCTGGGGGGCCAGGCTCAAACCAGCGCCGCTGGCCGGAGCCGGGGCGCGGGCATCCCCGGTGACATGCGACCATAGATCACGACGGGAGCCAGGTCTGCGGCAGCCGGGCAACGGCGCCGGATCCATCCGTCGCAGCCAGCGCCCCGCGCACCCAGCCCGACTTCAACCTGGCGGATTCCTGTGTCACCACTGCCCGAGCAGCCCGTTACGGACCACGGGCCACCCGCGCCCGTCCCGGGCGGTGGGCAGCCAGCCCCCATCCCCGGCCAGACCGACATGGGCATCATCAGGAACTTTTGCATCATCGCGCACATCGACCACGGCAAGTCCACGCTGGCCGACCGCATGCTCCAGTTCACCGGCGTGGTGGGCGAGCGCCAGATGCGCGCACAGTACCTGGACCGGATGGATATCGAGCGCGAGCGCGGCATCACCATCAAGAGCCAGGCGGTGCGGCTGCCGTGGACCGGGGCTGACGGCCACCAGTACGTGCTGAACCTGATCGACACCCCGGGCCACGTCGACTTCTCCTACGAGGTCTCCCGATCGCTGGCCGCCTGCGAGGGCGCGATCCTGCTGGTCGACGCGGCCCAGGGCATCGAGGCGCAGACACTGGCCAACCTCTACCTCGCGCTGGAGGCCGGCCTGCACCTGATCCCGGTGCTGAACAAGATTGACTTGCCGGCCGCGCAGCCCGCCAAGTATGCCGAGGAACTCGCCAGCCTGATCGGCTGCGCTCCGTCCGATGTGCTCCGGGTGTCCGCCAAAACTGGCGAGGGAGTGCCCGAGCTGCTGAACGCCGTGGTGGAGCAGGTCCCGCCGCCACAGGGCGACCCGGAGGCACCGCCCCGTGCGCTGATCTTCGATTCCGTCTACGACACCTACCGTGGCGTGGTCACCTATGTGCGGGTCATCGATGGCCGCCTGACCCGCCGTGAGAAGAGCCTCATGATGTCCACCAGGGCGGCGCACGACACGCTCGAAGTGGGCATGATGTCGCCCGAGCCGACCCCGTCCGAGAGCCTGGGCGCGGGCGAGGTCGGGTACCTGATCACTGGCGTGAAAGACGTCCGGCAGGCCCGGGTCGGTGACACCGTGACCAGCGCGGCCCGTCCCGCCCACGAGGCACTGGCCGGATATGACCACCCGCGGCCGATGGTGTTCTCCGGCCTGTACCCGGTGGACGGGGACGACTACCCGGAACTCCGTGACGCGCTCGACAAACTGCGGCTGAACGATGCTGCGCTCGTCTACGAGCCAGAGACCTCCACCGCTCTGGGGTTTGGTTTCCGCTGCGGGTTCCTCGGCCTGCTGCACATGGAGATCGTCCGGGAGCGGCTGGAACGGGAGTCCGGCCTCTCGCTGATCTCGACCGCGCCGAACGTCGTCTACCGGGTGGTGCTGGAGTCCGGTGCGGAGCTGACCGTGACGAATCCAAGTGACTTTCCCGATGGGAAGGTAGCCAAGATCTTCGAGCCGGTGGTCCGCGCCACGATCCTCGCCCCCGGCGAGTACATCGGCACCATCATGGAGCTGTGCCAGGGCAGGCGCGGCGCGCTGCTCGGCATGGAGTACCTGTCCACGGACCGGGTGGAGATCCGGTACACCATGCCGCTCGGGGAGATCATTTTCGACTTCTTCGACCAGCTGAAGTCGCGCACCCGCGGCTACGCATCGCTCGACTACGAGCCGGATGGCGAGCTGGAAGCGGACCTGGTCAAGGTGGACATCCTGCTGCAGGGGCAGCCGGTGGACGCGTTCAGCCAGATCGTGCACGCGGACAAGGCGCGCGAGTATGGCATCGCGATGACTTCGAGGTTGCGGGAACTGATCCCGCGGCAGCAGTTCGAGGTGCCGATCCAGGCCGCCATCGGCGCCAAGATCATCGCCCGGGAGAACATCCGGGCCCTCCGCAAGGACGTGCTGGCCAAGTGCTACGGCGGTGACATCACCCGCAAGCGCAAGCTCCTCGAACGGCAGAAGGAGGGCAAGAAGCGGATGAAGACCATCGGCCGGGTCGAGGTGCCGCAGGAAGCTTTCGTGGCCGCGCTGTCCACCCAGCCAGAACGCCAACGCTAAGCAACGGCTGACGGCTGCCGGTCCGCCCGGCCGCAGCGCGGCCGATGGCAGCGCGCGCCAAGCCCGACCCGGGAGTGCCTAAGAGGCCGCGCGGATGGGGCGCTGGATCGGGGAGCGGCGTCCAGGCGTCGTCCGGCCAGGCCGCAGCCTCAGTTTGACCCCGCGATCATGACGATAAGGAAGATCGTTGCGCCGAGCCAGCCGAGCATCAGTCCGGCCGTGGCCATACGGTAGCCCGCTTCGCCGGTCTCGCGGATCTGGCGGCGCGCCTTGGTCCCAACGACTACCGCAGCGATTCCGAGTGGGAACAGGACGAGCTGCATGATGCCGAGGAGCAGCGCTGCCTTGGCCAGGGAGTTGGTCCGGGCTGGCGTGGGTCGTGCCGGGCGGCGCGGGAGTACGTAGGCATCCTGCCGCGGAGCCATAGGGACCCGGGGGACCGGCAGGTCACTGGTGACCGCGCCGAGATCCGCGTACGTGCGGGCGGAAAAGACCTGGCCGACCCGCGTGTCGTACTCGTCCTTGGTCAGCCGTCCCTCGGTGAACGCCGTCTTCAGCACGCCGATCACGCGGTCCCGGTCCGCGTCGGACGCACGATAATGACCGCCCGGCGGCCGCCCCGTGCCATCCCACTGGCTATCCCAGAGGCCGTGTCCTGCGTTCATGCTGTTACCTCCTGGGTGCCCTGGCCCGTCATTGACCGATGACGGGGTGCGAGGAAACGGCGACCAGGAAGATCGCCCCGAGGCCGATGAGGAAAGCGATCAGCGCCACACCGGCCCAGCCGAGCAGCAGCCCAGTCAGCGCCAGGCCCGCGCCGTCCTGCCCGGTCCGGCGGATCTGGCCGCGGGCGACGTGGCCGAGGACGATCGCCGGGATGGTGGAGAGCCCTGCGGTGAACGGCTGCGCGACGCCGCAGGCCAGCGAGGCAACCGCCAGTGAGTTGAGCCGCTTCTGGGCCGTGCCGTACAGGCCTGTGCTGTACAGGCCCGGGCCGCCGCCGGGCAACTGTGCGGTCACCTGTTCCAGGTCGGCGCGGGTGGGCACGGAGTAGGCGTGGTGCAGGCGTGTGTCGTATTCGTCCTTCGGGATCCGGCCCTCGGCGTATCCGGTCTTGAGTACCTCGACCGCGCGCTCCCGGTCAGCGTCTGATGCCCGCAGGCTGCCAGTGTCCCAGGCCGACATCCCGTATCCCGACCCGCCTGACATACGCGCCTCCCCGCAACTGGTATCCACAGGATAACCGTCGCCTGAGCCGGCCAGTGCCGGGATATCCCGTTCGACCAGCCAGTGAGCGTTATTCAAAACCGGCTGTCGAACCCGGGCCCGTAGGGTCCGGGTGAGCGGCCGGTGCAGGTCAGGCCCACGGTGACCACTGAGGGTAGTTTGAATAACGCGAACTTTTGAATAAGGCACAGTCACCGGTCTATTACCGTGCAGGTATGGCGAGCGGACGGGTGGTCTCGGTGAACACCGGCCGGGCGAGCGACGCGGAATGGGCCGGGCGGCTCAAGCGCACTGCGATCGACAAGCGGCCGGCGGCCGGCCCGGTGCGGGTCGGGCGGCTCGGCGTGGCCGGTGACGAGCAGGTGGACAAGGAAAACCACGGCGGCTACGAGCAGGCCCTGTACGTGTACGCCCGTGAGGATCTGGACTGGTGGGTGGAACAGCTCGGCCGCGAGCTGCCCGACGGCATGTTCGGCGAGAACATCACCACGGCCGGCCTGGACCTCAGCGGCGCGCTGATCGGCGAGACCTGGCGGCTCGGCACCGCGCTGGTCCAGGTGACGGCCCCGCGGGTGCCCTGCGTGACGTTCGCGGGCTGGATGGACGAGAAACGCTGGGTGAAACGGTTCGCGGATGCCGGGCGGCCGGGCGGCTACCTGCGCGTGCTCGAGGAGGGCGTGGTTGAGCGCGGCGACCCCGTGGAAGTGCTCGACCAGCCGGCCGAGAGGGTCACCCTGGCCGAGTCGATGCGTGCCTTCTACGGTGACGCGGACCTGATGCGCCGGTTGCTCACGGTCGAAGGCCGCGGCGCCGACTGGGACGAGGCCGCGCTCTCGGTACTGGGCCCGTCCGCACCAGACCGGTCCGCACCAGACCGGTCCGCACCAGACCGGTCCGCACCAGACCGGTCCGCACCAGACCGGTCCGCACCAGACCGGTCCGCACCAGACCGGTCCGCGGCCGCCGGCTGATCTGGCATGCCCATCCCGCGCGCTGGCCAGGAGAACTGACATGCCTGGCGCCCTGCCTGACGGCGAGCCCGTCCCGGCCGACGGGGGACTACCCGCCGGTGCGCTGGCGGATCTGGGGAAGCATCCGTTCGGCTGGTATGTGCATGTGCCGTTCTGCTCGACCCGCTGCGGCTATTGCGACTTCAACACCTACACCGCCGCCGAACTCGGCTCCGGTGCGTCCAGGGATTCCTACCCCGGCCTGGCCATCGAGGAGATCCGGCTGGCCCGCCGCGTGCTGGGCACCGTCAGCCTGCCGGTGAGCACGGTGTTTTTCGGCGGCGGGACGCCGACCCTGCTGCCGCCCGAGCGGCTCGGTGCGATCCTGCGCGCGATCGACGGTGAGTTCGGCCTCGCCGCCGACGCGGAGGTGACCGTCGAGGCGAACCCGGAGACCGTTGACGAGGGCTCCCTGGCGGCGCTGCGCGCGGCCGGGATCACCCGGATCTCGCTCGGGATGCAGAGCGCGGTGTCACACGTGCTGGCCGTGCTGGACCGGGTACACGAGCCGGGCCGGCCGGCCCGGTGCGCCCGGTGGGCACGTGCTGCGGGCTTCGAGCACGTCAGCCTGGACCTCATCTACGGGACGCCGGGGGAGAGCGCCGCCGACTGGCGGGAGTCGCTGGAGGCTGCGCTTGAGGCGCGCCCAGACCACATCTCGGCGTACGCGCTGATCGTCGAGCAGGGCACCAGGCTCGCCGCGCGGGTCCGCCGGGGCGAGATCCCGATGCCTGACGACGAGGCGATGGCGGACGCGTACCTGGCCGCTGATGAACTGCTCACCGGGCGCGGGCTGGGCTGGTATGAGATCTCCAACTGGGCCGCCAGCCCCCAGGCCCAGTGCCGGCACAATCTCCTGTACTGGACCGGCGGTGACTGGTGGGGCGTCGGGCCCGGGGCCCACAGTCACGTGGCTGGAATCCGTTGGTGGAATGTGAAGCATCCGGCGGCCTACGCGGCGCGACTGCGCGCCGGGAGCAGCCCCGGGCAGGCCCGGGAGGTGCTGACCGAACGGGAACGGCGGACCGAGCAGGTGCTGCTGCTGACCCGGCTCGCGACCGGGTGCCCGCTGGATCTCCTCGACCCGGCCGGCCGCGCCGCCGCCGCGGCGGCCGTCGGCGATGGACTGGCGCAGCGACCGGCCCACGCCGCGGGCCGGGTGGTGCTGACCAGCCGGGGGAGGCTGCTCGCCGACGCTGTGATCCGCGGCCTGACCGGCTGAGGCTTGCTAGCCCTGGCCGTGCTCACCCTGGCCGTGCTCACCCTGGCCCGACCCCGGGGGTTGTCCCCCTGGGCTAGCAGGGCACCGCGAACATGAAGGCGAGGTCGCTATCTGCGCGCCGAGACTCGGAGCCAGCCGGACCCTGCTGGCCCGGAGGACAACCCCCGGAGCCCCGGGCCGCGCTGTGGCGTTACTTGCGGGAGGAGACTCGGAGCCAGCCGGGGAATTCCCGGGGCGGCTCGCCCCGGCTGGCCGCACGGGCCGCACGGACCAGATGCACGACCAGGACCAGCCAGAAGGCCAGCACCAGCGGGCCCACGATGATCACTGCGACCGTGACGGAATCCAGCGCCAGCATCCCCGCGATGATCAGGGCGCAGATTCCGTACAGGACCACGGCCCACGACACCCGCAGCGCCTCGGCGGCGTGCTGGCGGGCGAAGGCTGACCGCCGCATGCTTACCAGGTAGACCTCAAGCGGCAAGACAGGCCCGGTGATCGCCACCCCCAGGTAGCCGAGCACGGCGTCACGCACGTCGCGGTGGCTTGCCGGGCCGGGCTCAGCCGGGATCCGGTCGCCGGCGGGCATCGGCGGCCCTGGGTCAGTCGGCGGCCCAGAGTCGACAGAGGCGGTCGGGTGCCGCCGGTTGGTCGTCATGGAGTCCCCTGCCTGGTCTGTTGCACCTATCACGTTAGCCAGTACCCGGCGCGGTGGCGAAGTCGATAAGTTCTTCCACCCGGCCGAGGAGGTCTGGTTCCAGGTCGGCGTAGCTGCGCGCGGCGGCCAGGATCCGCTTCCAGCCCGCGGCGGTGTCCTCGCCCCAGCCCAGCGCGGCCAGGATGCCTTCCTTCCACGGGGTGCCCCTGGGCACCGTGGGCCAGCGGGTGATGCCAACCGCGGCCGGCTTCACGGCCTGCCAGATGTCCACGAACGGGTGGCCTACCACGAGGACGTGCGGTCCGCTGACGGCCGCCGCGATCATGCTCTCTTTCGAGCCAGGCACCAGGTGATCGACGAGCACGCCGAGGCGCCGCTGAGGCCCCGGGGAGAAGCTGGCGATGATCGCCGGGAGGTGGTCGACTCCTTCCAGGTACTCGACGACCACTGCGACGCCGCGCAGGTCGTCTCCCCAGATCTTCTCGACAAGTTCCGCGTCGTGCCGGCCCTCGACATAGATCCTGCTTGCCTTGGCGACTCGGGCCCGGCCACCGCCCGCCGGGGCCAGCGATCCTGACGCCGTGCGCACCGGGCCGCGCGGCGCCGCCGGGGCCGGCCTGACCAGGGTCACCGGCTTGCCTTCCAGCAGGAACGCGCCACGTTCCAGCGGGAACACCCGTTGCCGGCCGAACCGGTCTTCCAGGGTGACGGCGTTCTTCTCGCAGGCCGTGACGGCGCCGCAAAAGCCGCCGCCCGCTTCCTCGACGACCAGCCCGCGCTCGGCCGCCACCTGGGGCGGTTCCGGGCGCCTGCTACGCCGCCAGCCCTCGGCCAGGACATCTGGCCCGTAATCCCGCTGCATGCCACCTCCTGCCGGGGGTCAGGATAGAGGGGCGTGAACCGCCGGGCCGCCGCGAAGCCGGCCGTCCGGAGCACCACGCGCCAGCCGTTATGCTCCCAGTGCGGTTGCCTGGGTGTCACGGCGCCCCGCCCGCCTTAGACTTGGCACTCGGGATAGTGGAGTGCCAAGGGAGGTGGTCTCGTGCTCGACGACAGAAAACTCGCCGTGCTGCGTGCCATCGTGGAGGACTACGTGTCCACCACGGAGCCGGTCGGCTCCAAATCCCTGGTGGACCGGCACAACCTCGACGTGTCGCCGGCGACGATCCGTAACGACATGGCCGTGCTGGAAGAGCAGGGCTACATCGTCCAGCCGCACACCAGCGCGGGCCGGGTGCCGACGGACAAGGGATACCGGCTGTTCGTGGACCGGCTGTCCGGTGTGAAGCCGCTCTCACCGGCCGAACGGCGCGCCATCGAGACATTCCTGGCCGGTGCCTACGACCTCGATGACGTGGTGATGCGGACGGTGAGGCTGCTCGCCCAGCTGACCCGCCAGGTGGCGGTCGTCCAGTATCCGTCCCTCACCCGGTCCTCGATCCGGCACGTGGAACTGGTGCCGCTGGCCGCCAAGCGGCTGCTGCTGGTGCTGATCACCGATACCGGGCGGGTGGAGCAGCGCGGCGTCGAGCTGCCCGACCCGATCGAGGAGGACTCGGTCACCCAGTTGCGCGCGGTTCTCAACGCCTGCCTCGACGGGCGCAGGCTGACGGAGGTAGCGTCGGTCGTCGCGGAGTTGCCGCAGCGGGTCACTCCCGAGGAGCGGCCGAACGCCACGGCGGTGTTCTCCGTGATCCTGGAGAGCCTGGTTGAGCGGCATGAGGAGCGGGTCGTCGTCGGCGGGGCAGCCAACTTGACCGCCACCGACTTCTCCAAGGGCCTGCGTGAGGTCCTGGAATCGCTCGAAGAGCAGGTGGTGCTCATGCGGCTGCTGGGTGAGACGGGTGATCACTCTTCGGTGACCGTGCGGATCGGCGCGGAGAACTCAGTCGAGGGACTGCGCAGCACCTCCCTGGTGGCGGCCGGTTATGGGACCGGTGACCAGGCACTGGCGAGGCTGGGCGTGCTCGGCCCGACACGAATGGACTACCCGACGGCGATGGGAGCGGTGCGCGCGGTGGCACGATACGTCGGCCAGATTCTGGCGGGGTCCTGATGGCCAACGATTATTACGGCATTCTCGGCGTCCGCCGCGAGGCACAGCCCGATGAGATCAAGAAGGCGTACCGGCGGCTCGCCCGCGAGCTGCATCCGGATGTGAACCCCGATCCGGCGACGCAGGAGCGCTTCAAGGAGATCAACCAGGCCTACGAGGTGCTCTCCGACCCGGAGAAGCGGCAGATGTACGACCTGGGCGCGGACCCGTTCGCGCCGGCTGCCGGCGCGCCGGGTGGTGCCGGCTTCGGTGCCGGGTTCCCGTTCACCGACATCATGGACGCGTTTTTCGGCGCCGGCGCCACTTCCCGGGGCCCGCGCAGCCGCGCGCGCCGCGGGCGCAACGCCACCGTCCGGGTCGAGCTGGACCTCTCCGAGTGCGCGTTCGGGGCCACCCGGGAGCTGGTCGTGGACACCGCGGTGGTCTGCCCGACCTGCTCCGGGGAGGGCACCGCGCCGGGCACCCACCCGGAGACCTGCGACGTGTGCGGCGGACGCGGCGAGGTGAACCAGGTCACGCGGTCGTTCCTGGGCCAGGTGATGGCCTCGCGGCCATGCCCGGCCTGCGGCGGGTTCGGCACGGTCATCCGCCGGCCCTGCCCCGAATGCGATGGCGACGGGCGGGTCCGTACCCGGCGCACGATCAAGGTGCGCATCCCGGCCGGCGTCGAGGACGGCACGCACATCCAGCTGGCCGGGGAGGGCGAGGTCGGCCCCGGTGGCGGTCCGCCGGGAGACCTGTTCCTGGAAATCCTGCAGCGCCCGCACGCGATGTTCGAGCGGCAGGGCGACGACCTGCACTGCACGGTGACGATCCCGATGGTCGCCGCGGCGCTGGGTGCCACCCTGACCGTTGAGACCCTGGACGGACCACGGGAACTGGATCTGCGCCCCGGAACGCAGTCCGGCCAGGTAATCCCGATGTACGCGCTCGGCGTGCAGCACCTGAATGACTCAGGCCGCGGTGACCTGGTCATTCATGTCACCGTGGAGACGCCAGCCAAGCTGGATGAAGCGCAGGAGACGCTGCTGCGGCAGCTGGCGACGCTGCGCGGGGAGGAAACGCCGCCCGGCCGGTTCGCCCCCGGCCAGCAGGGCTTCTTCTCCCGGCTGAGGGACGCCTTCAACGGCCGCTGACGCGCTCAGTTGCCCGGCCGTCCGGCGATGAGAAACCCGCTGTCATCGTCGGGCTCCGCCGGACCCGGCCTCCCGCACCGCCAATTGCGCGCCTCCGTGCGTCGTGCCGGAGGCATGCCAGGGGGCACCGTCAAGCGAAGCGCCCGCGAGGGAGGCCCAAGGCAGTGAGCGAGATCGGGGGGCGCGGCGCCGCCTGGACTGACGCGCCAAAGGGGCGCGGCGCCGCCTGGACTGAGGAGCGAGGAACGAGCGACGAGGGAAGGCGGCGCCT
>CABEDV010000613.1_pt1 | contig 10804 bp, 9 predicted proteins | sample 3423131 | NCBI WGS metagenome assembly CABEDV01 (sample SAMEA5534331, study PRJEB31848) | metagenome | biome: tundra; feature: field; material: soil | place: USA | collected 2013-05 | depth 0.15 m | reverse complement strand
GCTTCTTCTCCCGTGCGCGGCGCCGGGTGGTGGGCTACACGATCGCCTGGCCGCCGGGCTACCAGCCGGGCAGCCGGCTGCCGCTCATCATCGCGCTGCATCCGTTCGGTTCCGATCATCGTGACGTCCTGACCGGGATGTCCCTGCAGCACGCGCTGGCGCTCCAGGTGGACGGCAAGCCGCTGCCGCCGATGGCGATGGTGTCGGCCGACGGTGGGCGCGGGTACTGGAATCCGCATCCAGGCGACAATCCGGCGGCCATGGTGATCGACGAACTAGTTCCGTTGTGTCAGCGAAAAGGGCTGGGACGGAACGTGATCGGCGCCATGGGAATCTCGATGGGCGGGTACGGTGCCATCCTGCTGGCTGAGAAATATCCCCAGCTCATCAGGGCGGTGGCGGCGATCGGCCCGGCGATCTGGACTAGCTACCCGCAGGCCCGCGCGGCCAGTCCCGGCGCGTACGCGTCGGCTGCCGCCTTCACCGCGGCCGACGTCGTCACCCACGCCTCCGCGCTGGCCGCGACCCCCGTTCGGGTGGCATGCGGGCTCAGCGACCCGTTCCGCCCCGGAGCGCACGCGTTCGCCCGAGCGCTGCCTGGTGCCGTGGTGGACATCTCGCATGGCTGCCACGGTGCCCCGTTCTTCACCGCCCAGGAACCGCCGTCGCTGGCCTTCCTGGCCCGCCACCTCACCGGGGTTTAGTCTGCCCATATGAGTACTTCGCCGTTGTCCCCAGAGGAGATTCGCGCGGCTGCCGAGGCGCACCGTGAGCTTGGCCCCGAGTACAGCGACGCGGTCGTGGCGTCGTTCATTGAGAAGGTTGACAAGGAGATAGCCGCACGTGTTGACGCGCGCCTGGCAGGCCCGCCCCGGACAACGCCGGCGGTGCCGGGGAGCCGCAGCACGCTGCTGAAAGGTATCGCGATCGGCATCGCCATCAGCGGCGCCTCCACCTTCCTGGTCGGGGGGAATTCCTTCGAAGCACAGCGCCGCCTGCCAGTTGTATTGATCCTCCTGGCGCTGGTCTTCGCCGCTGGCGCAGCCTGGGCCGGGCGGCAGCGGACGAGCCGCCGGGCTGCGGCTCAGCGAGGGCCCCGCACTGCGGCCAGCGGCGACTACCAGCGCCTGATCTAGCCGCGGCCCCGGGCGCGGAGGGCCGGGAGCGGCTTCGCGGCGGAATAGCCGACATGGCACACTGGTTCCCATATCAAAGGCGTGCTCCGGGGTCGGTGAAATTCCGAGCCGGCGGTGACAGTCCGCGACCCGGCCGAAGGCGTGACAGCGCCAGCGGCCGGCTGACCCGGTGGAATTCCGGGACCGACGGTTAAAGTCCGGATGGGAGGAAGCACGCGCGGGCGGCAGCCGCACTCAGCTGCCGGCCGTGTTCGCGCGTCCGCGTGCCCCCGGAGCCACCTGGCATAACGGCTCTGAGGAGAGGAAATCGCGGATGTTCACCGGAATCGTGGAGGAACTCGGCGACGTCGTCGCGGTCGAGGTCCTCGCGGGGGCGGCCCGGCTCACTGTGCGCGGCCCACAAGTAGCGGCGGACGCCGCCCGTGGTGACTCCATCGCCGTCAACGGAGTCTGCCTCACTGTTGTCGAGGCCGCGGATAAGACATTCACCGCCGACGTCATGGCGGAGACACTGCAGCGGACCGCGCTCGGCACGCTCGTCCCCGGGTCACCGGTCAACCTGGAACGCCCGCTGCGCTTCGACGGCCGCCTCGGCGGCCACCTGGTCCAGGGTCACGTGGACGCCGCGGCAACGATCGTCTCCCGCAGCCCGGCCGAGCACTGGGACGTGGTCCGCATCGCGGTTCCAGCGTCCTTGGCCCGGTACATCGTGGAGAAAGGCTCGGTTGCCGTGGACGGGGTCAGCCTGACCGTCTCGGCCGTCGGTGGCCCCGATGAACAGCCCTGGTTCGAGGTGAGCCTCATCCCCACCACCCTGGAGCTGACCACCCTGGGCCGGGCGGAGCCGGGCAGCCTGGTCAATCTGGAGGTCGACATGATCGCCAAGTACATCGAGCGGCTGGCACGCGGGACGAAGGCCCGGCCATGACCACCAGTTCGCCGCCGCATGGCAGCTCAAGGCTGGCCGGGGCCGCGGCCGTAGCACCACCCAAGATCATGCTCCCCAACGGAACAGCACCCAGCTCCCGGCCACCGGTCGGCTCACCAGCACGCGGAACGCCAGCCAACGGCGTGGCCGGGAGTCCCGGTACCCGGCTTGACGACGTGTCGTGGGCGATTGCCGAGGTCGCGGCGGGCCGGCCAGTGATCGTGGTGGACGACGCGGACCGGGAGAACGAGGGCGACATCATCGTCGCCGCCAGCAAGATGACGCCAGAGCTGATGGGATTCATGATCCGGCACACCAGCGGCGTGATCTGCGTTCCGCTGCTGGGTGAGGATCTCGACCGGCTCCAGCTGCCGCTGATGACGGCGCAGAACACCGAGCGGATGCGGACTGCCTTCACGATCAGCGTGGACGCGCGGGACGGCGTGACCACCGGGATTTCCGCGGCGGACCGGGCCCGGACCGTCCGGGCCCTGGTGGACTCGGCCACCAAGGCGAACGAGCTTGTCCGGCCGGGGCACATCTTCCCGCTGCGCTACGCCGAGGGCGGCGTGCTGCGCCGGCCTGGGCACACCGAGGCCGCGGTGGATCTGGCCAGGCTGGCTGGATTGGCCCCGGCCGGCGCGCTCGCCGAGGTCGTCAACGACGACGGCACGATGGCGCGGTTGCCGGCGTTGCGGACTTTCGCGGACTCCCGCGGGCTGGCCCTGATCTCGATCGCCCAGCTCATCGAGTTCCGCCGGCATTCCGAGCGGATGGTCTGGCGGGTGGCCGATACCCGGCTGCCGAACGCCCACGGCGAGTGGCGGGCGCTCGGCTACCAGAACTCGCTGGATGGCACCGAGCACATCGCCCTGGTGCTCGGCGACATCGGTGATGGTCAGCAGGTCCTGGTCCGGGTCCACTCGGAATGCCTGACCGGCGACGTGTTCGGCTCGCAGCGGTGCGACTGCGGCGCGCAGCTCGAGGCCTCGATGGCGGCGATCGCCGCCGAGGGCCGGGGCGTCGTCGTGTACCTGCGCGGGCACGAGGGCCGGGGGATCGGCCTGCTTAGCAAGTTGAAGGCTTACCAACTCCAGGACGGCGGTGCCGACACCGTCGACGCCAACCTGGAACTCGGCCTGCCCGCGGACGCTCGCGAGTACTCGACCGGGGCGCAGGTGCTCGCCGATCTCGGGGTCCGCTCCGCCCGCCTGCTCACCAACAACCCGGCCAAGGTCCGCGGGTTGTCGGGCTTCGGCATCGAGGTGGCGGGCCGGGTCGCGCTGCCCGTCGCACCCACCCCGGATAACCTGCGCTACCTGATCGCCAAGCGGGACCGGCTCGGCCACCTGATCGACGGCCTTCCGGTCAGTATCGACAGCCTCCCGGTCGGCCGGGACATCCACGACGGGATCCCCGATGCCCGCCCCGACGGGCTCGCGGAGGTCCGGTGAGCGGCACCGGGCGGCCGGCCGCCGACGCCGTGGACGGGGCCGGGCTCACCCTGGCCCTGGTGGCGACCCGCTGGCATGCGGAGATCACCGACAGCCTGGTGGGGCGCGCGCTGGCGGCGGCCAAGGCCTGCGGGATCGATGACCCGCTCGTTGTCCGGGTGCCGGGCGCCGTCGAACTGCCGGTGGTGGCCGCCGAACTCGCCGCCAGCCACGACGCGGTGGCCTGCCTCGGCGCGGTGATCCGCGGCGGGACTCCGCACTTCGAGTACGTGTGCGATGCTGTCACCTACGGCCTGGCCCGGGTGGCGCTCGACGCTGGCAAACCGGTTGGCAACGGGGTGCTCACCTGTGACACGCTGGAGCAGGCCCGCGAGCGGTGCGGGCTGGACGGCAGCTCCGAGGACAAGGGATGGGAGGCGGTCGTGGCGGCGCTCGACACGGCGATCGTGCTGCGCTCCCTCCGCGCGCGACATTGATGCGGTGCTAGCCCGGGGGGCGACCCCCGGAGCCCCGGGCCATTGGCCCATCGCCCGCGTGCTGTGCTGGCCCGGGGGCAACCCCCGGAACCCCCGGCAATAACCCATCCGCTTGCGGTGCTAGCCCGGGGGGCAACCCCCGGACCCCCGGGCCATAACCCATCCGCTTGCGGTGCTAGCCCGGGGGGCAACCCCCGGACCCCCGGCCATAACCCATTCGCTTGAAAGGCTGTCTGGCGTGCTTTCCCTCGTCCTGCCCAAAGGCTCGCTGGAGCGAGCCACCCTTGACCTGTTCGACGCCGCGGACCTGACGGTCCGCCGGTCCAGCGACCGTGAATACCACGCGTCCATTGACGACCCGCGGATCGAGCGGGTGCGCTTCCTGCGTCCCCAGGAGATCCCCTCCTACATCGAGCGCGGCCTCTTCGACCTCGGCATCACCGGCCGTGACTGGATCACCGAGACCGGGGCCGAGGTCGCCTCACTCGGCGAGCTGCACTACTCCAAGGTCACGTCGCAGCCGGTGCGCGTGGTGCTCGCCGTGCCCAACGGCTCACCCTGGCAATCGGTCACCGACCTGCCGGAAGGGGTACGGATCTCCACCGAGCTGCCCGCGATGACCAGCCGCTACCTGGCCGAGCACGGTGTGAAGGCCATGGTGATCCCCTCGTACGGCGCCACCGAGGCAAAGGTGCCGGACATCGTGGACGCCATCGTCGACCTCACCGAGACCGGCTCCTCGCTGCGCCGCAACGGCCTGCGGATTCTCGACACGCTGCTCACCAGCTATACCGAGCTGGTGGCGAACACCGAGGCGTATGCCGACGCCGCCAAGCGGGCCGCCATGGATGACATCGCGCTGCTGCTCAGCGGGGCGATCCGGGCCCGCGGCAACGTGCTTCTCAAACTCAACGTTCCGTCCGCGCAGCTGACGGCGGTGACAGCGATGCTGCCCGCCATGTCGTCGCCGACGATCACGGCGCTGGCCCGCGGCGACATGAACGCGGTGGAGACCGTGGTGCCCAAGCGCGGCGTCAATACACTGATTCCCGCGCTGAAGGCGGCGGGCGCGCGGGACATCCTGGAGATCCCCATCTCCAAGATCGTCGAGTAGGCCGGCGGCGTCAGCCGCCGGCCGGCGGCTGCGGCCAGGCGCGCACCGGGCCGCGGGCCCAGAGCGTGACCAGGGAGCCCGGCGGCAGGCGGTCGGCGCCCAGCGTGCGCACGATGACGATAGGCGCACCCGGGCCCTGCTCCGGCTGCACCTTCACCACGGCGTCGTGCCCGTGGTAGCCGTAGCCGACGACCCGGCCGGGCAGCCGCCCGGGACCGGCGCCGCCCACCCCCAGCTCGACCTGCTCGGGGCGGACGAGGACGGTGACCGGGCCATGAGCCGGCGCCGGCCCGGCTCCCGGCTCCACGGCTAGCCTGCCGAGCAGGGTGTCCACCGCGCCGCCGTCGAGCATCCCCTCGACGAGGTTGGCGTCGCCGATGAAGCGGGCCATGTTCGCGTCGACGGGGCGCGCGTAGAGATCCTGCGGCGCGTCGCACTGCGCGATCGTGCCATCGCGCAGGACGGCGACGAGGTCAGCGGTGGACAGCGCCTCATCCTGGTCGTGGGTGACCAGGACGGCTGTCGTGCCCGCCTCGCGGAGCAGTTGCTGGACATCCGCGCGGACGCTGGCGCGCAGATGCGCGTCGAGAGAGGCAAACGGCTCGTCAAGCAGGACGATCTCCGGCCGGATGGCCAGCGCACGGGCCAGGGCCACCCGCTGCTGCTGGCCCCCGGAAAGCTGGTGCGGGTAGCGCCGGGCGAAGCCGGCCAGCCCGACCGCGTCGAGAAGCTCGGCGGTGCGCTGCCCGCGTCGATCCCGGCGGGCCAGCCCGAACCCGACGTTCGCCTCGACGGTGAGATGCGGGAAGAGGCTGCCTTCCTGGGGGACATAGCCGATGCGGCGCCGTTCCGGGGGCAGGTGGACGCCGGGCCCGTCCGCCACCGCGGTGCCGATCGTGACCGTCCCGGCGTCGGCCCGCTCGAAGCCGGCCAGCACGCGCAGCAGTGTGGTCTTGCCGCTGCCGGACGGGCCGAGGATGGCGGTCAGGGATCCGGCCGGTACCTCCAGGTTCAGCCCGGTGAGCACCCGGTGGGTCCCGAAGGCCTTGTACAGGCCGGCGGCCGCGAGCTGGGTCATGGTGTCATCCCCGGGTCCGCGGATGGTCGAAGAACCGCCCGAGCACGCAGCTCGGCACGGCGGCCACGGCGATCATCACCAGGGCGAACGGCGCTGCCTGGCTGTAGGACAGGTTCGTTTCGTAGCTCCAGAACTGCGTGGCGAGGGTCTGAACGCCGGTTGGCTTCAGGATAAGCGTGGCGGTGAGCTCCGTGACGGCCGAGAGGAACACCAGGCAGAACGCTGCCACCAGGCCCGGCCCGGCGAGCCGCAGCGTGACCCGGCCCAGGACGGCGAGCCGGCGCTGGCCAAGGGAGCGGGCGACCTCGTCGAGGCCGACCGGCGCCCTGGCCAGGGATGCCTTGACCCCGACCAGGGCCAGCGGGAAGAACATGATCGCGTAGGCGAGGACCAGCAACGGCGCGGTCTGGTAGCCGAGGCCACCGGCGTAGTGCTCCGTGAAGTAGCCGAGGGCCAGGGCGATGACGACACCCGGCAGGGCGAGCACGATGTAGGTGCTGCGCTCGAGGAACTGCCGCGCGCGCCCGGCATGCCGCACCGCGAGCAGGGCTACCGGCAATGCCATCAGCGTGGCCAGGGCGGCCGCCGCCGCGCCGTACAGCGCGGTGTGCCCGGCCGCAGCGAGCATCGGCACGCCGGTGATCGCGGGCGGCATGCCGCTGACCATCCAGTAGACGCTCGCGCCGATGGGAACGCCCAGTGCCAGCCCGGTGAGCAGCGCGAAGCCGGCCAGCACCGCGGGCCTCGCCGCGCCGAGCCGCTGCGGCGGGGAGATCCGCTGGGTGAGCGCGCCGGACCTGCTGACCCGCCCCTTGCCGCGGGTCATTCCCTCTCCGGCGAGCACGAGCAGGCTGAGCAGCACGAGCACGAGTGACAGGGCGCTCGCCGCGGGGAGGCTGTACGCCACGTTGATCTCGGTAAAGATCTCGGTCGTGAAGGTCTGGTAGCCCACGATCTCGAAGGCGCCGTATTCGGCCAGCATCACCATCGCGACCAGCAGGCACCCGCCGAGGATGGCCCCGCGGGCCTGGCCGAGCGTGATGCGGACGAACGTGCGCACCCGCCCGGTACCGAGGCTGCGGGCCACCTCTTCCTGGGCCGGGTCGGCGCCGCGCAGGCTGGCAGCCACCGGGAGGTAGACGAGCGGGTAGACGGCGAGCGTCATGACCACCACCGCGCCGCGGAATCCCTGGATCCATGGGGACAGTGACGCCCAGCCGAAGCTGATCACGAAGTCGGGGATGGCCAGGGGTACCACCACCAGGACGGCCCACACCTGCCGGCCAGGGAGATCGGTCCGCTCGACACACCACGCCGCTGCCGTGCCGATGACCGCGCAGAGGGCGGTGACGACCACCGTGAGCCTGATCGTGTTCCACAGCAAGGTGGCGGTGAGCGGGCGGAAGACCAGGTGGGCGATGGTGGACGCACCGTCGTTCCGCGCCTCGACCAGCAGGAAAAGCAGCGGAAGCGCGAGAATCGCCGCGATCAGCGTGCACGCGGCGATCAGCGCCCACGGCCGGGCCGCCCGGCCGGCCGGGCGGGCAGGCGCGGGCCCGGGGGCCGGCTGCTGGCCACGATCCCGGGTCACCGCCGGCGATGCCGTCATCCGCGTGCCCCCGTCCCACGCGGCGTCACAGCAGGCCAGCCTGTTGCAGCAGGGTGATGGCCGGCGACCCGTCCCCCAGCTCCCCGACCGTGATCGGATCCGGCTGGAGCTGGCTGAACGGGGTTTCCGGTGCCGCGGTGGTCACGCCGGCGGCGAGCGGGTACTCGTAGCTGGCCGACTGGGCGCCGATGATCTCCTGGGCCTGCTTACTGACCAGGAACGCAACGAACTTCTGCGCGGCTGCCTGGTGCGCGCTTGATTTGAGCACCGCGGCAGCTGAGACATCGATCACATAGCCGGGATCGCGCGGCGCGAAGTACGCGAGCTTCGAGGGCGTGGCCGCCGCCCCGATCTCCGCCCGCATGCGGTACCAGTAGTACTGATTGATCACGCCGAACGCGGCCGTCCCGCGGTTCACGTCACCGGCGACGGTTTCACTGCTCGGATAGCTGTGCCCGGCGGCATTCGCCTTCAGGCCGGCCAGCCACGTGAGGGTGGCGGGTTTCCCGTGGGCGCGCAGCACCGATGTGACGATCGGCTGGAAGTCGGTCTCCCCGGCGGCCAGGGCGAGCTTGCCCGTGTACTTCGGATCCGCCAGCTGCATGACCGAGCTGGGCAGCTGGCCGCGGGCGATCCGGCTCGGGTTGTAGATCAGCACGCTGACCCGGGCGGACACGCCGACCCAGGCGCCCTGCGGCGAGTCGTACCGGGCCGGCGTGGCCGCCAGGGTGGCCGGCTTCACGGATGACAGCAACCCCTTGTCCTGGAGGAACTGGAGGGCGGGCGTGTTCTCGGCGTAAAAGACATCCGCCGGGGATCGCGATCCCTCCGTCACGATCTGCTCGGCGAGCACGTCCTCGTCGTCGCTGCGCACGTTGACAGTGATGCCGGTCCGCTTCTCGAAGGCGGCGATGAGCTTGTCCGTGGTCTGCGGATGCTGCCCGCTGTAGAGAGTGATCGAGTTCCCGGCGGCCCCCGGCTGCGATCCTCCGCACCCGGCGAGCAGGACACCGGCCAGTGCTGCGGCGGGCAGGGCCGGGACGGCCCCCCATCGCTTCACCCTCAACTGTCGCCTCCTGGCCGTCCCACTGTGTGGATCTTCCGGTTCGGGCCGAACGAAGCTTAGGCTAACCTAAGTTAGACCGTCAATTCCCGCCGGATGCGCTCGCCATGGCGTCCCGGACCGGTGTGAACGTAATCTGTAGGTATCTCCGGGGGAAGTTCCGGCCCTGGTCGCGGCCCGCCGCGGTGGTCGGCCAACGACTGTCCCGGGGCCCCGGGCTGGGTGAGACGTTCAGAGGTGACAGGTCGTGCGAGACATCCTGGACCCCATAACGAAATGGTGGGACAGCGGCGAGACGTTCGGCCTGGCCACTGTGGTGCGCACCTTCCGCAGCGCACCCAGGGAGCCCGGTGCCGCGCTCGCGGTATCCGACAGCGGTGAGGTCGTCGGCAGCGTTTCCGGCGGCTGCGTGGAAGGTGCCGTCTACGAGCTGGCTCGCGAGGTGCGCGAGACCGGGCAGGCGGTTTTGCAGACCTATGGCGTGAGCGATGACGATGCCCTCGCTGTCGGCCTGACCTGCGGCGGGATCCTGCACATCTTCGTAGAGCCGGTCGGCGCGGCGGTCTTTCCCGAACTCGGTGACGTGGCGGCCGGTATCGCGGCGGGAGAGCCGGTAGCCGTGGCCACGGTCATCGAAGGGCCGGGCCGGGTCGGCGCGCGCCGGGTGATCTGGGCCGCCGCCGAGCCGGGGGCGGCCGCCCGGGTCGGCGCGGCCGGGACCCTGGGTGCCGGGGACCGGCTCGATCAGGCCGTCGACGATGACGTACGGGGCATGCTGGCCCAGGGACTGACCGGTGTCCGCCGCTACGGCGCGCACGGTGAGCGGCGCGGAGATGACCTCGCCGTGTTCGTGCACTCGTTCGCGCCGCCGCCACGGATGCTGGTGTTCGGCGCCATCGACTTCGCCGCGGCAGTGGCCCGGGCCGGAAAGTTCCTTGGCTACCGCGTCACGGTCTGCGACGCCCGGCCGATCTTCGCGACCCCGGCCCGGTTCCCCGAGGCCGACGAGGTCGTGGTCGACTGGCCGCACCGGTACCTGGCCCGCACCCCGGTGGACGAGCGGACGGTGATCTGCGTTCTCACTCACGATCCCAAGTTCGACGTGCCGCTGCTCGAGGTCGCCCTGCGAACGCCCGCCGGCTACATCGGTGCCATGGGCAGCAGGCGCACTCACGAGGACCGGCTCGCCCGGCTACGCGAGGCCGGGCTCTCCGCTGCCGAACTCGCCCGGCTGCGCTCGCCGATCGGGCTCGACCTGGGGGCCAGGACGCCTGAGGAGACCGCGGTGTCGGTCGCCGCCGAACTCATCCAGCTCCGCTGGGGCGGTTCCGGGCAGCCGCTGACCGGGACGTCGGGGCGGATCCATCACGGCTGAAGGCTCTACCCTTGGTGATTGTGAAAACACGCATCGCCGGGGTGCTGCTCGCTGCTGGGGAGGGCAGCAGGCTCGGCAGTCCCAAGGCATTGGTAGAGCTTGGCGGGATACGGCTGGTCGACAGGGGCATCGCGCTGCTGCGTGATGGCGGCACGGCTCCGGTGGTGGCGGTCACCGGCGCGGCGGTCGTCGACCTGCTCGGCGTCATCACCGTGCACAACCCGGACTGGCGGAGCGGCATGGGATCGTCGCTGGCGGCCGGCCTCGGCTCGGTCCCGGCCAGCTGCGACGCCGCGGTGGTCGCGCTGGTGGATCAGCCGCTGATCGGGGCCGGCTCGGTGCGGCGGCTGATCGCCGCGTACCGGGAGGGGGCGCGCGTCGCCGTCGCGGCCTACTACGGCAAGCCGCGCAACCCGGTCCTGCTCGCTCGCGAGCACTGGCCGGCGGCGATGGCGCTGGCCGCTGGGGATGTCGGAGCGCGGCCGTTCCTGCGCGCCCACCCGGACCTGGTGACCCTGGTGGAGTGCGCGGACACCGGCAGCGCTGACGATGTCGACACTCCGCAGGACCT
>CABEDV010000611.1_pt1 | contig 10867 bp, 8 predicted proteins | sample 3423131 | NCBI WGS metagenome assembly CABEDV01 (sample SAMEA5534331, study PRJEB31848) | metagenome | biome: tundra; feature: field; material: soil | place: USA | collected 2013-05 | depth 0.15 m | reverse complement strand
CCAGCGGCACGATAAGCAGCGTGACATCCCCGGGGGCCTCGTACGTCTCGTGCGTCTCCCGGGTGCACAGCACCGACTGGCCATCCGGCGAAATGCGCGGATCGCGGAAATCGAAGCCGGGGGCCGACAGGAGGGTGCTGCGCTCGCCGGTTGCGCAGTCGATGGCGACCAGGGCGACCCGCCTGTTCCCGGCGTCGTCCCAGACCGCCCATCCGGTGACGGCGAGCCGGCCGTCCGGGGTCAGCTCGAAATGCTGCTCGTCCAGTGCGCGCCCGGGCTCGGGCGTGAGATCCCGCGGCTCGGCCTGGTCGTCACCGGCGTCGGCCAGCAGCAGGCGCGGTTCGCCCGGACCCAGGTCATGGTCCCAGTACCGGACCGGGGCGGCCTCGTGCAGGATCGCGGTGACGCCGGCGTCGCTGCGGGCCTGACGCCGCTCGGCATCCTGTCCGGCGCCGGTCACCCCGGGCAGCACCGGCGAGGCGAGCGCCACGCGCATCGCGTTGCTGGCCGTAGCCAGGCCGGTTACCCCGCTGGAGAGCGCCACGATCCGGCGGGCCTCCCCGCCGCCCGGTGGCAGCAGCCACAGCGCGGGCTGCTCCTTATCGCCGGCGGCCCGCGGTGTGCTACTGGCCGGCCCGGGCCGTCTGGACAGGAAGCAGCAGGCTCCGTCCGGCAGGAACTCCGGGCTGGCCTCGCCCTCGGCCGACCGCGTCAGCCGCACTGCTTCGTGAGTATCCGCAGCACCAGCACCAGCGTGGCCAGTGCTGATCCGCCAGATGCTGGAGGAGTACTTCTTGCCGTCCGGCGAGAGCGCCTGGACGGTTGCTGCCAGCCAGCTGCCGTCCGGCGAGAGCCTCAGCCCGGTCAACCGCGGCATGGCGACATAGTCGCCAAGATTGTCGAACGACGTCACAGTGCTCTTTCTGGGTCGGGGCTCTTTCTGGGTCGGGCCCCTGCTGGGTATGGCTGCGGCCCCCCGCGGATCACGGTGCGGGCGTCACCACCACGACCGGAATGGGCCTGGACGTCTTCGCCTGGTAACCGTCGTACCGTCCATGGTTGTTGTCGTTGACGGCCTTCCACAGCCGCGGATACCGGGGGTCGCCGGCATTGACCACGGTGGCGGTGGCCGACTTGGTGACCGTGCGGACCTGGATCTCGACTTTCGGCTGGGCCTGGATGTTGAACAGCCAGCCAGGAGGCCGGTCCGCCCCGCCGTTCGACGCCACCAGCAGGTAACTGTCCCCATCCTTGGCATAGACGAGAGCGGAGGTCCGGACCGTGCCGGACTTCCGTCCGGTGGTGCGCAGCAGCAGGCTGGGCACGCCGATGAGCCGGTGACCGACCCTGCCGCCCGATCGCGAATAGAGCCACTGATGCACGCTGAGCACGTCCATGGTCGGCAGTCAGCGTCCTTCCGTGATCATCGCGGCCCCGACGGTGGCGTTGGTCGCCTCGTCGATGAGGATCAGCCCGCCGGTCTGCCTGTTACGGGTGTACGAGTCGCAGAACAGCGGCTGGGTCAGCCGCAGGCTGACCCGGCCTATCTCGTTCAGCCCAAGCTTGTCGGCTGTCTCGTCCCGGTGCAGAGTGTTCACGTCGAGCCGGTAGTGCAGGTCACGGACGATCGCCTTGACGGTCCGCGTGGTGTGCTTGACAACCAGCCGGTCCCGCCGGGCGAGTGTCCTGCTGTCGGACATCCAGCAGACCATCGCCTCGATGTCCTGCGAGACCGACGGCTGGTTGTGCGGCCGGCAGATCATGTCCCCGCGCGAGATGTCCAGGTCGTCCTCGAGCACCAGGGTCACCGACATGGGCGGGAACACCTCGGGCAGCGGACCCTGCGCCGTGTCGATGCGCTTGATCCTCGTGGTCAGCCCGGACGGCAGGTGCATTACCTCGTCGCCCGGCTTGAGCACACCGCCGGCCACCTGGCCGGCATATCCGCGGTAGTCGTGCAGTTCCGGGTCGGTGGCCTGGTGCGGCCGGATGACGTACTGCACGGGAAACCGCACATCGATCAGGTTCCGGTCGGAGGCGATGTGCACGTGCTCCAGGTGGTGCAGCAGCGAGGGGCCGTTGTACCACGGCATGTTGGCCGACCGCTGCACCACGTTGTCGCCGTGCAGCGCGGAGATCGGCACGAAGGTGAGGTCGCCGATCTCCAGCTTCGCCGCGAACGCGGCGAACTCCTCGCTGATCCGCTCGAACACGGCCGGGTCGTAGTCGACCAGGTCCATTTTGTTCACCGCGAGCACCAGATGGGGCACGTGCAGCAAGGTGGTGAGGAAGGCGTGCCGCCTGCTCTGCTCGGTCAGCCCGTTGCGGGCGTCCACCAGGACGATCGCGAGGTCCGCCGTGGAGGCGCCGGTCACCATGTTCCGCGTGTACTGGATGTGGCCGGGGGTGTCGGCGATGATGAACTTCCGCCGCGGCGTGGCGAAGTAACGGTAGGCGACATCGATCGTGATCCCCTGCTCCCGTTCGGCGCGCAGGCCGTCAGTGAGCAGGGCCAGGTTGGTGTACTCCTCGCCCCGGGCCCGGCTGGTCCGCTCCACCGCCGCGAGCTGGTCCTCAAGGATTGCCTTGGAGTCATACAGCAGGCGCCCGATCAGGGTGCTCTTGCCATCATCGACCGAGCCCGCGGTGGCCAGCCGGAGGATGTCTATGGGCCGGGAACCCTCCCCGGTCACGGCTCCGGCCGTGGATGTGACGGGCATCAGAAGTATCCTTCCCGCTTGCGATCCTCCATGGCGGCCTCGCTGGCCCGGTCGTCGGCGCGGGTCTGGCCGCGCTCGGTGACCCGGGTAGCGGTGATCTCCGCGATCACTTCCTCGATGGTCGCGGCGGTGGACTCCACCGCCCCCGTGCAGGTCATGTCGCCGACAGTGCGGTAGCGGATGCGGGTCTCGAAGACGGTTTCGTCCTCTCCCCTGGGGATGAAGTCGTTGTCCGCGAGCAGGATGCCGTCCCGCTCGAACACGTTGCGGGAGTGCGCGAAGTAGATGGACGGGATCTCCAGCTTCTCCCGGCCGATGTACTGCCAGATGTCCAGCTCTGTCCAGTTGGACAGGGGGAACACCCTGATGTGCTCGCCCTTGTGTATCCGGGTGTTGAAAATGTTCCACAGTTCGGGGCGCTGGCTTTTCGGATCCCACTGGCCGAACTCGTCGCGGAAGGAGAAGACCCGCTCCTTGGCCCTGGCCTTCTCTTCGTCCCGGCGGCCCCCCCCGAATACCGCGTCGAACTGATGCTTCTCGATGGCATCGAGCAAGGTCGTGGTCTGCAGCCGGTTACGGCTCGCCCACCTGCCGGTCTCCTCCACGGCCCGGCCCGCGTCGATGGACTCCTGGACTGAGGCCACGATGAGCTGCACCCCGGCCTGGGCGACCCGGCGATCGCGGTACTCGATCACCTCGGTGAAATTATGGCCGGTGTCCACGTGCATGACGGGGAAGGGGATCCGGGCCGGCCAGAACGCCCGCTCCGCGAGGGCGAGCATGACGATGGAGTCCTTGCCGCCGGAGAAGAGCAGGACAGGCCGCTCGAATTCGGCGGCGACCTCACGCATCATGTGAATCGACTCGGCTTCGAGTACCTCGAGCTGAGAGAGCGAGTAGTCAGAGCGCGTCACGGCCATCAAGCAGACTCCGGGTCGTCGGGCTGGGTCGATCAGGCTAGGTCGATCGGGCTGGGGTCGATCAGGCTAGGTCGAATCGGGCGGCACTCCCGGTGGGAACGCTCCTGGCGACAGTCAACATCGTGCCGCGCGGATGTCATCCAGCAGCGCGCCAGCGAGTTCCGCTCGGCAGATCAGGATATCCGGCAGCGCCGGGTCAGCCTGGTTGTACTCCAGCTTCGAGCCATCGAGCCTGGACGCGTGCAGCCCTGCGGCGACGGCCACCGCCACCGGCGCCGCGGAATCCCATTCGTGCTGGCCGCCGCTGTGCGCGTAGGCGTCAGCCTCCCCGCAGATAACGGCGGCCGCCTTCGCCCCGGCCGAGCCGAGCAGCAGGAGGGTCAGGCCGCCCGCCGCGCTGAGCCGCTCGGCGAAAGCCGGGGGCCTGGTCCGGCTGACCACGAGGCGCAGCGTGCCGCCCGGTTCACCGGCGGGCGGCCGCGGAGCCTCGGCCGTGCTCAGGACCTTGCCCTGGGCGGGCAGCGCGACCGCCCCCGCGGTCAGGGCACCGTGATCCCACAGGGCGATGTGGACGGCCCAGTCCGTGCGGCCGGCTTCCCCGAATTCTCTCGTCCCGTCCAGCGGATCCACGATCCAGACCCGGCCCGCCGTCAGCCGCGCCGGGTCGTCGCGCCCCTCTTCGGACAGCACCGCGTCGCTCGGGCGCAGCCGGGCGAACTCACCGGCGAGGAACTCGTGCGACAGCCGGTCGCCCGCCTCGCGCAGTTCGTCGGGGTGGCCGCCCTGGGCCCGCAGGGCGAGCAGGCGCCGCCCCGCCTCGGCGGCAAGGTCACGGGCCAGGTCATCGTCGTATGCCAACAGACCGGCTCCGTTCCAGGCGGGGACTCCGACGACCACAGGCTAGGGCATGTCCCGCAGATCTTCAGCGGCGCGGATCGGCGCCCAGACGACGACCGCCCGCATCCACCAAGATCCACGGGACACGCCCTGGTAGCCATCGGGCTCCCGCAGGACCGCCAGCCGTCTGGCCGGTGGGTCTCCGGCGGCCGCCCTAGTAGGCGCCGTATCCGCCGAGGACCGCTGACAAGGTTTTCCAGAGGATCTGCAGGTCCAGAATGAAAGACCAGTTCTCCACGTACCGCAGGTCGAGCCGGACCGCCTCATCCCACGCCAGGTCCGACCGCCCGTTGATCTGCCAGAGGCCGGTCATGCCGGGCTTGACCACCAGCCTGCGCCGCATGTGATCGCCGTACTTCGCCGCCTCGACAGGCAGCGCCGGCCTCGGGCCGACCAGGGACATGTCCCCGAACAGCACGTTGAACAGCTGGGGCAGCTCATCCATGGAGTAGCGGCGCAGCCAGGCGCCCGGCCGGGTCACCCGCGGGTCCCGGCGCATCTTGAAGAGCGCCCCGGCCGCCTCGTTGTGCGCCGTGAGCTCTGCCTTGCGCTGTTCGGCGTCCACCACCATCGTCCGGAACTTCCAGACAGTGAAGGTGTGACCGTCCTTCCCGACCCTGGTCTGCCGGAAGAACACCGGGCCGCGGTCGGTGAACTTGATGGCCAGCGCGATGGCCGCGAACACGGGTGCCAGCAGGATCACTCCCGTGAGGGCCAGAGCCTTGTCGAACGCTTCCTTGATGACCTTCTTGCCGCCGTCAAGCTCCGGGTGGTCCACGTGCAGCAACGGCAGCCCGGCGACCGGGCGGATAGTCGTGCGCGGCCCGGCAACGTCCAGCAAGGCGGGCGCGACGCAGACATCCGTGCCCGTCTTCTCCAGGTCCCAGGCGAGCTCACGTAGCCGGATGCCGTTCATCTCGGGGCAGGCGAGAACCGCGACGGTGTCCGCGCGGAACTGCCCCACCGCTGCCGTCACGCTACCGAGGCCGCCGAAGACCGGGACTCCCGCGATCTCGTTCAGCATGGTCCCGCCGGCCAGGCAGGCGCCCACCACGGACAGGCCGTGATAGGTGCCCCGGCCCAGTTCCGCGACGAGATCGGCGACCGCAGGCGCGTGGCCGATGGCCACCACCCGCCGCATGCAGGCGCCCCGGCTGCGGAGGCGGTGCAGTCGCCTGCGGAGGCGGTGCCTGACCACCAGATCGAAGACCGTCGCGCTGGGCAGTGCGACCACCACATAGCCGCGGGCGAACTCCAGCTTGAGCGCGTAGGAGATTATGGCCACGCCAGCGGTCAGGCTCACCGCCGCGTTCAGTACCCGGCGGAACTCGTCAGAGCCGACCCCGATGAACCGGGAGTCGTACCCTCCCGCCACCGCCACCGACGCCCACCAGAGGATGGGCAGCACGGCGGTGAACGCCAGGTAGGCAGCCGCCTGGTGGGTCCAGCTGTGGTAGTGGACGTCATACGCCGCCAGGGCCAGCACTCCGGCCACCAGTGCACAGGCGACGTCGGCGACGGCGGCCTTGCGCAGGTACGCACTGGTCCACGCCGCAGGGTCGCCGGCCGTCAGGCGTACCTCGGCAGCGCGGCTACGACGTGTAACAGCGGTGTTACCAGACACGCTCCAACCCCCTTTTCCCACCTGCAGTCACCTCGCCCCTCGGCTGCATAGAAAAGACGCCTGATCTATCAGGATGGTTGACACATTGCGGTCGATGGCAGCAAATGCCTGGATAGGGCCGGACGCGCGGGCGGGGGGCGCACCGTCCGGGGCCTACTGGCGGCTGCTCTCGTCCCGCAGCCACTTCGAGTAGTCACGGTGCCGCACGGCCCGGCGGGCCCGCAGCCGGGCGATGACAGCCACCCCCATGAACACCCCGACCCGCAGCGCCATCCGCGGGCTCCAGCCGATGATCGCGAAGAGGTCCGCGGGGCGCGTCCGCGCCGTCGAGCCGGGCGCACCCTCCTCCTGCTCGACCTGGGTCACCCCCATCGTGGCGCGGACCCGGCGGCGGAGCAGGTCGCCCGCGGTGCGCGGCGGGTGGATGACGACCCGCGCGCCAGCGACGATGACCCGCTCTTCCGGCGCGAACACGAGCGACGCGGCGAGGTCGTCAGCGAGCAGCGGGGGCAGGCTCGCGACTCGTGCGTGCCCGGCCTCGCTCAGCCCGATGACCCCTCGCCCGAACAGCCCGCTGCGGACCTCGGGGAGCCGCGCCCAGACGTCGTAGTACCAGCGGACCAGCCAGGGGCTTCCGGCCAGCGCGAGCACCCGCTGCGGGCCGGCCGCGAGCGCGCCAGAGCGGCGCAACGCCTCATCCAAGGCCCGGATGTCCTCGGTCCCCAGCTCCACGTCGGCGTCCACGTACATGCGGGGGAAATCCCGGGCCGCCTCGTCGCCAGCGACGAGCGCCGCCCGCTTGGAAGCGACCGGAATCGAGACCACCCGGACCGGGGGGCCGAACGCCGCTGCGACCTCGGCCGTATCATCGGTGCACCCGTTCGCCACCACTATGACGTCCAGCTCGCCAGGGCGCACGGCCGAGGCAAGCTGCCCGAGCAGCCGCCCGATGACGCGGGCCTCGTTATGCGCTGGTACAACAACACTCACCACAGCGGGTAAGTATGCACGGCCATGGCCGCTATGTCAGGACAGGGGCGCGCCCGGGCCGCAGCGAACCGCGGCGAACACGCGCAGCACCCGTACCATCAACCCTGGTGACACGACGAAGGAGGCCGCCGTGGACGGTGCGCAGGTCCAGCCCTCGGCTGACGTGGACGAGCGAGCCACGCTGGGCACGGGAACGACGGTCTGGCATCTCGCGCAGGTGCGCGAGAATGCCCGCCTCGGCCAGGGCTGCATCGTGGGCCGGGGAGCCTACGTGGGCCCAGGCGTGATCATCGGCGACAACGTCAAGCTGCAGAATTATGCCCTCGTCTACGAGCCGGCCCGGCTGGAGGACGGTGTATTCATCGGCCCGGCCGTGGTGCTGACGAACGACACGTATCCCCGTTCCACTGACGTCGCAGGAAAGGTCAAGCGGCCCGAGGACTGGGACGCCCGCGGCGTGCTCGTGCGGGAAGGCGCGTCGCTTGGCGCCCGCGCGGTCGTGCTGGCCGGTGCCGTGATCGGCCGCTGGGCCCTGGTCGCCGCTGGCGCGGTCGTTACCCGGGACGTGCCGGACTTCGCGCTTGTCGCCGGGGTGCCCGCGCGCCGGATCGGCTGGGTGGGCCGAGCGGGAGTGCCCTTGGTCGAAGCGGCCGATGGCAGCTGGCGCTGCCCGCAGACCGATGAGCTGTACGCGGTGCAGGACGGGGAGCTGCGTGCCGCTCCCGGCCCGGAGTAGGCGCCAGCGCGAAGGCTCAGGCGGCCGGCGCTGGTCACCGCATAGACGCTGGTCACCGCATAGAACAGCCACCCGGCGGCGGCTGGATAGAACATAAGGTAAAGACGGCGCCGGGCGGCCAATCCACCACAAACCGGTGCGAAGTACTCTATAATGGCTCTACAATGGCCGGATGGACCCTATCCCGCCAGATGTCATCGCCGAACCAAGGCCCGAGCGGCTGGTATTGAGCAACATCCTGGAGTGGGGGATCCAGCCCGAGCGGCAAGGCCTTCCCGAATTCAGACCGCCAGCCGACAGCGGTCAATTCGCGGCAGAGGATATGGCCCTTTACTGGTCGGGTGACAGAAAGGTCGTCGTTACCAGGCACGCCATGAATGCGCTGCATATCGAAGATAGCCAGCAAATCCTTGGCTATGAAAACCTGTCGTGTATAGCATTGCGAGCCGAGCATCCAGGTAATTCCCTGTGCGCTGATCTGGCCGCTGACGAACAGGCACTAGCAGATCTGGTCGAAGCCCTGGACGCCGATCCGGGTGACGTACCGCTATCGGTCGAGGCTTACGGGTCGACACATGAGTACGCCCGCCTGATCGCCAGCATCCGCGAGCGCTCCAAGCGCGTGATCGACGACCAGATGACCGAGGAACGCTATCTCGAATTCCTGCCCAGCCTGGATTCAAAGGTCCAGGTCAGGGACTTCTTTTCGGCGGCGCTGCACGGGCACGGCACCATGCGCCTCACCCGCGCCTTCACGGCTCGCCGGGGATCAGATCTCCTAAAGTACGTGCAGTGTGCCCTCCCCGTCCTCGGCCGGGTCATCGTCAAGGCTGACTTCGCTGCGGGCGGCCGCAACATGGCGGTGATCGAGAGTGCCGAGTCACTCGGGGACGATATCACCAGCTTCCTTCCAGCAGGCTACGACGAGGACCTCCTGGTCGAGGAGTACCTCGGATCCGAAAAGGACGTTGTGGCCGTCGGTTACAACGGGATGCTCCGCCGCGATGGCGAAGTCGCCACGCCGAGTGTCGGACGCCACGTCCTGTACGCGGGCAAGGCTTACATCGGGACATCCCAAGGCCTCGGAGCGGTGCCGCCTGACTGCGCGGAGAAGGTTCACCGGGCAGGCCAGGCGATCGGCAGAGTAGTCGCATCCTTCGGGTATCGAGGTCCACTTAACATCGACTTTCTCTACCGCGAGTCTGACGGAACTATCTTTCCCATCGAAATAAATCCGAGACGCACAGTGACCGGATCTCTGGCCGATATCTGCATTCAGCTCTTCGGCCAGGGATGGGACAAGGCCGTGTCGGCGGTGGCCAGGCGGAGAGTCCCGGTGCACCCGTCGATCACGAAGTATTCCGACCTGCGGGACTCGCTGCTGCGAAAGGGGCTGTTCGGCCGCGAGACGAAGGGCCTCGTCGTCCTCCCGTACATGGTGAGTTCGCTGGCCCCCAGCTCGATCATCGGCCTGGCCGTGGTGGGCACGGAAGAGGGCTCCGCTCAGGCTGCCCTCGACGAGATCACTCATTATCTGGCCCACGAAGCCACAAGCTTAGGATGCCTGACCTGACCCGCCCCGCGGACGATCGGTGCGGGGCGGGTGGTCAACATTAGTAGTAGGCAATTGGTAAATAAAGGGTAAAGCGACAGCCGGCGGCGTGCCGGCCACCGCGAGGAATTTCTGATCTTCTTGCGCGCTATCCCCCCCAATATGAGTAGTATTCGCGCAGGCAGGGGGGGACATGATCGCTACAACTGTGCCTGCGCGGGTGCGGCCCGAGCGGCTGATCGTCAACAACATCCTGGAGTGGGGTATCCAGCCGGAACGGCGGAACCTTCCGGAACACGCGCCCCCGCCGCCCGGCGCGCGGTTTGCGTCAGAAGACATGGGTCTCTACTGGTCGGGCGACAGGAAGATCGTCGTGACCCGGCACGCCATGGATACACAGCACGTTGATGACTGCCGGGCAATTCTTGGATATGAGAATCTGACATGCAGGGCGCTGCGGTCCGAGCGGCCAGGCAATTCCCTGTGCGCGGATCTGGTCGCGGATGAGCGGGAGCTGGCCGACCTGGTCGAACTCCTGGATGACGGGCCGGGCGACGGGCCGCTAACGGTCGAGGCCTGCGCGTCTACCCCCGAGTACGCCCGCTTGATCGCAAGCATCCGCAAGCGATCCACAAGGGTGATCAATGACCGCATGACTGAGCAGGCTTATCTAGAAGTTGTCGCCAGCCTGGACTCAAAGGTCCAGTCCAGGGAATTCTTTTTCGCCGCACTGAAACTCTGCACTTCCATGCGCATGACCCGCGCTTTCACAGCCCGCCGGGGGTCCGATCTCGTTAAATACGTCCAGGGTGCACTTCCCGCTCTCGGCCCGGTGATCGTCAAGGCCGACTTCGGGGCGGGCGGCCACTCGATGGCCGTGATCGAGAGCGCCGATTCGGTCGGGGACAAGCTCACCGGCTTCCTGCCCGCGGGTTACGACGAGGACCTCTTGGTGGAGGAGTACCTCGGATCCGAGGAGGAGATTCTCTCGGTCTCCTACAACGGGATGGTGGAACACGGGGGCGGAACATCCACCCTCGGCGCCGGGAAGCATTTCCTGCACTCGGGCCGGGTCTACACTGGATCGTATCTGGGTATTGGATCCGTCCCGCTGGGCTGCGCCGAGAAGATTCGCAGTGCGGGTGAGGCGATCGGGCAAGTCGCCGCTTGTTTCGGATATCGTGGCCCGCTGAATATCGATTTTCTTTACCGCGAATCCGATGGGGCCATCTTCCCGCTTGAAATAAATCCCAGGCGCACATTGGGGGCCTCGGTGGCTGAGATCTGCATTCAGCTATTCGGCCCGGAATACGATAAAACCGTATCGGCGATCGGGCACCGGCGGGTCCCGGTGCACCCGTCGATCACGACATATGGCGGACTGCGGGATTCCCTGATGCGCAAGGGCTTTTTCGGCCGCGAGACCCC
>CABEDV010000594.1_pt1 | contig 11021 bp, 16 predicted proteins | sample 3423131 | NCBI WGS metagenome assembly CABEDV01 (sample SAMEA5534331, study PRJEB31848) | metagenome | biome: tundra; feature: field; material: soil | place: USA | collected 2013-05 | depth 0.15 m | reverse complement strand
CGGCGTTGTCCCAGAAGTCGTCGAGGTACGCACGCTGATCGGCGAGCAGCCCGTCCCAGCCGACCTGCCGGGCCGCGCTGAGCGCCGCCCACACCTGATCACGTACTCCGGTCAGCGAACGCGCCTGCGACCAGCCGTACGCCACGAACTTGATCAGGCGCAGCCGCTGCCCCGGCTCCAGGCGGACGGTCGCCGTGACAATGCCGCCGTCGGTGTAGGACCGCGCTTCGACCTGCACCCCGGGCGGCCCGTCAATCAGATGATCCATCGCCGCGCCAACGAGCATGCCGCTGCCCTGGGTCTTGTGCACCAGCACGACCCTGGCTTCGTCGGCGCTGTGGAACTCGCAGTTCAGCGGCGTTTCGAGGACGGCGGCGAGGCGGGGGTCTCCGCTCGAGGCCGGCAGCTGCTCGTTAGCCAGGAGTTCGGACTGCACCGCGATCCGCGCCGGACCGCCCAGCGGCTCCACTTCGTAGCAGATCGCTCCGATCGCCCGCTGCGTGAAGGACACCGCCCGGACTGAGGAGATGCGCACTGCCTGCCCGGCCGGTGACATCCACTCGGCGTGGCGGCTCAGCGTGCCCGCGCGGAAATCCAGCAGGCGCTCGTGGCTGCGCAGTTCGCCGTAGCGGACGTCGAAGGGCTCGTCATCGACGAACAGCCGCATCAGTTTGCCGTTGGTGACGTTGATGACCGTCTGCCCGGACTCGGGGAAGCCATACCCCGCCTCCGCGTAGGGCAGCGGCCGCAATGCGTAGACCCCGTTGAGGTAGGTCCCGGGCAGGCCGTGCGGCTCTCCCTCCTCCAGGTTGGCGCGCCATCCCAGGTGCCCGTTCGACAGCGCGAACACCGACTCTGTCTGAGCGAGCATGTCCAGGTTCAGCTTGGTCTCGCGGAGGCACCACGGCTCTACCGGGAATGCCGCCTGCCGTATCACGGCCGGTCCAGCAGTTCGGCGAGATCTTGCACGACGATGTCGGCGCCGTGGGTTTTCAGCGCCTCAGCCTGCCCGGCGCGGTCTACCCCCACGACAAAGCCGAACCCGCCGGCCCGGCCTGCCGCCACGCCCGCCAGCGCGTCCTCGAAAACCGCGGCAGCCTGCGGTTCCAGCCCGAGGGCCCGCGCCCCGGCCAGGAAGGTGTCCGGGGCTGGTTTCCCGCGCAGATGCTCCCGCGCGGCGACCACGCCATCGATCCGCGCCTCGAACAGGTCCTCGATGCCCGCCGCGACGAGGACGTCACGGCAGTTGGCGCTCGACGACACCACGGCGCGGCGCAGCCCCGCATCCCGGGCTGCCCGGACATAGCGGACCGAGCCCTCGTACGCTTCCACCCCGTCTTCCTTGATCCGTTTTAGCAGGATCACGTTCTTGCGGTTGCCCAGGCCGTTGACGGTCTGGGCGTCTGGCGGATCGTCGGGGCTGCCTTCGGGCAGTTCGATGCCACGGGACTGCAGGAACGAGCGGGTCCCGTCGGCCCGTGGCTTCCCGTCGACATACTCGTCGTAGTCCTTGACCGGGTCGAACGGCACGAACGGCTGGCCAGTGCTTCCTGCGCGCTCGCGCAGGAAGCTATCGAACATCTCTTTCCACGCGGCGTCGTGCACCTTGGCGGTCTTGGTCAGGACACCGTCGAGGTCGAAGAGGCAGCTGCGGATTCCATCCGGGAGACCGATCACGCGTCAAGCGTACGAGAGACCATCCTGCCAGTTCCCCGGCGGCGTCACCAACCGTAGATACGTACCGGAAGTTCATGCAACGGCGCCTGATCCGGGCCGGGATAGGTGATCATCAGGACGATGTCGTCCGGATCGCGGCCCTCCACCGCCACGACCCCTCCGCTGCTGCGGGTCTGCCGGTGCGCCGAACGCCCACGCAGCACGCCCTCGGCCCGGTCAAGGTCCTCTTTCCCGTCCGCGCTCCAGATGACGTACTGGACGCCGATGCTGCCGAGCGCGTGCGGGGCGTTGCTGCCCATGGAGCGGAGCACCAGCTGCGATCCCTCAGCGCTGATGAGCAGCGCGGCGGTCGGGCTGCGGTCGGCGACCTCCAGGCCGAGGACCTCCAGGTAGAAGCTCACCGACCTGTCCAGGTCCTGCACGAACATGACCACCGTGCCGAGCCGGGCACCGTGTGCCATCTGCTGACCCTCCAATACCGGGGTCACGCTTGCCCCGTGCCTGCCTGCTCTGTGTCTTCTGGATCTAGGTATTCTGGGCCCAGGACCTCAGCGCCACCGGGCGACGGAACCATGTCGCTCTTATCGTGGTTCCCTATCTCTGCCTTAATATTCATCCGCCTGTCGGTGACGTGGTCCCAGAGTTCCAGGCGCGCATCGATTGGTTCGGCGATCTTATCCAGGTAGTACGAGGGTATCTCGTACACCAGTTGTCCGCTGACCGCGTTTCCTGGCGATAGTGCAAAAGGCATGCTAATCGGGCTCAGGCTCAGCGCAGCCGGCAGCGTCCAGTCCGGCGGAGGGCAGGTAGCCTCGCCCACCCGCCCCCACGAGCCAGGGATCAGATTGACGTAGAGCAGGACTGTCAGCCTCGCGTTCTGCGCGGTCTCCATGTTGATAAAGCGCGCATTAAACGACCTTAGGCGCACGGGCACGGCGAGGCCCGTGCCAGCCTCACGTTCCGTATCCATGGCGGCAGTGCCATAGATTTCGACCTTGATATCAGGGAAGCCCGGTTTCACGAACGGCGGGAGAGGCCAGCCCTGGACGGCGCCGAAGAAACATGCGAAGGCCGCTATGAACGCCACGCACGCGGCGAGCATCCACCAGTTCAGGAAGAGAGAATAATGTGCTTCCTTCGCAAAGGATGCAATTGCAATAGCGGCCAGGAATGGAAAGAGTGCCAGAAACAGCCCGCCAAGCCAGAGCCAGCGCCAGAGGTCGCGGTAGGGTCGCACGGCGGGGATTCTACGCTGATCAGGGCGAAAGCCACGGCCAAGTCCGCCCAGCGGGCGTGATTTCGGTCACTGGCCCTCCCGGCGCCGGCGGCTGCCGCGGCCGGATGAGTTGCTACCCTCGGGGAAATGGAGAGGCAGGCGGCATGATCGACTACGTGATAGCGGGCGTACTGCTGATCATCATCACATCCACGCTGATCATGCTCAAGAGGTCTGAGCGTCGCAGACGCTAGCAGCAAGCCGCTGGCTGAGGTAGCGGCGCTCGGCGTCGCTGCCCGCAAGCTCCAGGGCCTGCCGGCAGCTGGCGGCCGCTTCAGCGGGGCGCCCGAGGCGGCCGGAGCAGGTCCGCGCGGGTAGCGGGTAGCAGACGATAGCCCGGCAAGGCGCGCGAGGCTTCCAGCGCTTCCACTAGCTCGAGTCCGGCCGCCGGGCCGTCCGCCATCGCCACCGCGACGGCCCGGTTCAGCTCCACCACCGGGGACGGGACCAGCCGGACCAGCCGCTGGTAGAGCAGGGCGATCTGAGCCCAGTCGGTGGCGGCCGCCTCGGCGGCGGTGGCATGGCAGGCGGCGATCGCGGCCTGGATCTGGTAGGGCCCGGGCCGCTCGCGGCGCAGTGCCGTTTCAAGAATCCTGACCCCCTCCTCGACCTCACGCTTGTCCCAGCGCGAGCGGTCCTGGTCTTCCAGGGTCACCAGATCGCCGGCCTGGTCTACCCGTGCGGCGCATACTGGAGCGTGCTGACGGTGTCGCGGTTCGTCGTGCAACTGCATGACGCGACCACATTGCACTTCGACCTGCGGCTCCAGATCGGCGGCGTGCTCCGCTCGTGGGCGGTGCCCAAGGGGCCGTCCCTCGATCCCGCGGTCCGGCGGCTGGCGGTGCCGGTCGAGGACCACTCCATCTCGGCGGGTGACTTCGAGGGCGTTCACGAGGGCCAGTCGCGCGACAGCGGCGCTGTGATCATCTGGGATGAGGGCCCGGCGGAGATCGTACGCACGGAGCCAGAGCATGTGTCCTTCGTCGTGTCTGGCCGCAAGCTCTCGGGCGGCTTCGCCCTGACCCGGACCGGCGAGCATCGCTGGATCCTGGTCAAGGTCCGCGACGAACACGCCCGGCCCGGCTCGGACGTCGTGGCGGAGCGCCCGGCGAGCGTGCGCAGCGGCAGGACCTGGCAGGACCTGGCCGGAGCTCTAACGAGCACTGAGCAGGCGGGGCCACCGGCCCGGATGACGGGCCAGGAAGCCGAGCAGCGGCGCCGGGTCTGAGTAGACAACCCGCTCCGTGATGAGGCCTCCGGACAGCGTGAACCGGTCGCAGGTGCCCATGTCCAGGGGACGGCGACCGCCAGGAGCGTGAAGCTCGAACTCCACGTAGATGTTCGGCTCGGCGCAGGCCCAGGACTTGATGGTGGCGGTGGCGCCCGGGAGCAGCCGGAAGAGGTCGCGGAATTGCTGCTCGAAGACGGCGATACCGGTCTGAGGTCGGCGGAGCGGCTGCCGAGACACCACGTCGGGGTGGACGAGCGGCCTGAAATGGCGGACGAAGGCCTCAGGCTCAGCTAATTGCCAGCCTGCCGCCAGGTGCGCGATGAACGTCTCGGGAGTCCAAGACATACCATCGATATCTGAGATATCCACGGTATGTGAATATAAGATCGAGGGCCATGAGCGTCAAGAGCCGCCGCGAGGAGTACGCCGAGACGACGCGGGCGGCGATCGTGGCCGCGGCCATCGAGCGGTTCACGGTGGATGGCTTCGCCAAGGCGAGCATGGATGCGATCGCCGAGGCAGCGCGGGTCACCAAGGGCGCCGTCTACCACCGCTTCAAGGACAAGGCGGCTCGTGGCAGGCCTCGGATAGTGGCAGGCCTCGGATAGTGGCAGGCTCGGATAGTGGCGGGCCCCGGATAACTGCTCAGCTCGGCCCAGGCCTGGTCCGGTTCGCTCAGGCCGTCCGGCGGCCGTCAATCTGGCGTTGTGCCTCCGTGAGCACGCGCCCCACGTCGCGGCCGAAATTCACGTCGCAGGGGTGGCTGGGCCGTCCTGATCTGGCGTTGTCCGCCAGTTCGGTGAGGGCGACCCGCAACGCCCGCTGTGCTTGGTCCGTTTCCGGGGGCGCGGCCGACCGCCCCTGCTCGCCCCAGATGTACATGTCGAATCCCTCGGCGGCCTCGGGTGCGCTGAGCGTGACCGTCACAGTGCTGGTGGGTCCGCCCTGGTGGTGCAGGACCAGGTGAGTGACGTCGGGCCGGCCGGCGTCGGCGGTGACGGAGACCACCGGGCCGAGGCAGGCCCAGAGCAGCGACACCGCGTGCGGCCCCAGGTCCCACAGGCCGCCCTTGTCCCGTCTCCACGGGGTGTTGAACGGGTTGGCGTCCTGCAGCGCCGATCCGAGCCAGGTCACACCTCCGCCGGCCCAGCCGTCCTTGCTCGCGATGTCGGCCAGCCAGGCCCGCACGTCGGCTTGAAAGCGGGCGGTGAAGAATACGATCGACGCGACGCCGCTATCCGCTACGGCCCGCGCGAGCGCGTCGGCGGCAGCCTCGGTGGTCGCGATGGGTTTTTCCAGGAGCAGGTGCTTGCCCGCGCTGGCGGCCCGTACCGCGAACGCACTCTGCACGTCGGGCGGCACGGAGAAGGCAACCGCGTCGACGGCGGAAAGGAACGCGTCGATGTCGCTGAATGCCGTCGCCCCGTGCTCGGCCGCGAGCGCTCCGGCGGCTTCACGGTTGCGGCCCCAGACAGCGGCGAATTCGATGCCGTCGGTCGATGCCAGGGCCGGTGCGTGGGTGATGCGGGCCCAGTGGCCGGTGCCGACCAGGCCGAATCTCAGTGGCCGCAGGGGCGTTGTCATCGGCTGCCTTTCCAGTCCTGATCATCGTCGTCCATCTGCGCTCCGCTGACGACGAAATCGTCCATCTCTATTAGTTGACGACCGAGCCGCAGGTGATGTTGAGGGCGGTGGCGGTCATGCTGCGCGCGTGATCCGAGGCGGCGAAGGCGGCCACATGGCCGACGTCGGCGAGCGTCGCCGCCCGGTTGAGCATGGTCCGGCCTTCGATGTCTCCGGTGATGGCTTGCCGACCGGCGAAACCCTCCGGCAGCGACTCGGGCACCCCGCCGGTCTGCAGAGTGATGACCCGGATCCCGAAGACGGTCAGCTCACCGTGCCGCTGCTGGGCGGCTACCCCGCACGGTAACCGGGTTGGCCGAGCAGGTGCGGCGACGTTTCCCAGGGTTTATGCCCGACTAAGCGGAGGAGCCTCCGTTAATCGTTGATACTATACGGAGAATTCTCCGTATAGTAAATCGGGGAGGGAGCGGTGGCGAGCGATGACGTGGCGCGGCCACTGCGAGCCGACGCGCGCCGGAATCGCGAGAAGCTGCTCGCGGTGGCCGTAGCGACGCTGTCCCAGTCAGATGGCGACGTTCCGCTGGAGTCGATCGCCAGGCAGGCCGGAGTCGGGATCGGGACCCTGTACCGGCATTTCCCGACCCGCGAGGCCCTGGTCGAGGCGGCTTACCGGCACGAGGTCGACCGGGTGTGCGCCGCGGCCGGCGAGTTGCGGCAGGTCATGCCACCTGACGCGGCCCTCCGGGAGTGGATGCAGCGGTTCGTCGAGTACGTCGCCACCAAGCGGGGCATGGCAGGCGCGCTGCAGTCGGTGGTCGCGTCGGACTCGCGACTGTTCTCCCACACCTACTGCCAGATCGTCAGCGCGCTGACCTCGCTGCTGCGTGCGGCCATTGCCGTCGGCACCATCCGCGCCGACGCCGACGCCGAAGACGTCCTGCGCGCGCTGCGGGGCGTCTGGCTCGTCGCCGACGAGCAGCACCGGCCGGACTCAGCCCGGCGGCTACTGGACCTGCTGATGGACGGGCTTGCGCTACGGCGCCCCGGCCTGAGCAGCGGCATTGAGCGTCTGATCTTCGCGGCGCGCCGCGGGCCGCGCATCCCTCCACCGGGCCTTCAGAGCAGATTAAGGCAATTCCAAGGGGGACCGGGGTCCCGTTAGGCCATGGTCTGGGTTCCGATCACGGCCAGAAGCCTGAGCTTGTCGGCGGCATCGCTGCCGGGCGGGGCGGTATAAGCGACGATGCGCAGGTCGCTGCCGACGGCGGTGAGCACGTCACAGTCGAGGGTCAGCGACCCAACCTCCGGGTGATGGACGGTTTTGCGGTCGGCCTCGTGGGTGCCGACCGCCCGGGTGTCCCACAGGTGCGCGAAGCGCGTGCTGGTGGCGCGCAGGTTGGCGACGAGCTGCCGCAGGTTCCCGTCGTCGGGATAGCGGGCGGTCGCAGACCTGAGGTCCCCGACGGCCGATGCCTCGAAGGCGGCGTTGCCTTCCGCGGTGTGGCTGATGCGGCCGCGCTGGCCGGTGAAATGACGCCACAGCACGTTGCGGTCACGTCCGCGCAGCGTGGATGGGTCGCCGAGCATGGCGGCCCACAGCTGGTTCCACGCCAGGAGAGTCCACGCGGCGTCGTAGACGGCGACCGGGGTCCCGTCCAGCTGGTCGAGCAGGCGCTGGACCCCTGGCGTCAGGTGCGTTGGCATGTGCCCGGCAGTGGGAGCCGACTGCCCGGCGAGCAGGAACAGATGCTGGCGCTCGGCGTTGGATAGCCGCAGCGCCCGGGCCAGGGCGGTGAGGACCTGCGGCGACGGGGTGGTCGCCCGGCCCTGTTCGAGCCGCGTGATGTAGTCGGCCGAGACTCCGGAGAGCATCGCCAGTTCTTCGCGTCTCAGGCCAGCCGCCCGGCGGTGCCCGCCTGCGGGCAGCCCGGCCGTGGCCGGGGTGACGCGGTCACGCCAGGCGCGCAGCGCCGACCCCAGCTCGCTCGCGTTGCTCACCGTTCCAGTATGTGTCACCTGGCCTGGTGCAGCCTGGTACCGCTGGTCCCAGGAAGAACAGGTCACTGCCTGATATCCGCACCGGTGACCATGCTGGGTGTCATGACAACGACACTCATCACCGGAGCTACCAAGGGCCTGGGGCTCCAGACCGCCCGCCGCCTGATCGCCGCGGGACACACTGTCTATCTCGGAGCGCGTGACTCTCAGCGCGGAAAGCAGGTGGCCGCCGACCTTGGCGCCGACATGGTGCTGATCGACGTCACCAGCGACGACTCCGTTGAGGCGGCCGCGGCGCTGGTCCGCGAGCAGGCCGGCCAGCTCGACGTCCTGGTCAACAACGCCGGCATCAGCGGCGGCCGGAAACCGCCCGGCGAGGTTACCGCCGCCGATATGCGAGCCGTCTACGACACGAACGTCTTCGGTGTCGTCCGCGTCATGCACGCCTTCCTGCCGCTGCTCGAGACCAGCGGAACCCCGGTTGTGGTGAACGTCAGCAGCGGCCTGGGCTCGCTGGCCGTCACCAACGACCCCGGACGGTTCGAGTCAACCTTGCTAGGACTGGCCTACCCGTCCTCCAAGGCTGCCCTGAACATGCTCACTTCGCAGTACGCCAAGGCATACCCGGCCATCAGGATCAACGCTGTGGACCCCGGCTATACCGCTACCGACCTCAACGAACACCGCGGCACCCAGACTGTCGAAGAAGGAGCCGAGATCATCGTGCGCATGGCCACGATCGGCGCCGACGGCCCTACGGGAGGCTACTTCGACGCCAGCGGCACGGTTCCCTGGTAGCTGGTTCCCCGGTGATCGCCTTCGTCACGCTGTGAGCGGAAGGCCGTCAGGATAGCTTGACGTCAGGCCACCCTGACGCGACGGTGAAGGCATGACAACGCCAGACAGTCTCGAGACCCAGCACACGCTCACCACCGCGGTCGCGCGTTACAACGAGCTTCGAGCCCGGGACCTGCTGGCGTCGGCGGCGGCCGGCCTGGAGAACGAAGAAGAACCCGCCGGCCCCGCGCCGCTGCCCGCGCCTGAGGCACTGGAGTTGCTCGCGCTCAGCGAGGTGATCGCCCGGAAGGCCGGCTATGGACGCCAGCTCACGGTCAGGTCCGCCCGGGTAGCGGGTGCTTCGTGGTCACAGATCGGGGCAGCCCTCGGCACGAGCAAGCAGTCCGCGTGGGAGGCCCACAGCCGGTGGATCGACCAGCAGGCCGAGCTGCACGGGCGCATCGGATACAAGGGCATGGACGACCAGCAGGCGGCGGCGGCCCGGGCACTCGCCGGGACAGCCGATGAGGAGCGGTCAGCATGAGCAAGGCCGCCATGCGGGTTGCGGTGCTGGCTGACATTCATGGCAACCTGCCCGCCCTGGACGCCGTGCTCCGCGACGTCGAAGCCTGCGGAGTGGACGCAATCGTGCTCAACGGGGACCTGGCCGACGGCCCGATGCCCGCCCAGACCCTCGACCGGCTGGAAGAACTGGGCTCGCGGGCGATGTGGGTCCGGGGCAACACGGACCGCTGTCTCGCCGCCGCCTTCGATGGCACCTTCGAACCCTCCGGCCTGCCGACCAATCCGCCGGACGCCTACTTCACCTGGTGCGCGGCAAAGATCGGGCAAGCTCACCGTGACCGCCTGGCGGGCCTGCCGCTGAGCATCACGCTCGATATCGGCGGGCTGGGGCCGGTCGCGTTCTGCCACGGCACTGCGCGTGATGACAACGAGTTCATCCTCGTCGACAGCCCGGTCGAGCATTACCAGGCCGCGTTCGCCGGCTTTCCTGAGCAGACCGTGGTGGTCGGGCACACCCACATGCCTTTCGACCGGCTTGCCGACACCCGGCGCGTCATCAACCCAGGCTCGGTGGGCCTGGGATACGGGCACGCCGGGGCCGCCTGGGCACTACTGGGCCCGGACGTAGTGCTGCGCCGTACCGCCTACGACACGGAATCGGCTGCCGCGACGCTACTGGCCAGCGCCGGAGACTTGCCGGGCATCGAGTCCGTCACCAGCAACGTGCGCGCCAGCGCGAGCGACACCGAGGCCCTGTCGTCCTTCACCGAGACCGTCCAGCAGCAAGCCCGGGAACGCTGATCGCGACCGTCCTTTGGCGCCGACGGCACCCACACATCCGGCCGTCATCGGCGGGCGAAGTCGAGGACTGCCGCTGCGAACTCGGCGGGCCTGGCCTCGTGCACGGCGTGCCCGACGGGGATCGTGATGAACTTGCCGTCGGGGATGCGGCTGGCCGCGTCGGCCAGCTTGTCCTGAGGAATGTGACTGGTGGGCCCTCCTCCCACGATCAGCGTGCGGGCCGTGATCTCGCTGAGGCGTTCCCACCAGGCCGGGTCGGGGTCGTTGAGCTGCCTGCTGATGGTCGGCACGACCTGCCAGTCGAAAGGCAGCGGTCCCGGCGGGCGTTCCGGAATGGCACGGTCCCTCGGGAAGGGCGGCGGGCTGTCTTCGAGGATCAGGTTTTCGATGCGTTCTGGCTGCGCTTCGGCGAGAAGATAGGCGACCGTTCCGCCCATCGAGTGCCCGACGACGCTGATCCTGCCGATGCGCAGCGCATCCAGGAACCCGAGGATGTCGTCGCGCATGAGCTCGAACGAGTAACTGCCCGGCCAGTCACTGCGCCCGTGCCCTCGCAGATCCGGCATGTACAGGCGGAAGGTCCCGGCCAGTTCGGCGGCGACCGGCTCCCACGTCTCTCCCTCTTCGCCCAGCGCGTGGAGCAGCAGCATGGGTGGCGCATCGGGATCGCCAGAGACGCGGTAAGCGAGACGGACCTGGCCGATGACAATTTCAAGTTGACCGCTCACCGGACTGACGCTACCCATTCCCCGGTACGTCACCCCCGGTACGTCGAGGGGGCTTGGGATACTGCGTCTGGCGGGTCTCCGTCGCGTATCACCGATGTCAGTCTGGGTAGCTGGTGGGGCCGGTGGTGACAGGGTGGGCTGCGCGGTGAGGTCCTGCACCCTGTGCGGGCGAGGCCTTTCCCGCGCAGCCTCCCTCCGAACCCAGCGGGCACCTTTCGGTGCACTGGGCTCTCCAGCGACTATGCCGCGCTCGCGACGGGGTTTGCGTGGATGTGCTCATGACAGCCAGCGCAGACGATGAGCGTCTTGCGTCGTTTCCTCGCCATGAGGGCCGCCCACGCGGGCTGGCCCGGCCCGGTCTGGCCGAGGTGGGCGAGTCTGGCGACGTGGTGAACGGTAACTGTGGCGCCGTGCTCGCATAGCT
>CABEDV010000510.1_pt1 | contig 11852 bp, 8 predicted proteins | sample 3423131 | NCBI WGS metagenome assembly CABEDV01 (sample SAMEA5534331, study PRJEB31848) | metagenome | biome: tundra; feature: field; material: soil | place: USA | collected 2013-05 | depth 0.15 m | reverse complement strand
CACCACCGGCACGCCGCAGACCATGGCCTCCACAACCACGGTCGGCAGGCCCTCGTAGAGGCTGGACAGGGCGAACACGTCGAAGGCCGGAAGCAGTTCCGGCACGTCGGTGCGCTCGCCGGCCAGCACCACGGAAACCTCGGGCATCGCGGCGGCCAGGTCGGCGACGCGCCCGGCCAGCTCGCCTCCCCCGATCCACACGCCAATCACGCCCGGGCGGCCGAGCCGGCGGAGCGCCGCGAGGAAGTCCTCGGGTGCCTTCTGATAGGTCAGCCGTCCCACCGTGCCGACCACCGTGGCGTCGGCGGCCAGGCCCAGCGCGAGCCTGGCCCGGCGGCGGGCCAGGGGTGCCGCCACGGGGATCCCCGCGACCGGGAACCCGGCCCAGGCTTCGTCCGCCCCGGCCACGACCACACCGATCGTGCGTATCCTTTCCGGCGCGATCAGCTCACGCCGGACCGCCTCCACGGCCACGCCGGTGCCGACGCACAGCGCCAGGTCGGTAATCCGGCCGAGCCGGCGTTCGATGGCCACGTACGCACGGCGCCGCGGTGCCCGCTGAAACTCGTGGAACGGGAAACCGTGATAGGTGTGCACGATCCTCGGTATCCCAGCGCGGTGCGCGGCCAGGCGCCCCAGGGTGCCGGCCTTGGCGGTGTGCGTATGCGCCACGTCGAACTGCACATCGCGGAAGATCATGCCGAGCCGCCGCAGGGCCCGGAGGTCACCCCGAGGATCGATCGGTGCCCGCAGCGAGGATTCGACCACGACCTCCAGGCCAGCCTGGGCGGCCTCGTCGAGCAGCCTGCCACCACTGCCGGTGATGATCGTCATCTGGAAGGCCGCGGAGTTCATGGCCCGGGCACCGCGCAGGGCATGCAGGCCCGCGCCGCCCTCCAGCCGGGTGATGACCGTCGCGATCCGCATTGCCTCGCGAGCCCCCCGGCTTATCTCAGGCCCCCCCGGGCCTATCTGGAGCGCACCGTAGTCAGCCGACGCGCTCCGGCGGTTTCAGGCCGGCGGCCCGGGCCACCCGGACAGCCTCGAGACGGGTGTGCACGTCCAGCTTGGCGAAGATGTTGCGGGTGTGCGTGCGCACGGTATCCGTGGATATGAGCAGGTCCTGGGCTATCTGACGGCCCCGCTTGCCGTCCATCATACTGCGCAGGACGTCTCGCTCCCGTGGGCTGAGCCCCTCAAGTGTGTCCTCGTGCTCCTTGGCCCGGCTGACGTCGGCACGCAGTTCGCGGACTATCTCGCCGAGCATGTCGGGCGGGAACCAGGACTTGCCCTGGCACACCCCGCGCAGCACGGTCTCGAGTTCGGCCGCGCCCTGCTCCTTGGCCACCCATGCCGCGACCCCGGCCCTGGCCGCTTCCAGCGCGTGCCCGAGATTGTGGTCGGAACTGAGCACCACGACGCGTGCTTCCGGCCGTGCGCTCACCAGAGCGCGAAGTACTTCCCCGACGGCCGGGCCCAGCGGCTCAACCTCGATGGTGATGACATCTGGCCGCAGGCCACGGACGATGTCGAGCAGATTGGGGTCGGCTGTGGTGCAGCGCCCGGCCACCCACAGGTCCATGGCGGCGGACAGGCGGGAGGCCAGTGCCTCGGTGACCATCAGGTGATCATCGACCAACAGCAGCCGGACGGGGTTCATAGGTTCACTCTGCACCGTCGACATGACGGCGTCCTCATCCAGATGCATGACAACCGTCTCCCATAAATACGGCGCAAGTCGCGCCCGCACCATTCAGGTGGGCGGCGCCCGCGGAACCAGCCAGCCGCGCCACGGAGAGCGCGCGCCGTTCGGCGCCCCCGGGAAGGCCGCCACCCGCGGCCACCTGACTGCTGCCCTGGATGCTACGGGTCGGGCTCTTCCACCGGCCGTTGGACCGCGACAGCCACGCCATGGGTATCGCGTAGATGCCGATGGCCGCGTCTACCAGCCGCAGGAACGGGAAGAAGAATCCGCAGAGCAGCAGCCGGGGGCGCCGCTCGAGCAGTGCCACCACGACCGTCAGTGCGTAGTCGGGCACCGCGATGCCAAAGAACACGGTGGAAAGCGGCACATGAGTGGCCACTGCCGTGTAGACCGGCGCGAACCACGGCCAGTACTGCGCGCCGCCCACCAGCTCCGGCACGCCGAACACCAGCAGCAGCAGCGGGAGCAGCAGGAACATCAGGCTTGAGGTCACCGTCTCGAAGAGCAGCAGGCCGACCATGGCGGTGAACAGGTTCGCGCGCGGCGGGTGACGCCGTACCGTCTGCCAGAGGCCGAGCGCCCACCGCTTGGTCTGCCGGACGTAGTCATGAAGATTGTCCGGGTCCTGGGTGACGGCGACGGCCGAGAGCGTGAAGCCGACCTTGCCCAGCCGCTTCTGGTACACCTCGAAAGTCATGTTGAAGTCTTCGATCGCCAGGCCGGGCGGGTTCATGTCGATGCGGGGCAGCACCTCGGAGCGGTAGATGCTGGCGAAGCCCGGGACGATGGGCGTCGCGTTGAAGCGCCGCGTCGTCTGGCCGTACTTCAGCACCCGCTGGCCGATGGCGTAGATCCGCTGGCGGTGACTCACCAGCAGGTTCCCGACCGGCGACAGCTTGCGGTCTGTGTCGGTCTTGACGCAGCCCGCCACCGCGACCACGTCAGGAGTATCGAATATCGGCAGTGCCGCGTCGAAGTAGCCGGGCTGCACCCGGGTGTCCGCGTCCAGCAGCATGACCGCGCGGAAACGGTCGAGCAGCCCGAAGCGCTGGATCGCCTCCTGCAGCGCGCCCGCCTTGCCGATGTTCTCCTTCGTCTCGATCACGTTCGCGCCGGTCCGCCTGGCGACCTCTACCGTGCGGTCAGTTGAGCCGTCGGAGACCACATGGACGCTGGCCAGCGGCACCAGTTCCATGATGGCGGCCAGGGTCTGGTCGATGACCAGTTCCTCATTGTGCGCCGCGATGAGGACCGCGACATCCCGCACGGTCATCGTCTCCGGCTCGCCCGCCGCCGCGCCGGTACCACCCATCCTGACCAGGTTCCCGTTGTCGGCGGGCAAGCGGGGCGCCGGCAGAGCCGGCCACAGCCGCGAGGCGGCGGCATGGGCCACGGCCGGGGCGGGCCGGGCCAGGGCCGCGGGGAGCGGGGACAGCCCCCAGGCGCCTGGTCCCCGGGTCTGTGCCATGGCGGATCCGGCCGGCGTAGCGGACCCGGCCGCCGCCAGCGCCAGGGCATCCGGCTCCGCCGGTCCGGCCACGGATGCCGCAGCGGCGGCGCGCCGGATGGCCCGAGCGCCGCGCACCTTCCGGATGAGAGCGGCGATATGGCGGCACAGGCTGATGAAGCCCCAGATAGCGAAGTTGGCGCCAAAGATCAGGATGGCCAGCACCCACCAGGGCATCATGAGGACGCCTCCGAGGTGGTGCCGGCGTGCGGCGCCACTGCCGACCGGACATCGTGCAGCGCGCTCCATGTCCCGGTGTCCTCGCCGCCGTACATCCACAGGTACACGCCAGCGATGCCGGCCCCCTGGGCCAGGGCGAACTTCGCCTTGGAGCTCTCCGCGTTCTCGAACCACACGGTATGCGCGGCGCCCGAGCTGTCGGCGTAGCGGAACCACGGCGCCTGGGCATCGGCGTCGTAGCGCACCGTGGCGTGGTAGCGCGTGGCCAGCCGGGTCGCCTGCAGCCAGCTCAGCCCGGTCCCATGGCCGTCGGACCAGTCGTATCCGTAGAGCGGCACGCCGAGGACGACCTTGGCCGCGGGTATCTGGGTCTTGGCGTAACCGAGCACGGCGCTGACCCAGCTGACCGGGGCGACCGGGCCGGGTGCCGAGGCTGGCCAGTGGTGGTCGTAGGCCATCAGGCGCACCTGGTCGGCGACGCGGCCGATCGCCGCATAATCCTGCGCGACGTTGCGGGGGGCGTACCCGGCGTCCGTGGTCTTGGCCAGCAGCGCCACTGACAGGATCTTGCCCCTGGCCTGCAGCGCCGTGGCCAGACGGGTCACGAACAGGGTGAACGCCTGCCGGTCGGTCGCGAGCAGGTCCTCGTAGTCGACATCGATCCCCGTGTAGTCGCGGGAGACCACGAGCGCGACGATGGCCGCCACCAGCTCTGCCATCAGCGCGGGGCTGTGCAGCATGCGGGCCGCGGGCTGGTAGGACCAGGCGCCGTCGGTGACGTTCGCGATGGTGGGCACGATGCGCAGGCCCTTCGCGCGCAGCCGGCTCAGGTCATCGGCCATGGCGGCGGACCGGCTCCGGTCGTACTGGGTGTTGATCTGGCCGTCGGTGCCCAGCCCGTACATCCACGGCGACGCTTCGCCGAAGTCGGTCCGGTTCGCCAGCACCACGGAGGTGCTGTAGCCGATGTTCCAGAAGGGCATCGACGACACGGCGAGCGGGTCGCGGCCGGACTGATAGTTGCCCGGTGGGCCCGCCGTGGAGCCGGCCCCGGTGGCCGGCCCGGGCGGCGGGATGTCACGCCGCCAGTTGATTACGATGCTGACACCGCAGCGACCGGGCGCTGCGCGGCCTGGTCCTGGATGACGTCACCGATGATGGTGTCGAGGGTGCGGACGGGCCGGAAGCCGGTCAGTGACCGGGCAAAGGTGCAGTCCGGGACGCGGCGCTGCATGTCTTCGTAGCCGGAGCCGTACGCGTCCAGGTAGGAGCTGCGGGTAATGCGTGACGGTGAACCGGTCGCAGCGATGACCTTCTGGGCGAGGGTCTCGATATTGACTTGCTCGGTCGAGCCGAGGTTGACGGCCTGGCCGTAGGCCGCGGGGGTCTGGGCCAGCTTGGTGAGCGCCGGGATGACGTCGTGGACGTGGCAGAAACAGCGGATCTGCTTGCCGGTGCCGTACACGGTCAGGGGTTCGCCGCTGAGTGCCTGGCGGGTGAACCGGGGGATGACCATGCCGTAGTGGCCGGTCTGGCGCGGGCCGACGGTGTTGAAGAGGCGGACAATGACGGCCCGGAGGCCCTTTTCGCGCGCTGTCGCCTCGATGAGGCTCTCGTCGATGGCCTTCGCCTCGGCGTAGCTCCACCGTGACTTGAGGGGCGAGCCGAGGATGCGGTCGTCGTCCTCGCGCAGCCCGATTTTGGTGTTCTTGCCGTATATCTCGCTGGTGGACGCGGCGACCAGGACAGCGTCACTGCCGAGGGCAGCCTGCACGACGTTCTCGGTGCCGTGGATGTTGGTCCGCATGCTGGCCAGCGTGCTGTCGCGGATCACGAAAGCCCCGACCGCGGCGGCGAGGTGGAACACCACGTCGGCACCGGCCGTCAGCTCATTGACCAGGCCGGCGTCCAGGATGTTGCCCTCGGTGAACCGGAAAGAGGGGTGGTCGATGACGGCGGCGAGGTTGCTGCGGCGGCCAGTGGACAGGTCATCCAGGCCGGTGACCTGATGACCGTCGGCCAGCAGGGCTTCCACCAGGTGGCCGCCGATGAATCCGGCCGCGCCGGTCACGAAATACCTCATCGCTGTGCTCCCGTCATCCGCACGGGCTGCCCCGCGATCGTCGGTTCGGCCGCAGCCGGCACCGCGGCAGGCGCCACAGGTGCTGCTGGCGCGTCGACCTTGGTTGTAGTGCGGCGGGCGAAGCGGGCCGCGCGGCGGCGCGGGCCGCGGGCGGCCGCGAGCTGCTCGTACATGGTGTCGATGCGGTCGGTGACCGCGACGATGCCGTACTCCCGTTCCACCGCCGGCTCAGGGACCCGCGGCTGGGCGCCCACCGCCACCTCCGCTTCCAGGGCGGCGCGGATCCCGGCCACATCAGAGGGGACCTGGGTGGCGCGGGCCACCTGCAGCCCTTCCAGCGCCGGGCACGTCGTGTAGGCCACCGGCAGACCGTTGGCCAGCGCCTCAAGCACCGACAGCCCGAACGTCTCCTGGGCCGAGGACGCCACGAACAAGTCGAACGCGGACAGCACTCCCGCCACGTCATGACGTTCCCCGGCGAACACCACCTGGTCCGTCACCCCATGCTCGGCGGCGGCCTGCTTCAGGCGTTCCCCTTCGTCGCCCTTGCCCACGATCACCAGCCGCACTCCGCCGGCCTTCAGCAGCGGTGCCGCCGCGGCGATCACCAGAGCGAACTGCTTGTTGGGATCCAGGCGGCCGAGGACCCCGATCACGTACTCGCCCGGGCTGACGCCGAACTCGGCCCGCACCCGCTCACGCGCCGCGCCGTCGAAGGCCACCCGGTTCAGGTCCACCCCGTTCGGGATCACTGTCACCTTCGCCGCGGGCACCCCCCAGCCGGTCATCCGCTGCCGGACCGTCTCCGAGACCGCCACGGTCATCTGCGAGAACCAGCCCGTAGCGAGGTACAGCGCACGGACCCCCGCTGTCATGCGCCGTCGTTCCAGGTGCGTCTCGCCGATCGAGTGCTCGGTGGACACGACCACCGGCGTCCCCGCCAGCCATGCCGCCGGCCGCCCATAGATCTGCGACCGGTACAGGTGCGCATGCACCACGTCGTAGCCACCGTCACGGATCAGTCCCCGCAACCGCCACAGCACCGCGAGCTGCGTATTGCGCGACATCCCGACGTCGCGTACCAGAACCCCGTCCGAGCCGATCATCTCGGCCACCGGCCCCGGGTTGTACAGCGTCACCACGTCGGCTTCGTGCCGGGAATGCTGCAGCACCGACCGCAGCTGCAACTCGGCCCCGCCAACACCCAGGCCAGTGATCAGATGCAAAACCTTCATCGTGAACCTCCGTGTGACGTGCGGGAGAAAACGGGCTCCGAGCCAGTGGCGATGAGCTCCGAGCGAGCGACAGTGAGCTCCTGGGGGGAGCGCTTGGCGGCCGGCCACGCGGGAGCGTTACCGGAAGAGCCGGGGGCATTGCGGGACGAGCCGGTCAGCGAGCCCGCGGCGGTGGCCACGGTGCTGGCCACGGTGCGGGCCAGGATCGTGAGGTCAAGCCAGAAGGACCAGTTCTCGATGTAGTGGTTGTCGAGCTGGACCCGGTCGTGGATCGAGGTGTCCCCGTTCAGCCCGTGGACCTGGGCCCACCCGGTCAGTCCCGCGGGCATCCGGTTCCGGCCGTGGTATCCGGGCACTTCCAGCCCGAACTGCCGGGCAAAGTAGGGCCGCTCGGGGCGGGGGCCGACCAGGGACATTTCCCCCCGCAGCACGTTGACGAGCTGCGGCAGCTCATCCAGGTGCGTGCTGCGCAGGAATCTGCCCAGCGAGGTGCAGTGCTGGTCCGGCGTGGCCCAGCTGGTGTCCGGGTCCCAGATCGCGTCCTGGTCGCTGTGCGGCGCGAGGGTGCGCAGCTTGGTGATCTCGGCGAGCCTGCCGGAGCCGACGACGCGGACCTGGCGGAACAGCGCCGGCCGGCGCAGCTGCCGCCGGATTGCTGCCGCCAGCACCAGCAGCAGCGGTGCGGCCAGGATGAGCAGCACGGCGGCGCCGGTGATGTCGAATGCCCGCTTGGCGAACGCGCCGGTGGTGCTCATCGGGACGCCGCCACGGACCCGGTGGTCCGCCGCCTAGCGGTGGCCGCCAGCCGCCGTCCGACAGTTCCGGCCGCGTGATCCGTGCCGTAGACGAACCGCATGACCGGCCCGAAGGTCGGCGCCACGGCCGGGCCGACGACGTAGAGCCCGGGAACCGAGGACTCGTAATCCCGGCCCACCGCCGGGGTGTTGGCCACGGTCAGCAGCTGGGATGCCAGCTGCGGGTCGAGGAAGGCCATCCGGCGGACGTCGGCCCGGTAGCCGGTAGCGGCGATGATGTGATCAGCGGCCAGGTCGCTGTGCGTCCCGGCGCTGGTGACCAGCCCCAGCCTGGGGCCGTCCGGCCCGGCGATGGCCCGGTCGATGGCCCGGTCGGTCAGTACCGGGAACTGCCCTTCGACACGTTCGCGCAGCCAGCTTGCCCCGGCCGGGCCGAGCGCGGTCCGCGCCCGGAAAACCCGGGTGGACTCGGGCAGGTGCCGGAACAGGTTGGGCTTGCGCGAGTAGAACCAGGTGCTCCAGCCAGAACCAAGGCCGGCCTCTGGCTCCCGCATCCGTTGCAGCAGCGGGCGGTCCGGCGCGAGCGGGGCCCCGTTCCAGTTCACCGTCGGCTTCCTCGTTACGAGCTGGACGCTCGCCCCGCTCTCGTGCAGCAAGGCGGCCGACTCCAGTGCCGACTGGCCAGCGCCGACCACCACGACCTGCTGGCCGCGGAACACGGACAGGTCGGTGTGGGCGCTGCTGTGCGTGCAGACCGACTCCGGCAGCCAGCTGAGCTGGTCGGGTATGTGGGCGAAGTGCTCGACGCCAATGGCCAGAACCACCTGGCGCGCGCTGGCGACGTCGCCGTTGGCCAGGCTGAGCTCGAACTGGCCGTCCTTCGCGGAAACCCGGGTGACCAGGGTTTCCTCAAGACCTGAAGCGCGCTGTGCCTGGAACCACTCGCCGTAGGCGACGAACGTGTCCAGCGACACGGGCAGCCCGTAATCGGCGTAGGGCAGCCCGGCGGTCCTGCAGAACGCCTCCAGGGTGTGCGTGCCATCCGGGTCGGACAGGTTCGAGGCGAAGCCCTGCGACTTCAGGAACATGCCGCGTGGCATGTTCTCCCGCCACAGCTTCATCGGCAGGCCGAACTGGCGGAAGCGCACCCCGGCGTCGCGCAGGTGGGCCGCGACCGACAGACCGTACGGGCCTGCGCCCACGATCGCCACGTCAACGGTGCTGCTCATATCTTTTCCCCCATTGTGTGAAGTTCCGGCTCCCGTTGCTGGGCCGCCAAGCTTGCTGTGATCGACTGCGTGTTCCCCGGGCTCACGACACGGCGTGCCGCCCGGCCGGCCCGGTAACGAGGCTGTTTGTCCGGCCCTGCGCTGGCGCCGCCGCGGTGCAGCGGCCGGCTGACCATCCGCCAGCTCATCCGCAGGCACATCAGCCCGAAGGGCCGCAGGTCGTCCCGGGCGAACCAGGCGGCTTCGTCGACTCCGCGCAGAGAAGTCAGCCAGGACTTCAGTCCAAGCTCCCCGCTGCGCCAGTAGCCGAGAGCGCCGATCGGGTCGTAGTTCTCCACCAGGAACCGGCGGCCGTCCACCATCTCGTTCTCGGCGATGGCCTGCCCGGTCAGGTCGAGATAGGCGGCGCGGATCACGTCCACGCCGGCGGAATCGGTGAAGAGCCGGAACTGCGCGCCGAGCCGCGGGTTGAAGTCGAGCAGCTTGTACTGGCCGTCCCGCCGGTCAAGACGAAGGTCAAGGTCGGTGATACCGCGGTAGGACAGCTCGGTGAGCAGGCTGGTGACCTGGTCGCGGAGCGGGATGTTGCGCGCCGAGTGCCCCAGGCTGGTCAGTCCGGCGTGGGCCGGGTAGGACCGGTCCTTGACCCCGGTGAACGCGGGCCGGCAGGCTGAATCGGCACCGCAGTAACCGTGGAAGAACCAGTCCTGGCCGGGGCCGCCGGGAATATACTCCTGCAGCATCAGGCCAGCGTTCTCGCGCTCGAAGGCGCGGTACGCCTCGTCCAAGGCCGCCGCGGTACGAATGATCGACGTACTGCGCAGTGCTGTTCCATGCGGGGCTGTTCCATGCGGGGCGTCCCCGTGCCGCCAGGGCGTCGTGAGCTTCGCTATCACCGGGAAACCGGCCAGGTTCGCGAAGTCGCGTGCCTCATCCAGTGATGCCGGCACAGTGGCCTGCGGACTGGGCACATTGAGCTCGCGGCAGAGCTGGTGCATCGAGTACTTGCCCGCCAGCCGCCGCGGGAGATCGGCCTGCGGAGCCGGGAACAGGAACGATTCCCGCAGGCTGTCACCGTGCTCGGCCAGGAAGATCGCACCAGCGTCATCGGTGGTTATGAGCACCGACGGGCGCCCGATCCGCTGGGCGAGCTGCATCAGCCCGCTCTGAATACGTTGCGAATGTTCGGGGGTGGGCTTCCAGAACACCCTGCCCTGGAGATACCGGGAGTTCGCGGCGGGGGCCCACGGCCCCTCATGCACCCCGAACACCGGTACGCCGAGCCGTCCCAGGCTGCGGATCGCGCCGAGACCACCGTGGTGCATCACGTTCGGGTCGAACTTGAGCACCACCGCTGGGGTGGTCACGTCGATGCCGCCGGAGTCGCTGAGCATGTTAGACCACCGAGCGGTGGGTGCCGCCATCGAACTTGTAGGTGGCATCCAGCACCTGCGGGCTGTCCTGCACCCAGGAGTAGTCGGCGCCTGGGTGCACGGTGTGGATCACGGCGAGGTCGTAGTCCGCGCCGGCCGGCGCTGGCGTGCTGCTGATCAGCCGGCCGTCAGGAAGCCGGACACTGGGGATCAGCGGGTCGTGGTACTCCACCTGCGCGCCTTCGCGGATCAGGCCGGCGATGAGCGGGATCGCGGGGGATTGCCGCAGGTCCCGGACGCCTGGCTTGTAGCTGACCCCGACGACCATCACCCGGGCGCCAGCCAGCGTGCGGTGGCCGGAGGCGAGGACTTCACCGGCGCGCTCGATGACCCGCTCGGGCCGCAGATCGATCGACTTCATCGCCTGCGCGATCAGCGGGGAGGCGTGGCCCTGCTTGCGCAGCTGCCACAGCAGATAGTGCGGGTCGGCCGGGATGCAGTGGCCGCCCACGCCTGGGCCAGGAAAGACTCCCAGGAAGCCGTAAGGTTTGGTGCCGGCGGCGAGGGTGATCTCCATCGGGTCCAGGTCAAGGGCCCCGCAAGCGTCGGCAAACTCGTTGGCCAGGGCCAGCGACACCGCGCGGAAGATGTTCTCGTACAGCTTGGTGGCCTCCGCGGCGGCCGGCGAGCTCACCAGGTACACGGAGTCGGTCAGCTGCCCGATCACCCGAGCCGCGTGGTAGGCGCATTCCGGGGTCACGCCGCCGACGACCCGCGGGGTCTCCCGCTGAAGGTGCTCGGCGTTACCCGGATCGATCCGTTCCGGGCTGAACGCCACGAACACGTCGGTGCCGACGTGCAGCCCGCGCTCCTGAAGAGGCTCGGCGAGCATCTCCTGGGTGGTGCCGGCGTAGGTCGTCGAGGTCAGGATGATCGTCTGGCCGGGCCGGGCGTGAGCCACCACGGTGGCGCACGCGCTGCTGAGCGCCCTCAGATCGGGAGAGTTGTTACCGTCCACCGGGGTCGGCACGCAGATGATGACTGCGTCTGCCTCCGTCATGGCGGCGAACTCGCTGGTCAGCTCGAGACTGCCATCGGCCAGCGCGGCGTCGAGCCGCTCGCGGTCAGGGTCGCTGAGGTCGGCGCCGCGGGCCGAGATCTCGTCCAGCCGTTCCTGGCTGACGTCGATCCCGATGATCCGGGGGCACCGGCCGTGCAGCGCCAACGCGGTCGGCAGACCTACGTACCCCAGGCCCACGATCGCCACGGACCGAAGGCCGATCGAATTCCCATTGCCATTGCCGTCCGCCGACCGCGGATCTGGCATGTTGAACGCGACGAGCTTGCTTTGCAGCTGACGCTCCCGGCCATTGACCGCGAGCGAGAGTCTGTTGGTTCCCACGTCGGCGTTCCCCCTTGGCCTCGAATCGAGGCACGAATTCACTGCCTGACCCTTGGCCTGTCACTCAGCCAATTGATTTACTAACTAAGTACGACAGTGCCAGCCAGATGCCTCACGGACGTAGGCCAACAGGGGTAGGCCACCTACGCAGAGTGATGTATATCGGCAGTGGTTCCGGTGGCTCAGCGGCGATGCAGCACGCGGATCTGAGGGTCCGGCGCAGCGCTGCCGGCCTCGACTCAGTGAGCGCGGCGGTGTCGCCACGGTGGCGCTGGAAGCGCTGGAAGCGCGGTGATCCCGGCGTCGGCCAGGCCCCGCGTCGGCCAGGCCCGGCGTCGGCCAGGCCCCGCGTCGGCCAGGCCCCGCGTCGGCCAGGCCCGGCG
>CABEDV010000502.1_pt1 | contig 11885 bp, 6 predicted proteins | sample 3423131 | NCBI WGS metagenome assembly CABEDV01 (sample SAMEA5534331, study PRJEB31848) | metagenome | biome: tundra; feature: field; material: soil | place: USA | collected 2013-05 | depth 0.15 m | reverse complement strand
GGATGAGTATGTACCAGCACCGCAACCCGTCAGGGGGGTCACTGGCTGCCGGGCTAGCCTCGTCGGCCATGGTAGCGGTGGTACTGGCCGCGATTCAGCGCATGCGCTGGCGGCTCCAAGCGGAACGAAGCCAGGCTGGGTCCTTGCCTGATACCGCCCGAGGATTGCACGACCGCCCCTGACCACCATCTCCCAGCAGCCAAACGCGGGGCTCTGTAGGTGAGAACTCACGCCCGGAGCCGAACCCCCCGGCAGATCGCTCTGTCTGGGGTCGCTTATCAGCCTGGCGGTGGCTCGCCCGGTGCTGCGGCCGCCGCGCCGATGGCCGGCCCGGGTTTCAGGCCGGCCGCCGAAACTCCGCGGCGCCAAGCCCACCGGGCCGCCGGGCCGCCGGGCCGCCGCCAGATCATTCCATCTGTAGCGATCCTGCCGCATGCACCGACAAATCAGTAGAGCGCACCGAACTGCGGTTCGAGTGTAGGCGTCGCGGGCATCGACGTTACCGTCGGTGGCTGGAAGATGCCGGCTGGCTGGCCGGCCGAAGCGGCGACCGCCCGGCGGGTTGGGGGCTCGAGGCTGGTGGCGCGGATCAGTCAATAGCCGGCGTAACACGCTTGTCGATGGGATAGACACCGGGCGGGGCGCCGACTGGGCGCAGCAGGCCGCAACCGCAACGACTGTGGCCGCCCCCGGGTCCCGGACTCTCAGCGGTCAAACGCCCCGGCAGATCGCTCTGTCCGGGGCGTTCGACCGCATGCTGACAGCTCCCTGAGCTGCCATGGCGAGCGGGACGAGGCCGACCTTCCTGGCTCAGCGGATGAACGCGGAGACGACCTTCGGCAAGGAGGCGTCCATCCCCGCGACGTTCAGCACACCCGCGTCATGCGGCTCGCCGATGGTGTGGCCGTTCGCCGCGAGGGCCGCGACAACCACCCGAGCCTCCGGGTTGTACCTGCGCCGGTAGGCGTCCAGCGCCTGGGAGGGATGTCCCCGGCCAGCCCAGGTCTCGCCGTCGGTGAAGACGACCACACCGTCCAGCAGCAGCCCGGACTGGCCCGCATAACTCAACGGAAGAGACAAGTCGGTGCCGCCGCCCGTCGCGGGCCAGGTGCCGATCTCACGCAGGTTCGTGCGCGCAGTGATCTTCGATGGATGGATGGCGGTGTCCACGTTGATCACGTGGACGTTGTCGCCCTCGATGCGCTTGAGGATGACGGCCATGGCGCAGCCGACTTCGTAGGGGGTGCCAATCGGCGAACCACCGAAGGTGATCTGGGCGCCGCGCCAGCTCATCGAGCCTGACGAGTCGACCGCGACCAGGGTCCGCCTCCCTGACGGCTGCACGTGACCGAACGACTTCTCGTACGCCTCCTCAAGCGCGTCGCAGATGACAGGAACCGGGCTCCAGGTCTGCGCATCCGCCCGGGGGTCCGGCTGGGACTGGCCCGAGACGTACACGCGCAGCGCCAGGAAGATGTCCATCGGGTGGACGCGGGAACGGATGAGCGCGTCAGTGTCGGTCAGCCGGCCGGCGACTCGCTTCGCTGTTGCGCTGAACGGGGCAATCGCACCGATGCGCGTCATCCGGGCCAGGTTGCGGATCAGCGCGGTCAGGCCCACCGTCCCGGCCAGCGCTTCCCACACCTTCGCGGACACGAGGAACTCTGACGGCAGGAACTCCCACGGCACGCCGCGGCCTGTCACGACCTGGATCGCCTCAGCCTCCGTGCTGACCGCCTGCGAGGTGAGGAAGTCATCGATGGCCGGCACGTGGCCGCGCGCGTCGTCATCGGTGACGTTCCCGGCCAGCCACCCGAGCAGCGCCCGGCGCTGCGGGGTGTCGGCCTTCGGGTGGGCGATGCGCAGGGCGTCCCGCAACGCGAATGCCTCCTTCGCAGGGGTGGTCCGCTGGCGTGCCTTGCACGCCTTCCACGCGACCTGGTTCACATCCGGGACCAGGAACCATGACCCGAGCGCAGCCCGCAGCGCCCGGCCGGTCACCGGCGCCGTGCCCTGCGGGGTGGGCTTGCCTTCGAGCTGCTTGTCGTAGCCGAAGAACATGGACAGGTGGTCGGTGGTGCGCACCACCTCCGTGAAGGCGCCCTTGGCGGCCTGCACGGTGGCCGGGTTCCCGTAGGCGAACGCCGCGGCCAGGGCGAACACGGCCGGGCGGTTCTTCGGTGCCCGGGGTGGCCTGGCCGCCGAGATGTCGGTCACCAGGCGGACCACCCGCGGGCCGTCCTCCTGGATCGCCTGCAGCAGGACATCCACGTTGGCCTCGGTCAGCCGGTCCTCACGCAGGTAGTAGGTGCCGCCAGTGGTGCCGAGGACCAGAAAGTCCTCCAGCTTCGTCCACAGGTCCTTACCGATCACGTACCCGCCGGCGTTGTTGCGCACCTGGTCAATGCGGCCGGGGATCCGCTGAGTCTGTGGCGTGCTGACGGTGCTGACCGCGGCCAGGGGGTCTCGTGCCATAGCTGACCTCTCCTCGTTCGACCCGCCCCCTGATGGGCGGATGTGGGCATGCGAGGACTACGCCCGTGCGGATATGGGGTGATGGTAGGAGGAGGTTCATGCTGCCGGGTGCCGGGCGAATGTGGGGATGCACACCGGGTTTAGGCGCTCTGCCAATTGAGCTACACACCCGGGTCGCCCCAGGTAGACAGGACTCGAACCTGCAACCTCCCCATCTGAAGTGGTAACCGGCGCGGCTTCGACTCGCCCGGCACCCTGGCAACACGATGAGCCCACAGCGGAACACCATTGTGAGACCGCAGGCGGAATCGAACCGCCGTGCGCAGTTTTGCAGACTGCTACCTCAGCCACTCGGTCATGCGGTCCTCCGCGCTCCCAGCAGGGCTCGAACCTGCGATCTCCAGTTCCGGAAACTGGCGTCCTATCCACTGGACCATGGAAGCTTGGTGCGCCGGGATGGATTCGAACCACCGTGCCCGTGGGACCTGGTTTACAGCCAGGCGCAATCGTCCACTCTGCCACCGACGCTCGGGGTGCCCTACGGGATTCGAACCCGTCAAAGCTTGGCTCACAACCAAGTCCCTCAGCCACTTGGGTCAAGGCACCAGTCGGCCCGGCAGGTTTCGAACCTGCGACCTCCGCCGTGTGAAAGCGGCGCTCCACCAAACTGAGCTACAGGCCGTTCGCGCTCCCAGGAGGACTCGAACCTCCAACAACGAATTCGTAATCCGTCATGATCTCCGTTTCACCATGAGAGCTTGGTACCCGCACCAGGAGCCGAACCTGGGCATCCGGCTCGTCGAGCCGGCACTCTTCCACTGAGTTATGCGGGCATGGCGGCCACTACGGGATTTGAACCCGCATCCTTCACCTTGACAGGGTGACGCTCGACCGTTGAGCTAAGCGACCTTGAACTGGCGCTCCGGCGCAGGGATTCGAATGAACTCGCACGCCTAAGCGATTCTGTCACACCTCTTCGTTACGCTGGCGTGAAGAGACTCGAACTCCCATGACCTCCTTAACGGGAGGGCTCCTGCCGTTGAACGACACGCCATTGAAAAGCTGCCCATCTTGCGGTGGGGAACCTCGCGGAGGGTCTAACCGCTCCTGGTACTGCAAGAAGTGCTTCAATGACCGCTACAAGTACGTTCCATGTCCACAGTGCGGTGGTCCGATGGTCAGTGCCTCAAAGATGTGCGCGACCTGTCGATGGGGTCCAGTGACACCGCCCCGCCAGATGACTGAGGCCGAAACGGCTTGGGTGGCAGGCATCATTGAGGGCGAGGGGAGTTCATTGCGGCCCAGAGCCTCGTTATCGCTGTGAGGATGACGGACTACGACATCATTGAGCGCCTACTCAGTGTTACCGATGTGGGCACCATCTACTCGCTGGGAAAACAGAAGGATCATCACAGGCCGTGCTGGCGATGGACCGTCAAGCGACAGGTCCATGTGCGTTACCTGGCTGAGGCCGTTATGCCATGGCTCGGTCAGCGCCGTACCATAGCGGCCCAGATACTACTTGACCGGCTAGCTGAACTACCCGGCAGCCGTGTGGCCTAGACGTCTTGCAGGCCAGATGCGACGCTTTGCCGTCCGTTCCGGTCCTGGCGCATCGCCAGCCTTCGTAGCGGGAAGCAGATTTGAACTGCTGTCTCTGGGTTATGAGCCCAACGAGGTACCAAACTCCTCCATCCCGCGTCACCATTCTAGCAGCCCCTGACGGTTCCGACCCGTCTTCCCCGCCTTGAAAGGGCGGCATCCTAGCCATTGGACGAAGGGGCCTTGCGCTATCCTTTTAGCACCCCGTACCAGTGCTGACCTGGTGCTCCCGGGCTGAGAACCCGGAGGTCTACCGTTAACCTAACGGGGCTTGCGTCTGGTCTTGCGCGTCATCAGGGACTCGAACCCCGCACCGTCTCGTTAGAAGCGAGCCGCTCAATCCACTGAGCTAATGACGCTTGTGTAGGCCGCCAGGGGCTCGAACCCTGAACGCCCGGATTAAAAGTCCGGTACTCTGCCATTGAGTTAGCGGCCCGCGATCGCTATACCACAGGCATGTTTGTGCTGTATGACTACCTCCTCGTGGGGCGAGCAGGGGTCGAACCTGCACATCTCCCGGATATAAGCCGGCTGCCTTCACCTTTTGGCCACCGCCCCTCGTACCGCGAGAGGGCACCGACCCCCCGACCTTTCCCGTATGAAGGGAACGCTCTGCCAGCTGAGCTATCGCGGCATAGTCCTGACCCCAGGAGTTGAACCTGACCCGACCGCTTATCAGACGGTCATGCACACCGCTTACACCAGGTCAGGGCGGATACGGCAGGAGTCGGACCTGCAAGGCCGTGAAGCTCGCCGGGTTTCAAAGCCGGTTCCGTCGCCAGTCGGATTGCGTATCCAGGAGCGGAGCGGGAGGGACTCGGACCCTCAAGGCGGCTTCCGCCGCTCGCCTGTTTTCGGGACAGGTGCCGTCAGCCGGTCGGCTAGCCGCTCCACGCGCGGAAGGTCCGGGATTCGAACCCGGGCACGGCTCGCCGCCGTGTACACGGTTTCCGGCCGTGCTCCTCGTGCCATCCGGACACCTTCCAAGGGCGGAGCATGGAGGACTCGAACCTCCGCACCGGTCCCCCGGTGTACGCCTTAGCAGGGCGCTGCTGTAGCCACTGAGCCAATGCTCCATCGTGCGCCCGGAGAGATTCGAACTCTCGCACCCTTGCGGGCATACGGGTCTGAGCCGTACGCGTATACCAGTTCCGCCACGAGCGCATGGAGCAGATGACCGGCTACGATCCGGCGACCTCGGCGATGGCGACGCCGCGCTCTACCACCTGAGCTACATCTGCATGGAGCCTTCGGCCAGATTCGAACTGGCGCCCTTCTCCGTACCAGGGAGACGCTCTGCCGCTGGAGCTACGAAGGCATGAACGGCGCTCCGGGAGCTGGAGTCGAACCAGCGTCTTACCGTGATCCAAAGTCACGTCGCCCCTGCCGTCAGAGCACCCCGGAATGAGAGCCCCTCCCCGGTGTCGAGCCGGGCTACCGCCCTTACAAGGGGCAGGCGGACGCCGGTCCGAAGGGCGTAGTTCGTGTGCCCGGTGCGATTCGGACGCACACTGTCGGCGTACTCAGCGCCGCGACTCCTGCCATTGGTCTACGGGCACATGGAGCCGCCACCCGGTGCCGACCCGGGTCTCCTGCCTTACGGGGGCAGGGCCGCAGCCGTGCGCGGCGGCGTGGCTTCCGGAGCTGGACTCGAACCAGCGGGGGCAGGGGTCAGGGCCCTGCTGGGGACGCCGTCGCCCCACCCGGAATCAAGGCCCCGGGCTCCGCTGCCGTTGTGAATCGGCTGGCTACCTGCATCCAGGGCGCGTGCGCGAGGCGGGAGTCGAACCCGCATCCGCCAGGTTTTGAGACTGGCCGCTCTGCCGGTTGGCTGTACCCGCGCGTCGTGCGCCGCCAGAGGATCGAACTCCGCTCCTCAGATTAAGAGTCTGATGCATCACCACAATGCTTGCAGCGCGTGATCAGGGCGAATGTGGGGGCGCCGACCGGAGTAACCATCCCGGCTGGGGGATGGCTTTGGATTTGAACCAAAGGGTTTCCGATAACCGGAAGGCTTCGACTCACCCTGGAGCCCCACCGGGGAATTGAACCCCGCTTCCCAGCTTGGAAGGCTGGCGCATCGCCGCAATGCTTGTGAGGCGTGTTGTGCACAAGTGGTTCCCCGAGGGCTCGAACCTCGTGCCTGCGGCACTTCACGCCGCCGCTCTGCCTGATGAGCTAGAGAACCATTCGTCGGGATGCAGCGACTCGAACGCCGTCTCTCCTGGGCCCAGGCCAGGCGGGGCACCACATCCCCTTCATCCCGTCAGTGGACCGCCTCGGATTCGAACCGAGAACTTCCTGGTTGCAGGCCAGGCGCTCTTCCAGTTGGAGCTAGCAGCCCATGTGGGTGCCCTCGCCGAATGAGGGCACCCGACGTGCCACAGGCCTTGTCCGGGCGCACATACTTCCGTCCCGGGTGGCCTGCGTCGTTCGTGGTGTTCCGCTGTGGAGTTGTCAATGCTCAGGCACATTCACCCGAAGGTGGTGCTGCGCAGGGATGGCGCGAGTCGAACACGCATTCCGCCGGTTTTGGAGACCGGCTCCCTAGCCGCTGGGTCATCCCTATGCATACGAAAAGCCGCCCGTCAGGTTTCCCTGCGAGCGGCTCCTGGCCGGAACTGGTTCGTTCCTATCCAGAAGCCTCCGGCATCCCCAGAATGCCCGTCGGTCGCAAGGACGAGGGTATGCAGGCATACCTTTCGTCTTGCTGGTGACCGACTGCCCAGAGTTTCACGGGTGTTCCTTCCACTTAGCGTGCTGCCTGTTATCGAGAGTACCTGTGGGCAATAGGTATCGCAACGGTTTATTTCCGGATGCAGGTTCCAGCAGCTCGCGCCGGGACCGCGACGGGCTACCGCAATCCGCGCTGGGAGTTGGATAACGCGGCGGCGAGGATGCCCACGCGGCGGTCGGTGATAAGCCGGCTGCGTGACGTGCCGACGTACGAGCCGGATGCCGGGGCCACGTCGGAGTAGTCGCGGCCTGTCGCTACGGTGACATAGCCGCTGCCGGCCCGGCGGCCGTTGCATGGGTCGAACGCGATGGCGACCGCGTCCTGCGCCCGCGGCACGACGACTTCGACCCATGCGTGGGTGCCGCCCTGGCCGAGCAGATGGCCCGAGACGTAACGGGCTGGCAGCCCGACGACGTGACAGAGCGCGAGCATCACGTGGGCGGAGTCCTGGCAGACCCCCCGGCCGCCGGCGAGGGCCTCGGCGGCGGTGGTCCGCACGGTCGTGACGCCGTGCTGGTAGGTGATGGCCCCGTGGACAAAGTCGCAGATCCGCTCGGCCCTCTCGAGAGGAGTGCCCGCCTCCGCGGCCAAGTCGATGGCCAGGTCGCGCAGCCGGTCGTCGGCGGCGGTGAGCCGGGTGGGCCGCAGCAGGCCCAGGCTGTGCAGGGCCTCGGCCGGCAGGACGGCTGGCCCGTCATCGCGGATCCGTTCGACTATGGCGGTCAGCCGGAACTCGACGGCGTGCGCCACCCGCTCGGCCCGCACCCAGGCGACGACGTTGCCGTGGACGTCCCGGCGCAGATAGCGCTGGGCACGAGCGCCGTCCACTTCCAGCCGGTGCCCGCGTCTGTACTGGCCGCCGTGCCGGGCCGGGGGCACGATGACCAGCCGCTGCCGCAGTGACTCCACCGGGGCCTCGTACTCGTAGCGGAAGCTCTGCTCGATGACGTAGGTGACCCGGCCGGCGGCGTCAAGGTCAAGCCCGTGGTGATCGAGCACGGGTGCCCGCAGCAACTGGGAATCGAGCATCAGCCGGACACCTCCTCGGCGTGGACCACCATCGATTCGAGAAGTGGGCCGCCGAACGTTGTCGCCATGGCCACGTCGGATGCGTCGCGGCCCCGGCCGATCACGATGCGGCCCTTGCGCCGCATGTTGTTACGAGGATCGAAGGTCCACCACTGGTCACCGAGCCAGACTTCCATCCAGGCCGCGAAGTCCATCGGTGCGGGGTCGGGGGGGACGTCCATATCAGGCAAGTATCCGAATACGTAACGGGCCGGGATGTTGAGTGCCCGGCAGAACGAGATAGCCAGGTGGGTGAAATCACGGCAGACCCCGCGTCCAGCCGAATTGACGTCCGCGGCAGTCGATAGAGGAGTCGAGCTACCGTACTCGAACGTGAGGTGGTCATGGACGTAGTCGCAGATCACCTGGACGCGACCGTAGCCGGGCAGCAGCCCGCCGAAGCGGGCCCACGCCTCGTCGGCCAGCACGTCAGGCAGGCAGTATCGGCTAGGCAAGATGTAGATCAAAGTATCGTCAGGAAGAGCGTCAGGGGCGCATTCCGGGGCATCCCCGTCGGCGTCCTCGGTGGCATCCGGGGCCGCAGCGACCGCGTCCCATCCCAAGCTTGACCGCCCGGCGGGGAGCACAGCACGGGCACACGGGTTGCCGTACAGATCGGTGTAACCGCGGATCGCTATCGACGGCTTGGACAACCACTGCTCGTGCCGGAGCGCTATGGACGGGGACTCGCCCGGCTGCACCTGGAAGATCACCGGCGTGTCGATCTCAGCCACATAGGTGAATTCGCACCCGATCCTGATCTGCCGTGCCACCATCACTCCATCGTCCCCGCTGGATGTTTCGCCGCTGTTACGGCGCGCCGTAGGGACTCTCGTCTCTGTTCGGTGCGTCCAGGGACTTCTTGCTACCCGCCTCCAAGATCTTTACGGCGCGCCGGACGGCTGTTCCGCGTCACTGGCCAGCCGGGGGCCGACCGGCCGCCCCGTTGTCAGCCTGTTCCTGTTAGATCCTGCGCCCGCAGGGTAGACGGGCCTGCTTGCGGAGGACAGGCTTCTGGGTGATCACTCGCGGAGGGCGGAGTGTTATGGATGAGGGCACGCGTGGCGAGGGGGCGGCGGCAGCCAATCAAGATCGCCCGATCGGGGACCTCGCCAAGCAACTTTCCGAGCGGGTCTCCAGGCTGGTGCGCGAGGAGTTACGGCTGGCGGGTGGCTGGTCGCGTCTGGCCTGTTCGCCCTGTACGTGGCGAACTTCGGCCACTACAACAAGACTACGGCAGCATCGCCGTAGTGATCATCTTTCTCGTCTGGCTGTGGATCACGAATCTCGTGATCCTGATCGGCGCGGAGTTCAACGCGGAACTTGAGCGCGGCCAGGCCGTCACCGACGGTGTCCCGCTTGGCCAGGAGCCCTATGTCAAGCCTCGCGACCTTCGCAAGCTCCGGAAGAAGAAGCGGAGCTGACCGGCCACCGCCGACGTTACCGTCCCCCGGAACCGGCCCTGGCCAGCGACACCTCGTCCCCATCCAGCGCGGCCATCACATCCGCCCCGCCGAGCGCTTCCGGCCCGCTCAGGGCAACCGGGCGGCCTGGGTCCCGCTTGCCGGAGATGCCGAGCAGGGTGGCTGCGAACCGGCTGTCCGGCGCCTTGAGAGCCACCTCGTGCGCGTCGGCGGCGGTATCCACGTCGATCAGTTCAGGCGCCAATCGCACCCGAAGGCTGGCCCGGAGCAGGCGGGAGAGCTGGCCCCGGCCCGTGTGGGTCTGTGACATGGGGACGCCGAGGATGAGGCTGGGATCGGGCCTGCGCAGGCCGAGCAGCCAGAAACCGCCGTCCCGGGCCGGGCCGAACACAGCGTCGGCTTCACCGCGGGCGAGCGGCCGCGCCACGCTCTCCAGCAACGCGGGGGTCACCTGCGGGGTATCCATTCCGATCAGCACGACCGGGACAGGCAGCCGCGCGTAGGCGTCATCGAAAGCGGCGGCGATCCGCTCATCGAGCCCCTGCCCGCGCTGGCCGGTCACCTCGAAACCCCGGGGAAGCCACTCCGCCTGGGGAAGCCAGCCCCCACGGGCGGCGCCCACCCCGCGGCGGCCGCGCAGCGTGCTGGACGCACCGGCCAGGGCGAGCACGCGGCGGGAGAACGGGGCACGTGCCGCGGCCTCCAGGGTGTCAGTCAGGGCGGCTTCAGCCAGCCTGGCCGCCTCTTGCGGAGTGAACGGCGGCGTCAGCCTGGTCTTGACCTGGCCGGGAACCGGTGCCTTGGCGATGACGATGAGTTGCGCCGCGAGCTTCGTCATGAGGCGAGCACCTTCCGCATGTCGCGAACGGTGCGCACGGTCCCGCCGACCGTGCCGGTGACCTTGGAGCGCCCGGATCGGGGCAGGTACGGCACATCGGCCTCCTGGATCCGCCAGCCCGAGGCGGCAGCACCCATCACCATCTCCAGCGGGTAGCCGAACCGGCGGTCGATGAGGGCGAGGCCCAGCAGCGGCTCACGGCGCGCGGCTCGCATCGGCCCCAGGTCGCGCAGGCGCGTGCCGGTGCGGCGGCGAAGCTGCGCGGCGAGGACCTTGTTCCCGAGCCGGGCGTGCAGCGGCCAGGTACGCAGGCCACGCGCGATGCGCCGGCCGAGTACCAGGTCAGCCTGCTCGGCCAGGATCGGGTCTGCGACCAGCGGCAGGTCACCGGGATCGAGCGAGGCGTCGGCATCCATGAAGCAGACGACTTCGCTCGTCGCCGTGAGCAGCCCGGCGTGGCAGGCAGCGCCGAATCCGCGCCGGGGCACCCGGACTACTGTCGCCCCGAAGTCCGCGGCGATCTTCGCCGACTCATCCGTGGAGCCGTTGTCGGCCACTATGGGGTGGAAGCGGTCGGGCATCCGGGAGAGCACCCACGGCAACGCCTCGGCTTCGTTCAGGCACGGCAGAACCACATCGATCACCATGGCCCCCGACAGTAGCGATGAACTACCTTGATCGACCCTTACGGAGCGGTGACGAATAACCTGGGCCGAATCACCGCAGGCCGGCGGCATGTTTGGCTGACGGCATGCGAATACTGGTGACCGGGGCAGCGGGCTTCATTGGGTCCCACATCGTCGACATCCTGCAGGCGGCTGGCCATGAGGTGCAGGGGCTGGATTCACTCACCCCGGCTGTGCACGCCGGGCCGCCGGGCTATCTGCCCGCCGGGTTCGACCTGACCGTGGGCGACGTCCGCGATCCCGCGGTGGTCAGCCGGGCAGTCGAGGGCGCGGATGCGGTGTGCCACCAGGCCGCCCTGGTGGGGCTCGGCGTCGATCTCTCCGATCTCCCGGCCTACGCCGACGTCAACGTCACTGGCACGGCGGTCGTGCTGGAGGCCATGGGCCGCAGCGGAATCCCGCGCCTCGTGCTGGCGTCGTCGATGGTCGTATACGGCGAAGGCGCCTACGACTGCCCGCGGCATGGCCGGGTGCGGCCTTCCCCGCGCAGCGCGGACGACCTGTCGGCTGGCCAGTTCGAGCCACGCTGCCCGAGCTGCGGCGAAGAGCTCACGACCGCCACGGTGGTCGAGTCGGCGCCGTTGGATCCCCGTAACGCCTATGCCGCCAGCAAGGTCGCACAGGAGCACCTGGCCTCCACCTGGGCGCGGATGACCGGCGGGTCGGCTGTCGCGCTGCGCTACCACAATGTCTACGGGCCGAGAATGCCGCGTGATACGCCGTACTCCGGCGTGGCCGCGATCTTCCGTTCCGCGCTCGAGGGCGGCCGGGCACCCGAGGTCTATGAGGATGGCGGGCAACGACGCGATTTCGTTCATGTCCGGGACGTGGCCAAGGCGAATATGAACGCGCTGGGTGCCGGGGACCCGGGCACTCTGCAGGCGTTCAACATCGCCAGCGGTGAGCCGCACACGGTCGGCCAGATGGCCGAGGCGCTCGCTGCGGCCTTCGGTGGCCCGCCGCCCGTGGTGACCGGCAAGTTCCGGCTCGGCGACGTGCGGCACATCGTGGCCTCCCCGGCGGCCGCGGCGCGCGGGCTCGGCTTCCGCGCCCAG
>CABEDV010000485.1_pt1 | contig 12055 bp, 15 predicted proteins | sample 3423131 | NCBI WGS metagenome assembly CABEDV01 (sample SAMEA5534331, study PRJEB31848) | metagenome | biome: tundra; feature: field; material: soil | place: USA | collected 2013-05 | depth 0.15 m | reverse complement strand
TCCTCGGCAAGGCTGCCGCGGTGTTCGTGCCCAGCGGCACCATGGCGCAGCAGGCCGTCTTGCGGGTGCACGCCGACCGGCGGCAGCGGCGCACGATCGTGTTCCATCCAGCCTGCCATATCGACCGGCACGAGGGCCGCGGCTATGAGCGGCTGCACCGGCTGGTGGGGCGGCCCGCCGGTGAGCAGCACCGATTGCTCACCGTCGACGACCTGCGCGGTGTTGCCGAGCCGCCCGCCGTGCTCGTGCTCGAGCTGCCGCAGCGGGATCTGGGCGGCCAGCAGCCGTCCTGGGATGAGCTGCGTGCGCAGGTCGAGTGGGGCCGCGGCGGCGGGGCCGCGGTGCACCTCGACGGGGCCCGGCTGTGGGAGTCAGCGGCCGGGTACGGCCAGCCGCCTTCCGTGCTGGCTGACCTCTTCGACACGGTGTACGTGTCGTTCTACAAAGGCCTGGGCGCGCTGCCAGGGTGCTGCGTGGCCGGGCCGGATGACGTGATCGCCGAGGTACGCGAGTGGCGGCACCGCATGGGCGGGACACTGTTCGGGATGTGGCCATCCGCGGCGTCAGCGCTCACCTGCCTCACCCAGCGGCTGCCGCTGATGCCGCGCTACCTGCGGCATACCCGGGCTATCGCTGACGCCCTGCGCGATCTTCCGGGTGTCCAGGTGCTCCCGGACCCACCGCAGACTCCGATGCTGCACCTGCTGCTGCACACCACGCAGCAAGGCTTCGCCGACGCCGCCCGGAGGCTGGCTAAGGAGCAGGGCGTGTGGACCTGGCCGCAGGCCATGACGACCGGGGACCCGGCCATGCAGCGCGTTGAACTGGCGGTCGGCGACGCCACCAGCGCCCTGGAACCGGTGGAGATCCGCGGCATCGTCGCCACGCTCGTCACCGCCTAGCCGAATCAGCGAGTTCAACGACGACCGGGCCGAGGTCGCCGGGCTCAAGCGCCGCTACCTGGCGGGCACGGTCGGCGACGTCGAGGTCAAGGACCGGCTCGCCGTGGCGGTCAACCGGTTCCTCGACCCGATGCGGGAGCGCCGTGCCCGGTTCGAGGCCAGCAGCGGCCTGGTCGAGGACCTCATCGTCACGGGCACCCAGCAGGCCCGCCGGCAGGTACAGCAGACCGTCGCCGACATGCGCCGGGCCATGGGGCTGGCCGCCGTCTTCAGCCAGTTGCGCGACAAGGCGCGCCGAACCAGTGGGGCCGATGGGATTTGAACCCATACTGGCAGGATCCTAAGTCCTGTGCCTCTGCCGTTGGGCTACGGCCCCGATGCCCGCTGCACCTCTCGCGCCCCTGGCAACGCCGCCGGCGGGCGGGCGGCAGTGAGCGAGGGGTTTCGTTGTTAGGCGGCTAGGTCTTTAAGCAGGCGCTCGACATGGCCGGTGGCTTTGACGTTGTAGTACGCCCTCGCCACCTTCCCGGCCGGATCGATCACGAAGGTCGACCGGATAACGCCCACCGTCTTCTTGCCGTACATGGTCTTCTCACCGTATGCCCCGTACGCCTGGTGCACCTCCAGGCCGGGGTCGGACAAGAGGGGGAAGTTGAGGCCCTCCTTGTCCCGGAATCTGGCCAGCTTCGCCGGCGCATCCTTGGAGATGCCCAGCACGGTGAGCCCCGCGCCGGTGAGCCGGCTGAGGTTGTCGCGGAAGTCGCACGCCTCCTTCGTGCAGCCAGGGGTCATCGCGGCCGGGTAAAAGTAGACGATCACCTGCTGCCCCCGCAGCGCGGACAGGCTCACCGTCCCGCCGTCGGTGTCGGGCAGCGAGAACTCCGGCGCGTCGTCTCCGGGTTCCAGCCTCTGCTCGGTCACGCATGCTCCCTTCAGCGCGCGCAGACTTCAGTGCGCAAAGCATCTACCGTACCGGTCATCCGGCCCCGGCGCCCCCGGTCACAGATCGCACACAACGGGGTGGAGGCGATGCCCAGGGGTTATAAGTCCACCGTCAAGCGGGGGAATAGCTCTCCTTGCGCGCTTACATCCGGCTATCTGCCTGGTGGGGGGGGTACCCATGGCGTTCAGGCCTGGCCACGACGCTGTCGGGGACGCTGCGCATGCAGCTGAAACCCAGCCTGCCAGGTCAGCTGCCGAGCAGGGCAGCGATGACCGGGGCCAGGGCGCGCAGTGCGCGGCCTCGATGGCTGATCTTGTCCTTGTCGGCCGCCGCCATCTCCGCAGTGGTCAGGCCGGAAGACTCCGGCACGAAGATCGGGTCGTAGCCGAACCCGTTCGTCCCGCGCGGCGCGTCGATGACCGACCCGTCCAGGACGCCCTCGGTCACGTGCTCCGATCCCGATGGGAGCACGAGCGCCGCGGCGCAGGCGAAGTGCGCGCCACGCTGACCCGGTGGCAAGTCCGCCAGCTGGGCGAGCACCAGCCGCAGGTTCGCCTCGTCGTCCCCGTGCGCCCCGGACCACCGGGCCGACAGGACACCAGGCATTCCGTTCAGGGCATCGATGCAGATCCCGGAATCGTCGGCCACCGCGGGCAGGCCGGTGAAGGCAGCCACCGCCCGCGCCTTGAGCAGCGCGTTCTCGGCGAAGGTACGCCCCGTCTCGGCGACCTCGGGCAGATCCGGGAAGCCGTCCAGCGTGACAAGATCCACCGGGACGTGGCCGTCAGCGAGGATCCGGCTCAACTCGGCGAGCTTGGCCGGGTTCCTCGTGGCCAGGACGAGCTTCGCGGCCGGCCCGGTCATCGGGCGAGTGCCTCCTGCTGGAACCCGGTCAGCTCGGCGCAGCCCGCTACGCCCAGATCGAGAAGCTGGTTGAGCAGGTCGCGGTCGAACGGCTCACGCTCGGCGGTGCCCTGGATCTCCACGAAGCGGCCGTCCCCGGTACACACGATGTTCATGTCCGTCTGCGCCGCGACATCCTCCTCATAGCAGAGGTCGAGCCGCGGCTGGGAGTCCACGATCCCGACGCTGACCGCGGCCACCGAGCCGACGAGCGGGTTGCCCTTGCACCGCTTCCGGCCCTGGAGCCAGGCGATCGCGTCGGCGAGCGCCACGAAGCCGCCGGTGATCGCGGCGGTCCGGGTGCCACCGTCCGCCTGCAGCACGTCACAGTCGATGATGATGGTGTTCTCGCCGAGCGCCTTGGTATCCACGCAGGCCCGCAGGGACCGGCCGACCAGCCGGGAAATCTCCTGCGTCCGGCCGCCCGGGCGCCCCTTGATGGACTCGCGGTCGCCGCGGGTGTTCGTGGCCCGCGGCAGCATCGCGTACTCCGCGGTCACCCAGCCCAGGCCGCTGCCACGCCGCCAGCGGGGCACCTCCTCCGTCGCGCTCGCCGCGCAGAGCACCCGGGTGGAGCCGAACTCCACGAGCACCGAGCCCTCCGCGTGCTCCAGCCAGTGCCGGGTCATCCGTATCTCGCGCAGCTGATCGGGGCTGCGCCCATCGGGTCGGGACATGCGGGACAGCCTAACGTGGCACGATGACTCCCCCGGCCGACAGCTAGCAGCCGGCCCGACGGCTAGCAGCCGGCCCGGTCGGGTGCGCCCGCCTGGATCCAGCGGTAGACCTTGGTCACACCGTCGGCGAGCTCGGTGGCGGGCCACCAGCTCAGATCGCGCTCGGCCCGGTGCACCGCCAGCGAGCTGCGCATCAGGTCGCCTGCCCGGGCCTCGGCGAACCGCGGCGTCACCGGGTGGCCCGCGATGCTGGCGATGACGTCGACCAGATCGAGGACGCTGACCTCGGTCCCGGTTCCGGCGTTCCAGGTGCCGGGCCGGCCGCTGTCGGCGGCGGCGAGGAAGGCACTGACCGCGTCGGCGACGTAGACAAGGTCGCGGGTCTGGGTGCCATCGCCGTAGATCGTGGGCTTCTGGCCGGCCAGCACACGGCCGCAGAAGATAGGGATCACACCCGCGTCGCCGCTTGGATCCTGGCGCGGCCCGTAGACGTTGGCGAGCCGCAGGATGGAGTGGCGCGTGGCGTGCAGGCGGTTGTAGAGGCCGATGTACTGCTCGGCGCAGTACTTGGCGATCCCGTACGGAGACTCGGGTAGGGCCAGTACCTCCTCGCGGGACGGGATGGGGGCGTCCCGGCCGTACAGGGCGCCTCCGGAGGAGGCGAACAGCACGCGCGCCCCCACGATCCGGGCTGCCTCCAGGACGTTTACCGTCCCGACGATGTTGACCTGCGCGTCCTGCGCGGGTGCGGTCACCGACGAACGGACATCGATCTGCGCCGCAAGGTGGCAGATCAGCTCCGGCCGGAACTGGCTGGCGATCGCCGTGAGCGGGGCCGCGTCGGCAATGCTCAGCTTGTGCAGTGTGACGTGCTCGCCGAGGCGTCCCGCCCGGCCTGCGGACAGGTCATCGAGCACGCTCACCTCGTCGCCCCGGCCGAGAAACGCGTCAGTGAGATGTGAGCCGATGAAACCGGCGCCGCCGGTCACGAGTACCCGCATCTGAGGAATCCTAGGCGGTGCGAGCCGCGCGGCACTGCTGGCGCGGTCAGCCGAGGTCGATGACGCGGCCCGACACAGCGAGCGACAGCGGCCCGGAGTAGGCGGACGCAGCTTCCCGCAGGCTCTGCTCACGGTCATTCCAGGGCACCAGGTGGGTGAGCACCAGCTGGCCGACTGCGCCGCCAGTGGCGTACTCCCCGGCCTGCCGTGCGGTGAGATGCAGGCCCTCTGGAAGGCCGGGCTCGTCGGCGAAGGAGGCCTCGCACAGCAGCAGGTCCGCGCCCCGGGCCAGCTCGGCCAGCGCCCCCGTCTGCCCCGTATCAGCGGAATAGGCGACTACCCGGCCCGCGTGCTCAAGCCGGAAGCCGAAAGTTTCCACTGGGTGATTCATGGTCGCGAGGGTTACCTGTAGCGGCCCGATCTGCCGGGTACCTGGGGTGAGCGTGACGAAGTCGAACGCGTCCGTCATGCCGCGATGCTCGTGCAGCCCGAAGGCCTGGTCCATCCGCTGCGCCGTTCCGGCCGGCCCATACACGGGGATCCGCGGCCGGGCACCCTCCGGCGCGTAGATCCGCGCCACACAGTACGAGCACAGGTCGAGGCAGTGGTCGGCGTGCAGGTGGCTCAGGCAGACGGCGTCGATGTCGTACAGCCCGGCGTGCCGCTGCAGGGCTCCGAGCGCCCCGTTGCCCAGGTCGAGCAGCAGCCGGAAGCCGCCCGCCTCCACCAGGTAGCAGGAGGCAGGGCTGTCCGGCCCGGGAAAGGACCCTGAGCAGCCGATGATTGTCAAGCGCACAGTTGCCCAGATTACGCGCCCCGGTTACGCACCCCGGCCCAGGCGGGCGATCTGGCGGCTCTGCGCGACGAGGCGGCCTGCGGAGTCCCACACCTCGGCCTCCTCGTCGAACCATCCGCCGCTCACATGACGGCACCGGGCGGCGATCCGGAGTACGCCGGCGGCCGGCACCGCGCGCATATACCAGGTGAGCTCCACGGTGGGCGACCAGCCGACCGCGCCGAGGCCGAACACCACCGGCGGCAGCGCATCGACGGCCAGGGCCAGCAGGTAGGCGTCCGCATCCCGGTCCTCGCGGAGCTGGAAATAGCCGCGCATCTCGGGCGTCCCGGCCGGCTCGCCCCGTAGCCAGCCGGTCGTCGCCGGGTCCAGGCGGAGGTCGACCTGCCCGGCGAACCCGGCGAACTGGGTGGACTCCGCGGCCTTCCCGAAGCCCAGGCACTCCCCGATAGGCGGCAGCCGCGGCGGCTCACCGGTCCAGGACAGTCCCCCGGCGCCCCCGGTCTGCCCCAGCCTGCCGGTGGTGACGGTGGCCTCAAGCACGGGAGCGCCATCCTGGATCAGCGACGCCCGGGCGGTCGCCGCGGTCCTGCCCTGCTTCAGCCAGGTCACCTGGACCTGGGCGGGCTCTGGCCGGGGCACCCGGAGGAAGTGCGCACTGGTCGCGACCGGGTGCGGGTGGGGTGAGGAATCGAGGACCGCCCGCAGCACAGTCGCCATCAGGACGCCGCCGTTCACGGCACCGACCACCGAGCCGTCGCCGGACATGATCGCGAACCGCTCATCGGGCTTGACGTCATAGCGGCCGTCACCAGCCGGCAGCACCGCCGTCGCCTCGTCGAACACCGTCATCGGCCGCAGATTCCGGTGCTGGCCCGGGCGCGGAACGACGCCGTGGTGCTGGCCCGGGCGCGGAACGGCGCCGCGGTGCTGGCCCGGGCTAGGCCCACAGCTGTCCTTCGAGCCGCGCCTCGGCCTCTTCCAGGGTCCCCGAGTACGCGCCGGTAGACAGGTACTTCCAGCCGCCATCGGCAACCACGAACGCGATGTCCGCCCGCTGCCCGGCCGCGTGCGCCTTGGTGGCCATGGCCAGGGCGGCGTGCAGGGCGGCGCCGGACGAGATGCCGGCGAAGATCCCCTCCAGATCCAGCAGTTCCCTGGTCCGCCGCAGGGCGTCCGCCGAGGACACCGAGAACCGCGTGGTCAGCACGGACTCGTCGTACAACTCAGGCACGAAACCCTCATCCACGTTTCGCAGCCCGTAGACAAGCTCCCCGTACCGCGGCTCGGCGGCCACGATCGACACGCCCGGCACGTGCTCGCGCAGGTAGCGGCCGGTACCCATGAGCGTCCCGGTGGTGCCAAGCCCGGCCACGAAGTGGGTGATGCCGGGCAGGTCGGCGAGGAGTTCCGGCCCCGTGGTCTCGTAGTGGGCCCGGGCATTCGCCTCGTTGCCGTACTGGTAGAGCATGACCCAGTCCGGGTGCTCCGCCGCCAGCCGCCTGGCCACCCTGACCGCCTCGTTGGACCCGCCGGCTGCGGGTGAGGAGATGATCTGCGCGCCGTACATCTCCAGCACCTGCCGGCGCTCGGCCGAGGTGTTCTCGGGCATGACGCAGATCATCGTGTAGCCGCGCAGGTGGGCCACCATGGCCAGGGATATGCCGGTGTTTCCCGACGTCGGCTCCAGGATGGTGACGCCCGGCGCCAGCAGGCCGTCCTTCTCCGCTTGCTCGATCATGAAGAAGGCCGCACGGTCCTTCACCGAGCCGGTCGGGTTCCGGTCCTCGAGCTTGGCCCACACCCGCACGTCCGGCGCGGGCGACAGCCTGGGCAGCCCGACCAGCGGGGTCCCGCCCAGCGAGTCGAGCAGCGAGTCGTAGCGCATCACATGTCCCGCGATAGTCAGCCAGCGCCGCCGGCCACGGCCGGCAGGACCGTCACCGTGTCACCGTCGTGTACCGGCGTTTCCAGGCCGCCGAGGAACCGGACGTCCTCGTCGTTGAGGTAGACGTTGACGAAACGGCGCAGCCCGCCGTCGTCCACCAGTCGCTCGCGCAGGCCGCCGTGCCGGGAATCCAGGTCGCCGAGGAGTTCGGCGAGCGTACCGCCGGAGCCCTCGACCGACTTGGCCCCGCTGGTGTAGGTGCGCAGGATTGTCGGGATACGGACCTCGATGGCCATGAACAACACTCCTGGGTGAGGCGGTCTCGAAACGGCACGTGCGGACCGGGCGGACAGTCTGCGCGGCGGTCCGAGCGGGCAGCGCGGCTGAGGCTGTCACTGCGTGCCAACCGGGCACCTTACGGGATCATTCCAGCATGTGCCCGTCGGTGACCGCGACATCCTCCTCGGCCACCACCCCTTCGGCGATCCGGAACGAGCGGAACTCCGTCTGCTCCAGGTCCCGCGTCGATACCAGCACGTAGTGGGCATCAGGCTCGCTGGCATAGGAGATATCCGTGCGGGACGGGTAGGCCTCGGTCGCGGTGTGCGAGTGGTAGATGACGATGGGCTCCTCGCCGCGCTCGTCCATCTCCCGCCAGACCCGGAACTGCTCGGTGGAATCGAACCGGTAGAAGGTCGGCGACCGCTCCGCGTTGAGCATCGGTATGAACCGCTCCGGGCGGTGGCTCCCGGCCGGGCCCGCGATGATCCCGCACGCCTCGTCGGGGTGGTCAGCGCGGGCATGGGCCACGATCTTCGCATGCAGCGCGGGATCAAGCGTCAGCATGAGTCTGAGGGTAGCCGGGGATCCGGTCACCACAACGCCCGCACCAGGGTCTCCTGGAGGTAGGTCAGCCAGTCGTACACCCAGAAATAAGCCGAACGAGGGTCATCCGGTTCCAGCTGGCCCATCCGTTCCTGGAAGTCCTCGGTGATCGAAAGGCGCACGCCGAGTGCGAGCCGGACATCATTGATAGCCCGCAGCCAGGCCTGCGCGTCGTCGGCGGACAACTGGATGTGCCCGCCACCTTCCGGCAGCGTCGCCAGCACGGTGCGGGCCGCGGCTACCTTGCCGGATCGCAGGTCCTGCTCTGTGTACCGGCGGAAATCCCCCGCTGCCTCGGCATCGTCGCGGTAGCCGTCCGGCAGCAGCCGGGCCAGCACCGGGTCCTCGGGCGCGTCGGTCGACGTGCTCAAGCCCAGCATCGCGGCGAACTCCTCGGGGCTGTCCCAGGAGCCCTCCAGCGGGTCCTCCCCGGCAGTGGCCTCCTCGGCAGTGGCATCCTCACCGCGGCCAAGCAGTTCGGCCACCTGGCCGACCAGGGTGCGGATGATCCCGGCCTGTGGCGGCGCGAACCAGCAGGTCACGCCCCGGCGGGTGGCACGGAAACCGGTCACGGGCCCGGCCGCTTCCGCCGCGCCCACCGGATCGTCAGGCTCCCCGAGATGAGGGAAGTCCGCGCTGTCGTCCGGGCCGGTGCCGCTCACGAATCGTGGCTTATCGTGGCCCACAGCCCGTACCCGTGCAGGACCTGTGCGTCGCGCTCCATGGACTCGCGGGTACCCGAGGAGACCACCGCCCTGCCCTTGTGGTGCACGTCGAGCATGAGCTTGTTGGCCTTGCGCTTGGGGTATCCGAACACGGTCTGGAACACATAGGTCACATAGGACATGAGGTTGACCGGGTCGTTCCAGACGATGGTGACCCACGGCGTGTCAGGAGCCGCATCCTGCTTGATCTCCGGCCGCTCCACTTCGGCGGGCGCCACGCTCATTGATCATCACCTCCTCGTATGTCTCCCCCAAGTCTCTCAGCGCGGCGGCATGCGCCGACACATCCCAGTACATCAGGCCGGGTCAAAATGGCCGCCCGCGAGGTCCGTAGGCTTCCACCGTGACAGATCACTCCGGCGACCAGCAGCCCAGGCCGGCCGGCCGGCCCGTCCCAGGGACGGCCGGCCCCGGAACCGGGTTGCTCACCGACCATTACGAGCTGACCATGCTGACCGCCGCACTGCGCAGCGGGGCGGCCGAGCGCCGAGCGGTCTTCGAGGTGTTCGCGCGCCATCTGCCGCATGGCCGCAGGTACGGCGTGGTCGCGGGCACCGGCCGGCTCCTCGACGCCCTGGAGCGCTTCACCTTCGGCCCCGATGAGCTCGGCTTCCTGCGCGATGCGCGGATCGTGGACGACGCCACACTGCGCTACCTGGAGTCCTACCGGTTCGGCGGCAGCATCTGGGGCTACGCGGAGGGTGACTGCTACTTCCCTGGTTCGCCGATCCTGGTGGTGCAGGGCACGTTCGCCGAGGCCGTGGTGCTCGAGACGGTCATCTTGTCGATCCTGAACCACGACAGCGCGATCGCCTCCGCCGCGTCACGGATGGTCACCGCGGCAGACCGGCGGCCGCTGATCGAGATGGGCTCGCGCCGGACCCACGAACTCGCCGCCGTGGCGAGCGCCCGCGCCGCCTACATCGCCGGGTTCGCCACCACATCGAACCTGCGGGCAGGCCGTGATTACGCCGTCCCGACCAGCGGGACAAGCGCGCACGCCTTTACCCTCGTGCACGACAGCGAGCGGCACGCGTTCGCGAGTCAGCTCGAGGCACTCGGCACGGGAACGACGCTGCTCGTGGACACGTATGACGTGCCCCGGGCGGTCCGCGCGGCGGTCGAGCTGGCGGGCCCCGGCCTCGGCGCGGTCCGCATCGACAGCGGTGACCTGCCCGTGGTGGCGCGCCAGGTCCGCGAGCTGCTGGATGAGCTGGGCGCGCGGAAGACCAGGATCGTGCTCACCGGAGATCTGGACGAGTACTCGATCGCGGCGCTGGCCGCCATGCCGGTGGACGGGTACGGAGTCGGCACCGCCCTGGTCACCGGGTCGGGGGCACCCACCGCCGCGCTCGTCTACAAGCTCGTGGCCCGGGCGGTCGAGCCAGGACCGGCCGGCGTGCTGCGCCCGGTGGCGAAACGCTCGGTGGGCAAGCCCGGACGCGGCGGACGCAAGTGGGCGGTCCGGCACCGCGACGATACCGGTGTCGCACTCACCGAGCTGATCAGCGACGTTCCGCCCAGCCCGTCTCCCACCGACCGGCCACTACTGCGGGCGCTGGTCCGGAACGGCGAGATCATCGGCCGGGAACCGCTCGCTGCCGCACGGGACCGGCATCGGGACACGCTGGCCGAGCTGCCCGCCTATGCCCTCCAGCTGTCCCGCGGCTACCCGGCCATCCCGACCGTGTTCGGATCAGGCGACGAGTAGCCGGACGGGTACGGGTCCTGTGCCTGCCCTTGCTCAGCCGCGCCCGGCTAGCCGCCTGCCGAACGGCCAAGCGCGGCCAGCGTGGGCGGCAGGCCCTGGGCGAAGCTGGCGTGCACGGGCTGCCAGCCGAGCGCGCCGAGGGCGTCGTCCCCACGGATGCGGAAGCTCGTGGCCAGCGAGGCAGCCAGCGGGGCGCCGATCAGCGGGCCGATCACGGCTGGCGGCACCGTCCCTACCCGCTTCCGGCCGAGGGCGTCCGTGAGGAGGTCGACCATGTCACGCAGCCGGATCGGGGAACCGTCCCCCGCCTCAACCTCGGTGCCGGGCGCGGCACGGTCGATCGCGGCCACGTAAGCCGCCGCGAGATCCTCGACATGAACGAAGCTCCACCAGTTGCGCCCGGACCCGATCACCCGCAGCCGGCCCTTGTCGAGCTGGTCGCAGAAGGCGCTGACGAAGAGGCCGCCCGGCCCGTAGACGAATCCCGGGGAGATCACGACCAGGTCCAGCCCCTGGCCGTGCCGCTCGCGCAGGGCCAGAATCTGCCTGACGTGGCCCGGGGTCCCCGTGGTAATCGCCGAAAAAACAACGAATATCGCTGACCTGCGGGGATGCGGCCTGGACCGCCGATCAGTGTTCCCGTCCGACCCGTTCTGCGACGGCGCGCTCGCGATGCTTGCGTAGCTCCCGGTACAGCGTGGAGCGGCTGACGCCGAGGTCGGCGGCGACCTGCTCGGGGATCGCGCCGTCCTTGATTCGCTGGGCGGCTCCGGCGCGGGTGGTCGCGTTCAGCTTCGCAGGGCGCCCTGTGGGCAGCCCGCGTGCTTCCTTGGCCGCGCGGGCGCCGGCGGCGCGCTCCAGCATGTAGATCCGTTCCATCTGGGCGAACATCGCCAGCAGCGCGACGGCCATGTCGGTGCCGGGTCCCGGGTCGCTGGTGTCCACGGCGAGCTTGTCGCCGAGTGTGCGCAGGAAGATGCCGCGTTGGGTGAGGTCGTGGACGAGGTTCAGCGTCTCGCGCATGTTGCGGCCGAGCCGGTCCAGGGTGAGCAGGTTGATCCGGTCGCCGGGCCGCGCGAAGCCCAGCAGGGCGGTCAGTCCGTCGCGGTCCAGGTTCGCGCCGGCGCGCTTGTCGACGTAAATGTGCTCCTCGGCGACTCCGGCGGCGCGCATCGCGTCGATCTGCCGGGTGAGGTCCTGGGCAGTGATGCTGACCTGCAGTAGGACAGATCCATGCTTCGGGAGGCACCCAGAATGGAGATTCTGTGCCCAGCCGGATCAGCCCGCGGTATGGCGGCGTCAAAGCGTCCACAGCGCTTCGGTGGGTGACATGCGGGCGGCGCGGAGGGCGGGGAGCAGCCCGGCGGCGGCGCCGATGAGCAGCGCGGCGCCGAGTCCGCCGCCCCAGGCGAGGACGGGGACGACGACAGCCCAGCCTTTGCTGGTGGCGTAGATGACGGTGGACAGCACGCCGATGGCGACGCCAGCCGTGCCGCCGGCGGCGGCGAGCAGGATGGCCTCGGACAGGAACTGGATGCGGATGTGGCCTTTAGTCGCGCCGAGGGCGCGGCGCAACCCGATCTCCGATCGTCGTTCCAGGACCGAGATAACCATGATGTTGGCC
>CABEDV010000460.1_pt1 | contig 12512 bp, 7 predicted proteins | sample 3423131 | NCBI WGS metagenome assembly CABEDV01 (sample SAMEA5534331, study PRJEB31848) | metagenome | biome: tundra; feature: field; material: soil | place: USA | collected 2013-05 | depth 0.15 m | reverse complement strand
CCGCCCAGCAGTCAACGGTCCCGGCGCCCGCCTCGCACGCAGCGCGTACTTCGTCGAGAAACACGGACGGGCCGAGCGGCAGCGTGCCCTCACCCCACCAGTAGCCGCTGCAGGCGAGAAAGAACGCGGCGCGGGTCGCCGCCACATAGGCAAGCCGTCGCTCTTCACCCTCGTCGCGGACGGTGCATGCGGCGGTGAACGCCTCCAGCGAGTCAGCGGTCAGGTCAGGGAGGACCGGCAGGTCACCTGCATCACCCCGAAGGCCGAAAGGGAGCAGCCGTGGGTTCTCCGTCCATTTCGTGCTCGCTCTCGGCTTCGCCGGGAATACCTGGGAACGTTCCCCGGCGGCCAGGCCAGGCACGATCACCGCCGGCCATTGCAGGCCCTTGGCGGCGTGGACGGTAGCAAGCGTGACCGTGTCACCCTCGCCGACGTGGCCGGTCTCCAGGCCAAACTCCTCATCCTCGGCGGCGGCCAGGTAGGCGAGGAAGGCGCCGAGCGTCGGCTCCTCCTGATCACCGGCGAAGCCCGCCGCCGCGTCCGCGAACGCATCGAGGTCAGCGCGGGCGTCGGCCGGGTTCCGCCCTGGCCGGGCGGCCACCTCGACGTCGAGCCCGAGCGCCCGTTCGACCTCCCCCACCAGGTCAGGCAGTGGCCGGCCGGCATGCCCGCGGAGCATCCGCAATTCGGCGGCGAACTCGGTGAAGCGCGCGTGACCGGCCCGCGAATAAGATTCCGGCTCGCCCAGGTCATCGAGCGCCTCCACCAGGCTCCCTGGATCCGCGGTTAGGTCGGTAACCGCCTGCGCGAGCGCATCACCCGGCTCCGCTTGCTTCGATGCACGAGGCTGCTCAGGTGGCGAGGCCTGCTCAGGTACACGGCTCTGCTCAGGTACACGGCTCTGCTCAGGTACACGGCTCTGCTCAGGTACACGGCTCTGCTCAGGTACACGGCCCTGCTGGGAATCGCGCGCCCGCTCAGCGGGCTGGCGCTGCTCGCGGGTGAGTTCCCTAGCTCGCTTGCCGAGTGCCACCAGGTCGCGCGGCCCGATCCGCCACCGCGGGCCGGTAAGCAGCCTGGCCAGCGGTCCGGAGGCGGCCGGGTCGTGCAGAACCCGCAGCGTCGCGACGATGTCGGCGACTTCAGGGACGGTGAGCAGGCCGCCGAGGCCCACCACCTCGACCGGGATGCCCCGCGCCTCGATGGCTGCGCGCAGCACGGGAAACTGGGCGCGCTTGCGGCAGAGCACCGCGATGTCGGACGGTCGGACACCAGCCTCACGGTCGTCGGGCCACGCCTGGCCGTCCGGGGCGGTGCCGGGGGGAAGGGCGATGAGGCGGCTGATCCGTTCGGCTATCCAGTCCGCCTCGGCGGCCACCGTCTCCGTGAGCGCACAGGTCACCTGGCCGCGATCGGCCCTGCCCGGTGGCGGCACCAGCCGAGGCACATCCGGGGCCTGAGCACGCAGTCCCTCCTGCAGTGCGCCCGCCGCGTCGAGCACCCGGCCGGTGTTGCGGAAGCTGGTCGACAGCAGCCTGACCTGCACCGGGGCCGTTCCAGCCGCGCGGCCTCCGGTCCGGCTCGCGGCGATGGGGAAGTCCCGTGAGAAGCGGCGAAGGTTGCCAGCGCTGGCCCCCCGCCAGCCATAGATCGACTGACAGGGGTCACCGACGGCGGTGACCGGGTGCCCGCCCCCGAACAGCGCGCGCAACAACACGAGCTGGGCATGGCTGGTGTCTTGGTACTCATCGAGGAGCACCACCTGATAGTGGGCCCGTTCGGCCGCCCCGACCTCGGGATGGCGGTCCGCGATCCGGGCGGCCAGCATCACCTGATCCCCGTGGTCGATTACCTCGCGGGACTGCTTCGCCGCCGTGTAGGCCGCCACGATCGGCAGCAACTGCTCCCTCGTGCGCTGGCAGGTCACGGCCTTCCGCACCGCGGCGGGCAACCTTCCTGGAAGCGCCGCCGCATGCGCAGTCAGCCACTCGCCGACCTCCCGGACCTCACCTGGGGAGCGCAGGTGCTCGGCCAGTTCGCCGGCCAGCGTCAGCACAGCCGCGGTGGCCCATGCTGGTGTCCAGCTCACCGCGTCCATGGGCCCGCCATAGGCGGCGACCACTCGCGCCGCGATCTGCCAGGCGACCGCGGGGGTGACCAGGCGCAGCGAAGGCTCCAGCGCCTCGCGCAGTGCGTGGTCGGCGACGAGCCTCGCGGCGTAGGCGTGATAGGTCGATACGGTCGGCTCGCCGTCGAGCACGCCGTCGGCCTCCCCCGTGCCCAGACCGGGCTGGCCCGAACCGGGCTGGCCCGAACCGGGCTGGCGCAGCCCCGCCCTACGTAGGCCATCCAGCCTGGTCCGCACCCGCTGGTCGAGTTCGGCGGCCGCCTTCCTGGTGAAGGTGAGGCCGAGCACCCGTTCCGGCCGGACCATGCCGTTCGCGACCAGCCAGACCAGCCGGGCTGCCATGGTTTCGCTCTTGCCCGAGCCCGCGCCCGCGATCACCGCCAGCGGCTGCGCCGGGGCTGAGATCACGGCGGCCTGCTCGGCAGTGGGCTCGGCGAGGCCCAGCAGCCGGGCCAACTGAACCGGGCTGTACCGGATCGCCGGGCCTGTGCCCCGCCCCCGCGTCGGCTCCGCCGTCATGGGGTCACGTGCTCTCCGTCGGGGTGCGCGGGGCAGCACGATTTGACGGGGCAGACCCGGCAGCCTGGATTCACCGTGGCCTGGAACACAGGGCCTGCCATGCCTGCGGCGACCGTCTCTACCAGGCTGCGCGCCCACCCCGGATCGGGGTCATCCGACAGCGCGCGCTGCCGCTGCACTCGCACCCTGGCGGTCAGGCCGGCCTTCCCGACCTGGACGAGCTCGGCGCCACCGGACTCGATCAGTCCGAGCCGCTCGAACGCGCCGAGCAGCACCGCCAGCTGGTATACCCCGAGCTGCGGATTGCGGTCCAGCTCCGCGTCGTCCGGCTTGACCGATCCCGTCTTCAGGTCCACCACGATGGCAGTGCCGTCACCATCCTGCTCCAGCCGGTCCACCCGCCCGGTGATCTCCACCTGGCCGACCCGGACCTTCAGATTCTGCTCCACTTCGACGAGCTTCCGCGGGTTGGCGTGATGCCAGTCGAGGAACTTGCGCACCATCGTGTGCGCCAGCTCCCGTTGTTTCTCGCTGTACCAGGCGCTGCCGAAGTCCAGGTGGTGCCAGATCTGGTCAATACGCTCACCGATGTCGGCATCCGCGGTGCCGGTGGCCGCGAGCTGCGCCGCCGCGTGGATCACGATGCCGAAGTGGCGCGCCACGTCCTCGGATCGCGCCCCGGCCGCCGCCTCCAGCAGCCAGCGCAACCCGCACTTGCTGAACGACTCGACCTGAGATGGCGACAGCCGCACGATGTCCCCGGTGACCGGGCCACTGTCGGACAGTTCGGTGAGCGCGTACCACTGACGGGGGTGGGCACCGCGGACCCCGGCGGCCGCGAGGCGGGCAAGCTGGGCCGCCGCGGCCTCGCGGACTACCATCGGTCGGCCAGCATCGGCGGCGGCCCGCCGCAGCTCAGCGGTGAGCGCGGGCAGCGACAGCCAGCGCGGCTCGGACCCGGCGACCTGCTCGATCTCGATGTCCTCACCCGCCAGCTCGGTGAGGAACCTGGACGGCCTCTCCTCACTGTCCTCACCTCCGGCGGCGGTAACCACCAGGACGCGCCGTGCCCTGGTGACGGCGACGTAGAACAGCCGCCGTTCCTCGTCGAGGAGCTTGGAGGCAAGCGCGGCCGCTGCCGCGTCGGCGCCCTGACCGACATCGCCGGCCGCCCAGCCTGGACCCGCGCCGCCAAAACCCGGGCCGACAGCGTCGACAAGCTCGTCCATGCCGAGCAGGGAGGACCGCATCCGCAGGTCGGGCCAGCTTCCTTCCTGTACGCCCGCCACCACCACCAGGTCCCATTCGAGGCCCTTGGCCCGATGAGCAGTGAGGATGCGGACGGCATCACCCTCAGGGGTTCGTTCGGCCAGGGTGTCCCCGGAAATCTCCTGACCACTCAGGCTGTCAAGAAACAGCCTCGGCAGCCCCGGCGGCAACCGGGTGGCGAACCGGGCGGCCGCGTCGAACAGCGCGACCACAGCGTCCAGATCGCGGTCGGCGGCCGCGCCGCGTGCCCCGCCTGCCGCGCTCACCGCCTGCCAGGCGGGGCCGAGGCGAGACGCCTGCCACACGGCCCAGAGCACGTCGTGCGCGGTCCCACCGGCTTCTGCGCTCTGCCGGGCGGCGGCCAGCAGGCCGGCGACCCGCGCCGCCGCATCAGCGGCCGGGCCGCCGACGAGCGTCAACTCGCGCGGGTCACGCAATGCACTGGCGAACGGTTCGCCGGACGGCTCCTCCCCGGCCGCATCCGCGACTGCCCGCAGTGAGCGGCGTAGCCTGCGCAGGGCCAGCGCGTCCGTCCCACCGAGCGGCCCGGTCAGCAACTCCGTGGCCGCCTCTTCGTCCAGCACGCCGGGCTGCAGCGCGCAACGCAGCAGCAGAAGCAGCGGCCGGGCGCCGGGCTCCTCGCTGAGCGGCAACTCGTCACCCGCCACCACGGCGGGCACCCCGGCCGTAGCCAGCGCCCGACGCAACAGCGGGACCTGACGGGTCGCAGAACGGACAAGCACCGCCATGGCCGACCACCGGACGCCATCCAGCAGGTGCCCGCGGCGCAGTATGTCGGCGATCACGGCGGCTTCCTGGCTGGCGCTTGACGCGATGATCACGCGCACGCTGCCGGGGACAGCGCCTGGCACCGGCACCAGGTCCCTGTGGCCGTGTGCTGGTTCAGCGGGCTGCGCCCGCGGGGCCGGTTCAGCGGGCTGCGCCCGCGGGGCTCGTTCAGCGGGCTGCGCCCGCGGGGGCGCGGGAAGCCTGCGGGCCACCCGCCTGGATGCGGCGAGCGGGATCGGGCCGCTGCGTCGGCAGGTACGCAGGGCTATCACGGTCGCCGGATGGTCGTCCGGCGTCCGGAACACGTCGGCGAACCGGGTCATCGCGTGCACATCCGCGCCGCGAAAAGCGTAGATCGACTGGTCCGGATCGCCCACCGCGATCAGGTCCCGGCCGTCTCCCGCCAGCGCGTGCAGCAGCGCCTCCTGCGCCGGGTCCGTGTCCTGGTACTCGTCCACCAGGACGACGTCGTAGGCCTTGCGCTCCCGGTCCCGGACGGCCGAGCGCCCCAGCAGCAGCGCGGCGATACGCACGATCTCTGCGTAGTCGTAGGCGGGCACCGGGGCGAGGTCGAACCGGGCCGCGTACCTGTCCAGGAAGCCGCCTGCGGCCACCCAGTCGTCCCGCCTGCGTGCCCGGCCCAGCCGGGCCATCCCGCGCCCGTCCAGGCCGCGTTCGGCGCCGCGGAGCAGGAAGTCACGCAGTTGCGTGGCGAAGCCGCGGGTGCCGAGGGCCGGCCGCAGCCGCTCTGGCCAGTGCCGCGGCGAGCCTGCCGCCTCACCGCGGAGCATCCGGCGCACCTCGAGCAGTTGCTCGGGACCCGACAGCAGAGTCGGTGGCGCATCGCCGGCCAGCACGAACTCCCTGCGCACCAGCGCGTAGGCGTAGCTGTGGAAGGTCAGAGCGAGCGGTTCACGGGTGGTGCGCCGTAGCCGCATGGTGATCCGCTCCCGCAGTTCCTCCGCCGCCTTTCGGCTGAATGTCAGCACGAGCACCCGCTCGGGATCGATGCCGCGGGTGGTGATCCGGTCCACCACCGCTTCGACGATGGCCGTGGTCTTCCCCGTGCCTGGTCCGGCGAGCACCAGCAGGGGGCCCCCGGCGTGCGCGACCACCGCGCGCTGGGCTTCGTCCAGGCGCGGCGGCTCGGCCGCCGCCGCCGGGCGGCGGAGCAACCGGTACGTGGGCGGCTCGCGCTCCACGGGCTTATCCCCCTCTTTCCATGATCACGGAATATCCCGGACACATGGACCCGGAAATATTCCGTGATCATGGCCCAGTGCTGATCGGTAAGGCTGATCGGTAAGGCTGATCGGTAAGGCTGATCGGTAAGGCTGATCGGAACGTTGAGAGCGTACCGACGCCGGCCGACAGCTTTCCGGGGTCTGGCGTCAGGTGTCGCCGGTCCAGCGGGCCCGGCGCATGTTCACCCGGGCAGCCCGGCCTTCGATGGCCGGGACCAGTGGCGTGCCCTCCGCGATGTAGTGAGCGGTCGCCTCGCGTTCATGACCTTGCAGCAACGACCCGTCGGCGTGGATGACCCGCCACCAGGCCACGCCGCCGCCCCACAGGGCCATCACCCGGCCGACCTGGCGCGGGCCACCCTGCCCCAGATATTCGGCGACGTCGCCATAGGACATCACCCGGCCCGGCGGTATCGCCTCGGCGACATCGAGCACCCGGTTGGCGAAGTCCGGAACGTCGGGCCTTTCCGGGAACGGCTGTGCCCGTCTCACTGTGCCCGTCTCACTGTGCCCGTCTCACTGTGCCTGTCTCACTGGCCCGCGTCCGTCCAGGGCTGGTCCAGCCCGCGGTCAGCGGAGTCGGCCGGCCAGCCGGCGGTGTTTGCCAGCGGGGCGCCCTGCAGCGGCACCCCCGGCTCGTCGTCCTGCTGCGGCACCCCCGGCCAGGCCGCTGCATGCGTCAGGGCCAGGGACCCACGGACGGCCCGGCGCCGCGCCCGGCGTTGCCCTATCAGCCGGGTCCAGGCTGTGACGGCGATCGTCAGCGAAATAAGCGCCAGCAGGCAACTCGCCACGAGACCCGCCACGCTACGCGGCCGGACCGGAACCGGCGAAACGGCCGCGCTGCCACCGCCGAAGTACCTCGTGGCCGCAGCGCCCAGCTGGCCACCTGGCTCCGCGGCAAGGGTCGCTGCCACAGCCATCGCGGCCGCGGCGTCGACCGTGCCGAATCCGATCTTGTCGTCATACCCGCCGGAAGGCCGGTTCTGCGTACTCGACGTGATCGCCCGCACCACCAGGGCGGGCGCGAGATGCGGGTACCTGGCTTTGATCAATGCCGCCACCCCCGCGGTCAGCGCACACGCCGGGCTGGTCCCGCTCACCAGCCAGTACTGTCCATCCCTGCCTTGCGCGGGCACGTCCACGCCTGGCGCGCCCACCTGCACAGACAGGTTGTCACTGGAGAAGTTCGCCGCCGCGCCGCTCCGCGAGACGGCCGCGACCCCGAGCACCCCTGGGTAGTCCGCCGGGAAGGAGTACGGCGCCTGTCCGCTGGTCCGCGCGCCCACCGAGTCTCCGGAGTTCCCGGATGACGCGACCACGACAACGCCCTGGTTCAGCGCTTTCTGGAGCGCCGACCGCACCACCGCGCTCGGCGAGCCGTAACCGAGCGACATGCTGATCACCGACGCCCCGTGCGCCGTCGCGTAGCCGATCGCGGAGGCCAGCGACCGCTGCACGCGGCCGTCCGACTCCTGCTGGTACTGGTTATATCCAGGGTCGGCCTTGTCAGTGACCACCCGGATCGAGAGCACTTTCGACATCGGTGCCACGCCCATGACGCCGCTGCCGCCGCCGGCGTGGCCGTGCCCAGCGATCAGTGAGGCCATCCACGTGCCATGGACGCCCCAGCCGGCATTGCTCGGCGGTGTGGCCACCCCGGCCAGGTCGGGACCAGCGATGACCGAGCCGGTGAGGTCGGATATAGCCGGGTCGACGCCGCTGTCGATCACCGCCACGACGACCCCTCGCCCCTCGGTCACCCGCCAGGCGGTGGGCGCGTTGATCGCGTTCAGGACCCACATCTGCGCGTTGCGCACTTCGTCGGCGCTGGCGGGGCTGGCCACCGCCACGGCGGCACCGGCCCCGATCGCCAGTGCCGCGCAGCAGACAGCCGACACTCGCATCCAGCGCCGTGCTCGCCTCAGCATCTGGGCCTCAGCATCCCGGCGCTCCCGGGCAGTGCGGCGGTGGCGGCGCCGAGCCGAGCCTGGACCCGACCAGGTCCCCGATTCCGTGCTCCACGCTGAGCATCTCGTCCTTCGTGTAGGGATCGGCGGACTCCTGGACCCGGCGCCTGCCGTCCGCGTAGCCGACGGTCGACATGATCAGGTAGGAGCCCGCGCTGCTGACGGAGGACAACTGCCGCTGGGAGTCGCCGAACTGCGCCGCGAGAGTACCCGCGAAAGGGACGGGCTTTATCCCGAGCGCCCCCCCGGCCGCAGGCGGCAGCGCGCGCAGAGACGCGCTCGCCGAAGCCGGACCGGGCAGCACCGCGATCCCCACGGTGACGGCGAGGGCTCCCGTCGCGTCCTCGTATGTCGCCCGGAGCACCGCCAGGCACCCGTGCGCGGCCAGCACCCGCGCGACCGAGAGATCGGTGGCGGACCCGCAGGATGCCTGGCTCGCGATCCCGATCCGGTGCGCGATGAGAGGCACGCCGACGCCGCTGTCCGGCCCGAAACCGGACAACTGATAGGGGACCGCCGCCGGGAAGATCCGGCTCGTGGGCCAGGTACGCCACCGCTTGCCGATCTCCCAGGCGATGATCTCTTGCTGCTGCGCCGCCGTGAACCGGCGGGGCAAGACCTGCACCATGATCCCGACGGCGGACGCGATCAGCCCGGCCAGCCCGAGCACCAGGGCAGCCAGGATCAGGGTGGAACGCCAGCCGCTGCGACGGTGGCGTGAGCCCGACGATCGCCCAGAACCGTCCGTACGGCCCAGTGCGGGCACCGAGCCGACTGGCTGCGGGTATCCCGGCTCGGAGTGGACCGGCCAGTTTCCCCTCGGCGCAGATTCGGCGCGCTCACCCATCCCCGACCGCATATCCACACCGGCATGGTACGGCCTGCCAGTGCCGGAACGCCGTGCTCACGGCCAGGTTGCCCGATACCCATATCGGCACAGGCCGGACCCGCAGGCCCGCAGGCCCGCAGGCCCGCAGCGCAGTGGATCAGTACGAGGGAAGTGACGGGTCGACCTGGCTGACCCAGGCCAGCACGCCCCCGCCCACGTGCACCGCATCCGAGAAGCCCGCGTCCTTAACAACGGCCAGGCATTCCGCGCTGCGAGCGCCGCTCTTGCAGTGCAGCACGATTCGCCGGTCTTGAGGCAGCCGCTCAAGGGCGGCCCCGGACAGGAACTCACCCTTCGGGATCAGCACCGAGCCGGGGATCGACACGATCTCGTACTCGTTCGGCTCGCGCACATCCACCAGGAAGATGTTGTCGTCGCCATCCAGCATCTCCTTCAGCTGGCGGGCGCTGATCGTCGAGCCCATGGCGGCCTCTTGGGCTTCCTCCGAGACGGCGCCGCAGAACTCCTCATAGTCGATCAGCTCGGTGACTGTCGGGTTCTTGCCGCACACCGGGCACTCAGGGTCTTTCCTGACCTTGACCGACCGGTACGTCATGTCCAGGGCGTCGTAGATCATCAGCCGCCCCACCAGCGGGTCCCCGATCCCGGTTATGACCTTGATGGCCTCGGTGACCTGGATGGACCCGATGGAGGCGCAGAGCACGCCCAGCACGCCGCCCTCGGCGCACGAGGGCACCATGCCCGGTGGCGGGGGCTCCGGGTACAGGCAGCGGTAGCACGGGCCGTGATCGGCCCAGAACACGCTGGCCTGGCCGTCGAACCGGTAGATCGACCCCCAGATGTATGGCTTGCCGAGCAGCACGCACGCGTCGTTGACCAGGTAGCGGGTGGCGAAGTTGTCCGTGCCATCGACGATGAGGTCGTACGGCTCGAAGACCTGCATCGCGTTGTCGGAGTCGAGCCGCTCGGTGTGCACGATCACGTTCACCAGCGGGTTGAGCTCGTTGATGCTGTCCCGGGCGGATTCCGCCTTCGAGCGCCCCACATCAGACTGCCCGTGGATGATCTGCCGCTGGAGGTTGGACTCGTCCACGATGTCGAAGTCGATGACGCCGAGCGTGCCCACTCCGGCCGCGGCCAGGTACAGCAGCGCGGGCGAGCCAAGGCCGCCCGCTCCCACGCACAGCACCTTGGCGTTCTTCAGGCGCTTCTGCCCAGTCATTCCCACGTCGGGGATGATCAGGTGACGCGAGTACCGGCGTACTTCATCGACGCTCAGTTCGGCGGCCGGTTCAACCAGCGGGGGCAGTGACAAGGCAACTCTCCATTGACGACATGTTCCGGGCCGACGTCCTTACCCGGCTCTTCGCACAACCCACAGTCCGGCCGGCACATTCCCAGCCGGCCAGCGGCCCCGGCCAGGCGGATTCTGCACATCCCGGCCCCGATGTCGAGAAGCGGCGGCTGGCTCCGACATCCCCCATGACGGCTGCCGCATGGCAGGCCCCGGATGGCAAACACCAGTGAGGTGCAGGGCCACATGCTTATTCGATCACGTATGGGCGTCAGCGTTGATGGGTTCGTGGCGACGCCTGACGGCCTGCCCGCGTGGCGTGAGGTACCTGGCAGCCGCGCCTGCCAGGTCAGTGAGCTAGGTCATGTCGGCCGGGTCACGTCGGCTAGGTCAGCCGTCGGGCAGCTCAGCCGCCAGGCGGGCGGCCTGGGTGGTCAGGTAGTGCTGCTCGCGGAGGTTCGTGGTGCGGGCCGCCGCGGCGCGGAACTCAGCGATGGCGGCCTGGGTGTCACCGGCCAGGTCGAGGAGGTGGGCACGCACCGAATGCAGCCGGTGGTGGTCGCCGAGCCGCTCGCTGAGACCGTCGAGCAGCGCGAGGCCAGCGGCCGGCCCGTGCGCCATGGCGGCGGCGACGGCCCTGTTGAGGGTCACCATCGGGTTGCCGGTCATCCGTTCGAGGAGGCCATACAGAGACACGATCTCCGACCAGTTGGTGTCGGCCTGACGGGCAGCCTGGTCGTGGATGGCCGCGATGGCGGCCTGGACCTGGTACTCGCCCACCTGCCCGCGTTTCAGGGCCTCGGTGACGAGAGCCACCCCCTCCGCGATGAGACTCCGGTCCCAGAGGGTGCGGTCCTGCTCGGCGAGCGGGACCAACTCCCCGTCGTTGCGGGTGCGGGCAGCGCGCCTGGCGTCGGTGAGCAGCATGAGCGCGAGCAGGCCAGCGACCTCGGGGTCCTCAGGCAGGCCGCCACGCACACCTCGGGCCAGCCGGATGGCCTCGCCGGACAGATCGCTGCGGGTCAGGTCGGGGCCGCTGCTGCTGGCGTAGCCCTCGTTGAAGAGGAGATAGAGGACATGGAGCACTGACCGCAGCCGTTCGGCGCGCTCGCTCGGGGGCGGGAGAGTGAACGGCTCGCCCGACGCCTTGAGCTTGGCCTTGGCCCGGCTGATCCGCTGGGCCATGGTGGCCTCGGGAACGAGGAACGCGGTGGCGATCTCTCGGGTGGTCAGGCCGCCGACCGCCCGCAGCGTGAGTGGTATCGCCGACGCCGGTGCAAGAGACGGGAGGCAGCACATGAACATCAGGATCAGCGTGTCGTCGCGCTCCGGAGCTGGGCCGGGGCTGGCGAGCGACCACGAGGCAGCCAGCTCTTCCCGCCGGCGGCGGGCGTCGTCGCGGCGGTGCTGATCGGCCATGCGGCGGCTGGCCACCCGGATGAGCCATCCCAGCGGGTTGTCCGGTTCCCCGCTGGCAGGCCATGTGGCGGCGGCGGCGATGAGAGCGTCTTGGACGGCGTCCTCGGCGTCAGCGAAGTCGCCATAGCGGCGGACGACCGCACCGAGGACCCGCGGCGCCAGCTCGCGCAGCAGGCCCTCGGTGTTCGCGGCGGTATTCACACCTCAGGGTCGGGGGCGCTCATCACCTCGCGCACCTCGATGGGCTGGCGGATCGGCACCCCGTTCGGCCCGGGCGCGGCCGACGCCTGGGCGGCGATCTCGATGGCCCGCGCGGCCGTCTCGACGTCCACCATCCGGTAGCCGGCGAGCAGTTCCTTCGCCTCGGGGAACGGGCCGTCAGTGATTACCGGGGCACTTGCCCCGTCCGACACCACGAACTTGGCCAGCTCGGGCCCGGCCAGGCCCTGTGCGTCAACCAGTTCGCCACTCTCGGCGAGCTCCTGGTTCAGCACTTGCTGGAACTCGATGTGGGCCTTGATGTCCCCAGGGGTCCACTCCGTCATGGGCTGGCAGTCCGACTCGACCTGTCCGTAGTTCTGCAGCAGCATGAATCGCATTGCTCCATCCTTTCTGGTCGGGCGGCCACGGTGTCGCCGCACACCCAGGTGTCGACGCTGTGACGAGGTTCTCGACAACCGGCCCGTCACTCCGGCGCGGTCGAAGCCGGCAAGCCCATGGGCGGCGGCCAGAGCAACGCCGTGCTCCGCTGTCCAGGTGCGCGCTACCGCGCTGGTCACGTGGCCCGCGCCGGAAATTGTCACTGGCAGGCGGTAAAACACCATCAAGCGGCGGAGCCCAAGCCTGGCCCGCCAGGCGGACGCATCCGCCGCGAGACCGCGACAAGCCGCTGATTTCCCCGGGAGGTCCCATGCCCACACCGCCTTCTCAGCCACCCGGGGCGGGCCGGACCGGGCCGACACCCGAGCCCGGGGCACGGCAGCCCCAGCCGACACCCGAGCCCGGGGCACGGCAGCCCCAGCCGACACCC
>CABEDV010000429.1_pt1 | contig 13025 bp, 13 predicted proteins | sample 3423131 | NCBI WGS metagenome assembly CABEDV01 (sample SAMEA5534331, study PRJEB31848) | metagenome | biome: tundra; feature: field; material: soil | place: USA | collected 2013-05 | depth 0.15 m | reverse complement strand
GTCATCACGGCGTTGGGCGTCTCGGTCCGGCGGGTTTCGGCATGGCTGATGTACGGCATCGAAAAGCTCCTACAATGGACAAGATGGTTGTCTATATGGTGAACCTGGTTGTCGACCGTGTCAACTGACCCGGCTGGATTCGAGCTGCCGCTGCGCCTGCTCCTCGGCTTCCGGGTGCTCATCGACAGCCTTCACGCCCAGCTGGCCCGCGAAGGCCATCCCGACGTGCGGCCGGTGCACGGCTTCGTCTTCCAGGCGATCGGCCCGGGCGGGACGACCGCCACGGAACTGGGCCGCCGGCTCGGGGTGTCGAAACAGGCCGCGGCCAAGTCGATCGAGTCGCTGGAACGCCTCGGCTATGTCGAGCGCAGTGCCGACCCGGGCGACGCCCGGCGGAAGGTCGTGCGGCTCACGGCGCGGGGCGTCGACTGCCTGACGCGGTCGGCGCGCATCTTCGATGACCTGCGGGCAGGCTGGGCCGCGACCCTCGGCGAGGAGCGGCTCCGGGAGCTCGAGGCCGACCTGCGCGCCGTCACGCCGCCTGACATCTTCCGGCTCGACGTGCCCGGCTGGTTTGGCACACCCTGAGCCTGCGACGATGGGCGTGTGAACGACACCCCGCAGGTCGTCGACGACCCGGCAGCCTCCCGTTTCATGGTCGAGGCCGACGGCAAGGTCGCGGAACTCGTGTATCAGCTAGAGGGTGACCGGCTGCTGCTCATCCACACCGGCGTTCCCCGGGCACTCGAAGGACGGGGCTTCGGCAGCAAGCTGGTGGCCGCCGCCATGGATGAGGCCAAGCGCCGGGGCCTGACCGTCGTGCCGCTGTGCCCGTTCGCCCGGGACTGGCTGGCACGCCACCCCGATGTCGCCGCCACGGTCCCGGTCGAGGGCTTGGGATGAGCGCCGTGCCCGGACCCGCGAGCGCGGGCGGCGCGTGGCCGGAACTGCCCTACGATTCCTGGCGGGACAGCAAGTCGACCCTGCACATGTTCACCCAGGTGCTCGGCAAGCTCCGGCTGGGCCTGGCACCGCACGAGCCCGAGTGGATGCACGTTCCGCTGTACGTCACGGCCAGCGGCCTGACAACAGAGCCGATGCCCTACCGCGACCGGGTCATCCAGGCCGACCTGGACCTGATCGATCATCGCTGCATCCTGCGCGACGGCGACGGAACGGTGCTGGGCTTCCCGCTGCCCGGCCGCAGCGTGGCTGAGTTCTACGCCGGAGTGCTTGGCGGGTTGCGGTCGCTGGGTGCCGAGGTGGAGATCAACCCCAAGCCGCAGGAGGTCCCCGACCCGGTGCCGTTCCCAGAGGACGGCCGCCGGGACTACGACCCCCAGTGGGTGCGGCGCTTCCATCGCACGCTGACCAGCGTCAATCAAGTGTTCACCCGATTTCGCGCCGGGTACCGCGGGCGGCACAGCCGGGTGCAGTTCTTCTGGGGCAGCTTCGACCTCAACTACGTCCGTTTCTCCGGCCGGGCCATCGACCCGCCACCTGACGCGGGAGTGATCAGCCGTGAGGGGATGGACGCCGAGCAGTTCGCCATTGGCTTCTGGCCCGGCGATCACCGGTACCCCGCGCCAGCATTCTTCAGCTACGCCTACCCGCCGCCGGACGGCATCCAGGACACCGTGCTGCGGCCCGCCGGGGCGGCGTGGCACGAGATGGGCGAGTTCCTGCTGCCCTACGACGCGATCCGCGGCCTGGACGACCCGGCGCAGGGGCTGCTCGACTTCCTGGACTGCACCTGCCAGGCCGCCGTCAACCTCGCCGGGTGGCGTCAGTACCAGCCATAGCGGAGCTCGTGCAGCCAGGCAGTGGACGGGGAGCCGTAGACCACCTTGATGTAGCGCAGGCCCCACCGGATCTGGGTCCGCGGGTTCGTCCGCCAGTCGCCGCCAGCGCTGGCCATCTTGCTCCCCGGCATGGCCTGGGGGATGCCATATGCGCCCGAGGGATTACTCGCGTACGTGTTCCAGCCGCTTTCCCGGGCCCACAGCCGGCTCAGGTAGGGATACGCCCTGGTCGTCCAGCCGAAGGACTTCAGCATGAACCAGGCGATCTGCCGCGGCGTGAAGCGCCTGGCCGGCACGGCCGCCGCGACGTCGGCCGCCTGGAGCGGCCGCGCGAAAGCGGCCAGGGCGACCGTGCCGCGCGTACCGGAACCGCGGCCGGCCACGCTGAGCACGCCGGACGGGTGGGCTGAGCCGCCGGCCGGCCGCGAGATCACGGGCCCTGCGGCCACGGGGCCAGCGGCCATAGCGCCCGCGGCTGTCACGGCGATCAGGGCCATGGCCGAACCGGCCAGTGCGAGGGTGCGGCGCGGGAACGTGCGGCCGCGAGTCCTGCTGCGGAACACAGGCAGCCTTCGGTCGGGCGCGCAGCGCGCGCTCGGCTTCCACCCAGGAGCGCATACCTGTCCCCAACGAGAAGAGACGAAGGCAGCGGCGTGCGGACGTGACGCGGGTGCAGGGCGCCTGGTCGCGGGGGGCGACCATCACGCACGCTGAGTGCTTGAGCCCTTCACTCTGCCCAGAATGAGGACCTCGCGTAGCAAAATTGGGATATTCGGGTACGAAGTGCGCAACACCGGTACATTCGTTGGCGCGAATTGTCGGAATTATAGGAGTGCCGGCAGTTCCGGCCGGGGTTGCGCACCGGCTGGCCGGGCGCGGCAGGCCGAGGCGGGCGCGCAGTGTCGGCTCCTGGTGCGCATCACGGCCTCTGACCCAGTCGTCTGACCCAGTCGTCTGACCCGGTCGTCTGGCCCGGTCGCTGGGCAGGGCGGCCGGACAGGCCACTAGCTGCCGAGGCGGAACTCCGTGCCAACCCGCTCATGTTCCGCGAGTGCGAGGACAAGCCCGGTGACAGCCGCATCCACCGCTGCCGATCCGACCGAGTCGAACACTGTACGGCCGGGGCCCGTGGCGAGCGCACGCCTGCCCGCCAGCAGCTCTCCGAGTTCGACGCAGCGGGCCCGGTCGGCTCCGTCCGGCAGGTATGCACACTCCCCGACGGACAGTGCGTCCGCCATGATGTCGGTCACGACTGACGCGCCGGAGAGCACCCCCTCGCCAAGTTCCCGCTTGCCGCGGCTGTCCGCGCCCATCGCCAGCACCAGCGCGTCCGGGCGCAGATCGGCCGGGAACAGCAGCGGCTCCCTGGAGGGTGTTGAGGTGACCACCACGTCGGCGCCGGCCGCTGCTTCGCCCGGCGACCGGTGCACACTGACCGGCCCGTCGATCGTCGCGGCCATCTCGTCCGCGTGCCCGGTGTGCCGGCTCCACAGCCGGACATCGGTCACATCCAGGACCTCACGCAACGCTGTGAGCGACTGGCGGCCCACTGGCCCGACCCCGATCACCGCCACGGTGCTCGGGCCAGGCCTGCCCAGCTGGCGGGCCGCGACAGCAGCGAGGGCAGCGGTGCGCATCGCCGTGATGTCCGCGGAGTCGAGGATGGCCCGCAGCGTGAACCGCACCGGGTCGAAAGCCAGCACCACCCCGGCCGAGCCGCCCGCGTCGGGGCGCAAGTTGGCCTTGACCGAGAGCACTGGCGGCTCCACCAGCGCACCTGACTTGAGGTGCAGCGAGCCGCCAGGAACGAGCAGTTCGGCGGCATGAGCCGCGACCGCCTCGGTGGTGACGAGCGCCACGAGTACGTGCTGCGTTGCCTCGATCAGCTCGGGCCAGCGCAGCAGGGAGCGGACCTGGCTGCGGCTGAGCAAGCGGACGGGAGCATTTGCGGTCTGTGCCACCGGCCCAGTGTGCCAGGTCAGTGTCTGACGGAGCGGACGCGGATGACGGACAGGGCCGGTGGCGCGCCGGCCACCCAGCTCAGCCCAGCGCGGGGATGATCGCGGCGCCGTAGGCGGCGAGTGTCTCCTCAGGCTGGTCGTGCATCAGGTAGATGGCGAATTGATCGGCGCCGATGTCGGCCAGCTCACGCAGCCGGTCCAGGTGGGCGGCTACCGGGCCGAGGAGGCAGAACCGGTCCACGATCGCATCGGGCACGAAGTCCGTGGACGGATTGCCCGCCCGGCCGTGGTGGGAGTAGTCGTAGCCCTGGCGCCCCTTGATGTAGTCGGTGAGCGCGTGCGGGACGGGGCCGTTGTCGCCGTACCTGGTGACCAGGTCGGCCACATGATTCCCGACCATGCCGCCGAACCAGCGCAACTGGTCCCGCTGGTGGCCGAGTTCGGTGCCGACGTAGGCGGGAGCCGCGACGCACACGGTGATCGCATCCGGGTCGCGGCCGGCGGCCCGCGCGGCCTCCCGGACGGAGCTGACGGTCCACCGGGCGATGTCCGGGTCGGCGGTCTGCAGGATGAAGCCGTCAGCCTGCTCACCAACGAGTTTCAGCGCCTTCGGCCCGTAGGCCGCCATCCAGATCTCCAGCTTGCCGTCGCGCACCCAGGGGATGCGCAGCACGCTGCCGTGGTGCTCGACCTCGCGGCCCTCCGCGAGTTCCTTGATGACGTGCATCGCCTCGGCCATGGTCGCCAGGTTCATCGGCTGCTGCCCGATGACCCGCCGGGCTGAGTCGCCGCGGCCGATCCCGCACACGGTCCGGTTGCCGAACATGTCGTTGAGCGTGGCGAACAATGAGGCGGTCACCGACCAGTCCCTGGTTCCGGGGTTGGTCACCATCGGCCCGACCATCAGCTGGGAGGTGGCCGCCAGGACCTGCGAGTAGATGACGAACGGCTCCTGCCACAGCACGTGCGAGTCGAAGGTCCAGCCGTACCGGAAGCCCTGGTCCTCGGCCGCGCGCATCCTGTCGATCACGGTGCGGGCGGGCGGATCGGTCTGCAGGACCACCCCGAAATCCATGCTCATCCCCCGGCTCCTAGCTCAGGTACTGGCACAGTTGCCGCTCCAGGAAGCGGCCATGGCCGGTGACGCCGCGGTACACGCCGTCGTCGATCACAACCTGGCCCCTGGACAGCACGGTGGCCACCTGGCCAGTGATCGCGAAGCCCTCGTAGGCCGAGTAGTCCACGTTCATGTGGTGGGTCGTGGCGGACAGCGTCTGCGCGGCCCGCGGGTCGTAGATCACGATGTCCGCGTCCGAACCTGGCGCGATCACGCCCTTGCGCGGGTAGAGCCCGAACATCCGGGCCGGCGTGGTGGCCGCGACCTCCACCCAGCGGGCCAGCGACAGTTCCCCGGCGACGACCCCCTGGTGCAGCAGGTCCATCCGGTGCTCGACGCCGGGTATCCCGTTAGGGATCTTCGAGAAGTCCCCGCGGCCCAGTTCCTTCTGCTCCCTGAAGCAGAACGGGCAGTGATCGGTGGAGACCACCGACAGGTCGTTGGTCCGCAGTCCCCGCCAGAGTGACCGCTGGTGCTCCCGCGGCCTCAGCGGAGGGGATGCTACGTACTTCGCGCCCTCGAAGTCGGGCCGGGCCAGATCATCCAATGACAGGTACAGGTACTGCGGACAGGTCTCGGCGAACACGTTCTGGCCGGTGTCACGCGCATTTGTGACCGCTTCCAGCGCTTCTGCCGCCGATAGATGCACAACGTACAGCGGTGCGCCGGTCACCTTGGCCAAGGTGATGGCCCGGCTGGTGGCCTCGGCTTCCAGTTCCGGCGGGCGGGTCAGGCCATGCTGCACGGGGTCGGTGCGGCCCTCGGCCAGGGCCCGGGCGACAAGCTGGTCGATCGCGATGCCGTTCTCCGCGTGCATCATGACCATGGCGCCGGTCTCGGCGGCCTTGTGCATGGCGCGCAGGATTTCCCCGTCGGTCGCATAGAACACGCCCGGGTAGGCCATGAACATCTTGAAGCTGTTCACGCCCGCGCCGATGCAGGATTCCATTTCCTTCAGCGTCGTGTCGTTGACGTCAGAAACGATCATGTGGAAGCCGTAGTCGACCACGCAGTTGCCGTCGGCCTTGGCATGCCACTTGTCCAGCGTCGCGAGCAGTGAGGTGCCCTTGGCCTGCACCGCGAAATCGATGATGGTGGTGGTGCCGCCCCACGCAGCGGCCCGGGTACCGGACTCGAAGGTATCCGCGGAGAACGTCCCGCCGAACGGCATTTCCATGTGCGTGTGCACATCGATGCCGCCAGGCAGAACGTAACGGCCGGTCGCGTCCAGCACCCGGTCCGCCCCAGCCGCCCAGCTCTCGGCCTCGGCGGTGCCCGGCGCCGCCAGGGCGGCGATCCGCTCTCCGTCGACCAGCACGTCGGCTGGCACGCCGCCACTGGCCGTGATGACCGTGCCACCGCTGATCACGATGCGCATCGCTGGGGCCTCCCCTTCGAACTCACCCTTGGACAAGGTCCGGACATGCATTATCCGCCAGCGCGCTCACGGCTGGACCAGCGACGAGTACTGGTCGGGACGCCGGTCGCGGTAGAACGCCCACAGGTCACGGACCTCTTGCAGCACGCCCATGTCCAGGTCGCGGACCAGCACCGCGTCCTGTGTGTCGGGTGCCGCCTCGCCGACAAGCTGGCCACGCGGATCCGCGAAGTAGGACTGGCCGTAGAACTCGTTGTCCCCCAGCGGTTCCACGCCGACCCGGTTGATCGCGCCGACGTAGTACTCGTTGGCCACCGCGGCCGCCGGCTGCTCCAGCCGCCAGAGGTACTGGCTCAGGCCCCGGCTGGTGGCCGAGGGATTGAACACGATCCGGGCACCCGCCAGGCCGAGCGCGCGCCAGCCCTCCGGGAAGTGCCTGTCGTAGCAGATGTAGACGCCGATCCGGCCTACCGCGGTGTCGAACACCGGGTAGCCCATGTTCCCCGGCCGGAAGTAGAACTTCTCCCAGAACCCCTTGACCTGCGGCAGGTGGGTTTTACGGTACTTGCCGAGGTAACGCCCGTCGGCGTCGATCACCGCCGCGGTGTTGTAGTACAGGCCTGGCTGCTCCTCCTCGTACATGGGCACCACCAGCACCACGGAGTGCCGTTTTGCCAGCTCGCACATCAGCTGGGTGGTCGGCCCGTCCGGGATGGCCTCCGTGTAGGAGTAGTAGTCCGCGTCCTGCACCTGGCAGAAGTACGGGCCGTAGAACAGTTCCTGCAGGCAGATCACCGCAGCACCGGCCGAGGCGGCCCGGCCGATCGCGTCGACCGACGCGCGGATCATGGAATCCTTGTCACCGGTCCACCTCTGCTGGATCAGCCCGGCCTTGATGATCTCTGCCACCCTCACTCCTTCCGACTTTTCGGATATAAGGCTCAGTTCCCCGCCCGGCGCGTTTCAGCCGCCATCCATCCCGCCGCCGCCATCCGGCCGGCCCCGCCGCTGGGCCCGGATCACGTGGATGACCGCGTTGATCAGGGCCAGGTGGGTGAACGCCTGCGGGAAGTTGCCGAGCTGGCGGCCCGTGCTCGGGTCGATCTCCTCAGCGTAGAGATCCAGCGAACTAGCCAGCGAGAGCAGCCGCTCGCACAGATGCTGCGCCCGCTGCGTCTCACCGATCTCGCAGAGCGCCGACACGAGCATGAACGAGCAGATGGTGAACGTGCCTTCGGCCGAGGACAGCCCGTCGTCGGTCTCATCGGGCCGGTACCTCAGGACCAGCCCGTCCTCAGTGAGCTCGTCGGCGATGGCCAGGATCGTCGTCCGGACCCGCGGGTCGTCCCTGGGCAGGAAGCCGGTCATCGGGAGCAGCAGAAGAGACGCGTCGAGCGCGGTGGTCTCGTAATGCTGGGTGAAGGCCCCCCGCTGGTCGAGCCCGTGTTCCAGGATGTCCGCCCTCATCTCGTCGGCCGCTTCCTGCCACTCCTTGGCCAGCCCGGCATCTCCGCGGGCGCGCGCGGCGTGCGCTCCACGCTGCGCCGCCGACCAGCACATCAGCTTCGAGAACGTGAAGTGCCTGACCTGCCCGCGCACCTCCCAGATGCCGCAGTCGGGTTCCCGCCAGTATTTCAGCGCGCACTCCACCTGCCGCTGGACCACCGTCCACATCCGGTCGTCCAGCCGCTGCCAGCTGCCCAGCCGGATCTGGATGGACTGGAGAACGGTGCCCCACACGTCGTGCTGCGGCTGCGTGTAGGCCGCGTTCCCGGCCCGGACCGGCCGGGCGCCCTCGTAACCGGACAGGTGGTCGAGAACCTGCTCGGTGAGATCCCGCTCGCCGTCCACGCCGTAGACGACCTGGAGCTCGTCGTCGCGCTGGGCGAGATCGGCGAGGAACCAGAAGAAATCATCGGCCTCCCAGTCGAAGCCAAGCGCGTAGAGGCTCCAGAGCGTGAAGCCAGAGTCGCGGAGCCAGCAGTACCGGTAATCCCAGTTGCGCTCCCCGCCGGGTTCCTCCGGTAGCGACGTGGTCGCCGCCGCGACCATGGCGCCGGTCGGCGCGAAGGTCAGCCCCTTCAGGGTCAGCGCGCTGCGCTGCAGGTAGCGGCTCCAGGGATGGTCCGGGAAGCGGCCCCTGGCCAGCCAGTGCTGCCAGTGGTGAGCGGTCCACAGCAGGCGGCGCCGTGCCTCCTCATAGGTTCTGGGTGACTGATGGCCGGTCCAGGACAGCGCGCAGAAATGCTGCTCGCCCTCCTGCATCCGGGTCCGGGCCATGGCCCGGCCGCCCTCAAAGCCGAGGCGCATATCGGTGGTGAGCGTCAGCCAGACCCCGACCTCCGCGTCGGCCGCACGGCAAACGGCCTGCGAGTAGGACCCGTCGGTGTACGCCCAGACACCGGGGTACCGCCCGTAGTCGAATACCGGCTCGCAGTCGAAGGTCACCTGCACCTCGCCGGTCACGCACCGGATGGTGCGCAGCAGCACATGGTCGGCGTCGTAGTCGGTGGGCGTGCGGCGGTGTGTGTGCGACAGTTCGCTCTCGTGATGCCACGGGCCCATGAGCAGCGCGTCGCGTACCACCAGCCACCCGGTGGGGGTGGCCCAGCTGGTCTCCAGCACCATGGTCCCCGGCAGGTAGCGGCGGGCGGCCGGGACCGTCACGCCTTCCGGGGAGAGCCTGAATCCGCCGGCCGACCGGTCCAGCACGGCGCCGAAGACACTCGGCGAGTCGATCCGGGGCAGGCACAGCCACTCCACGTTGCCGCTGGGCGCGACCAGGGCTGTTGTCTCGCAATCCGACAGGAACCCGTACTCGCCGATCGGCGGGAACAGCGATTCGTCGGGAACCATGGGGCCCTGGCCGGGCGTCACCATGTCCAGCCCGTCCCAGTTCTGCTCGATGGTGAGGCTGTTCCGGTGCTCCGCAGTGGGACTCATCCAATCGGTATACCCGCTGAGCGACAGGGAAGGCTCGGTATACCTGTGATGTGCCTGCTGAAGCCCATTGCAAGCGATTGCAGAGACTGCGACACTGAACTGGCCACACTGGGCTGGCCGACACTGAGCTGGCCGACAGTGGGCGGGCCGGGACGGTGCCCGGCGGGCAGGCGACGGCGTCGGGAGGCAGTCACATGGGAGACGAGCAGCGCATCAGCTACGCGCCGCTGGACCAGATGGACGACGAGATGCGGGCCGAGATGGAGCGATGCCAGCGCGAGGGCACGCCGCGGCCGGAAAGCTCGGCGATCAGGGCACACGTGCCTGCCTGCTTCCGGTCGTTCGCCCGCTCCTGGAACGACGTCTTCCGTGAGGGCGTCTGCGACCACGGGATCAAAGAACTCTGCCGGGTCTACATCTCACGCTCGGTGAACTGCGAGTACTGCGGCAATCAGCGGTCGGTGCAGGCCGCGGCGCAGGGCTTCGCCGAAGCCAAGTACGACGACCTGCTGAACTTCGAGAAGTCGGACCGGTTCAGCGACCGGGAGAAGGCGGCGCTGGCCTACGCCGAGGCCATCGCCTGGCACCAGCCCAGCGAGGACGCCCTCTGGGAACGCCTGCACCAGCACTTCACCGAGCCGGAACTCGTGGAACTCGGCTACTTCATCGCGCTCACCTTCGGCCAGCAGAGCTGGCTGCGGCTACTCAACATCGATCATCACCAGGTGCTGGCGGGGACGTCGGCCTCGCTGGCCCCCGGGTTCGAGACGGCCGAGGCCATGGCGGCGACCAAGGAATCCGGCGAGTACTGGGCTAAGCACTGAGCGCGGCTGAGAGCCCCCCTGGCCGCCAGCCGGTGAACCCCCGTGCCATCCCGGGCTGGCCCGCCTCCGGGCCGCCCGGGTCCTGGTACCCGGCCTTCACCGCGGCCGAGATGGAGCGCCGCCGCCGCGCGCTGGCCGGCCTGCTCCAAGGGCGCGGGATCGATCACGCCCTCCTCTACGGCGCGGACCGTTCCGGAACGGCCATCCAGTGGGTGACGGGCTGGCCGGTGACCCGTGAGGCGGCGGTCATCGTCTCCCCCGGGGAACGTGATGTGCTCTTCGTCTGCTACAACAACCACGTTCCCAACGCGCGCCTGCTCGCGCCCGACGCGGACGTCCGCCCGGGGGGCGGGTCGGCGCTGGCCGCGGGCCTGGCCTTGCTGGCCAGCCGGGCCACGGCGGGGAGCCGGACCGGGGTCATCGGCCCGGTGCCCGCGCGCTCGCACGACAGGCTCCTGGCCGCCGCCGGCCAGGTTGAGTTCCTCGACGGGGAGTACACCCGCCTGCGGCTGGTGAAGTCCGCCGAGGAGCTGGAGTGGCTGCGGGCGGGCGCCCGGATGAGTGATGACGCCGTGGCCGCGCTGGCCCGGGAAGCCGGGCCCGGCCTGACCGAGGCGGGTGCCTGCGCCATCCTGGAAAGCGCGTACATCGCGGCAGGCGGGCTCACCCACATTCACTACCTGGCGGCCACCGCCATGGCCCGGCCCAGCCAGTGCGTGCCCGCGCAGTGGCCATCGCAGCGCCCCCTGCACGCCGGCGACGCGCTGAGCTGCGAGGTCAGCGCGAGTTACTGGGGGTATCCCGGGCAGTTGCTGCGCACGTTCAGTGTCGGGTCGCCGCCGTCGCCCCTGTACCGGGACCTGCACGAGGTCGCTGACGCCGCGTTCGACGCGATGACGGCCCGGCTGCGTCCTGGTGCGACCGCTGATGACCTGGTCACGGCCGCTGGCGTCATCACTGCCGCCGGGTTCACCGTCTACGACGATCTCGTCCACGGTTACGGCGGCGGTTACCTGCCGCCCGTGCTGACCAGAGCGGACCTGGAAAACCTGCGGCCTGCGGAATTCACCTTCGCCGCCGGGATGACCGTGGTCATCCAGCCCAACGTCATCACCCAGGACGAGCGGGCGGGTGTGCAGACCGGGGAACTGGTCCTGGTGACGGAGGACGGCTGGGAGTCCCTGCACCAGTTTCCCCGGGGGCTGCGCCGGATCGGGTAACCGGCGCCGGACGCGTTGCCATCGGCGCTCCCGCTGCCCGGCAGGCGGCCGGCCTCCGCATGACGGGCGCCCTCCGGTATATCTGGAACGTGCGCACCGACCTGCCTATCTGCCGGACCTGCGGCATCCAGTACGCCGAGCCGCGCAGCGACTGCCCGGTCTGCCTGGACGAACGCCAGTACGTCGGCTGGGACGGGCAGCAATGGACGACGCTCGCCGCGCTCACCGCGGCCGGGCACCGGGCCCGCATCGCCGCCGAAGGGCCGGGGGTGACCGGCGTCGGCGCCGACCCGGCGTTCGCGATCGGCCAGCGCGCCCTGCTGATCGCGACCGGGGCCGGGAACGTGCTCTGGGACATGATCACCTACCTCGACGACGACCTGGTGGCCCAGGTCCGCGCGCGCGGCGGGATCAGCGCCATAGCGATCAGCCACCCGCATTTCTACGGGACCATGATCGAGTGGGCGCACGCCTTCGACGCGCCGGTGTACATCCACGCCGCCGACCGCGAATGGGTCGCCCGGCCCGACCCTTCGGTCATCTTCTGGGACGGTGAAACCCGCGAGATCGGCGATGGCCTGACCCTGATCAATGTCGGCGCCCACTTCGACGGCGGCCAGGTGCTGCACTGGGTTGGCCAGCACGGGGCTGGCCAGCACGGGGCTGGCCAGCACGGGGCTGGCCGGCCAGGAACCGCCGGGCCGGACGGCGGGGGCGCGCTGTTCTCCGGCGACATCGTGCAGGTCGTCGCGGACCGGCGGTGGGTGAGTTTCATGCGCAGCTACCCGAACCTGATCCCCGAGCGGCCGCGGGTGATCCGGCGCGGGCTGTCGCTGCTCGAGCCCTATCCGTTCGAGCGCGTCTACGGCTCATTCTGGGGGCGCGTCATCGAGGCTGACGGCGCGGCGGCGGTCCGGCGCTCCGGCGAACGGTACCTCCGGTACGCGCTGGACGACGGAAGCTGACCAGCAGGATCCCGCGCGGGCACCGGGCCCGCGGTCAGTGCATTACCCAGCCACCATCAACGACAAGCAACTGCCCGGTGATGAAGGACGACTCCGGGGCGGTGAGGAAGAGCACCGCGTTGGCGATGTCCTCGGGCACCCCCCGGCGCTTGACGGACTGCCGCTCCAGGATCGAGGCGCTGTAGGCCTCCGGATCGGGGTGGATCGCCTCGGCCGCCGTCGGGAAGGCCCCCGGCGCCACGGCGTTGACCGTGATCCCGTCCGGACCACACTCCCTGGCCAGCGCGCGGGTCAGGCCGACCAGGGCACCTTTCGACGCGACGTAGGGCGCCAGGAACGGCGTCCCGCCGAAGAACGTGACACTGGAGATGTTGACGATCCGGCCGAATCCCGCGGCACGCATCTCGGGCAGCACGGCCTGCACGCACACGAACGCCGCGTCCACGTTGACCCGCTGAACGTCCTGCCACTCCTGGATGGTGTAGTTGGCGACCTCCTTCCGCGGGAAGATGGCCGCGTTGTTCACCAGGACGTCGACCCCGCCGTGCGCACCGGCCAGGCCCCGCACGATCTGGGCGGTGCGGTCAAGGTCGGCCAGGTCACAAGGGACGAAGAAGGCGCTCCCGGCCACGCCCGAGGCATTGATCTGCTGCGCCGCCTCGCCACCCAGGCTTCCGGGCAGGTCGATGATCGCGACGTTCCCGCCCTCACGGGCGAAGCCCACCGCCATGGCCGCGCCGAGCCCGCGCGCCGCACCGGTCACGAGGACCGTCTTGTCGGCAAAACGCATCTATCCCCACTCCCTTCGATGACAC
>CABEDV010000427.1_pt1 | contig 13046 bp, 10 predicted proteins | sample 3423131 | NCBI WGS metagenome assembly CABEDV01 (sample SAMEA5534331, study PRJEB31848) | metagenome | biome: tundra; feature: field; material: soil | place: USA | collected 2013-05 | depth 0.15 m | reverse complement strand
GCATCGCCGGGCAGGTGCGGGGCGGGCCAGCGCTTCCTCGTGGCGCACCAGTTCAGCCACGATACGACGGCGGCCCGGTTGCGGTTCCACGTCGCGGGGGGCGCAGCCGCCCCACAGGCGGCGCAGCGCGTCCGCGATCTCGTCGCCGGGCACGCTGGCGAGCTGCCGGCCCGGGCCGAGGTCGGCGGTCAGGCGGTCGAGCACGCCGGAGTATTCCCGGCGGGTGTTGGGGCTGGCCACTGGCGGCGAGGACAGGAACTCGTCGGGCCGCATCGGCGAGGGTGACGGCAACGGCAGGGGCCGCGGTCACCGCCACGGGAGCTCGCCGCCGTGCTGCACCCACCGCTCGCTGAGGTAGCCGACCGTGGTGCCACGTCGGCTTCGAGGTGGAACCCGCCTCCCGGGCGGGCCATCTTCAGGACTCCCCAGATCCCGTTCCCGAAGTCGGCGTACCGGTCGTCGTCCAGGTCCTCGTCGATGACGACCGTGATCGTCCGCGCCATGCCAGCCTCCACGCGGCGGATATACCGGATAACGTGCGCGAGTCGCGCAGGTGCCGCCCGGTCGGACCGGCAGCCCGCCCGGGGCCGCGCCCCAGCAGGATCGGGTACTTGCGCTCCTGCCGCCGTTCCAGCCCCTGATTGGTCGACCGGCGCGCCACCTGGGCCAGGAACCGGCGCCGCTCGTTCGGCAGCCCTGACACGTCCATCTGCGGGGCGTCGATGCTGCGGAACCAGGCCAGCTTGTCGATCGCGGTCTTCACCGACGACGCCGAGGCGTCCCTGGCCGGGCTGTTCAGCCACTCCAGCCGGGTCATCCCCCGCCCCGCGTCGACCAGCAGCATCCGGTCCAGGTCAGCGCGCACCTCACCGGTCAGCAGATGCCCCACCATCTGCGCCGTCAGGTCACCCGCCCCCTTGCGGGCCGTCCCGACCATCTTCGCCAGCACGATCGCGCCGGGCCGGATCACCTTCGCCGACACCAGGTACTCGCGCGCCAGGCTGCCTGACCTGGATGACGAAATCCTTGCCTGCCTGCTCGAGTACGCCGCGATCGAAGGCGCCGGGCATCGAGAACAGAGCGTGATTGATCATGCGGAAAATGGGACAAAAGGGCTGGTCGACGGACGTATAACCGACATGTGCCGACCACCCCCGCCGTATGGTTTAATTCTGTAATACCTACCAACCTGATCGATAAGGTGGACCTTAATGCGACGAGCGCTACTCTCGGCAGGAGCAGTTGCTGTCACTGTGCTGGCGGCCGCATGTGGCTCGTCCGCGTCGTCCTCAAGTTCTGGTTCCAGCCCGGCGGACGCCCCCGTCACGCTGCGGCTGGGCTTCCTGGCCAACATCACCCATGCGCCCGCGCTGGTGGGAGTGGACAAGGGCTTCTTCACCCAGAGCCTGGGCAAGAACGTCACCCTCAGCGTCAAGATCTTCAGCACCGGGACCGAGGAGACCACCGCCATCCTGGCCGGGCAGCTGGACGCCGCCTACGTGGGCCCGAACCCGGCGATCAACGCCTGGGAGAAGTCGGGCGGCAGCGCCATCAAGATCATCTCAGGTGCGGCGTCGGGTGGGGCTTCGCTGGTTGTGAAGTCCGGCATTACCAGCGCGGCCCAGCTCAAGGGCAAGTCGCTGGCCACGCCGTCGCTTGGCAACACCCAGGATGTGGCGCTGCGCTACTGGCTGAAGCAGCAGGGCCTGACCACCACCGAAACCGGCGGCGGGGATGTCCCGATCAAGCCGACGACACCGAACTCCGCGGCGGTGCTGGAGTTCAAGTCGGGCCAGATCGACGGGGCCTGGGAGCCCGCGCCGTATGACGCCGAATTGCTGGCGGACGGCGGGAAGACCCTGGTGAATGAGGCCAGCCTGTGGCCGGGCGGCAAGTTCGTCACCACCAATCTGGTCGTCACGCAGTCGTTCCTAAAGGCACATGCCAGCGTGGTTAGCGGGCTGCTCAAGGGACAGATCCAGGCGAACGACTACATCAGCAAAAACCAGGCCGCGGCCGAGCAGGCCGCCAACGCCGAGCTGACCAAGCTCACCGGCAAGGGCCTGAAGTCGGCCATCCTGGCCGCGTCGTTCAAGGAAATTACCTTCACCGACGACCCCATCGCGTCCTCGCTGGCCACAGATGCGCAGCATGCGGAGGCGGTCGGGCTGCTCAAGCCGGTGAAGCTGAGCGGCATCTACGATCTCGGCCCGCTGAACACGCTGCTGACCGCGGCGGGCGAGCCGAACGTGAGTTCCTGAGTTGGCTGGTAGATGAGCGTCATCCCAGATCGCGCTGCGCCCCCGGACACCCCTCCGGGGGCGTCAGCGCGTCTGGCACCCCGCAACAGTGCAGAGGAGGGAACTGCCGTGCAGGACAGCACTGTGCTCCAGAACGCTGGGCAACCGAGCACCGGACCACGCAGCCCGGGGCCGGAAAACACCGGGCCGGACGCCGCGATGCAGACCACCGGGCAGGACGCGGCCGTCCAGATTACCGAAGTCTCCAAGACATTCGGCCGGGGGTCATCGACGGTGGCCGCCCTCGACGGGGTGTCGCTGTCCGCCGCGCCTGGTGAGTTCGTCTGCCTGATCGGCGCCTCCGGCTGCGGCAAGAGCACCCTGCTGTCCCTGGTGGCTGGCCTGGACCGGCCGACATCCGGCGAGATATCCACGAACGGCAACCGGGTCGCGCTCATGTTCCAGGAGCCGGCCTTGTTCCCCTGGCTGACCGCATCCCGGAACGTTGAACTGGCCCTGCGGGCCACCGGCGTCTCCCGGGCGCAGCGCCGGGAGAGGGCCGCCGAACTGCTGGAGCTTGTGCACCTCGGCGGGTTCGGCGGCAAGCGGCCACACGAACTGTCCGGCGGGATGCGGCAGCGGGTGGCGCTGGCCCGCGCGCTCGGCCAGGAAGCGGACGTGCTGCTGATGGACGAGCCGTTCGGCGCCCTCGACGCGATGACCCGCGACCTGCTGCACGAGGTGCTGGAGGGAATCTGGCGGCGGCGTGGCCTGACCGTGCTCTTCGTTACCCACGAGGTACGCGAGGCAGTCCGCCTGGGGGATCGGGTGGTCCTGCTCAGCAGCCGCCCGGGCCGGGTCATCGGAGACTTCAAGGTCGACCTGGACCGGCCGCGCGGCATGGACTCGGCCGACACGGTCGACCTGGCGATCAAGATCAAAGCCCAGCTGCGGGAAGAGGTGATGCGCCATGGCCGATGACCTCGCGGAGGCGGTGCTTACCGCGACTAACCCGGTCCAGGCCGAGTTGCTGACCGGACTGACCGGACTGGACAACCTTGACCTGGCTGGGGGCCCGGGACGGCGGCGGCCGGAGAAAATATGGGGCGCCCTGTGGCCGAAGCTACTGGCCCTGGCCATCGTGCTCGGCATCTGGGAGGTGGTGTACCTCAGCGGCTGGAAGCCGCACGACATCTTCCCCGGGCCGGCTCAGGTGTTCCCCAATCTCTGGGGTCAGGCGCAGCACGGCCTGCTCTGGCAGGCCATCGGGACGACCGTCCGCAGGGCGGCCGTCGGCTTCGGGTTGGCGCTGATCATCGGATCGGTGGTCGGTGCCCTGGTATCGAGAATCCCGCCGCTGCGCGCGGGAGTAGGGTCGCTGATCACCGGCCTGCAGATCATGCCCTCGATCGCCTGGTTCCCGTTCGCGATCATCTTCTTCGGGCTGAACAACGCGGCCATCTTGTTCGTCGTCGTGCTGGGTGCCGCTCCGTCGATCGCCAATGGCCTGATCGCGGGCGTGGACTACACCCCGCCGTTGCTGCTTCGCGTGGGCAAGACCATGGGCTTGCGGCGGATCGCGCTGTACCGGCATCTCATCCTGCCCGCGTCACTGCCAACCTATGTGGCAGGCCTCAAACAGGGCTGGGCCTTCGCCTACCGCAGCCTCATGGCGGGCGAACTGCTGGTCATCATCGCCAACACCTCGTCGATCGGCGTCCTGCTCAACAACGACCAGGACCAGACCGACATGCCCAGCACCATCTCGATCATGATCGTGATCCTGATGCTCGGTATCGGCGTGGACGCCCTGTTCAACCTGGCTAATGGCCGGATCCGCCGCCGCTGGGGCCTGGCCGACCCCGCGCAGACGGGGTGACAGCGCCCCGCCACCTCAACGCGGTTCCTCGCTGGTGTCGCCCGTAGGCCGCACCCGCAGTTTCCGCATGGCAGCCCTGGCAACAGGGCCACCTGTATGCCAACGCCAAGTGGTACCAAAGTGGTACCATAACTCTGTGGCGATGAACCTGAGGTTGGACGAGGAAGACAGCGCGCTGCTCAAGGCCCTGGCCGAGGCGGAGCACGTGTCTTTGCACGAAGCCGCGCTCCGGGCGATCCGCCGCAGTGCCCGGGAGGTGGCACACACCGCCCGCGTGCGCGAGGCCACCGCCGAGATGCAGGACCGGTGGGGAGAGGTCCTCGACAGGCTCGGCCGGGCGTGACCAATCAGGGCCCTGACGTGGAGTACCTAAGCCTGGAAGATCTTCTCGGCTTGGTAGGCGCGCTGGGTGCGGGACCGGTGCGCGACCTTGGCCTGCTGGACTCAGCGTGTCACCGGCCCCGGTCCGGCCTGCTTGGGCAGGAGGCTTATCCCACACTCGCCGGGAAGGCCAGTGCGCTGTTGCACTCGCTCACATGCAACCACGCGCTGGTCGATGGTAATAAACGGCTCGCGCTGCTCGGCACGGTGGTTTTCCTGAGGATCAACGGCTATTACCTGGACTTGACTGATGACGAAGCATTTGACCTCATCCTCTCAGTCGCAGCAGGCCAGTTCGACGCTGCTGAGATCGAGAAACGTCTCCGGCTCGTGCCAGTGACCAGGTGAGGCTCCTGGAAGCCCCGCCAGGTCGGCTAGGGCTCCGTGCCGTAGATGAGAGTGCCGTTGTCGTAAACGGTGATGTCCGGGTTCGCGGTGAAGCTGGCATCGGCGGCGTTGAACGAGTAGTCGTTGGTCTGGGTCATGGTGGCGAAGTTGGCCTGGTAGATGCGGTTCTGTATGCCGCCGGTATTACCGCCGGGGGCCAGTGACCCCGCCGCGCTCGTGAAGCCGATCTGGAGGTAATGATCGGCGTTGGTGACCGCCGGGCTTACGGTCGCGTAGGAGCCGGCCACCTTGGCGCAGCCGACCGGGGCGTAGTCGCACGAGTACTGCAGCGGCTGGGTGCCGTCCTCGGTGAACCAGTACCGGACCGTCAGGGCGGACAGCGGGACCGCGCTGGTCCCGTTGTTGACCAGTTCGATCTGGTTGCTGATGGTCGAGGTGGTGGCCGCGGTCGCGGCGGTCTCATACTCGGCGGTCACCGACGGCGTGCCCGACCCGCCGGTCCCACCGGTGCCGCCGGCCACGCAGCCCTCGTCCGCGGTGACCGGCGGCGTCTGCCCGTAGGCCAGCTTGCCGTTCAGGTACACCGGGATGTTGGGGTCGGGAGTCGAGGCGTAGGTCCCCGCGGCCAGGCCGGTAAAGCTCGGCGAGGCGGCTGAGCTCCAGTAGTACTTGTAGTTCGGCCCGATCGCCGAGTTGATGCCGAACTCGAAGGCGCGTGACGGTGGCAGCCCGACATTGTCGCCCGTCCAGTCCAGGGTGACGTAGTAGACGCAACTGTTCGCGTCACCCCACTGCGTCGGGGCGCTTATCGATGTCGGGCGGCCGTCGATCTGGTCGGCCGCGTCGTAGTACACCGGCGTGCTGACGGAGCTGATGGTCTGGCCCGCGGCGTAGAGCGAGCTGACGTCGAAGTACACCCGGGCGCTCATGTCGGTCTCGAAGTGCGGCGGCTCGTCGGCCAGGTTGTTGATGTTGACGGTGAGCTGGGTGCCCTGGTTGCTGTCCTGGTTCAGGGTCGCGGTCGCGTAGTAGGGCGTGCCCACGGGCTCGGCCGGCGGGGTGAAGGCAGTCATCGTCTGGCCCTGCCCGTAGTACTGGTACAGCCCGGCCAGCGCGCCGACGAGGGCGGCGTTGTAGTCCACGGCCACCTCGTTCAGCACGAAGTCGGTCGTCACGTCGTCGGGCTGGTCGGTGGCGCTGGGCCCGCCGACGAGCGCGCCGTACAGGATGTGCCGGTCGGTGGCCGGGTCACTCTGGCTGTTCGTCAGCGAGCCCTGCGCGTCGCCATGGTGCGGGTGCGACGCGGCGGTCGCCGTGCCGCCCACCTCGGACCCCACACCGGGCGTGGTGGAGCCGAAGCCCACGATGTAGGACCAGTTCGCCGGGTTGTCACCCATGAGGTAGTTCATCTGGCCCATCGCCCAGTTGCTGAACAGCACGCTTTGCGGGTCGGTCGGGAAGCTCTTGCGGTAGACCAGGGCCTCGAGCTGGGCGGCGGCGTTGTAGCGCGCAGCGCCCCAGGTGGTGAGGTAGGAGAATCCGGCCGGGGTCGTCGCGATGAAGTTCGTGTCGCTGGTGCTGTCATGCGGCACGTGCGACCAGTACTGGACCTGCCACTTGTTGAAGTAGTGAATGGCCGTCTGGGTCGTCGCCGGCACGTTCGCGTTGGCCGCCACGATGGGGTCGAGCAGCGAGAAGACCCCGCCCCACCGGGCATCCCAGCTCATCACCCAGATGTTCTGCCAGGTCGAGCCCAGGCTGGTGACGATGTTGCCCAGGTAACCGTTGTACGCGCCGCTCGAGTTGGTCGAGATGATGTCGTTGATGTAACTGAAGTTGCTGGTCGCCAGGTAAAGCCAGTCCGCCGCCCAGGCTTCCTCGCTCACATAGCCGCCGGAGTTGTAGAAGCCCCCGGAGTAGCCAAGGCCCGGATACTGCCGTGCGAACGCGTAGAGGGCCTCGGCGTACTTCAGGCATTCCGCCGAGTAGGTCGCGTTGCTGCTCGCAGTCAGCAGTGACTCCACTGCGAGCGCCGCCGCGGCGCTCGCGCTCTGATCCGCAGCGGGCGTCTCCGAGGTGGCGAACCAGGCCGGCCGCGGGTACAGGGTCGAACTCTGCAACTCGGACGGGCCCCAGTAGTCATGGTCGACCGAGCCATCGCCGACCTGGTAGGCGAACGCCACCACCTGGCCGGAGGAGTTCAGGAACGTCGAGCGCAGGAAGTAGTCGCTGAACCACTTCATCTCGTCGAGCCCGTGCGCCCAGGTGCCGGTCGTCGTGTAGGCCTGCGGGAACTCGTACATGCCCCAGCCGAGCACCGACGCCGCGTAACTCTGCGGCAGGCCGAACTTGACGTGATCGCCGGCGTCATGGAAACCACCGGACAAGTTCACGCAGCCAGTGCTGTTCGGGTCCAGCACGGACTTGTTGGCCGCGATGAACGCGGCCGACATGTTCACCCCGCTGGGCACCGCGGCCGACTTCGGCACCAGCGGCACGCAGCTGTCACTCGGCTCGGAGTCGCCGCGCCAGCTCAGTGGCTGGTCGCCATTGGCCCTGGCGGGGCCGGACTTCTGGGCGTCGTAGAAATACAGCGACTCTTGTAAGGCGAGCGGCAAGCTGTAACCGGGGGTGTCCGGAAGCGCCTGCGCCAGGGCCGAAGCGGCCGGGACCGCGCTGAGCACTGCGGCGGCGAGCGCGCCGGCCGCCGAGAGGACGAGAACGCGACGAGCTGGGTTCTTCCGCATGGCAGCACTCCATGGGGCGGCGGGGAGACCGGCTGCACCGGTCCCGGCGGCCCGGGCGGGAGAGGTGCAGCCGGGACCGCGGGATCGACGGCCACAACGTACCCAGCCCCCCGCGCTCCCGGGAAGGCCCTGGCCGGACCGGTCGGCTGCCCACCTGCCGTCACCCGTCTGGCCTGCAGCGCCGTGCTGGGACCCGGTACGAGCGGTGGAAAATTTCAGACTGCTGTGGGTCCGACGCAGGGACCGGGCGGGCGCGGGGCTCAGGGCAGCAGGCGCTGCGCTCCGGTGTAGACGTTCATCGAGGCGCCCCGCAGGAACCCGATCAGCGTCATGCCGGACTCCTCCGCGAGCTCTGCCGCCAGCGACGAAGGGGCCGACACGGCGGCCAGCACCGGGATCCCAGCGACCAGGGCTTTCTGGGCGAGTTCGAACGACGCGCGCCCGCTGACTAGCAGGATGCATCCCGCCAGCGGCAGCCGCTGCTCGCGCAGGGCCCAGCCAACGATCTTGTCCACCGCGTTGTGCCTGCCCACGTCCTCGCGCACTGCGAGCAGCGCGCCATCGGCCGTGAAGATGCCCGCCGCGTGCAGCCCCCCGGTCGTGGCGAACACGCGCTGCGCGTCTCGTAGCCGGTCCGGCAGCGAGGCGAGCATCCCGGGGGACACGCGCACCGGGTCGGCGGACACGTCGTAGCTGGCCCGGACGCGGATCGCGTCGATGCTGTCCTTACCGCAGACGCCGCACGCGCTGGTGGTAACGAAGTTCCGGCGCAGCCGGGCATCAGGCAGCGTGATGCCGGGATCAAGCGTGACATCGGCCACGTTGTCGTCGCACATCTTGATCAATGTGACATCCGACGGCGACGCGATGACACCTTCGCTGGCGAGGAAACCCGCGGCCAGGTCGATGTCGTCGCCGGGGGTGCGCATGGTGACCGCCAGCGGTTCGCCGCCCACCCGGATCTCCAGCGGTTCCTCCACGGCGAGCAGGTCCGCGCGCGCGTCCTCGCCCGGCCCGGCCGGGATCCGGACCCGCAGCACCCTGCGTCTGGCCGTCCTACCGGTCATGACCGCCTCCCGCCACGTCTCGCCTCTATGAGGCTACGTCGGCCGGCCGATCATGGGGGACCCGATGGCGAGAGAGCGCGGTGCCGCGCGGGTGCTCATCCCCGGACCAGTTCCGGGCCTGCGGCGGGCTGCGGCGGAGCTGGCAAGGGATCCGCCGTGCCTGGGCCGGGCGGGGGAACGGCCCGGGATGGCCACCCGCGGAGGGCAGTGGCGATCATCGCGATAAACAGCACCACGCCGCCGAGGACGTAGGCATTTCCGAGAATCACTTCAGAGCCGTGCCAGTGATATAGCTCGCCGTAGGGATGCTCGCCCGGGTCATAGACCAGCGGTAGCAGCCCGCGGGGCACCATCGGGCCAGCGCCGGGCACGGCTCCTGGCCAGTCGAAGAACACCGCCGCCACTGCGCACGCCGCAGCCCAGAGCGCCCACCGCTGAACTCGCTCGGCGCGCACGGCGGCATCGACGAACACCGCGAGGACCGGAACCATCCATACCCAGTGGTGGTCCCAGCTGATCGGGGACACGAGCAGGGCGGTTACGGCGCAGAGCACCCAGCCGTGAACCGGCCTTCCCGACTGGTGCAGCACGGCCGCGCCCAGCAGGCCGATCACCCCGACCAGAATCGCGATCCCGAGGGATGCGGGCGCCGCGGCGGCCACGCTGCCGGCCAGGCGGGTGAGCAGGCCGCGCAGCGACTGATTCGCCAGCGACGCCACGCCACCGGTCCGGCCGGCGTCCAGGAAGTATCCGGTCAGCCACCACTGCCGGGAAGCCCGGGGCAGCACGGAATAGCCAACGATTATCGTGCCTGCCAGCGCCGCCGTGGCCACCCCGGCTTCCCGGAACCTCTTGGTCAGGAGCAGGTACGGGATGAAGATGAGGGGTACCAGCTTGATGCCCGCCGCCAAGCCGATGCCTGCGCCCCGCCACCAGCGCCCCGAGGGCTGGCCCAGATCCCATACGACCAGGGCCATCAGGATCAGTTCGATCTGGCCCAGGTGCAGCGCGCGCTGCACCGGCTCGAACCAGAGCGCCACCGCGCTGATCGCGAGCACCGCAGCCAGCCGGCGGCGGCCATGCCAGCCGAGCTGGCGAAAGGTCATCGACACAGTCAGCACCAAGGCGGCGATGCTTGCGCCGGTCATCAGCCATTTCGCCACCACCCAGGGCATCAGGGTCATAAGGCTGAACAAGACCGCGGCGAAGGGCGTGTAAGTGAAGCGGACCTCCGGCCCGAAGCGCCAGGAGTAGAGGGTTCCCGGAGAATGCCGCGCCAGCTCGCCGGCCTGCCAGTAGACGCGGAAGTCGTACCAGTTCAGCGCCATATGCAGGGGGTGGGCAAACATGCTCACGAGGTAGCACGTGACGGCGAGCGCACAGGCCAAGGTGCCGCCGATGACCAGCCAGGCGCCCTCCGGGTGGCTGATCCGCGGCACGAGGTGGTCTGAGCTCGGCCTTCCCGAAAACACCTATATTCCCTTTCCCCGGAGAAAGTGTGCGGGCTCCAGGATACCGGTCCCGGGCAGGAGGAGCGCATACCCCTATTTCATAGGACGAACGGCCCGGCACTGGAGGTGCCCACGGGAAGGTAAAATTACTCCCTAATAAGCAAAGATTTGACAGGCCGCTACGTGCGGCCCCTTCATCTCCATGATCAGCGAAACCGACCGCGTAGCACATTACTGGGTCCCCGAAGCCGAGCCGGGACGGCCGCTTGAGAGTCGCGCCGCACGTAAAGATTCTCATCTGACAGTGATGGTGGCGTCTGCGGCCGGCCTTAGCTCCCCGATGACCGGCGCGCCCGGGATCTCGCCCGCCACCAGCAGGCCGCCCGAGGTCTGTGCGTCGGCGAGGAGCAGCAGGTCTTCCTCTGCCACGTGGCCGAAGTCTGCGTGCGGCCTGACCCAGTCCAGGTTCCGCCTCGTCCCGCCCGGCACGTACCCGGCGCGAGCCGCGTCCCTGGCGCCCTCGATCAGCGGTACCGCCGAAAGGTCGAGGAGGGCGGACACTCCGCTCGCCCTGGCCAGTTTGAATAGATGCCCGAGCAGGCCGAACCCGGTGACGTCGGTGGCGCAGCGCAGGCCGCCAGCGAGCGCGGCCCGGCTGGCCGCTGCGTTCAGGGTGGTCATGACCGCGACGGCTTGCTCGAAGACCTCGCCGGTTGCCTTGTGCCGTGAGTTGAGCATCCCCGACCCGATCGGCTTGGTGAGGCTCAGCGGGAGCCCGGGCCGCCCTGCGTTGATGCGGAGCAGCGCGTTGGGATCCGCGAGTCCGGTCACCGCCATGCCGTACTTCGGCTCCGGATCGTCGATGCTGTGGCCGCCCGCCACCATGCAGCCCGCTTCGTGGGCGGCGTCAAGGCCACCGCGCAGCACTTCGCCCGCTAGTTCGGCCGAAAGCTTGGCGCGTGGCCAGCCCAGCAGGTTCAGCGCTATCAGCGGCTCGCCGCCGACCGCGTACACGTCGGACAGCGCGTTCGTCCCGGCGATCCGGCCGAATGTGTATGCGTCATCGACGACCGGGCCGAAGAAGTCCGCGGTGGCCACGACCGCCCGGTCGCCGTCGATCCGCACCACGGCCGCGTCGTCGCCGTGGTCAAGGCCGATGAGCAGATCGCCTCGTGCGCCGAAGGTCTGGCCGGGCCGGGCGTGCAGCCGGGAAACCATTTCTTCCAGTTCGCCGGGTGGAATCTTGCACGCGCAGCCCCCGCCGCTCGCGTACTGCGTCAGCCGGACGCCGGCGGTTATCGTCATGCCTTGGAATCTAGCGGGTCCCAACGGTTTCACTTCAGCCCGCGTTGGTTCAGGCTGTGATAGTCCAATCTGGGTTGATCCGGCGGTGCGGATCCGGGCGGAGGTACGCATGACCACGGCAACACTCCAGCAGCGTGCGGAGATCGAGGCTGCCATCGAGGGCAGGACGCTCTGCGATCAGCTGCGGGAAACCGCGGAGCGCTCGGGCGACGCGCCCGCCTTCTCCGCGGCGGACGATGCCGCCGCGCTGACCCTGACCTGGGCGCAGGCGAGAGAGCAGGCCCTGCGGCTGGCGGCCGGTTTCGTCACGCTGGGCCTGCAGCCTGGCGAGCGGGTCGCCCTCATGATGCCGAACCGGACTGAGCACGTGCTGGCCGACTTCGCCGCGGTGCATGCCGGCGGCGTGCCCGTCACCTTCTACGCGACGCTCGCCGCGGATCAGGTCGGCTTCGTCGCCGACGACTGCGGCGCGCGGATCGCGGTGCTGGACGGCGCGGCCGAACTGGCCCGCTGGCAGCCGGTCCTGGGCCGGCTGCCAGCCCTGAACAAGATCATCGTCCGGGACAGCGCCGCCTGCCCGCCCGGTGATCTCTACATCTCGTGGGACGACTTCGCTGCGCTGGGCAGCGAGCGCTACGCGGCCGACTGGCATGCGGTGGCGGCGCGGCAGGACGCCATCAAGCCAGATGACCCGGTCACCCTGCTGTACACCTCGGGCACCACCGGAAACCCCAAGGGAGTGCTGCTTACCCACCGCAATGTGCTGTACGAAATCCGCGCAGCCGAGATGATGGACACTCTGGAGCCGCGCGTCCGGTGGGTGTCCTACCTGCCACTGGCCCACATCGCCGAGCGCATGTTCAGCTTCTACCTGCCAACCTCCACGGTCGGGCATGTGTACTTCTGCCCGGACACGGCGCGGCTCATCAATGCGGTCGGGGCGGTACGCCCGACCGCGTTCTTCGGCGTGCCGAGGGTCTGGGAGAAGGTGCAGGCCGGCATCCAGGCCCTGCTCGCCGCGGAGCAGGACCCGGGCAGGCGGGCAGCCACGGCGCAGGCGATGGATGTCGGGCGCAGGTACGTGGAGAGCTGCCAGTTCGGCCAGACCACGCCCGCGGAACTGGAAAGTGCATTCCAGCAGGCCGACCAGCAGGTGCTGGCCCCGATCCGGTCCCTGCTCGGCCTCGGCGAGGCGGCCACGGTATCGAGCGCCGCCGCGCCGCTGCCGCCCGACGTCGCGGCTTTCTTCGCCGGTCTCGGCATGAAGATCCTCGACATCTACGGGATGACCGAGACTACGGGCGCGTTCACCAGCAATACGCCGTCGGAGTTCAAGGTCGGGACAGTCGGCCGCCCGTTCCCGGGCATGGAAGTGCGGATCGCGGACGACGGGGAAATCCTGGCCCGCGGCCCGCTGCTCACCCCCGGCTACCTGAACCGGCCCGATCTGACCGCCGACCTGATCGACGATGAGGGCTGGCTGCACACCGGCGACATCGGCAGCCTGGATGAGGACGGCTTCCTGTCCGTCGTGGACCGCAAGAAGGAGCTCATCATCACCGCGGGCGGGGAGAACGTGCCGCCGGCCGCGATCGAGAACCTGCTCGTCGCGCACCCCCTCGTGGGCG
>CABEDV010000418.1_pt1 | contig 13191 bp, 16 predicted proteins | sample 3423131 | NCBI WGS metagenome assembly CABEDV01 (sample SAMEA5534331, study PRJEB31848) | metagenome | biome: tundra; feature: field; material: soil | place: USA | collected 2013-05 | depth 0.15 m | reverse complement strand
GTGCCGGCCAGCCCCGTGCCGGCCAGCCCCGTGCCGGCCAGCCCCGTGCCGGTGACCACACCGCGCGGCTGAGCGTCAGGCTTCCTGGCGGGTGTCGATCGCCTGGATCAGGCGGCTGAGTGCCGTGAAGAACTCCTGCTGCTCCTCGGGGGAGAACACCTCGAAGAGTCCCGCCATCGCGTCGAGCCGCGGGGCGAGGGCCTGCTCCGCTTCCCTGGCCCCGGCGGGCGAGAGCTCGACCAGGGTGGCCCTGCGGTCGGTCGGATGCGGGCGGCGGACCACGAGCCGCGCGTCCTCCAGCGCGTCGACCATGGCGGTCATGTTCCGCGGGCTGACTCCCAATTGCACCCCGAGTTCGCGCATGATGGCTGGCCCGCCGCAGTGCAGCGCCTCGAGGAGGCGCAGCCGGGTGTAGGTCAGGCCGTCACAGGAGCGCCCGTCTGTCCACCGCAGGAAGGCCGCGGTGAAGCGCGCGGTCTGCTCCACCAGGGCGCGTCGGCGCTCGGTCTCATCGAGACCTGCGATCGGGCCAGGATCGGTGTTCTGGCCGCCTTCCTCGGCGGCCCGCTCCGATGCCCGATCCAGTTCCACCTGCTCAGGGTACTCGGGTTGTTCAGTTGACACGATTATTACCTGCGGTAATGTCAGCATAGTAACTTTCGCTGAAACCAGAGAGCTACGGAGGGCAGCGCCTGGCGCTGCCCCGCCGAGAAAGGCATGACACCATGACCACAGCAGACGGGCAGCGCGGCGTTCTGGCGGAGGGCGCGCCAGTAGCCGCGCTCGACAGCGCGGTCGCGGGGCCGAGTACCTGGTCGCTGGATGCCGCGCACTCATCGGTAGCCCTGCGGCACAAGACCATGTGGGGCCTGGTCACCGTCCGCGGCACCTTCGCCGACCTCAGCGGTACCGGCGAAATCCTCCCGGACGGCTCAGCGCACGGCCGGCTGGAGATCGGGGCGGCCTCGCTGAGCACGAACAACGCCAAGCGGGACAAGCACCTGCAGTCGGCCGACTTCTTCAACGCCCAGGCTCATCCGCGGATCGTCGCTGAACTGCGGCGCGCGACGCGGGCCGGCGGCATCGTGACCGTCTCCGGAGACCTGACGGTGGCCGGTGTCACACGCCCGCTCGACTTCACCGCCACGGTGACGGAAGCCACCCTGGACGCGATCACCCTCCGCGCCGAGACCGAGGTGGACCGGGCAAACTTCGGCTTGACCTGGAACCAGAAGGGCATGCTGAAAGGCCCCGCCACCGTGTCGGTGGTAACCCGCTTCACCCGGTCGGCAGCGAAGCCCGCGCCCTGACCCGGCCGAGGGCCGTACCGTAGAGCCGTGCGCGCATGGGTGGTCCATAAACCCGGGCCGATGGCCACGGGCCCGCTACGCCTGATCGACCGGCCGATTCCCCAGCCCGGGCCCGGCCAGCTGCTGGTCAAGGTCCGCTGCTGTGGCGTCTGCCGGACCGATCTGCACCTGGCCGAGGGCGACCTCCAGCCCCAAGCACCGGACATCACGCCCGGTCATGAGGTGGTCGGCGAGGTCGTCGAGGCCGGGCCCGGTGCGGCCAGGTTCGAGCCCGGCGACCGGGTGGGGGCGGCCTGGCTCGGCGGGACCGACGGGTCCTGCCCGTACTGCCGGCGTGGCAGCGAGAATCTCTGTCCCGCGTCGGTCTACACCGGCTGGGATTACCACGGTGGTTACGCGGAGTACATGGTCGTCGCGGACGCGTTCGCGCACCCGCTACCACATGGGTTCAGTGACGCGGAACTCGCGCCGCTGCTGTGCGCCGGGATCATTGGCTACCGTGCGCTGCGGCGGGCCGAGTTGCCGCCCGGCGGCACCCTGGGCATCTATGGCTTCGGCGGGTCTGCGCACCTCGCCGCGCAGATCGCCATCGCCGAGGGCGCGGCCGTGCACGTGTTCACCAGGGGTGCGGCCGCCAGGGATCTGGCGCTCACCCTCGGCGCTGCCTCGGCGCAGGGTTCCGACGACCCGCCGCCCGAGCCGCTCGACTCGGCCATCCTGTTCGCCCCCGTCGGGGATCTGGTGCCGACCGCGCTGGCCGCGCTGGACCGGGGCGGCACGCTCGCGATCGCCGGCATCTACCTGACCGACATCCCGTCGCTGAACTACGCCGAGCACCTGTTCCAGGAACGGACTGTGCGCAGTGTCACCTCGAACACGCGAGGCGACGCGGCCGAGTTCCTCACCCTGGCCGAGCGGCTGCACATCGCGGTCACCACGACACCGTACGACTTCGGCCAGGCCGACCGGGCGCTCACTGATCTGGCCGCTGACCGCGTGCACGGCGCCGCTGTCCTGTCGATGTAGCCAGCGGCCGGGCGCCGTGATCATGGGTTACGTTCTGCCTGGGGGCCCGGGGGTTGCCCCCCCGGGTTAGCCAGGATTCCGTAGGCTGTCGCGGGTGACGAGCCAGCGCATCGCAGCCCGGGAACTGCTCAGCCGATTCCCCCTCGTGGATGGCCACAACGATCTCGCCTGGGAGCTGCGGGAGGCGGGCCGCGAGGATCTCAGCACAACCGATCTCACGTCGCCGGTCCCGTTCACCCACACTGACCTGCCGCGGATCGCCGCCGGCGGGCTCGGCGCCCAGTTCTGGTCGGTCTACGTGCCGGCCACGCTGCAGGGCGACGGCGCGGTGTCGGCGACCCTGGAGCAGGTCGACCTGGTGCGCCGGATGATCTGCCGCTACTCCGGCGTGCTCGAACTCGCGCTGACCGCTGCTGACGTGGACCGGATCTTCGCGGCCGGCAAGGTGGCGTCGCTGATCGGCGCCGAGGGCGGCCACTCGATCGCGTCCTCGATGGGCGTGCTCCGGATGCTCTACCGGATCGGGGTCCGGTACTTGACCCTGACGCACAATGCGAACGTCCCGTGGGCGGACTCGGCCACCGATGAGCCGAAGGCGGGCGGCCTGACCGCCTTCGGCCGCGAGGTGGTCAGGGAGATGCAGCGGCTCGGAATGCTCGTGGACCTGTCCCACGTCTCGCCCGCGACGATGCGTGACGCCCTGGACACGGCGGAGGCGCCGATCATCTTCTCCCACTCCAGCGCCCGCGCCCTGTGCGATCACCCGCGCAACGTGCCCGACGAGATCCTGGCGCGGCTGCCGGCCAACGACGGGGTGTGCATGGTGACGTTCGTGCCGTCCTTCGTCGCGCCTGAGTGCCGGGACTGGGAGGACGACCTCAGCGCGGAGATGACGCGGCGCGGCATGGAGCCGTGGGATTGGGCCCTGCGAGCCGGGATGCGGCAGGAATGGGCCCAGGACCATCCGCGGCCGGTAGCCACGCTGGCCCAGGTGGCCAGCCACGTCGAGCATGTCCGTGAGGTGGCCGGCCTCGACCACGTCGGCATCGGATCGGATTTCGATGGCACCGACCAGGTCCCGGAGGGGCTGGCGGACGTCTCCTGCTATCCGGCGCTGATCGCCGAGCTGCTGGGCCGGGGCTGGAGTGAGGAGGACTGCCGGCGGCTGGCCGGCGGCAACATCCTGCGGGTCATGCGCGAGGCCGAGGCGGCCGCCCGGGCTATCGGCGAGCAGCGCGGCCCGTCCACGGCGCGCATCGAGGACTCTGGCGGCCGGTGATCGTCCGGTCCGGGATCAGCCCAGCAGCTCGCCCAGCAGGCTGACCAGCGCGCCCGCGCCGGAGCCGGCAGGATCCTTTTCCGGGTTGTAGCAGCCCAGCGACACGCCTGCCAGCCCCCGGCCGCTGAGCAGCGGGTGCATCAGGTCGTGCAGTTCGGTCAGCGTCAGCCCGCCGGGCATCAGGTAGTCGGTGGCGGGGAAGGCCCGCTCGTCGAGCACATCAACATCGAGGTGGACCCAGTACCGTCCCGCCCCATCGCTGAGCCGCCCGGCCGTGGCCCGTCCGGCATCCGCCATCCCACGCTCCCGCAGCACGGCCGGGCTAAGCTCCGCCTCCAGCCCGGCATTTTCCGGAACAACGGATCCAAAGGCCACTGCCTCCGCCCGGTCGCGCGGCCCGAGCAGCGCGAGCCGGGCGGGGTCGAGCAGGGGCGCGCCGACGTCGGCGGACCAGGCCCGGGGGCCGTGCCCGGTCACCACGGAGACTGGCATATCAGCGGGCTCGCCGGTCGGTGAGGTCTGGCCGTCGTAGAGGTCGAGATGGCCATCGAGGTAGGCGAGACCGATGGCGTCCAGCCCATCGCGCGCGCCCGCCAGCGCACCGGGCAGCAGCGTGCAGCATCCGCCGGCCAGGAACGGGAGTTCCCCGCCGCTCACCAGTTCATGGACCCGGCTGCGCACCGCACTGGTCACCGACTGGACTGATGGCCAGCCGACCACGCCGGTCTCGGCGTCCCGGGCTCGCCCGACCAGCCGGACCGGGAGGTCACCGGCGTCGTCCGCGTGGATGGCCCGGGCCAGGCCGGCCTCCCGCAGCGCCGCGGGCGCCAGTTCGGTACCGAACGGCGCGTCGCCGGGCTGGGGCGCGCCCACGCAGTCGATAGGCACGCCGACCAGCGTGATGTGGCGCCCGCCCGGTCGTGGATTCCGCATCGCGCCGCCGGTCAGCTGAAGTGGGTGGCTGGCCGGGCCTGCAGGTCGCCGTCCAGGTAGACGTCCACCTTCTCGTCGTAGAAACAGGCCAGGCCTGCGATCTTCTGGCTCTCCGGCAGCGGCGTGCGGTAGATCCACACGATGTCATCGTGAACCTGCTGGCTGCTGTCCACCGACCAGTACGCGGCGGTGCCCTTGTACGGGCAATGCGACTCGGTGGCCGAGGGCCGCAGCAGGTCCATCCGGACGTCGGTGAGCGGAAGGTAGTAGCGAGGCGGCAGCCCGGTCTCGAACAGGATCCGGGGCTGCTGGGATTCCGCGACGGTGACACCGTCGACCTCCACCCGGACATGCCGCGAGCTGGCCAGGATGTCGACCCGCGTGTAGGGGTCGCGCGGGTGGGTGTAGACCGGCTCGTCCTCCTCGAACCACTCGGTCATCGCGGCCCAGTCCAGCCGGACCGCCTCGCGCAGGTCCTCCAGCGGTGAGTCCGGATACCGGCGGGCAGCGCCGCCGGCCGTGGCGCCGGACACCTTGACATCGTAAATCTGCGCATCGCCCCTGCTCGGCGAGTGATCGGTGGCACCGGACGGGATCAGCTCCGCCCGGATATCGGCGACCGGGATGTAGTACACGGGAAAGTACGGCCACTCCCAGACCAGGACCGGGTGCTTCGTGTCGGCGACCAGTTCGCCCGTCAGGTACACCCGGACACGCTTACGGCCGGGCTCCGTACGGACCCGGCCGGCGGCTGCGGCCATTAGTTCCTCCGTTTTCCCGGCGGGCCTGATCGTTTAGTCCGCTGCGGCCAGTAGCGTCAATGTATGCGACTTGGTGTCCTTGACGTGGGATCCAACACGGTTCACTTCCTGGTGGTGGACGCGTACCAGGGTGCGCGCCCCACCCCGGTGTTCTCGCACAAGGCTGAGCTACGCCTTAACGAGCACCTGGTGGACGGCAACCGGCTGTCAACGGGGGGCGAGAGGCAGTTGCGGGCCTTCGTTGTCGATGCTCTCCGGATCGCCGAGGACAAGGGGGTGGAGGAACTGCTGGCCTTCGCCACGTCCGCGGTCAGGGACGCGGCCAACGGTGACGAGGTGATAGGCCGCATCCGCGACGAGACGCAGGCGCACATCCAGGTGCTACCCGGGTCCGATGAATCCCGGCTGACGTTCCTGGCCGCCCGGCGCTGGTTCGGCTGGTCGTCGGGGAAGGTGCTGATGCTCGACATCGGCGGCGGCTCGCTGGAGATCGCCTCGGGCGTGGACGAGGAGCCCGATGTGGCGATCTCGCTGCCGCTCGGCGCGGGCAGGCTCACCCGCGACTGGTTGACCAAGGACCCGCCGCCCCCCGCGGAGGTCCGGCAATTGCGCAAGCACGTGCGCACCGAGATAGCCAGGAGGGCGGGCGAGGTGATGCGGGATGGCCGGCCCGACCGGGCCGTCGCCACCTCCAAGACCTTCCGCCAGCTGGCGAGGATCGCCGGCGCCGCGCCGTCCAGCGAGGGCTTCTACGTCAGGCGCGTGGTGAGCCACGCTGACGTGACCGGGCTGGCCGAGCGGCTGGCCAAGATGACCGCACAGGAGCGGGCCGGCCTTCCCGGTGTGTCCCATGGCCGTGCCCCGCAACTGGCGGCAGGCGCGATCGTCGCGGACGCCGCGATGGACCTGTTCAGCCTGACCGAACTGGAGATCTGCCCGTGGGCGCTGCGGGAAGGCGTAATCCTGCGGCGGCTGGACGCGCTGCCCTCATAGAATGCGGGGCCACCCGGCCGGCCACCGCAGGATCACGGTAGATCGGTTTACTCGGTCATTCCCGCGTTAGGGCGTGCCCTAGTCGGCCTTGTCGGCCGGGTCGCTGGCTGCGGGCCGCGGGAAGACCGGCGAGTCGGACTTCACCGGCCGGCCGGTCTCGGCGGTCCGCTCGGCCGGTGCCGCTGGCCCGGCGCGGTGGGTGGCCCGGGCCGGGGCGGCCGGGGACTCGGTTACCCCGTTGGTCGAGTCCAGCCCGGCGGTCGTCTTCTGCCGCTCCGGATTGTCCGCCAGCGTGGCGGTGCGGGCGCCAGCCCGCCCGGCCTGCGGGGACGGCGACGCTGTGGATGCGCCCGGCGCGTGCCGTCCTTCCGGCGTCCCGGCCGGCCGGGACGCCGGCGCGGGCGCGCCGCCGGCTGCGTTTGAGCCGGAGCCGGAGATCGCGCTCGCGACGGACCTGGCGACTTCGTCCTCCAGGGATCCGCGGGCGGCCTCGCCGGCGACGAGGTTGGTGACCACGTCACGCACCTCGGTGAGCCGCCGGAGAGTCTCCGTGTGCCTGGCTACCAGCAGGTTGAGGCGGCGCTCGGCCCCGTCATGGATCGCGGTCGCGCGGGCGGTCGCCTCGTCGAGCATCTGCTTGGCCTGCGCCTTGGCCGCTGCGACAGCACTCTCGGACTTCTTCTGCGCCTCGCTGATGGTGTGGTCCGCCTCGGCGCGCGCGCCGGTGCGCGCCTTGTCTGCCTCCGCCCGCGCACTGGCAATGGCGTTCTCGGCTTGCTCCTGGGCCGCGGCGAGCATCCGCTCGGTCTGCTCGCGCGCCTCTGCCTTGAACTTGTCCGTCTCTGCCTTGGCGTCGGCGCGCAGCTTCGCGATCTCGTCCTGGGCACGGGCCTTCTCCGCCCGCGCCTCGTCGTCGGCCAGCTTGAGGATCTGCCCCATCCGCTCGCTGACCTCTTCGTAGGCGGGCTTGACGTCCTCCGCCTTCTGGCGGCTGGCGGACAGCTCAAGCTTCAGCCGTTCCATCTCGTCGAGCGAGCGGGACAGCCGCTCCTCGAGGTCGCGTGCCTGGCTGCGGGAGCGGGCGACGAATTCGTTCACCTGACGGCGGCTGTAGCCACGCATCTGTACTTCGAACGCGTCTTCGGAGTCGAGGTCAGGTATGAGGTCAGTGTGCTCAGTCATGGTGTCACCCGAGAAGTGGGTCAGGCAGGTAACCGCCGCAGCCTGAAGCGGCGCGGGCGAGTTCCCTGAGATGGGAACGGGACGTGGCTTGGCTAGATGGTCCGGAGGTGCAGGTACAACGGGCAAGACTCTTGTCCTGAACAGCCTCGCGCGCAACCGAAACGAACGAGTGTCCCGTTTTGCCCTGATTGTGCGGCATCCCATGATGAGGTGATGGCTGAGCATAGCTGGATTGAGGCAGGTTCAGCCGAGTTACCGGGCAGACTGCCGGGACCGGGGGATACGCCCGGTGTATCAGATGCGGGGGAGGTGCCCGATGAGGGTGAGCCTTATTGGGTCGATCGATGGCATCGCCCCGTCGATTCACCCGGAAGCATGGATCGCTCCCGGAGCGGTCGTGGTCGGCCGGGTGACCGTGGACCGGGCCGCCAGCGTCTGGTACGGGTCGGTGCTGCGGGCCGACGACGAGGAGATCGTGGTCGGCGCGGAGTGCAACATCCAGGATCTCTGCTGTCTGCATGTGGATCCGGGTGAGCCGGTGATCCTCGAGGAACGAGTATCTGTCGGGCACCGGGCCACGGTTCACGGGGCATATGTTGCCGCGGGCGCGCTCATCGGGATCGGGGCCGTCCTGCTGGGCCGGTCGCGCATCGGCGCCGGTTCCCTGGTGGCGGCGGGCACAGTGATCCGGCCGGGCCACCAGATCCCGGAGGGCGTCCTGGTGGCTGGCGTTCCGGGCCGGATCGTGCGCGAACTGACAGATGAGGATCGCGACTTGTTTGCCAATACGGCCGCCCGATATGTGAGCCGCGCAGCACGGCATCGGGATGCGGTGTGGCGTGAACTCGCAGGTTAATAGCTCGGACCGATAGATCCACTGCCGCACCTGGATACCGGGTGCGTCAAACTTCTTGGAATTGTTACCGGTGTACTGGGTAAAATCACACTCGAGGATGGTCCAGGAAATGACCCTGATGGGTCATGCGGGGGCGCGGCGCCGCGTCGTAGGCTCTCGTGTGGCCAAGGGTTCCGCGAATCCGCTGGACGATGGAGGTGGGCGCGGTGCAGGAGCATCTCGATCTTCGCGTCCCAGATCGCGTCGCACTCGATGAGATCGCGCTCTATGCGGAAGTGCTCAGCGCGGTGGCGGTGAGTGACAGGCCACTCACCGCGGAAGAGCTGGATGTGGTTCTGGGGATTGGGTCGGTACCAAGCGTTTCCCTCGCCGGGGATTGAGGATCCCCCGGGTGTGGTGCGCAGGGTACGCTGGTTGCGTTGCGTAATCAGATTTCACTTAAAGTATTCAGCGGCCCTGGTAACGAACCCTGGCAGCAACCCCTGCCCTGCTAGCCACCCGGAACGAGCTGGCCCGCGCTCCAGGCGCATTAGGGGTGCATGAACAAGCATTAGGGGTGCATGAACATGATGTCGGTATCCCAGTGCGTGAAGCCCAGCGATTCGTACAGCCGGATCGCCGCGGTATTCGCCTCGTCCACGTACAGCATGACCGCGGCCAGGCCGCGCCCCCGGAGGTAACGCAGCCCGGTCAGGGTCAGCGCACGGCCCAGGCCGGTGCCCCTCTCCTCGGGGTCGACGCCCACCACGTAGACCTCGCCGATGGCCTCGTGGCCGTGCCCGGGGGCCCCGGGATGGCTGCCGTGGACCTTGGTCCAGTGGAAGCCCACCAGCCGTCCCCCGCGTTCGGCGAGGAAAAAGCCGTCCGGGTCAAACCAGGGCTCGCGTTTGCGGAGGTCGAGGTCGGCCCGGGTCCACGCGCCCTGCTCGGGATGCCCGGCGAACGCCGCCCGGTTGATGGCGAGCCAGGAATCCTCGTCCTGGCCGACCCGGAAGGTGCGGACCGTGATCCCCTCGGCGAGCACGGGTATCCCGAGCGGTGCCTGAAGCGGACGGCGCATCGTCCAGAGGGCGCGGACCCGCTCGAATCCGGCGGCGCGGGCCAGCGCGGTGGCCGCGGCCAGATCGCCGTGCGCCCAGAGCCGCAGTGGCCTCGGCCCGGCCTCGGCCCGCAGCGCGCGGGTGAGGGCGAGGCCAAGCCCGCGGCCGCGGTGCGCCGGGTGGATGACCAGTTCCCCGCTCGGGCCCTCGACCGGATCGGTCGGATCCAGGTGCGCGTACCCGGCCAGCTCCAGGCCAACGGTCAGCAGCAGGTTGCGGGCATCCGGATCGCCGCCGTACCGCAGGTGGAGCAGGACATGCTCAGATAGCGGGCTCACGTTGTCCTGGTCGGTGGCGGCGGCGATCAGTCGCAGGACCTGGTCCGTCTGCGATTCTCCGAGCTGGCCGGTCGCGGTGACCCGCGCGTCGTCACCGCTCGGCGGACGCAGCGCTGGCCTCTCTCTGCTCATCTTCCTCAGGGGCGGAGTCGTCCTCGGGGGGGCGCGCCCCGTGCGGTGCCCGGCCGTCCTCGCCGCTCTTGGCGGGGACGAAACGGTACCCAACGTTGCGCACCGTCCCGATCAGCGCCTCGTGTTCCACGCCGAGCTTGGCCCGCAGCCTCCGGACGTGCACATCGACTGTTCGGGTGCCGCCGAAGTAGTCATATCCCCAGACCTCTTGCAGCAGGTGCGCCCGGGTGAAGACCCGGCCCGGGTGCTGGGCCAGGAATTTGAGCAGCTCGAATTCCTTGAAGGTCAGGTCCAGGGCCCGGCCACGCAGCCGGGCGGTATAGGTGGCTTCGTCGATCGCGAGATCACCGGAGCGGATCTCGTCCGGCGTGGCGGGGGCGAGGCTGGCCTGGCGGCCGATGGCCAGCCGCAGTCTCGCCTCCACCTCAGCGGGGCCCGCTGTGTGCAAGATCACGTCGTCGGCGCCCCACTCGGCGGTCACCGCGGCCAGGCCGCCTTCGGTCACGATGATCAGCAGCGGGCCGTCCAGGCTGGCGGTGCGGAGCAGATGGCACAGGCTCTTGGCCTGAGCGAGGTCACGACGCGCGTCTACCAGCACCGCGTCGGCCGGCGGCGAGTCCGCGAGCGAGGGTGCTTCGGCCGGTGCGACCCGGACCGAGTGCAGCAGCAGGCCAAGCGAGGGCAGGATTTCACCTGCTGGCTCGGCGGCGCTGGTCAGCAGGAGCAGGTCACTCAACGCTGCCACCTCCGCCCTGCGGTGCTATGCGGGAAACTACCCATGGACACACACAAGGACCCGAGGGCAGCATCGCCCGGATCCGATGTGAGGCAGGATAGCCGACATGGGCATGGTTACGGTGCGCTACTGGGCGGCGGCGAAGCAGGCCGCCGGCCTGGCCGAGGAGAAATTGAGCGCCGGCACGCTCGCGGAAGCGCTTGCGGCGGCGACCGCTGGACGCGGATCGGCGGCCGCCGTGGCTGCCTTCGCCACGGTGCTGGCCAGGTCGTCGTTCCTCGTCGATGGCATAGCGGTGGGCTCCCGGGCGCCGGAATCAGTCCACCTGGCGGATGCGGCCATCATCGAGGTGCTGCCCCCATTCGCGGGCGGTTAGCGCGGGACCCTGGTGGCGGGGGACCCGGAGGCAGCCGTTGCCCGCGGGTAGGTTGGGCGGTGATGCGGAAACTGGTTACTGCCCTGCTTGTCGTGGGCATCCTGCTGGTCATCACCGACCGGGTGGCCGTCGTCATCGCCCAGCGCGATATCAGCAGCCGGGTGGCGAGCGCGTATGGCCTGCCGGCCAGGCCGGCCGTCCGGATTCACGGTTTCCCGTTCCTCACCCAGGTGGCGGTGGGCCGTTACGTCGTGGTCGATGTCCGGATGGGCCGCGTGGTCACCGGTGGTGTGCAGGTTTCCCGGCTGGATGCCCGGTTCACCGGCGTACGTGCCCCGCTGAGCCAGCTGCTTGGCCGGGGCGCGTCCATGGTGACGGCGGACCATGCCACCGCGACCGCGCTGGTGCCGCTGGCCGCGGTGCGCCAGCGGCTGCCGCGTGGCCTGGCGCTGCGCCAGGACGGGCAGCGGCTCCGGCTGTCGGGCACCGTGGGCTACGCCGGCCTCAGCCTCCCCGTCTCGGCGATCGTCACGCCCGCGGCCAGCCCATCGGGAATCACTCTCAGCCCGCGGGAAATCACCATCGGGGGGAGTGTCAAAGTCCCGATGGGCGCCGTGGCGAGACGCCTTGGCTTCGCGGTCCCGCTCGGGGCCCTGCCGCTGCACCTGGAGGTCACCTCGGTCAGTGTGGGCGCCGGGGGACTGCGCATCACCGCATCCGGGCAGGACGTTCACTTTGCGAATCGCCCATGACCGGGCCCCCGCCGGGCCGCGGCGACCGCGGCGCCGGATTGCCCGGGGAGGGGCGTAATCGTCTTCCCGAACGCCTGGTGAACCGGTTGGCCCCGGCATTCGTTACAAAGAACGTGGCGCGGCACCGTGAGACCGAAAGCAGGGCATCGAAGAGCAAGATCTCCGATGAGGCGCTTGTGCGCGCCCTCTATGCCGAGCACGCGGGGCCGCTCCTGCGCTATGCGCTGCGCCTGACCACCGGCGACAGGCAGCGCGCCGAGGACATCGTGCAGGAAACGCTGCTCCGGGCGTGGCTGCATCCCGAGGCGATCGCGGAGCGCCCCGCGCGCCCCTGGCTGTTCGCCGTGGCACGGAACCTGGCCGTTGATGCCCACCGGGCGAGAAGCGCCCGGCCGCGCGAGGTTGGCGAGGCGGCGCTGGAACTGGTGCCTGTTGCCGACGGTGCCGACCGGGCGCTGGAGTCCTGGGCGGTAGCGGACGCGCTCCGGGCGCTACGCCCGGAGCACCGGCAGGTCCTGGTCGAGACGTATTACCTGGGCCGCTCGGTGGCCGAAGCGGCGGCAAGCCTTGGCATTCCGGGAGGAACCGTGAAGTCCCGGACGTTTTACGCGCTCAGGGCACTTAAGCTCGCGCTAGAGGAACGGGGGCTCGCGCCATGACCGGGTCAGCGGACTGCCGGGACTTCCGGCAGGCGCTCGGGGTGTACGTGCTGGGCGCCATTGATCCTGCCGAACGCGCGCTCGTGGACGGACACCTGAGCACCTGCCCGGATTGCCGGGAGGAACTCGCGGGCCTGGCCGGGCTGCCGGCCCTGCTGCGCCGGGTGCCGGTCGCCGACGCCGAGCGACTGGCGCATGACGAATTCGACGAGTCGCCCTTCGGCGAGCCCGCTGGCGACGAGATGCTGCGGTCACTGCTCGGGCGGACCGCTAGGCACCGCCGGGAACGGACGTGGCGCGGCCTGGCCGCCGCCGCGGCCATTGTCCTGCTGGCCGGGTCAGGCGGAGCGGTCGGCTGGAACGCGCTGCACCCAGCGGCGAGTGGCAGCGGTGCGCACGTGGCGGCGCCCGCTCACTGGGACGCTGTCTCCGGCACTGACCGGGCGACGCTGACCAGCATCAGGGTGAGGTACGCGCCCCGGTCCTACGGGACCGCCATGGACGTGCAGGTCCGGGGGGTCCCCGTAGGGACCGACTGCCAGTTCCAGGTCACTGACTCCTCCGGGCACCATGCCATCGTGGGCGGCTGGACCGCGACGTACCGCGACGGCTCGTTCTGGTACCCGGGGGAGACGTCCATCCTGGCCGCCAACGTGCGCAGCTTCCAGATCACGTCGGGCGGGAAGGTGCTGATCAGCGTTCCGGCGCGATGACCGCGGCAGTCAGCCACACCCACCCCGCGCTTTCCATGATCACGAGGGGCTATGCCCCGGGGGTTCCGGGGGTGGCCCCCCGGGCTGGCAGAGCATGATCACGAA
>CABEDV010000333.1_pt1 | contig 14626 bp, 23 predicted proteins | sample 3423131 | NCBI WGS metagenome assembly CABEDV01 (sample SAMEA5534331, study PRJEB31848) | metagenome | biome: tundra; feature: field; material: soil | place: USA | collected 2013-05 | depth 0.15 m | reverse complement strand
GCGTATTCCATCGGGGTCAGGCGCCGCTTTGCACGGGGTTTCGACGGGCACTACCCCAGCTGGTCGCGGCGGCGTGTCAGGTAGGCGGTCTCGGCGGTGTTGCCCGCCATCTCGATGGCTTTGTCGTACGCCGCGCGCGACTTCTGACTGCAGCCCAGCCGGCGCAGCAGGTCGGCGCGGGCCGCATGGTAGGCGTGATAGCCGGCCAACTTGTGCTCGAGACGGTCGACGGCCGCCAGCGCCACTTCCGGGCCGTCAAGCTCGGCGACCGCGATGGCCCGGTTGAGGGCGATGATCGGCGAGGGGTCGAGGCGGACGAGCTGGTCGTAGAGGGCGACGACCTGCGACCAGTCGGTGTCGCGTACGTCGCGGGCGGAGGTGTGCACGGCGCTGATCGCTGCGAGGATCTGGTAGCGACCCGGAGCCACCCCGGCGGCCAGGCGCTCGCGCACCAGCCGGTGACCCTCGGCGATCAGCGCCGCGTCCCAGGCCCCACGGTCCTGCTCGACGAGCGTGACCAGCTCGCCGCCCGCCGAAACCCGGGCGGTGCGGCGGGCATCAGTGAGGAGCATCAGCGCCAGCAGCCCCGCCACCTCACCGTCCTCCGGCATGAGGGCACGGATCAGGCGAGTGAGCCGGATCGCCTCGGCGGTCAGGTCGTGACGTACGGGATCGGTGCCGGGGCCGGTAGCCAGGTAGCCCTCGTTGAAGACGAGGAAGAGGACGGCGAGTACGCCGGAGACCCGTGCCGGGAGATCCTCCGCGGACGGCACCCGATAAGGGATGCGAGCCGCCTTGATCTTGGCCTTCGCGCGGGTGATCCGCTGCCCCACGGTGGTCTCCTGCACCAGGAAGGCACGGGCGATCTCGGGCACGGTCAGACCGCCGACCATGCGCAGCGTCAGCGCCACGCGGGTCTCCATCGCGAGCGCCGGGTGACAGCAGGTGAAGATCAGCCGGAGCCGCTCGTCGTCGATGGCGCCGGGAGGCTCGGGCGGGTCGTCGCCGTACAACAGCTGAGCCTCCTTCTGCTTGTCGCCGCGCTTGTTCTCGCGCCGGATCCGGTCGATGGCCCTGCGGTTGGCGGTGGTGGTCAGCCAGGCGCCGGGGCTGGGGGGTACGCCGCCGGCCGGCCACCGCTGGACGGCGGCCGCGAACGCCTCGGCCGCCGCCTCCTCGGCGACGTCGAGGTCACCGAAACGCCTGGTCAGGGCGGCGACCACCCGGGCCCACTCCTCATGGTGGGCCTGGGTGACCGCCTCCCGGACGTCGACCAAGCTCACAGGACCGGCCGCACCTCGACCTTCCGGTTGCAGTACTTCGACCCCTCGGCGGCGAGCTTGAGCGCCACGTCGAGGTCGGCGGCCTCCATGATCCAGAAGCCGGCGAGATACTCCTTCGACTCCAGGAAGGGCCCGTCGGTGAACATCGCCTCCCCACCTCGGTTGTCGATGACGGTGGCCGAGCTGGGCGCCGCGAGGCCGCAGGCGAAGACCCAGTGACCCTCCGCCCTGAGCCGGTCGTTGAACGCGTCGATGGCCGCCATCTCGTCCGGGGTGGCGAGGCCCGCCGTGTCGTCGATCACGGAAACCAGGTACTGCATCTCGGATCATCTCCTGTGGTTCGGGGCGCCCCTCGTGGGCGGCCGCTCACCCCTGCTACGAACACCTCCGCCCCGATCCGACACCGCCTCCAGGATTTTCTTCCGAGGACTTTCTGGTACGCCGGTTGTGAGCGATCCGACAGCGAGACGGTTTCGGGGCGACTGCGCCGGATTCCTTGGATTCGGTAACCACGTTGAGCGACATGCACGGATGAGCCTGGCCACTGCCCTCAAGGACGCGGTGGCCTACGCCCGCCCGCTGCAGGACCCCGACTTGCGGCGCCTCTGGGGCACCCAGATCATCACCATGATCGGCTCGCAGCTGACTGCAAGGGCACCTGGTCACCGTCACCTCGACGATCTTGCGTTGCTCGCCATCCCGCTAGTCTCAGTCCTAGTCTCATTCGCCAGCGTTCAGGCGCGTTCACATAGCACCGCGCTAGGCCCACGCGGCCAAGGTCACAGACGGTGCTGACCTCTCCCGAACAACCATCCGCAGACTTGGAAAGCGTGTTGGGGGCAACCCCTCAGGAGTTCGAATCTCCTATCCTCCGCCACCTCTGACCAGGTAATACACCCAGCGTGCCGGTCGCCGCCCATCATCGCGGGCAGGTGCTGGTCTCAGTTTTGGTCCAGAATCCTGGCTTCTGACCGGGCTTGACCAGGGGCACATGTGCCCTTCAACTCGGCTACGAGAGCGTCTCGCGGCGCCTCTTGGCAGCAGCTGGCAGCTGCTAGCTTCACAATGGCGGCAAAGTTGCTTGCGCGCCTCGGACGAGATGTGCGCCGTACCCGGCCCGCTAAGACGACGCACGCTGGAGTCTTCGTGGCAGTGACTGCTGAGATCGGCTTTCCCGACGGTGCCGCCGTTCCGGACTTGGACGTTGCGTGGATTCACGGATCAGAAGCCGCCAAGTACAACACCGATCCCGACATCCAGGTCCACGCCTGCGACGAGCACACCTACATCCTGCGTCAGAACATGGCGGTCAGCTATGAGGCGCCGTTCATGTTCCTGCTCTTCGGAGCCTCCACGGCCGTCCTTCTGGACACGGGCGCTACCTCGAATCCGCAGTTCTTCCCGCTGCGCCGGACCGTCGATTCGATCATCGACAGCTGGCTGGACGGTCACCCACATCCGGACTGCTACGGGCTGCTCGTTCTGCACACGCATTCGCACACTGACCACACCGCGGCCGACCGCCAGTTCGCCGATCGGCCCAATACCGCCGTGATCGGCGCGAAACGCGAGGCGGCGTGGGCATACTTCGGCTTCACCGACGAACCCGAGTCGGTGGTGCAGGTCGATCTCGGCGGCCGCGTCCTCGACTGCCTGGCAACACCCGGGCACCACGAGGCGGCGGTCACCTACTACGACCGTTACAGCGGAATCCTCTTTACCGGCGACACTGTCTACCCGGGCCGCCTGTACGTCTTCGACTGGCCAGGCTTCGTCCGTTCGATCGACCGGCTCGTTGACTGGTGCGCGCAGCGGCGAGTGAGCTACCTGCTCGGCTGCCATATCGAGATGACGACCACGCCGGGTGTGGATTACCCGGCTGGGTGGAGCTACCAGCCCGATGAAACATCCCTTGAGCTCACCACAGGCCATCTCGGGCAGATCCAGACCACGCTCAAGGTCCACGACCTCCAACCGGGTCGCTACGTCTTGCCGCAGATGATCATCACGCCAGTCGGCTAGCTCCTGCTCTCGTCCGGCATCAGCCAGGCTGCAAAACGCCCATTCGGGGCAGCCCACGCTGATGATCAACTCGAAGCCAAGCCGCACATATCGCGGATCAGGAGTGCCTGCCCAGCGTCAGTCGGCGGGTCGGACAGGGAGTGAACGTATCCGCAGTCGGCCTCGCGCGATCGACACCAGCGCGCCCGTCTTGAGCTCATCCGCTACCGCCGGGAGATTTGCAGCGAGCAGGGCCGCTTGCTGATCCGGGGTGAGATGGTCCGCAGACCGGAGCAAGACCACCGACGGGCGAACTGCGCCGGGCGATACGGCCAGCAACTCGCCAAAATCGGTGTCGGCGGAGACGATCACCAACTCGTTGACGGCGGCATACTCCATGATCGCTTCGTCGGCGGCGGTAACTAGCCCCACATCGGCGACGTGGACGGCTTCGAATCCCCCGTTGCCCAGCAGGGCTGCGATCCGGGGCGAGAGGTTCGCATCAAATCAGGAGGCGCATGGCGCCTATGCTGGCTGGGCGAGCGGCAGTTCGCGTTCCTGCACCGCTGCGGCAGCGAACTCCAAGGCGGCCAGGATGTCAGCCCGCTCTAGATAGGGGTAATCGGAGAGGATCTCCTCGGTGCTGCGCCCGGCCGCGAGCTGGCCCAGGACAGCGCTCACGGTCACTCGGGTATCCCGGATGCAGGGCAGGCCGCTCATCCGGTTCGGGTCGATGGTGATCCGTTCGTAGGCCACGTCTTCAGCGTACGCCAGAAGGGCTCCTTCGGCCGCCCCAGCAGCAGTGGGACAACACTCGTGGTCTCAGTTTCGGTCTCATTCACCCCCGTCCGGGACTGTTCGCCGAACGTCAGGTAGGCGGTTCCGGGCCAGGTGGCAACACTCGGCGGCCGAGGCTGAACCCCGGTCCACAGACTTGGAAAGCGTGTTGGGGGCAACCCCTCAGGAGTTCGAATCTCCTATCCTCCGCCAGATGGCTTCCCACTGGGTCCACCGGCCGGGCTCGGGCGTAGCGCGCCAGGTGTGTTGCGGTCGGAGCTGCACGACTGGCTCGAAACCCGAACCAAACAAAGCCCCCAGCTCGGCGGCGCTGAAGAAGTGAATAAGCAGGTGCCGTTTGGGCCCGGCTAGGTAGCGGACGGTCAGGCCCCCGTCGGGGTGACGCTCCGTCACCTCGTGCTCGGGCCAGATATCCGTCCCCGTCGCGTTGACCCGCACGCAGAACAGGCCGCCGCCGGCTACCCGCGCCTGGGCCGCCCGGATGTGCGCGTGGACCCGCGGTACTCGGCGTCCCAGGCAGCCGCGGCGCCGTCCGTCTCACCCATCTGCTCCTCCATCATGTGGGCCGTCCAGCCCCGTCCGCATGTGGGCCGTCCAGCCCCGTCCGCGCAGGGCCGACGTGACCGGGGTAGTCCGGGACGGCGATATGCGGGCCGTCCAGCCCCGTTCGCATGGGGCTGACGTGACCGGGGTGGTCCGGGGTAGCGATGTAACGGACGGTGACGGCAGTCGTTCCTGGTGCGCGTGTTTACTACCTGTTTGTCCACTCCTTTCGCGTAGTGCGTCATTGGCGACGTTTGACTGCGAGCGCGACGGATGTCCTGTCATGCTGCCTGATTGGGAACGGATGGTAGGGCCCGGCGAGAGCCGCGGGAGGTTCAGACGGCGGGCACGTTGCGGCGTTAGGAAGCTTCGTGAGTTCAGTACCCAGTGCTAGTTCAGTACCCAGTGCTAGTTCAGTACCCAGTGCTAGTTCGGTACCCAGTGCTATGTCAGTACCCAGCGTGAGCTCAGTACCCAGCGTGAGCTCGGTACCCAGGCACCGCAGGAAGCGGAAGATCAGGCGCACCGGGCAGCACACGACGCCCTCTCAAACGGGGAAGGTGGTGCAGAAGGCGGGGATGGCGGCTCCGGCCGTCGCGGTGGTGGGCGCGCTGGCAGCAGCGGCCCCGCAGATCCAGAAGCCCGCTCAGGTCAGGCCGGCGGCGGCCCAGCAGGTGATCCACGCCCGCCTTGACGCGGCGGTACTCCCGGCCCGCGCGGCAGGCCGCACGTATACCGTCCGGGCCGGGGACACCCTGTCTGGGATCGCTCAGCGGTTCTACGGAAGGGCCGCCGACTGGCCCACGCTGTACCAGGCGAACCGTTCCAGGATTCGCCAGCCGGGGCTGATCTACGTCGGCCAGGTGCTGAGCATCCCGGGCGTACCCACCACGTCGCACACCACCACGTCGCACACCACCACGTCACACACCACTGGTGGCACGCACACAACCGCGTACCGGCCGCGGCACTACAAGCCGGCCCACAGCGCCCCCGTCACTGCCCGGCAAGGGACGCTGAACTGCGGCAGCCTGGAAGCGTTGTGGCGTTCGGCGGGTGGCGCACCGTGGGCGGAAGTCACGGCTGCCTCCATCGCCATGGCAGAGTCCGGGGGGCGCCAGTACGCCACGGGAGCGGCCGGCGAGCGTGGCTACTGGCAGATCAACCCGGTCAACGGGGCCCTGTCGACTTACAGCGCCTACGGCAACGCACGGTCGGCGGTCATCATGTCCCGCGATGGCACGGACTGGTACCCATGGACCACCTGGGTGGACAGAGCCTACGCTGGACGCTGCTGACCTGGCCGTCTCTCACCGGGAGGGTGAGCCGTCACCAGGCCGTCAGCGCTGCCATTTGTACCAACTAATGGTGATTTGCCGACTGCTGGTGAACCGGACGGCGGTAAGGTCCGTGACAATCCAGGAGCGGACCTTACAACCCTATGGAGCAGATTCATGACCACGAAGCGCGTTCTGATGATCATGTCTGCCGCACTTGTCGCATTTGTGACCGCCTGCGGCGGCTCATCTCCTACCTCTAATACCCCCGGTACCCACCCGGCCAGCTCACCGGCTGCGCCAGCGAGCGTGCAGAGTTCGACCCCGCCGGCCTCGAGCAGCGCCAGCGCCAGCAGTAGCAGCGGCGGCGGCATCCCCCAGAACGGCGGCGGGGATCATGACTCGGACAACAACGGCGGCCCGAGCGACGGCGACGGGAACGTCTGAGGCCCGGCCGGGACACAACAGGACAGCGGACCGGGACGAGGGCCGATGCGCATTCATCGAAGCCGGGCCGGGATCGCCGGGGGCATGATGGCCGCGGGACTGGCCACCGCCTTGACTCTCACCGGCTGCGGCGCGAGCGCCAGTCACACCAGTGCCAGCAACACCGGCACCAGCCAGACGAGCGGTGCCGGGCAGTCATCCGCCCGGCACCGCGACCCGGCGGGGTTCACCTGGTTCCGCGCCAGGCCAACCCCGAGCGGCTGGCACCGCGCGTCGCTGGCGGATGGCCAGGCCGTCCTGTCCTATCCAGGGTCCCTGCACGCGCTGACAACTGACCAGGGAACCGTCTCCGAGGGGCTCACCACGAAGTCCGGCACCGTGCTGGTCTACCTCAACGTGACCCCCAAGCAGGGCAACGAGACGCCGAGCGACTGGCCCGACTTCCGAGTCGGCCACCTGCTGGATGACGACGCGAGCGCCGCCAAGATCACCGGCCGGGCCACTGGCCTGGAGTTTCGCGGGGGGAACGGGTCGTGCGTGCTCGATTCCTACATCAGCAAGGTGCACGCCAACCACTACCGCGAGATCGCCTGTTTCGTTCAGGGCGCGCACGCCGCCAGCGTCATCGTGGCCGCCGCTCCGGCGGGCGACTGGGGAACCTACCAGGGCCTGCTTGAGGAAGCGGTCAGCGCGTATGCGGTGAGCTGACGTGGGCACACGCCGCGCAGCCAGAGAGGGGAAAAGAAGATGAGCCGCAACGCTTCGGCCCAGCGGACTCCCTCCGTCCGAAGCAGGATGAGTCCGGGCGTACTCACCGGCTACCTGCTACGGGTATGCACGGCGGCAGCGTTGATCACCGACGCTGTTGTTCACCTGAAAGACGCGCCGTTCTACGACGCCAGCACGCAGGCCCTGCTCAGTCAGGGACAGTTGTTCCGGATCCAGGCGGGAGTGGCCATCGTGGTGGCGGTCGCGATCCTCGCCTGGCCCCGTCGGCTGGTCTGGGTGATCGCGTTCCTGGTAGCGGCGAGCGCGGTCGCGGCCGTTGTGCTGTATACCTACGTCAACGTCGGATCGGTGGCCGGCCTGCCGGACATGTACGAGCCGTCGTGGGGACCGCCGGGCAAGGCGCTCTCCGCCATCGCCGAAGGGGCGGGCGCGCTGTTCGCGCTCGGCGGCCTGGCATGGTCGATTCAACGCGGACGCCGGGCCTGACGCGCGACAGCGGCTTGCCGGCAGCACTCGCCGTCCTCATCTAGACTCGTGGCGTGATCTTTAAGCAGATCGGGGAGGGCCGCCCGTATCCCGATCACGCCCGGAGCACCCGCGAGTGGGGCCAGGTCCCGCCGCGCCCGGTCCGGCTGGACCAGCTGATCACGACAAAGGCCGTGCTCGATCTCCATTTGCTGCTGGCCAAGGACTCCACGTTCTACGGTGATCTCTTTCCGCACGTCATCCGGTGGCGTGGCGAACTGTATCTAGAGGACGGCTTGCACCGGGCGCTCGGCGCGGCGCTCCATCAGCGCTCAGTGCTGCACGTCCGGGTGCTCGATCTCGACTCATCGCCCCAGCCGGAGAGTTCCCCCCCGTTGGCACGGGGTGCAGTGCCGCCGCGTTAAGCGCGGATGTCATCCATTCGAGCAGCGGCGGTACCAGTGCACGCCAGGTCGTCATGGTGTGTCCGCCGCCAGACTCTATATGTAGTTGCACATCGGGCTGGCGCGCCAGCAGCAGCCGCTGGAAATCGCGGGCCGCGGCCACGCCGGAGGTGTCATTGCCCCCGACCCCGAGCCAGAACTGGGGAATCCGCGCACTGACCGGCAGAGCGGGCAGGCGGTTGAGCGGTGTGTTCTGCTTCAGCAGCGCCGTATCCGAGCCGAACGGCGAGATCAGCCGCGGCCGGTTCCCCAGCTGATCCTTGAAGGGCGCGAAGTACCCGCTGAGCACTCCGGAGTACCCGTAGCGCAGCCGGTAGTTCAGGGCGAGGTTGGCGGCACAGTAGCCGCCCTCGGAGTAACCGGCGATACCCCACGCCTGGCCCGCTGGTAGCAACCGCAGGACGCTCGACAGGTACTGCGGAAGGTCCAGTGCCAGGAACGTCGCGTCCTGGGGGCCGTGCAGGACGTTCAGGCACTGGAGTGAGGTACGGCGGCCGCCGTTGGGGTCGGGCATGACGAGCGCCGCGGGCTTGACCACGCCGTCAGCCAGCAGCGCGGCGTACGCGACGGTGATGCCCACCACGTTGATCCAGTCCTGCGGCCCGCCAGGGAATCCGTTGATCAGCTCGATGACCGGAAACCGGTAGCGGCGGTAGGCCTCGCGGAAGTACTGCGGCGGCAGGTAGACATAGACGTGCCGGGTCAGGTGGCTGGACTGGCCCCGCACAGTGAGGCGGAAGGTCTGACCCTGCTGTGCCGCCTTCGTGAGGTCGATCGACCTGCCGAGGACCGCGCTCAGTTTCTGGCCGGAAGCGGCATCGACGGTCGGCAAGGCCGGCCCCTGGTTCGCGCCCTGCCCGCCAAGGTCGGCAGCTACCGCGCCCCAGGTTTGGTAGTAGCCGTAGTACTTGTTGACCGCGGCCACCCCGAAGAGCATCGCCGGGATGAAGGCGATGCAGCCGGCGAGGATACGGAAAACCGTCTGCCGGGCCAGGGCAAGCCAGCACAGCAGCGCGCAGAACACCACGATGAAGATGAGGAACAGCGCCGTGCTCTGCGGCTCCAGCACTCCACTCCCCCCAGCCTGGCGGGCCGGTTACGGCATTCCCCGCTGGCCGCGCCCGGCGGTAACCACGGGATCGCGCGGCTCATGAAACTGGCGGTGGAGGTGGGATTTGAACCCACGGAGGGGTTGCCCCCTCACACGCTTTCGAGGCGTGCGCCCTCGGCCACTAGGCGACTCCACCGCGGCTGAGCCTACCCGACCCGGGCTGCTGCCTTCGTCAGCTGCCAAACGGGGCCGCGCGCGTAGCGGTGATGCGAGGTCACTCACGCTCGCGCCGACGCTCGGCGAAGAACTCACGGAGCAAGGCTCCGCACTCATCTGCGAGAACGCCGCCGATCACCTCGATCCGGTGGCCGAGCCTTCGGTCCCGGAGCACGTCCCAGAGCGAACCGGCCGCTCCTGCCCCCGGATCCGCCGCGCCATATACCAGTCGCTGCATCCGGGCGGCGCTGATCGCCCCCGCGCACATGGTGCAGGGCTCGAGCGTGACGACGAGCGTGCAGCCCGGCAGCCGCCAGCCGCCGATCTCCCGTCCAGCCCCGCGGATCGCCACGATCTCTGCATGTGCGGTCGGATCAGCGTCTGCCTCCCGCCTGTTGTGCGCGCGGGCCACAATCGTTCCCGCCGAATCCAGCACTACCGCCCCGACAGGCACGTCGGCGCGCGGGCCGCTGGCGCGGGCCGCCTCCGTGAGCGCAACCCGCATGGCGGCCTCGAATCCCGCGTGATAGCCGGGAGTCACGCCACCAGCCGCGGCCTCACGGGCCGAACACGACGTCGAGGGCCCGGTCCAGCGCGTGGCCGAACCCAAGCCTGGTGGCGATCTTGGCGATAGCCTCGTCGGGAAACTGGTCCAGATCACCAGCGAGCGCGCCGAGATCCATCTCGTCAATGCCCAGATCGGCGAAAATGGACATGTCCCCGGCAGGCAGCACCTGGTCGAGGTCTTCGTCACCAGGGATCGGTATGTCCAGGTAGTCAAGGACCTGCCGGGCCAGCGACCAGTCCGCGGCGGCCGTCAGATCCGACAGGAACACCGAAACCTGACCGCCGATCACCCGGAGCGCGACGAAGAAATCGTCGCCGACAGTAACCAGGCCGATGGTTCCGCCGATGCTGGGCTGCTGACGGAGAGCGTGGATGAGCCCGCTCAGGTCCTCGGTCAGCGCCGTCGGCAGGACCTCGGTATCCCAGGTCTCGTCCTCTCGGTAAACGATCACGGCAACGTCGCCGTCGCTTACGTCCGTCATCGTCAGCTCACCAGGCCCCTTCCAGCAAGGAATGGTGTCAGATCGGAGGCTTCCCCGCCTGGCATTCCGCGGCCTCGGCACCAGGCTGTGATGCCGGAAACGGTCTAGCTACCGACAGCGGCGTTATCAGTACTTATCGTAGCCGAAGGGTTCAAATCACCATGTCGGCGCCGGATAGGGATCTATTAGCGAGCGCACCGGGCGCGGGATGCCCGCTGATGACCTTGAAGCAGGTACCGTGGTTGCCTCGGGGGGTCTCCGGCATTGGTAAAGCAATTACTCTGGGCTAAACTGAGATAACTGACCGACGCTTTCGACCTGGGAGCTGAATCCATGAGTTTGAAGAAGATCCTCGGTTGGGCGGTCGTGATCTTCATCGCCTACTATCTATTCACGAAGCCCACAGGGGCAGCGAGTGCCATGCGTGGCGTGTTCCATCTGCTCAGTCAGGCGGGCAGCTCGCTGGGCACCTTCCTGACTAATCTCTAAGCCAGATGAGACTGATCTCGCCGGGCCACACCGGCCCCGCCGTAATCAGCAAGTACCTTTTGCCGTACGAAGAGCGCGTCGTCACGGTACGTAAGCACCCAGCCATCCTGGCGCCAGCGATCGCCTTCACGGTGGTCGGGTTGCTCATCGCGTTGCTGCTGGCCACGACCGTCCTGGTGGGCAACACGACGGCCGAAGAGGTCCTTCTGGTCGCATGCCTGGTGCTCATCCTGCGGCTGGGCTTCTACACCTGGGAGTGGTGGGACTCGTACTTCGTGGTCACCTCCCAGCGGCTGCTTGAGGTGAAGGGCGTCTTCACCCGCCGGGTGCTCATGATGCCCTTGAAGAAGGTGACCGACATGAGCTTCGAGCGCTCGGCTCTCGGCCGGTTGCTTGGGTATGGCAAATTCATCCTCGAATCGGCTGGCCAGGATCAGGCTCTGACCAGCGTCGACCACGTCCCTTATCCCGAGCAGTTGTACCTCGAGATATGCCGTCTGATATTCCCGAGCCAAGAGGACGGCGGCGACGACTGACGGTTCAGCCCGCCGTGTGCTCCTGGCGGCTCGTCAAGCCGTGACGAGTACCACGCCGACCGCAGCCAGGCACAGGCCAACCCGCTGAACCCACCGCATCCGCTCACCGAGCAGCACGCGGGCGAGCAGCACTGTCACCCCCGGGTAGAGCGCCGTGAGCACGACCGCCATGCCGAGCAGGCCCGCCCGCGTGGCGAGGATGTAGCAGGCGTTCGCCCCGGCGTCGAGCACCCCCGACGCGATCGCCGCGAGGAGCAGGCGGCGGCTCATGCCACGCCAGGCGGGGGGCGCCCCCATCCAGACCGCGATCCCGACCATGATGAGCGTCCCGCTGATCCGGGAGGCCGCGGCCGGCCAGAGGACGCCCGATGCGCCGGCGTCCCGCAGGAAGAGGAAGAACAGCCCGAACGCGATCCCGGATGCCACGCCGCACCCGATGCCGCGGGCTGGGCTGGGGTGACCGGCCGGCCGGCTGTTCGCGCCACCCTGCATGCTCACCAGGACAATCGCTACCAGGCAGGCCAGCGCGCCCAGGTAGACCTTGAGCCCAGGCCGCTCGCCGGAAGCCAGTGCGACGCTCACCGGCAGCACGGTGGACACCAGCGCGGACACCGGCGCCACGACGCTCATCGGCCCGGCGGCCAGGCCCGCGTAGAACACGATGAGGCCGGCGCCACCCACAGCGCCTCCGGCTACCGCCCAGCCGAGCCCGGCCACGCTGGCCGGGCCCCCGAAAGCCAGCGCAGCAGCGAGAATGATGACGGCACCGGCCGGCGCAGACGCTGTCAGCACGGAGAGTGCCTGAGCACGCCGGGACGCCGCGCCGCCGAGGAAGTCGGCGCTGCCATAGAGAACCGCGGCCACCAGGCCGAAGACGACAACCACGAGCGCACTCCAATGAATACCGGTCGGAATAACATACCGCGTAGTTCACTCTACCGACCGATTCTCGTCGGAGGAAACGGATAAACGATGGCTGCGGTAGATATATCGGGCGCCCTGGCGCGGACCCTGCAGTTCCTGCGCGCCGAGCGGGGCTGGTCTCTTGACCAACTTGCCGCGCGGTCCGGGGTGAGCAAGGGAGTGCTCGTCGCGCTGGAGCAGGGCCGGTCCAACCCGAATCTGGCCACTCTGGCCAGGATCAGCGACGCGTTCGGCGTGCCGGTCACCCGCCTCGTGGACGTGCCCGACCAGCCGAGTGTGCGCATCACCGGCCCGGCCGAGTCGCGGGTGCTGTGGCATGGGCCCTCAGGCGGGACAGGCACGATCATCGCGGCCACCGACCCGCCATGGGCGGCCGAATTGTGGCGGTTCACGTTGCTGCCCGGCGAGCAGTTCGGCGGGGACGCCCACGCCCCGGCGACCCGGGAGATGGCGTGGGTGGAGGAAGGCACCCTCACCCTGACGGTGTCCGGAGTGCGGCACCAGGTCTCGGCCGGGCAGTGCGCCAGGTTCCTGGGCGGCCTGCCGCACGCCTACGCGAACGAAGGCACTGAACAAATGCTGCTGACGATGATCGTGGTTGTCCCGCCGGCTCCCGCCTGACAGCGCGGCGGCCGCTAGACGCTCGGCGGGCCTGACACCCAGGGCTGCACGGGGGGCCGGAACTCCGGGGTCCGGGTCCCGCTCCTCCGGCTGAGTGTGGTCGCGCCTATTCCCAGGATGAGCGCGACCGCCGCGGTAACGGCCGCCTCGGTCAGCCGGGTATCCGCCTCCCTGGTGCAGAACCGCTCGAGCTGCCGCTGCTCAGCTGCCGGGGCCGCCGGCTCGCCAGGGATGCCCCCGGTGTTGACGATGCCCGGGTCGATCCTGACCTGGACGGCGTTGTCAGAGGTGACCCCCGGGCCGCAGAACGACTCAAGAACGGTCGAGCCTTCTGACGTCCGCCCCACACTCAGCGGCACAAAGAGCAGGGCCAGCGCCGCTGCCAGGCCACCGGCTATGAGCGCGATCCCGCAGATGCGCATGATCTCCCGAGCGACCGGACGCACGATTGCCTCCCTCAATGGATACGCATTGGAGACGATCACCGCCCCAAGCATGTTCCCGTCTGGTACCCAGGATTGCCCGCAGGCATCCAGCCGCCCCGTTCAGACCACAGCACACGACCAGCGGCAGAACCGGCCGGAACTTGGCCAGGAGCGGGCTTTGCCAAACCCGGTGCGGCGGTAGCTGGCGGACTGGTGATCATCCCGGCCACGCGCGGCAACGGCGTACTCGCAGTACTCCTCGAGGTCGGGCAAGTCAGAGCGGCTCGTGACCGTTGGGGTCATCAATGGCCCATCAGGAGGAAAGTGATCTTCAGTGCAAACCTTAAGCGCCCGCGCCAGTGGCGCGGGCACCCAGGTCAGGGGCGGAGGCTCGGGGATTTGAACCCCGGAGGGCTGTAGACCCAAACCGCATTAGCAGTGTCTTTTGAGCCTTGCCGGAACGGATCGGCCACAGCCGGAATCGTACGGAATAGCAGGTCACGGGTACCGGGATTCGCAGCGCTGTGCGGGCACTGCCGCGAAGATGCCAGCGCGTCCGTGCGCAATCTGTGCGCACATGCCCCCGGCCCGCAGCAGGCCCGCAGGACGGTGACGCTGTACATGACGGCCGCCGCCTCAGTCCACCGTGCCCGAGCGCCGCCGCGGGACCATCGCGGCCGCGCTTTCGGCCGCCGCCTTGGCGACCTCGGGGAACAGCAGCACGTAGCTCGCGTCCGTGAAGCTCGTGCGGGAGTGACCGAGCAGTGCGCTGATGAACTTGGTATCGAGTCCGCCCAGGGAGTGGTGCTGCCCGCGGCGGACGGTGCTGACCACGCCCCGGTCGGGCTCCGGCCGGGGACCTTGTGGCGCGTCCGGCAGCGGTGGCTGCCCGGGGAGGCCCTGGTCTTGGACCTGCCGATGACAGCACGGCTGACCACCGCTGATCCTCGCGTCGACGCGGTACACGGATGCGTCGCCCTGGAGACCCTGGCCCGGGTGCATGATCTGGCCGCGGCCAGCTGGCCCTACCGGGCCGGCCGGAGGGCCGGGACCAGCGCCCGCGGCCACCTCAGCATCCAGTCGGTCCCCTACTCCACCTGGGGTAACCGACACCCTGGCCAGACCATGCGCGTACGGCTCCCCACCACCTGACCCGAACTGGCGGATCGCTCATCCGAGGCTCCATTGCTGGTTAGATTGGCCGTTGCAGGTCCACAGCTCGGCGAGCGCGCCGTTGGCGGTGCTGGCGCCGGTGACGTCCAGGCACAGGCCGGACTGGGTGCCAGTGATGGTGCCGTTGGCGTTGAG
>CABEDV010000300.1_pt1 | contig 15151 bp, 17 predicted proteins | sample 3423131 | NCBI WGS metagenome assembly CABEDV01 (sample SAMEA5534331, study PRJEB31848) | metagenome | biome: tundra; feature: field; material: soil | place: USA | collected 2013-05 | depth 0.15 m | reverse complement strand
CGGTCTCGGCGACGCCGAGTTGATAGCCGCGACTGGTTGCGCCGGCTGGCGGGCCGCGGACCTCGTCGTTCATCTACGTCTCGGCGCCGAGGCGGTCCTGGTCGGGCTGGCTTCGCCGACCGGGGAACCAGCGGACCGGAACTACGTGTCCTACTGGCGCGAGTCCAGTGTTCGGTTAAGGCACGTGTCACGGCGCTGGGGCTCCTGGTTGCCGCCCCGCGTAGCGGGGATCACCCTGCAGGGCGTCCAGCCGGCGGGCGAGGGCTCCGGCGGTGGCTTCGCCGATCAGGGTGCGGGACCTGGATGGCTGTTTGGGCAGTGCCCACCACTGGCCGGTCCAGGGTCCGAACCAGGTGTGCCACGCGGCATACTGCCCGGCCAGCGTGGCCGCGTCCGCGCTGGTGGCTGGCTGGGGTGACAGCGGCAGGCTGGCATCGGCAGCGACAGCGGCCTCGGTGGGGTGGAACTCAGCCCAGACGACCCGGCCGCGGTGATCGCCGTCGGCACCGCAGCTAGCCGACAGCCGCTCAAGGATGTCGAGCCCGCGGTCGGCCTCTGCCATCAGGTTCGAGCCCGGCTCGCGGCGGAACGGGGCGGTTGGGGCGCCGCCGTCGCCCACCGCGACGCGCGCGGTACGTCCCTCCCAGCTCACCTCGGTGGTGAAGAAACCGTCGCGGCCGCTTGCGGTGTGCCGGATCGCGTTCGTCGCGAGTTCCGCGGCGCAGAGCACGATGTCATCGCAGTCGGGATGGTCGGCCAGCAGTTCGGCGACGAACCGGCGGACTTCGCGGACCTGATCTTCCTTCCCGGGAAAGACCTTGCGCCACCTCACGGAACTCCCCGGCGGGACACCGGGCCCAGCCGCCGGCCGACCGGGCTACCCGCGAGCCTCGGATCTGAGACCGGTCGTAGCCCCGCGACAAGCAGCTCCATGGACGGATCATCCTCCTTCCATGCCGGCCAGGGGCGGCCTGTGCCGATTGTGGCCCCCCTGGGAGGCCTGGCATGGCCCGGCCGGTTTCCCGGAGTCAGGAGGAAGCAGTCATATACTCATCGGCCGAACTCGCGCAGAAGCTGGGGCAGTTGCGGCGGAAAGAACGGCTCGCCGGCGGATTCGAGTTCTTCCGGGCTCCACCAGCCGTAGCCGTCGACTGTTTCCTTCTCGAGGTCATCCAGATCGTCCAGCGACACCGGGCCGTGGCCGACCCGGAGCAGGAAATAGGTCTCGGCCTGCCGGTACTGAGTCCCATCGAAACTGAACTCAATCTCCCGGTGCCACACCGGATCGCCCAGGCTTTCCGGCTGGGCTGCTATCCCGGTCTCTTCCCGCAACTCGCGGCTGGCGGCTTGGGCTGCGTCTTCGCCGGCGTCGATGCCGCCGCCCACCGTGATCCAGAACGGATGCGCGGGGTCGGCTGGATCGAACCCGTGCAAGAGCAGGACCCGGCCGTCCTGATCGATGACGAGCACCCGCGCGGCACGGCGGTCTTTAGCACTGTCGTTGCTCACGCCGGGACACTGTATCTGGCCACCGATGAAGCATCGGGAGGAGATCCGGCGGTGGCTACGCCGAGCTGCCCGCCCCGGCCACCACGACGCTGACGTTCAGGGTCTGGACCGGCTTCGAGCAGGTCGGCGACGTGAAGCTGAGGTAGATCGGCGTCGTCTGGTTCGGCGGGAAGATCTGCAGGTAGTGCGCCGCGACCATTCCGCACTTAGCCGGGGGGAAGTTGCCCGCGTCCACGATTTGCAGCAGCGCGTTGGCCACCGCCCCAGGCGCGAGCGTGACCAGGGTCCGCGGGGTGATCTTGCTCTCGGCGGCGGCGAGGCCGATCTGCTTGACGGGCGTCCCGCCGGCCAGCGAGACGCCGGGGTAACCGTAGAGGGTGCAGGTGACGGTGCCGATGTTGGTGAAGTCGATCACGGTGTAGACGCTGCCCGCGGTGCCCTGGGAGATTCCGATCTTGGCTTTGAGGGAGCGGGTCGGGCACGCGGCGGGTCCGGCTGCCGCGGCCGGTGTCGCAGCGGGGGTGGTGCTGGCCGCCGCGGTGCTGGCCGACGGGGCAGGGCTGGCTGTCGTCGCTGTGGTGGCCGGCGCGGCGGAAGGGCTGGAGGTGCCGCAGGCCGCGGCGAGCGCCGCAACGCAGGTGAGCGCTGCTCCGGCGATCGCTTGCCGGGCTGTACGTGGGGATGCAGTCATCGCGAGTGTGTCTTTCTGCCCAGGGGCGGCTCCGCGAGCCGTGTGACAGATATGACGTCGGCCGGGGCATCGTGGTTGGCCCGGCGGGCATTGGTAATGTCACAGTTTCGCCACGGCAGTCGGGCGGCAGTCATCCGCGCCGAGCACGAGCAGGCCGGGCACCGTCCTCGCATACCGGGCATACGGGCAACTCTGGCCTTAATTTCGGGCAGTCGCCCTCGTAGTCGTTGATAACGGCGCCGGTGACCGGTGGCGCGCTGTTAGGCGGGTGGGTCAGGCTGACGTGGTCGCGTGCTCGCCGCGCGCGGGAACCTCGGAGTCGGCCCAGCACCGGACGATGTCGCGCATCGAAAGCAGCCCCGTCACATCGTTGCCCTCGACGACCACGAGGTGCCGGAAACCGGCCTGCACCATGGTCTCGGCCGCGCGCTGAAGGGTCCAGTCAGGTGTCGCGAACACGACGTGTTCGGTGCGGTGCTGGGCGGCGACCTCAGTGTCCGGGTCCTGGCCGGCGCCGATCGAGTCGAGGATGTCCCGCTCGGTCAGGATGCCGATCCCGGCGTGCTCGGAGTCAATCACCACCGCGGCGCCCACCCGGCGGGCCGACATCAGCCGCGCTGCCTCGCGCAACGTGTGCGCTGGCCCGATAGTCAGCACGAGCCTGGACATGCCTTCCCGAACCTTCATGATCGATCACTCCCAGCGGCGCTGCTTGAGATGACGCTTCCGGCCGTAGCGGCGGGACCGGATGCAGTGGCGGTCGCTACAAAGCTGAGTTTGTGCCTTTGTGACAGCTCGTCATCTACAGCATCCGTGATACCGCGCCTGAGGGCAACCCCCCCCGGGTGGTTCAGGCCACGGGCCCGGCGAGATGGCCGAGCACCTCGTCGTGGAAGCGCCCGTTGGTACACACGGCGCTACCGCCTTGCGGGGTGGCGTTCCCGGCCAGGTCGGTGAAGATGCCGCCGGCTTCCTCCACGATCACCTGCAGCGCCGCGAGATCCCACAGCGAGACGGTGGGCTCGGCTGAAATGTCCACGGACCCCTCGGCGACCAGGACGTGCGACCAGAAGTCCCCGTAGGCCCGGGTACGCCAGACGGAGCGGGTGAGCCCGAGAAAACCCTGCAGCCGGCCCTGTTCCTCCCAGCCGGACAGGCTCGAGTACGAGAAGGAGGCATCCTCGATCTTCGCGACTTCGGAGACGCGGCAGGGGCTCGCCTTGGTCAGGCCGCGGCCTGTCCACGCACCGCCGCCGCGTGCCGCCCACCATCGACGGGTGAGGGTGGGCGCGGACACGACGCCGACCATTACGTCATCGCCGTCCATCAGCGCGATCAGGGTGGCCCACACCGGAACGCCGCGCACGTAGTTCTTGGTGCCGTCGATCGGATCGATCACCCAGCACCGCGGCCCCTTGCCTACCCGGCCGAATTCCTCGCCGTGTATCGCGTCCCTGGGGCGCGCCCGGCGCAGCACGTTCCGCAGCGACTCCTCGGTCGCACGATCTGCGTCGGTCACGGGGGTGAGGTCAGGCTTGGTCTCCACGCGCAGGTCGAGCGCCCGGAACCGGCGCGTGGTGATGTCGTCCGCCGCGTCCGCGAGGACGTGGGCGAACCGCAGATCGTCGGACCATTCGCTGGCCTGGTCAGCGCGCTGTGACATTGATCCGGGAGCCTATCTGGGGAGCCTGCGACATGCACGCGGTTCCCCCGCTGACACAACCTCATCCATGGCGGCAGACGCTGTGGTCAGCTTGTCGGAGATCTCGGGCCGGTAGACCACCTTTAGCACATTCGCGCATTGTGACCGCCAGCGGCGAGCGTCGGCCCGGCCGGCGAACCTTTCCGGCTGCGGGACCGTTCCGACGATGACAGCATCGAGGCGGACCGCGGCCCCGCGGCCAGGGAGAAGAGGCAGTCATCATGAAGAAGGGCCTGCTCATCGGCCTAGGCGCGCTGATCGCGCTGGTGGGAATCGTCTTTATGCTGCAGGGCCTGGGCGCTATCGGCGGAAGCGCCATGTCTGGCAGCACCTTCTGGGCCGTCGCCGGCCCAGTGATCGCGCTGGTGGGCCTGGCCGTGGCCGGTATCGGCCTGCGCCGTCGCTCCGTCTCCTGACTATCCAGGCAGCACGGGCTCAGGCAGCGCGGGCTCAGGCGGACTCGTCGCCTTCCTTGCTGCGCAGCAGCCGCCGCAGCGAGTCCAGCCGCGTCACCAGCCGGGCGTCGCCGCCCTGGTCCCGCACCCAGTCGTCGAGCACGCAGTCGGGCTCGAGGTGGGTGCACCCGCGCGGGCAGGCGGCCGTCCCCGGGGCCAGGTCGGGGAACGCGCGGACCACCCGGTCGGGTGACACGTGAGCCAGGCCGAATCCGCGCAGCCCGGGCGTGTCGATCAGCCAACCGCCGCCGGGCAGCCGGAGCGCGACCGCTGACGAGGACGTGTGGCGGCCACGGCCGGTGACCGGGCTGACCGTTCCCACCGCCCGGTCGGCTCCCGGGATCAGGGCATTGACCAGGGTGGACTTGCCTACACCCGAGTGGCCGACCATCACGCTGACCTGGTCGGTGAGCACTTCGCGGAGCGGGTCGAGGCTGTCGTCCGTCAGTGGCCGCCCGAGGACCACGTGCGCGGTGCCCAGCGGCCCGTAGACGGCGAGGATGGAGTCCGGGGACGCCAGGTCGGCCTTGGTCAGGCAGAGCAGCGGGCTGAGCCCCGCGTCGTACGCGGCGACGAGGAACCGGTCGATGAGCCGCGGCCGGGGCGGCGGATCGGCCAGCGCGGTGACGATGACAAGCTGGTTCGCGTTGGCCACGACGATGCGTTCCACCGGGTCGGTGTCGTCGGCGGAGCGCCGCAGCACCGATGTGCGCGGTTCCACCCGGACCACCCGGGCCAGCGTGCCGGGCGCGCCGGTGATGTCCCCGGCCAGCGCGACCTGGTCGCCGACCACGACACTGTGCCGTCCGAGCTCGCGGGCTGTCATCGCGGTGACCACCCGGTCACCGACGACGCAGCCGTACCGTCCCCGGTCGACGGTGGCCACGAATCCTTCGACCGCGCTTTCGTGCGCCGGCCTGACCCGGGTCCGCGGGCGTGAGCCCCGTCCGGGCCGGACCCGCACGTCGTCCTCGTCCATGCCGGCGTGGCCAGGCCGCCGGCTCAGGGTGCGCTCTCCTGCGTGGCCAGCATGGCCGCCCACAGCCCGGTGAACTCGGGGAAGGTCTTCCCGACGGTGGCCACGTTCTCCACCTCGACGCCGGGCACGGCGAGGCCGAGCACGGCCGCGGCCATCACCAGCCGGTGGTCGTCGTAGCTGGCGAACACGCCCCGGGCGCGCAGCGGGCGCGGCCTGATCTCCAGCCCGTCGGCGAGTTCCGTGACCGAGCCGCCCAGGGCGTTGATCTCCCGGGCCAGGGCGGCGAGCCGGTCAGTCTCCTGCAGCCGCTGGTGCCCGATCCCAGTGATCACCGACGGTGAGTCCGCGAGCGCCGCCAGCGCGGTCAGGACCGGGGAGATCTCGCTCACGTCGCTCAGATCGGCGGTGATCCCGCGGATGGCGCCCGTCCCGGTGACGGCCAGGCCGCCGGGCGTGAGCTCGCACGCCGCGCCCATCCTGGCGAACATGTCCAGGATCAGCCCGGCCGGCTGGGACGTGCTGGCCGGCCAGTCACCGATGGTGACGGTGCCACCGGTGACCAGGGCGGCAGCCAGGAACGGCGCAGAATTAACCAGATCAGGCTCAACGGCAATGGTGTGGCTGCCGACGACCCCCGGGCGGACGAACCAGGTATCCGGGAGTTCACCGTCGCCGGGGCTCCCGCCGGCGGCGTGCTGCGTTTCCGTCTCGACCTCGGCCCCCGCGTCGCGCAGCATCTGCACCGTCATGGCGATGTGCGGGGCGGATGGGGCGCGCGGGCCCCGGTGCCGGATCTCCACGCCCTTGTCGTAACGGGGCGCTGAGAGCAGCAGCCCCGACACGAACTGGGACGAGGCGGACGCGTCCACGGTGACCACGCCGCCGGCCAGCGACCCGGTGCCGCGCACGGTGAAGGGGACGGCGCCGCGGCCCTCGTCGTCGATCACGGCTCCGATCTCACGCAGACCGTCGATGATCGGGCCGATCGGGCGCTGTGAGGCCCGCGCGTCGCCGTGAAACTCCACGGCGGCCGTGGTCAGTGCGGCCACGGGGGGCACGAAACGCATGACCGTGCCCGCGTTCCCCACGTTCACCCGCGCGTCCGTGGTGGTCCGGCCCGGCGAGACCCGCCACCCCGCGGGGGAGTCCTCGACGCTGGCGCCGAGCGCGGTGAGCGCGCCGGCCATCAGGAGCGTGTCCCTGGCCCGGAGCGGATTGGTAATCATGCCGGGGCCGTCCGCCAGAGCGGCGAGCACCAGGGCGCGATTGGTCATGGACTTGGAACCTGGCAGCCGTACGCTCGCCCGCACCGGGCCGGCCGCCACGGGTGCCTGCCAGTGCTGCGGCGGTCCGCTGTCAGCTTCCCGCGTGCCGTTCATGCTGTGAGCGTAGTCCGTGCCGGTCACGGCGCCGCCGAGGACTGGAACTCCGTAAGGCGGGAATGACCAAGGTTCGCGGCAAGCCAGGCGGGAGCGGGCGCCAGGTTTGGCCATGCACGATCGTGGTTATGAATGGGCACATTCTGTAATTCTGCTGATCTGCGCTACCCAGGGTCTGTGCCACTCAAGGTCTGGGCCACTCCAGCCGCGAAGATGAGGACAGGATAACGACATGTGTGGCCGGTACGCGTCTGCGCGAAACCGCCAGGAACTCCTTGAGGAGTTCCGGGTGGAGCGCGACCGCGTCACCGAGTCGCTGCCGCCGGATTACAACGTGGCTCCCACGAAACCCGTCTATGCGGTGGTCGCCCGGCCGGAAAAGCCGGAAAGCGGTGCGGATGGGCCCGGCGAGGCGAAGTCCGGCGAGGCGAAGTCCGGCGAGGCGAAGTCCGGCGAGGCGAAGTCCGGCGAGGCGAAGTCCGGCGAGGCCCAGCCGAGCGTAGGGGAAACGAGCGCCGCGGCACCGCCGGACGCTGGCGCGGTCCGCGAACTCCGGGTTGTCCGGTGGGGGCTCGTGCCGTTCTGGGCCAAGGATGTCTCGATCGGCAGCCGCCTGATCAACGCGCGGGCCGAGACGGTGAGCACGAAGCCCGCCTTCCGCCGGGCATTCGCCCGGCGGCGGTGCCTGCTCCCGGCGGACGGCTTCTACGAGTGGCAGGCGGCTGGCGACAGCCCGGCCGGGGATGCCCCCCGGGCCCGCAAGCAGCCGTACTTCATCCACCGGGCCGACGGCGGCGTGCTCGCGTTCGCGGGCATCTACGAGCTCTGGCGGGACAAGGACGCGGCCGACGACGACCCGGACGCATGGCTCTGGACGGCCGCGATCATCACCACCCAGGCCCCTGACGACCTCGGCCGGATTCACGACCGGACGCCCATGGTGATCGAGCCCGCCCGATGGGCGGAGTGGCTCGATCCGCAGCAGGCAGACGAGGCCGCCCTGCACGCGCTGCTGGCTCCCGCCGTGGCGGGCGCACTCAGTTCCTACCCGGTCTCCACAGAGGTCAACTCGGTGAAGCACAACGGCCCCGGGCTGATCGAGCCGGCGGATCCCGATCCTGAGCCCGCCGGGACGCCACCCGCGTCCCGCCGGGCCACGGCTGGGAAAGGCAGCGACGCCGAGCAGAGCACCGCTGGCAAGTTGTTCTGAGAGACCCCTGCAGCGCGGCCGGCCAGGCCGGTTCAGTGCGCTGCCGGAGCCATGACGAGAGGAGGGATGGCCCTGTGGACACCGCTACGGCAGGCAAGCGCCTGGAACAGGCTCGCGACGAACTGGACAGGTCCATCGCGGTGCTGCGGGGGGAGAAGCCGGACGGGATCGTGGCCGACGCGCCGCAGGATCCGGCGGACGCGGGCACCAGGCTGTCGGAGGCCGACCGCACCGAGGCCGTGCTCGCCTCGGCTGGCTCCCAGCGTGCCCAGGTGCTGAACGCACTGCAGCGCATCCAGGAGGGCACCTACGGGACCTGCGTGGACTGCCGGGCGCTCATCCCGGAAGGGCGGCTGGAGGCGCGGCCGGAGGCGACCCGCTGCGTCGGCTGCCAGTCGAAGCGTGACCGCCGCCGCTAGGAACTTCGTCAGGCTCTCACCCCGGGCCCGGCTTGCTGGCCGCGGCCAGCAGGTAGATACCGAACGACTCGTCGCCGCCGATGTCGTCGGCAACCGCGCCGAGCTCGGCCCGGATCAGGCGGGTGATGGACCGCGGATCTCTGCGCAGGACGTGGTCCACCGTGGACGGGGACAGCACCGTCCGCGGCCTGATCCAGCGGACCTCAAGCCCGGCCTCGGTCAGCAGGTCATTGAGATGCTGGGTGCCGAAGCAGCGCGTGATGGTGCCATCCGGCCACGGGATGAGGACGACCTCGGCTTGTGGCAGGTCGGTCAGCTGGGCCCAGTGGTGCTGCTCGGCCAGGATCGCCATGCCGAGGACGAGCGAGTCCACGCAGGCGAAGAGCTGGCCGCCGGGCCGCAGCACCCGGGTGATCTCGGCCGCGACGTCCTCGGCCACCAGGTGCCGGGACAGCACGCCATCATCGGCGATCACGCCGTCCACGGATCCGTCGGCGAGGAACGACAGGTTCCCGGAATCGGCCATGACTGTGGCGATCCGGCCGCGACCCACACGCGCGTGGATCATCGCGGGGAATTCCGGGGGCGCCGCCGTGACCCGCAGCACGACGTGCCCCGCCGCGGCCGCCTGGATCGCCCCGGACGATCGCGATCCGGAGATATCGACCAGAAGCTGGCTGCTGCGCGGCAGCCACGCGCCGAGTTGCGCCGCCGCCACGGCCCGCTGGAACCGCCAGTAGGCGGTCAGTGGGCCTGACCCGAGGACGGCAAGAGGACTGGTCGCACTCGTCGCACTGGTCACACTGGCCGCCACCGTGACTCCATCCACCGCGGGCTGCGCGCGCCGCGCCGGCCGCCCGTCACAGTGACGGGAACGAAGCGTCGGTGCGACGGCAGGTGCCCGCGCAGTCCTTACCGGACATCTTCCCCCCTCACTGCCCTATCCTCACCTCACCTAACGGCGAGGACGCGCTCCTCATCCGGCGCCCGCGCCGCGGAAATGACGGAATGAAGCAGCTGAGCCGCATGTTGCACACACCGTGGTCGAAGCCAAGAGCCCCCCGAGGGCGAGCGCACCAACGATGGCTCGCTTTAAGCCGGGTGAACCCGGGGATGTATCCTCCCGCCCATACGGTCGACGCCAGCGGCCGGTGACGGAGATCTCCGAGGGGGTGGGTCAGGTACCAGAGACACTCGAGGAACGAACCGAGCGCTTCGAGCATGATGTGCTGCCTTACCTGGATCAGCTCTACTCGGCCGGGATGCGGATGACCCGCAATCCGTCGGACGCCGAAGACCTGGTGCAGGAGACGTTCGCCAAGGCGTACGCGTCGTTCCACCAGTTCCAGCCCGGCACGAACCTGAAGGCCTGGCTTTTCCGGATCCTCACCAACACGTTCATCAACACCTACCGTAAGAAGCAGCGGGAGCCGCAGCGGTCAGGTGCGGAGGAAGTCGAAGACTGGCAGCTGGCCAGGGCCGCGTCGCACACGTCCTCCGGGCTGAAATCAGCCGAGGCGGAGGCGCTGGAGCGGCTGCCCGATTCCGATGTCAAGCGTGCCCTGCAGGCTCTCCCCGAGGAGTTCCGCATCGCGGTCTACCTGGCCGACGTGGAAGGCTTCGCGTACAAGGAGATCGCCGACATCATGGCCACGCCGATCGGCACGGTGATGTCGCGACTGCATCGCGGGCGCAGGCAATTGCGCGAGCTGCTTCAGGACTACGCGGCCGAGCGCGGCCTGGTGAGGGCGGCTTCGGCCACCGGACCCGAGTCGTCGCCCGAGGGCCAAGAGCCGGGGAGGGACGCGACATGAGCTGCGGAAAGCCTCATGAGGTGCCCTGTACTGAGGTACTTGAGCGGGTCTACTCCTACCTCGACGGCGAAGCCGACGAGGCGGCGTGCGCGAAGATCCGCCAGCATCTCGACGAGTGCGGTCCATGCCTGCGCGAATACGGCCTGGAGGATGCGGTGAAACGCCTCGTGCATAAGCACTGCGGCCATGACGCAGCGCCGGGCGAACTGCGCATCAAGGTGCTCACCCGCATCCGGCAGGTCCGGGCGACCCTGGAAATCACCGAAATCACCGAAATCTCCGCCGACTAGGGTGTGTCCCGTGGATCTTGGTGGATGCGGGCGGTGATCCAGGCGGCGATCCGGCCAGGCGGAGGAGGAGCCGATAGCGGAGCTATCGGCGACGACGACAACGCCGCCGGATCGCCGCCTGGGCGCCGATCCGCGCCGCTGAAGATCCACGGGACACCCTAAGGCCGCGCGGGTAGGGCGCTGGATCGGGAAGCGGCGCGAGCCCAGCAGTCCTATCCGCGCGGGCTCTAAATACGGCCGGATCAGCACACCGCAGTAGGGCGCGAAAGGCCTCCAGGTCAGCGATAGTGCATGACTATTCCGACTACTGTCTGCATTTAGCCGGTTACTTAACGGCGATGGCAGTTTTTTGGGGGCTACGCGGATCGGGGTTATGGGCGTTACCCTAAGTGTCGAGTAAAGCGCCAAGCGTATGACTGCGAGGGGGGTCCTTGGATAGGCTCTCGCGCGCCGCGTGGCTCTACATGACCGCTGTCCTGGCCACCGCCGCCATCTTGCTGGCCCGTTCGATCTACCTCCGGCAGTACGCGGGCGTGGAAATCGGCCCATGGGTCACCAAGCTGCTGGTGCTGGCGATCCTCTTCCTGGTGTGCGACTCGACACCGACCACCCTCACCTCGCGCCGTTCGGCGTGGTCGCCAAGCTCATCGGCTACCCTCGCCGCGGTGGTGATGCTGGGCCCGCTCGGCGCGGCGCTGGTCGGCGCCACCTCCCTGCTGAGCTTGCGCCGCGGGGTCTACCTGGCCCAGCGGGCGTTCAACGCGGCCATGTACACGCTCAGCGCCTTCGCGGCCGGCCGTATCTACCTGGCGCTGGGCGGCGCGGTGGGCGTGCCGCACAGAGCGTCCTTCCCGATGATCATCGCGCCCTTCGCGGCCGCGGCGGCGGTACACGTCATCGTCAACCACGGCCTGCTCTCGGGCATGCTGCTGCTGCTTCCGCCGCCGGAGTCAGCCCGCCGGGCCCGGCTCGACGTGCACCTGCCGATGCTGCTCGCCGCGGATCCGGGGTATGCGACGCTGGGCCTGCTGATCGCCGCGCTGTGGAGCCTGGTCGGCATCTTCGCGGCGGTCCTCGTGCTGATCCCGCTGTTCGTGGCCCGCTGGGCCATCGGACAGTTCGCCGCCCAGGAGCGTGCCTACGCCGCGACCATGGCCGCACTCTGCCAGGCCGTCGAGACCAAGGACTTCTATACCCGCGGCCACAGCGAGCGGGTGTCCAAGGGAGCGGCGATGCTCGCCCGCCAGGTCGGCATGCACGCGGAACGGGTCGAGGCCATCCGGTACGCCGGCATGCTGCACGACGTGGGGAAGCTCGGCGTGCCCACCAAGGTCCTGCAGAAGACGGGCCCGCTGACCGAAGAGGAACTGGCCGCCATCCAGCTTCATCCGATGCGCGGCCTTGAGATCGTCCGGCAGATCGGGTTCCTGGAGGAAGCGCTGGCCGGCATCATGCATCACCACGAGCGGATGGACGGCAAGGGCTACCCGCTCGGCCTGGCCGCCGGCGAGATCCCCGAATTCGCGCGGGTCATCGCGGTGGCCGACGCCTTCGACTCGATGACCTCGACCCGTTCGTACCGGGGCGCCCGGAAGATCGACGAAGCGATCGCCGAGCTGCGTAAGTGGTCGGGCAGCCAGTTCGACCCGGTGCTCGTCGACGCGTTTGTCAGCGCACTGGAGCGGGAGGGCTGGGATCGCCCGCGTACGCCCGCGGTGGTGCCGCCCGGATTCGCGGGCGGGATGACCGCGCAGGACCATGACGACCCGACCGCGCCTCTCCGGGTGGTCGAGAGCTTCTGACCGGCGGGGGGACATGACAACAACACAGCAGCGCCAGGTGCGCCAGCCATCGTGGCAGTCCGTGGACTCAGGCCAGCTGCTCCTGGTCGCTGCCGCGGGCATGCTCGTCGTCGCGGCCGTGGCGCATACCGCCGCCGTCGGGCTGACGCAAGCGCGCGACGCGGTGGCGTTCGGTGCCCTCATCGCCTTCGGCGAGCTGCTCAGGCTTTCGCTGCCCGGCGACCGGGAGGCCGCCCCGATCGGCAGCGCGGGGGCGCTCGGCTACGCCCTCGTCCTGCAGATCGGGCTCGCTCAGGCGCACCAGTCCGCCATGCAGGTCGTCGCCGTCACGGCGGTCGGGATGACCGTGGGCGCACTGCCACACCTGGCGGCCGGCCGCCCGGCCGGTGTGACCGGGATGGCGTCGAGGCTTCTCGCGGTGGCGTTCGTGGCCGCGGCGTTCCGGCCGGTCTCCGACCTGACGATGCTCGGCCAGAACGTCTGGGTGGCCATGGCGGTGATGGCCGGGCTGATCGTGGCCGGCTGGTTCGCGGAATGCGTGATCAGGGCGCTGATCAGGGCAGACGCGTTGCGGGCCAAGTTCAAGGTGGCGCTGGTCGACGAGGTTCGCGTGCAGTGGCAGCTGGGCGCGGCGGTGGGCGCGTCAGCGATGCTCATCGCCCTCGCGGCCGACGAGATGGGGCTGGTGGCGCTGGCCATCCTCATCGCCCCGCTGCTGGTAACCCAGGTCGCATTCCGCCGGTACGCCGGGATCCGCTCCACCTACCTGCAGACCGTCCGGGCCCTGGCCCGGGTCACCGAGGTCGGCGGGTATGTGGAAGACGGCCACTCCCGCCGGGTCGGCAGGCTCGCCGTGGCGGTCGGCCGGGAACTCGGCATGCATGAGCCCGACCTGCTCGAGCTCGAGTACGCCGCGCTCATGCACGACATCGGCCAGCTGTCGCTGACCGACCCGATCCCCGGCGGCGCCACCGTGCTCGTCTCACCCGAGGACCAGCGGCGGATCGCCGAACTGGGCGCGGGCGTCATCCAGCAGGCCGGTGTGCTGGACCGCGTCGCCGAGATCGTGCGCTGCCAGGACCGTCCCTGGCGGGGCACGGAGTCAGGCAGCACGGGCCCAGGGCCGCCGACCGGCAGCCGGATCATCCGGGCCGCGAACGCCTTCGACGACCTGGTGGGCGGGTCCACCGACCGGGACCGGAGTGCGGCAGCGCTGGAACGGCTCCGCCTGGATACCGCCGCGCAGTACGACCCGAAGGTCGTCGAGGCCTTGAGCAAGGTCACCGGCCGGCGGTGCCCGGGGCGCATGTAGGCTTCGGCCGTGTTCGAGTCCGTCCTGGTCGCCAACCGCGGTGAGATCGCCAGGCGTGTGATCACCACCGCGCACCGGATGGGCATCGAGGTAATCGCCGTCTACTCCGAGGCCGATGCCGAACTGCCGTACGTCCAGGAAGCGGACCAGGCGGTGCTGCTCGGCCCGCCGCCGCCCGCCCGCAGCTACCTTGACGTCGGCGCCGTCCTGGCCGCGGCCCGCGAGACCGGGGCCCAGGCCGTCCATCCCGGCTACGGCTTCCTGTCGGAGAACCCGGAGTTCGCGGCGCGGGTCACCGCGGACGGCCTGACCTGGGTCGGGCCGCCCCCTTCGGCCATGGAGCAGATGGGCGACAAGATCAACGCGCGGAACCTGATGGAGCAGGCGGGCGTGCCGGTCGCGGCCGGGACGGCCAGCCCGGTCACGGACGCCGACGAAGCGGCCGCGCAGGCCCGGCGGATCGGCTACCCGGTCATGGTCAAGGCGGCGGCGGGCGGGGGCGGCATCGGCATGAGCGCGGCCGCCACCGAACAGGAGCTGCGGGCGGCGTTCGACACCGCACGCTCGCGGGCGGAACGGTTCTTCGGCAGCCCCGTGATCCTGCTTGAGCACTACATCGCCCGCGCCCGGCACGTGGAAATCCAGATCCTCGGCCTGGGCGACGGGCAGATCCTCACTCTCGGCGAACGGGATTGCTCGGTCCAGCGGCGGCACCAGAAGGTCGCCGAGGAGACTCCGTCCCCTGGCGTCAGCGCCGCGCTGCGGGAGCGGATGCTCCAGGCGGCCGTCCGGGCCGGGGAGGCGGTCGGCTATCGCGGCGCGGGGACCGTGGAATGCCTGGTCGACACCGAGACACACGATTTCGTCTTCCTGGAAATGAACACCAGGCTCCAGGTGGAGCACCCGGTAACCGAGATGGTCACCGGAATCGACCTCGTCGAGCAGCAGTTCCTGATCGCCGCCGGGGAGAAGGTGAGTTTCGAGCCGGAGTCCGTTGAGTATGAAGGTCATGCTTGTGAATTTCGGGTCTACGCCGAGGATCCGCGCCGGTTCCTGCCCAGCCCGGGCACGATCACGGAATGGGTGGAGCCGTCCGGGGCCGGCATCCGGGTCGACGCCGGATACCAGGCCGGGAACCAGGTCACGCCGTTCTACGACCCGCTGCTCGCGAAGCTGTGCGTGCACGGGGCCAGCCGCGCGGAGGCACTCAGCCGCGCGCGGGACGCGGTAGCGTCGTTCCGCATCACCGGCCTCAAGACGAACCTGCCGTTCCATGCCGAACTGCTCGACAGCGGCGAATTCGGCAGCGGTTCCTATGACACGTCCGTGGTGGCCCGGCTGCGGCCCTGACCGAGAGGAGTGGCGTGTGGCCGAAATCCGCGCAGAAATGGTCGCGAACGTCTGGAAGGTGGTGGCCGCCGAGGGTGAGCAGGTCGAGGACGGCGCCACCCTGGTCATCCTCGAATCGATGAAGATGGAGATCCCGGTCCTGACTGAAGGCCAGGGAACGGTGACCACGCTGGCGGTGGCCGAAGGTGACGTGGTCCAGGAAGGCGACCTCATCGCCATCGTCGAGTAGCCGGCGCGGC
>CABEDV010000268.1_pt1 | contig 15637 bp, 14 predicted proteins | sample 3423131 | NCBI WGS metagenome assembly CABEDV01 (sample SAMEA5534331, study PRJEB31848) | metagenome | biome: tundra; feature: field; material: soil | place: USA | collected 2013-05 | depth 0.15 m | reverse complement strand
ACCGGGGTCGGCTCGCCCCGGGACTACATCCAGTCCTTCGGGTACTAACCTGCAGACACCGCCGCGGCCTAATTACAAAATGTCACGAAATGGTCTCTCAAGGTCATTTGCGGGACATAGTCCATTTCTGTTGGCTGATATCCCTTGCGCGCACGATCTGGGAGGAAGAATCTACCGTGTGTGACCCGCCCGCCGGGTCACCGGCGCCTGATGGCCCGATACCCGGGTCACAGCGCCAGAGCGCATGGTCAGTCCATCAGGAAAGGAACGTGCATGCCGCAAGTCACACGGCTGCGTGTGGTCTGTGCCGCGGTGGCCGCCGGAGCACTCACGCTCGGCACACTCGCCTCGGCCACCGCCGCGCAGGCGGCTAACCCGAGATCGGCGATCGCCGACACCCACCCATCATGGGCGGTCGCGGCACACCGGGTCAGCAGCGAGGCCACCACCGGTACCGTAAGCGCCCACGTGTACCTGGCTCCCCAGGATCAGGCCGGGCTCGCCGCCTACGCCACGGCGGTGTCCACGCCGGGCAGCGCGCTCTACCGGCAGTACCTCACGCCCGCACAAGTCGCCGCGCGGTTCGCGCCGGCCGCCGCGGAGGTTGCGGCCGTGCAGTCATGGCTCACCTCCGCAGGCCTCACCGTGACCACGGTCAACGACAAGAACCCGGCGGGGGCCTTCATCGGCGTGAGCGGGTCGGTGGCCGCGGCGAGCAAGGCGTTCGGGGTGACTTTCGGCCTGTACAACGGCCCTGGTGGCCAGACGGACCGGGCGCCCGCCGAGGCCGCCAGCGCCCCCGCCGCGATCGCCAGTTCGGTACTCGCGATCTCCGGCCTGGACACCGGCAAGAGCATGACCAAGCCGGCTGACGTGCTGCCCCCGCCGGGGCCGAACTACTGGGTCGCGCCGCCGTGCTCCACCTACTACGGCCAGAAGGTGGCCACGACCGAGCCGACCGCCTACGGCACGCACCAGCCGTGGACCAACTGCGGCTACACTCCGAGCCAGATCCGCGGCGCGTACGGGGTCTCCGCCTCCGGGGCGACGGGCAAGGGCCAGGCCGTGGCCATCGTCGACGCGTACGCCTCGCCCACCATGCTGAGCGACGCGAACACCTACGCCAAGGTCACCGGGGACAAGTCGTTCACCCCCGGCCAGTACCGGCAGTACCTGCCAGCTACCTTCACCGAGACCGCGGCGAACCTGTGTGACGCGCCAGGCTGGTACGGCGAGGAGACCCTCGACGTGGAGTCCGTGCACGGCCAGGCGCCCGGCGCCAACGTCCGGTTCGTCGCCGCAGCCAGTTGCGAGGACTCCGACCTGCTAGCAGCGGATGCGCAGATCGTGAACCAGCACCTGGCCAGCATCGTCAGCGACTCGTTCGGCGAGCCTCAGCAGTACTCGACCCTGAACTCGACGTGGGACCAGGTTTTCGAGATCGGCGCCGTCGAGGGAATTGGCTTCTTCTTCTCCTCAGGGGACAGTGGCTACGAGGGCACCGGCGAAGACCCCGCATCCAGCGGCGACCAGGTGGACTACCCGACCTCAAGCCCGTGGGTCACCTCGGTGGGCGGCACCAGCCTGGCCATCGGGAAGACCAGCAACTACCAGTGGGAGACCTCCTGGGGCACCCTGCTCGACCCGCTGTCCGCCACCGGCACGTCGTGGCAGTACCCGCCACCCGGCCAGTACCCGGCCTACTACGACGGCTCCGGCGGCGGCGGGGTGAGCACGCAATACCCGCAGCCCTTCTACCAGCGGGGCGTCGTGCCCAAGAGCCTGTCCGAGAACCCGCCGACCGGGCCGTCCACCACCAAGTACCGGGTTATCCCGGACGTGTCCGCGCTCGCCGATCCGAGCACCGGCTTCCTCGTCGGCGAGACCACCCTCCAGCCAAACGGGACGACGTACGCCTTCTCGCTCAGCAGGATCGGCGGCACCAGCCTCGCCTCCCCGACCTTCGCCGGCATCGAAGCCGACGCCCAGCAGGCGTTCGACTCCGCGCATCACGCCGCGGCGGTGATCGGGTTCGCGAACCCGTTGATCTACAGCCTGTATGGCACCAGGGCCTACCACGACGTGACCGACCACCCAGCCGGTCAGCCGTTCAACCTGGCCGAGGTGCGCAACAACTACACCAACCCGTACACCAAGACCGGCCCGCTGGTCACCTGGCTGCGGGCCCTGGGCATCAACGGTGAGGGCGCCGACGCGCTGCCCGCCACCCGTGGCTACGACGACTCGACCGGTGTCGGCTCGCCGAACCAGTACATCCAGTCAATAGCCGCTCTTCGGTAGCGCGGCACGCAGTGATGGAGGGGACGGCCACATCAGGGCCGTCCCCTCCATCAGTTCCAGCGGGAGCGGCGCACGCCAGCCGTTGCGTGCGGTGGTCGTCCGCGAGGGCTGGCGTCAGCCGTAGAAGGTGCCGAGCTCAGTAGCGGCGGCCTCACCGTAGGCAGCGCGCAGGCGCTCCGCCAGCGCGTCCGGCTTCAGTTCATACTCCTGGGTGCCGACGGTCTCCAGCACGTGCACCGCGAGCATGTTGCCCAGTTGCGCCGCGCGCTCCAGGGACAGGCCCCAGGCCACAGCCGCGAGAAAACCAGCACGGAAGGCATCTCCGGTGCCGGTCGGGTCCGCCTTGCGGATCTCGGGCACCGCGACGACCGCCTGGGCGGGCTGGCCGGCCTGCTCCATCCTGGCACCCCCCGGGCCGAGGGTGGTCACCCGGACGCCGACCCGGTCGAGGATCTGCGCGCTACTCCATCCGCTCTTGTCCTCGATCAGCGCTTCCTCGTACTCATTGCAGAACAGGTAGGCCGCCCCGTCCACCAGGGCACGCACCTCCTGCTCGCCGAGCCGGGGCAGTTGCTGGGACAGGTCGGCGGCGAACGGAATGCCCAGGGCCCGGCACTCCTCGGTGTGCGAGAGCATCGCGCCCGGGTCACTCGCCCCGATGAGCACCAGGTCCAAGCCACCCGCCCGCTCAGCGAGCGGGGCCAGGTCGATATCGGCGTCCTCGCTCATCGCGCCCGGGTAGAACGATGCGATCTGGTTCCCGTCCAAGTCCGTAGTGCAGACAAAACGCGCGGTGTGCCGCAGCGTGGACTCACGGACACCGCCGCAGTCCACCCCATGGGCCTCCAGCCACGTCCGGTAGGGGGCGAAGTCCGCGCCCACCGCGCCGATGAGCAGCGGGCTGAGCCCGAGCACGCCCAGGCCGAACGCGATGTTCGCGGCAACGCCGCCACGCCGGATTTCCAGCCCGTCGACCAGGAAGGACAGCGATACGCGGTCCATCTTCCCCGGTATGAAGTGCTCGACGAACCGGCCAGGGAACGTCATGAGGTGATCGGTGGCGATGGACCCGGTGATGGCTATGCGCACGGCCGTACTCTAGGGCATGGTGCCAGCAGGCCGCGTGCCGCGGTCGGGGACCGTAGTGGCCCCCGGCCGCGTTGGCACGACGCCGCGGCGTTCCCGCTCAGTGGAAGGAGTCGCCGCAGGCGCAGGAACCCTGCGCGTTCGGGTTGTCGATCGTGAAGCCCTGCTTCTCGATGGTGTCCACGAAGTCGATGGACGCACCGGACAGGTAGGGAGCGCTCATCTTGTCGGTCACGACATGCACGGCACCGAAAGCCGTGTCGACGTCCCCGTCCATCTCACGCTCGTCGAAGTAGAGCTGGTAGCGCAGTCCCGAGCACCCGCCCGGCTGCACGGCGATGCGCAGCCGCAGGTCGTCGCGGCCCTCCTGCTCCAGTAGGGCACCTACCTTCGCCGCCGCGGCGTCGGTGAGGATGACGCCCTGCGCTGTCGTCTGGTCCTGAACCGTCATATGTGCAACTCCCGCGTCGGATGTCCGCCGCCTGGGCGGCGCTTGCTGGTCCTCGGGTGAAGAACTCTCCAGACACAACCATAAGCTGTCCACGGTCATTCCAGGGCCTGCGGGCCCGCCGTAACCTCCCCGGTAGAAGTAGGACCCGTCGCAGCGAAGGCGAAGCCGCCGGTGCTGGCCTCGCTGCCATCGGGGACCACAGCTCCGCATCCGTGAGATCACCCGGCAGCACCGCGAACGAAACGACCGTCCCCATGACCGGCTCCGCGCGGGCCGCCACCGGCCGCACCGGGAGGCCGGTCCCTGATGGCGCCCCGTTGAGCATGGCGCCGCTGCCGCTGATCACTTGAAGTGCACCTTGTCCAGGGCGGCCTGAACCGAAAGGGCGTAGGCCTGGCTGGTGTACGTCGCCCCGGACACGGCGTTGATGTTGGCACTCTGGGCCGCGAGCACCTCGTTGCGGAGCATGGGGATGACCTGGCTGGCGAGTTGCTGCGAGTACTGCTCCGCGGTCCTGTTGACCGGCACCTTGACGTCGGTGATGCGGCCTCCGCTGACGGTGACGCTGGCCGTCAGCTCGCCGTAGCCGTACTGCTCGCTGACTCCGGTGACGCTGCTGGCTGCGGTGGGGCGCAAAGCCCGGGGACCCGCGACCGGGGCCGCCGGAGAAGCCGCGGAGCCCGACGCCGAGGCGAGCGGGCCCGCCGCGGAGGTGCCGCGCCCCTTGCTGGCGGTCTGGTTCCCGGCTGCGACCAGCGCCTTCGTCGTGCCGGACCCATGGAAGCCGAGCACGCCCAGGAATCCAGCCACGGTGCCGGCCAGGACCAGCCACGGTGCCGTCATCTTCATGCGTGTTCTCCCCGGGATCAGAGGGCGAATGCCTCGTGGTGGATGGCGTCGGCCGGGACGCCCAGGTTCGCCGCGACATCGACAATGGCAGCGACGAACCCCTCGGGCCCGCACACGTACACGTCGCGCTGGTTCAGGTCGGGGACGAGCCGGGGAAGGGATGCCTCATCGATGGCGACCTGCTCCCTGGGGCCGACCAGCTCGTGGATCGCGCCGTGCCGGTGCCGCACGAGTTCGGTGACCTCAGAGTGAAGGACGAGATCCTCGGGGCGGGTAGCCCGGAGCAGGACCACCGGCGCTGCGCTGCGCGGCAGATCTTCGAGCAGCGCCCGCAGCGCGGTGACGCCGATCCCCGCGGCCACCAGCAGCGCCTTGGGCCGCTGCTGGGCGTGGCGGGTGAAAGCCCCGTACGGGCCTTCGATCGCGACCCTGGTGCCGGGCCGGAGCCGGGCCAGCGAGCTGGAATGATCTCCCACCCCTTTGACCGTCAGGCGCAGGTGCGGAGGCCGGGGAAGAGCCGACAGCGAGTAGGGATGGGCCTGCCACCACATGCCCGGGGCGAGGAACCGCCAGCAGAAGAACTGCCCGCCCGACACCGCCAGCCGATCGAGGTGGCGGCCCGTGCAGATCACCGACACCACGCCCGGCCCTTCCAGCCGCACCTCGGTGACCGTGAGCCGGTGCCGCACGCTCCTGGCCAGGGGCAGGCCGACCCGGTAGCAGAGCACGAGCCCCGCGCTGCCGGCCCAGGCCACCGACCACACCAGCTGGGTCAGGGGATGTCCCACGAAGGACGGGCCAAGCACGATGACGTGGGCGAAAGAGATGGCGAGGGCGAGGTACATCCAGAGGTGGATCAGCCACCAGGTTTCCCGGCGAAGGCGCCGCCGGACCGCGCGGTACGAGACGACGCCGATCATGCACATCAGGGCGAGGCCGGCCGTGGCGGTGAGCACGTCCGGATACCTGGTGAGCAGCGTGCCGGCTTCACGCCAGACGCCCGTCCTGGCCGCCTGCGCGTAGCCCAGCGTGAGGAAAAGGGCATGAGCGGCCAGGAGGGTGATCGGCCACGGGGCGACCGCCCGGTGCCAGCGCAGCAGGCCATCCTGGCCCGCCACTCGCTCGATGAACGGGATGCGGCTCACCAGCAGGACCATCATCAGGGCCAGGTACGTGCCGACCAAGCCGGTGAGGCTGCCAGCGAAGGTGAGCAGGCCGCCAGGCGCGGAAAGCTCGCTGGCGGACTCGTCGGTCACCGCGAGGGCGGTCGTGGCCCCGAGGCCGGCGCCCGCCATCACGAGAGCGGCCCGGGCCAGGACCGGCCGCGGCCGGGGCGCCGCCCGGGCCCGTGCCACCTTCCGCTTCCGGTTGCGCGCGGCTGACGCTGGCGGCACACCGAAGCTGACCGGCCGGGAACTCATGGGCGGAGCCTGACTCCGAAAACTGCTCGTCCGGTGCAGAGTTCCGCTGAGTTTCCTATGGATCGCCGGAAAGCAGCCTGGAGAGAGGCTTGTTATCGGCCCCGGGGCGGCTGTTCCCCGCACAGGCTCACGGGAGGTAGCACCTTTGCCGGCCCACGGGACGGTAAGTGCCTTACAAGCCGGGGGCGCCCCAGACCGGAAACCACCGGCTCAGGTCCGGCTCGATCTTCAGGTCTGAGCCGAGCTGGCCACGCACCTGGAGTTCGAGTGCGTTGTCCCGGCGCTCCCCGTCCTGCGGCGCGAACGGGTAGAACGTGCCGCGCTTGAAGAGATAGACGATGGCGAGGCGGCGGCCCGCGTCGTCACGGAAGCCGACCAGCGTGCACAGCAACTGCGGGCCGAAGCCACCGTCCACCAGCGACGAGTTCACCGCATGCAGGTCGGTGACGAGTGCTTCGACGTCGTCGGCGGAGTGACGGCAGACCAGCCAGGTGTAGGCGTAGGAATCTGTGGTCACCTCGACCGGCGTCGTTCCCGAGCCCATGTCGAGCAGTTGCCGGACATCCTTCTCGATGTCGCTGAACGCCTTGCCCTCGGCGGCCCGGAAGCAGACCGAGCCGGTGCCGGTGGGCCGGAACGATGCGGCGGCCTCGAGCGTGATGGCGGCGGACGGCAGAGCGAACAGCGCGTCCAGCTTGGGCTGGACCGGCTTGGTCCGGCCCAGCAGCGTGTCCAGGAATCCCACCAGCTACCTCGACAGCTGGTCGGAGATCTTGGCCAGCTCCTTGAGCCTGCGCTCCAGTGAAGGGTGCGTGGAGAACAGCGCGGAGAGGCTGGCCCCCGCCCCGCCCCTGGCAAAGGCCGGGGCGAAGTAGAACGCGTTCAGCGGCTCGGCTGCCCGCAGGTCCTTGGTGGGGATCCTGGCCATCTCGCCGGTCACCTTCTGCAGCGCGCTCGCCAGCGCGGACGGCTGCCCGGTGAGCAGCGCGCCGGACCGGTCGGCGGACAGCTCGCGGTACCGGGAGAGGAGCCGGATCAGCAGGAAGCTGATCGCGTAGACCACGATGCCAACCACCATGACGACCAGGATGATCGGCACGCCGCCCGCGTTGTTGTTGCCGCCGCGGCCGCGGCCCCGGCCGCCGCCGCCGAAGAGTTCCGAGTAGAAGGCGAACCTGACCATCAGGGCCGCGACGATGCCGATGAACGAGGCGATCGTCATGACCGCCACGTCCTTGTGCGCGACGTGCGACAGCTCGTGCGCGAGCACGCCCTCAAGTTCCTGCTCGTTCAACCGCCCGTCCAGCAGGCCAGTTGTGGCGCAGACCACGGCCATCTTGCTGTTGCGCCCGGTGGCGAACGCGTTCGGCATCCGGGACTCGGCGATGGCCACCCTCGGCTTGGGCATGTCAGCCAGCGCGCAGATCCGGTCCACCACACCGTGCAGCTGGGCCGCCTGCGGGCCGTCCTGCGGGGTGACGAGCCGGGCGCCGGCCGTACGCAGCGCGATCTTGTCGGACCAGTAGAACGACCCGAAGCCCAGCCCAATCGCCAGCAGGACCGGGAGGATTACGATCCCCGCGCCTGAACCACGATGGCTTGCTTCCAGCACCAGGACCAAGGCCAGGATAAAGGCCACGAAGACGACGCCGAGCAGGAACATCGTCAGGCCCATCCGAGCGATGAGTCCCCTGTCAGGCGCATAGCGGGTCTTCGCCATCGCGCCGCCTCCGTTCTGTCCGGCCGAGCTCTCAGCCGGACTCTTCCGGCTTCGCTGTCGGAGCCGTCCCTCCCCTATTATCAGGCAGTGCCCGAGCGGACAAACCGTCGCGACGCAACTGCCCGGCCACTCCAGGACGCGGCCCGATGGCCGGCCGGCTCCGGTCCAGCCACCGCCCCGCCCAGGGACACAACAGCAATTGTTGCTCCGCAACCTGGGAGCTTGCTGAGGGTTTCCTCTGAGCACGGGCAAGGCCCGTGGGTCAGCCCGGGATGAGGCCCTCGCCGCTGAGCATCTCGCGGACGTTGTCCATGGTCGCCTCGGCGTCCGGCAGGATCAGCGTCGATGGCTCAAGCGTGTCGTCAGGCAGCGCGGTGCCGAGCATCCGGATCCTGGACACCAGGGCATCCAGGGCGGCCCGGAACGCCTGTTCGTCACTGGCGTTCACGGCCGCCTCAAGCTTGGCGTCGAGGGTGTTCAGTTCGCCGGCAGCCGCATCATCGACCTCGAACTGGCCCTCGCCGAGAATGCGGACGATCATGATCCGTCACCGGCCTGCGGCTGGTCGGCAGACTGCGCTGGCCGAGACGCCTGCGCCTGGCCCTGGCTCGCCGCATCACCGGCGGCGGAACCCTCGATCTCACGCGGGGCCTCTCCCTGGCTCAGCTCGCCCTTCAGCCGAGCCAATTCCAGATCAACGTCGTGGCCGCCGCCCATCCGGTCCAGTTCGGCCTGGATGTCGTCGTGCGGGGTGCCGGTGACGTCCTCCAGGGCGCCCGAGGCCATCAGTTCGTCGATGGCGCCTGCCCGGGCCTGCATCTGCGCGGTCTTGTCCTGAGCCCGCTGGACGGCCATGCCCACGTCGCCCATCTCCTCGGAGATGCCGGAGACGGCCTCGCCAATCCTGCTCTGCGCTTCCGCGGCGGTGTACGTCGCCTTGATGGTCTCCTTCTGCGTGCGGAAGGCCTCCACCTTGGACTGGAGCCGCTGCGACGCCGCAGTCAGCTTCTCCTCGTCGGCCTGCAGCGACTGGTACTGCGTCTGCAGGTCCGTAAACTGGGTCTGCAGTGTCGACTTGCGGGTGAGCGCATCGCGCGCGAGATCCTCGCGCCCCGAGCCGAGGGCCTGCTTGGCTTGGCCCTCGAGCTTGGCCTGCTGCTGCTGGAGCGAGTTCATCTGGAGTTCGACGCGCTTGCGCGAGGTGGCCACGTCCGCGACGCCGCGACGGACCTGCGTCAGCATCTCCAGCTGCCGCTGGTAAGAATAATCCAGGGTCTCGCGCGGATCTTCATACTTGTCCAGGGCCTTGTTGGCCTTGGCCTTGAAGATCAGCGATACCCGCTTCATCACGCTCATGGGCGCGACCATCCCCTCATCGTGTACACCGCTGCCGCTCTCGCCCACAGCGCCGCGCCGGTCCCCCCGTGATGCTACGGCGGCATCGCCGCGGACTGAATCACCCAAGCCTATGCGGAGATCCGCGCGCCAGTCATTACGAAGGCCCGGCAGCCAGCCCAAGGCAGAGCAGCCAGCCGAAGGCACAGCAGCCAGCCGAAGGCACGGCCACCCCGGCCGCTGCCCATCCGGCAACGCCATGCTCTTCGCCTGGTAATCCGTGCCCTTCGTCCCGGTAAGCTGGCCTCGTGTTCCGACGACGCAGTGCCACCACGACCGACGGTCCCGACGGGGGCGCCACCAGCGCGCCCGGCGCCGAGCCTGGTAACGGCGCGGCTGGGCGCCCCGGCGTGACCGTGGGCAAGGGCAGGCCGACCCCCAAGCGCAGTGAGGCAGAGCGGCAGCGGCGCTTCGGCGGCGCTCCCGCCGACCGGAAGGCGGCTGCGGCCCAGTCCAAGACGCGGGCGCGCGCGGAGCGCGTCCGCAAGACCGAGGCCATGCGGCGCGGTGAGGAGTGGGCGCTCCCGGCGAAGGACAAGGGCCCGGTCAAGGCGCTGGCCCGGGACTACGTGGACTCCCGGCGCAGGCTCAGCGAGTTCTACATGTACGGCCTGGCCGTACTGCTGATCCTGCTCTTCTTCCGCAATCCTTTCGTGCAGACACTGCTGCCGCCGATCCTCCTCGTGATGGTCTTGGTCATGGTGATCGAGGGCTTCTTCATCGGCAGGAAGCTGAAAACGCTCGTGGCTGAGCGCTATCCCGGTGAGAGCACCCGCGGCCTGCGCATGTACGCGACGATGCGCGGGCTGCAGATCCGCAAGCTCCGCTTCCCCAAGCCGCGCGTCAACGTCGGCGACACGATCTGAGCGCCCGATTGGAGCACGGCGATCTGAGCACGGCGTCTGAGACGGCGATCTGAGCACGGTGCCGCCCTCCTGCTCACGGCGGCCGGGGGGCCGGGAGTTAGGGTCAACCGCATGGAGTACCGACATCTCGGCCGGAGCGGCCTGAAAGTCAGCGAGATCGCCTACGGCAACTGGATCACCCACGGGTCCCAGGTCGAGGAGGACGCGGCCAAGCAGTGCGTGGCCGCCGCGCTGGACGAAGGAATCAGCACGTTCGACACTGCTGACGTCTATGCGGGAACCCGTGCGGAGGCCGTGCTCGGCCGGGCCCTGCACGGCGTGCGCCGCGAGTCCGTGGAGATCTTCACCAAGGTCTTCTGGCCGACCGGACCGGGCAGCAACGACCGCGGGCTGTCCCGCAAGCACATCCTGGAGTCTGCGCACGCCTCGCTGCGCCGCCTGCAAACCGACTACCTGGACCTGTACCAGGCGCACCGCTACGACTACGGGACCCCGCTCGAGGAGACCATCCGCACCTTCGAGGACCTGGTCAGGCAGGGCAAGGTGCTGTATGTCGGGGTGTCCGAGTGGCGGGCCGAGGAGATCGCGGCGGCCCTGAAGATCGCTGATGAGATGGGCTTTGACCGGATCGTCTCGAACCAGCCGCAGTACAACATGATCTGGCGGGTGATCGAGTCCGAGGTCATCCCGCTCTGCGAGCAGGAGGGGGTCGGCCAGGTCGTTTTCTCGCCGATCGCACAGGGCGTGCTCACCGGAAAGTACCAGCCGGGCAGCGCACCGCCCCCAGGGTCACGGGCGACCGACCCGAGCGGGTCCGGCTTCATCCAGAACTTCCTCACCGAGGCGCTGCTGCTCCGGGTGCAGGAACTGCGGCCGCTGGCGGAGCAGGCGGGCCTGACCCTGGCCCAGCTCGCGGTGGCCTGGGTGCTGCAGAACCCGAACGTGTCCGCGGCGATCGTCGGCGCCAGCCAGCCGGAGCAGGTGCGGGAGAACGTGAAAGCGTCCGGCGTGCGGCTCGACCCCGATCTGATGCAGCGGATCGGCGATGTGCTCGGACCGGAGATCCAGCGGGACCCGGCCCTCACGAAAAGCCCGCCCGCCGGGCGCTGAGCCGACCAGCCGGCCGCCGGGCGTCCAGGTTGGCCCTGGCAGGCCGGGGGCTGTGGCAGGCCGGACGCTCAGCTGTCGGGCGCGCTCAGCTTGGCGGGCGCTCAGCTTGGCGGGCGCTCAGCTTGGCGGGCGCTCAGCTTGGCGGGCGCTCAGCTTGCCGGGCGCTCAGCTTGCCGGGCGCAGGCCCATCGGGCCGTACTCGACCCTGCCCTCCTCGACCAGCGTCACCTGATCCACTCCGCCGTCAAGCAGCTCCCGCCAGTTCTCGCCGAGCCAGCTCTCCGCGTCCCCCTGGCTGCTGAACGTCTCCTTGGGCAGCCCCCGCGACGCCGTCACGGTGCCGTCTTCCTTCTCGAACTGCCAGCTCCAGGCCATGCCCCTACCGCCTCCTTGGTCCGCGGTAAGCGACAGTAGCCGACCGCGGCGACCGGCTGCCCGCCCGGCACGTCAGGGCTGCCCGCCCGGCACGTCAGGAAGGTCGGAATGCCGGGAATATGCCTGAACGCACCAAACTCCCGACATGATGATCTTGTGGTCATTTGCATTCACGGAGCGGAACAGCCAGAGTAGCGGCCGGGAAACTGTTAAGTTCTATTGCGCTAGCCCTGACTCTGGCGCGGTGGGAGCAGCACGCTGGCTCAGCCCCGGGACCAAGCGGGAACCAAGGTGGTGACGACATGGCACGCGTTGTCGTCGTTGGTGATCTCATGACCGATACGGTCGCTCACGCCGCTCTTCCCCTCGCGAAGGGCAGCGATACCCCGGCCACGGTGAGCATGCACGGCGGCGGCTCAGGCGCGAACATCGCAGCCTGGCTGGCCGTGGACGGCTCTGAGGTGGCTTTCGTCGGGCGGCGCGGCGCAGACATCGCGGGCCGGAACCGGGACATGGAACTCATGGGCTACGGCGTCGATGCCAGGCTCGTGATGGACCCCGAGCGGCCCACCGGGACGTGTGTCGTGATGGTCACCCACCGTGGCGACCACACCATGCTGTCCGACCCAGGCGCGAATGCCGCGCTGTCCCCCGATGACCTGCCCAAGGATCTGTTCTCGCCCGGCACGCACCTGCACATGTCCGGGTACACGCTGCTGAACGAAGGCTCACGTCCCGCTGCGCTGGCCGCATTCGAACTGGCGAGCCGGGCGGGCATGACCGTCTCAATCGACGGCGCCTCGGCCGCCCCGCTGGAGCGGATCGGAGCCGAGCCCTTCCTGGATCTGACCAACGGCGTCACGCTGCTCCTGGTCAACGCGAGCCAGGCCGCGGTGCTCACCGGCCGGGACGATCCCGAGCGGGCCGCCAGGGTGCTGACCACCTGGTACCCCCAGGTCGTGGTCAAGCTCGGTCCCGACGGCGCACTGCACGCGAACGGGCGCCCCGATCCGGTGCGGGTCCCGGCTCAGCCGGTCGAACGTTTCCTTGACGGCACGGGCGGCGGAGATGCGTTCTGCGCCGGTTTTCTTCCGTCCTGGCTGGACAAGAAGCCGCCACTCGAGGCGCTGACCAGCGGCTGCAGGCTGGCCTCACGGGCACTAAGCTTGGTCGGTGCCCGACCCATCCTCTGACCGTCCGCGCCGGGCATCCTTCCTCGACGAGCTTTTCTCACTCGAAGGCCTGGTGGCGCTGGTCACCGGGGGGAGTTCTGGTATCGGCCGCGGGATCGCGCGGGCGCTGGCCCTGGCCGGGGCGCGTGTCCTCATCATGGCGCGCAACGCGCCGCCGCTGGATGACACGGTGAGTGAACTGCGGGCGGCCGGCGGCGAGGTAGCGCGGGTGTGCGCGGATCTCGGGGACCGGGCCGCGACGCAGCGGGGCGCGGAACAGGCCGTGGCCGTGTTCGGCGAACCCGACATCCTGCTGAACGCGGCCGGCCTAAATTTGCGTCCGCCGCTGGGCAATTTGGGCATCGCCGAATGGGACCGGCTCATGGCGGTCAATCTGACCGCGCCGTTCCTGCTCGGGCAGCGGTTCGGGCCCGCCATGGCCGGACGCGGCTGGGGCCGGATCATCAATATCGTGTCGCAGCAGGCGATCAGGGCGTTCGGCAACAGCGGCGGGTACGGCGCGGCCAAGGGTGGCCTGGCCGCGCTGACCAGGTCGCAGTCGGAGGCCTGGGCGCCGGCCGGCGTCTGCTGCAACGCCCTCGGGCCGGGATTCGTGGCCACCCCCCTCACCGCCGAGGTGGCCAGCGACCCAGTGCGGTCCGCCGCACTGGCCGCCCGGACGATGGTCGGCCGCAATGGAGAACCGCAGGACTTCGCGGGCGCGGCCGTGTTCCTCGCCAGCCGGGCCAGTGACTACGTGACCGGCCAGGTCGTCTTCGTAGACGGCGGCTTCTCCGCCACCTGACCCGGCCCCCCGGCCCGTCGCCCGCTTATCAGTGAACTTTTAACGGTTATCCACAGGTTCGCGGGAGCGGGACAGCGCCACGCGGGGTGCCTTCGATGTCCTTCGGGGTTGCAGACGGCACAATGTCGGTCATGGCCCGACGCACCACGACAACCCCGCCTCCCGAGGACTTCGAGGAGAACATCGTCGACATCGATGTCGCCGAGGAGATGCGGGGCAGCTACCTCGAGTACGCCTACTCAGTCATCTACCAGCGCGCGCTGCCGGACGCCCGGGACGGCCTGAAGCCGGTCCAGCGCCGGATCCTGTACCAGATGAACGAGATGGGCTTGCGGCCCGACCGCGGCCACGTCAAGTGCGCCCGGGTGGTCGGCGAGGTCATGGGGCGCCTGCACCCGCACGGCGACAGCGCGATCTACGACGCGCTGGTCCGGCTGGCGCAGCCGTTCGCCATGCGGCTTCCGCTCGTCGACGGGCACGGGAACTTCGGCTCCAGCGACGACGACCCGGCAGCGATGCGGTACACCGAGGCGCGGCTGACCGCTGCCGCGATGGAGATGGTGGCCTCCATCCACGAGGACACGGTCAACTTCCAGCCGAACTACGACGGCACGGAGACGCAGCCCGAGGTTCTTCCGGCCGGACTGCCGAACCTGCTGGTCAATGGCGCCGCCGGGATCGCGGTGGGGATGGCCACCAACATGGCCCCGCACAACCTCGGCGAGGTGATCGCGGCGGCCCGGCACCTGATCGCCCATCCTGATGCCAGCCTGGATGAGCTGATGCGCTTCGTCCCCGGCCCGGACCTGCCGACCGGCGGGAAGATCGTCGGCCTGGACGGGATCAGGGAGGCCTACGAGACCGGGCGCGGCATCTTCCGGACTCGCGCGGTGGCGAGAATCGAGCAGATCACGCCCCGGCGGACCGGGATCGTGGTCACCGAGCTGCCGTACGGCGTGGGCCCGGAAAAGGTCAAGGCCAGGATCAAGGACCTGGTCCAGGCCAAGAAGCTGGCCGGGATCGCTGACCTGAAGGATCTCACCGACCGGCACCGCGGCCTGCACCTGGTGATCGAGCTCCGCAACGGGTTCCACCCCGACGCGCTGCTCGATGAGCTGTACCGGCTGACGCCGATGGAAGAGACGTTCGGCATCAACAACGTCGCCCTGGTCGACGGGCAGCCCAGGGTGCTCGGCCTGCGGGAGCTGCTGCGGATCTACGTCGAGCACCGCCTGGACGTGGTGCGGCGGCGCACCGAGTTCCGGCGGCGCAAGCGCGCGGAACGGCTGCACCTGATCGACGGCCTGGTCATCGCGCTGCTCAACATCGACGAGGTCATCCAGGTCATCCGGGCCAGCGACGACGCCGCCCAGGCCAAAGAGCGCCTCATGTCGGTCTTCGACCTGTCGGAGATCCAGGCCCAGTACATCCTGGACACGCCGCTGCGCAGGCTGACCCGTTACGACCGGCTTGAGCTGGAGCGCGAGCGGGAAACACTGCAGCGCGAGATCGCCGAGCTGACGGCGATCCTGGACTCGGAGGCCAGGCTGCGCGAGGTCGTCTCCGCCGAGCTGGCGAGCGTCGCCGAGCGGTTCGGCACACCGCGCCGGACGGTCCTGCTGGAAGGCAGCGGCGCGGCGCGGACAGCCGCGGTCCCGCTGGAGGTGGCGGACGACCCGTGCCTGGTGCTGCTTTCCTCCGCGGGATTGCTCGCCAGAACGGCCACCAGCATCAACGAACAGAACCAGCCCGGCACCCGGTCGGCCGAATCTGACGTGGCCGGTTCCGCCACCGCCACGGCAGGCCCCCGCGCCGCGCATGATGTGATCGTCTCGTCGGTGCCAGCCACGGCTCGCGGCACCGTCGCCGTGGTGACCTCGATCGGCCGCCTGATCAGGCTCGGCGTGCTGGAGATCCCGGCCCTGCCGCCGAGCGCCCACTCCCCCGCGCTCGCCGGCGGCGCGCCAGTCAGCGAGTTCGTCGGCCTGGAGGCCGGCGAGACAGTGGTCGGGCTGGCCGCACCGGACGCGGCGGCGGCTGGCCTCGCGCTGGGCACGGCCGCCGGGATCGTCAAGCGGGTCGCACC
>CABEDV010000246.1_pt1 | contig 16111 bp, 11 predicted proteins | sample 3423131 | NCBI WGS metagenome assembly CABEDV01 (sample SAMEA5534331, study PRJEB31848) | metagenome | biome: tundra; feature: field; material: soil | place: USA | collected 2013-05 | depth 0.15 m | reverse complement strand
AACCAGGATGCCGACCCCGGGCAGGGCCCGCTTGAGCACGGGCATCCCGGCCACGCTCAGCAGGTCGATCGAATCCTCGTCCGCGGGCCGGGCGGCAGGCGGCGGCAGGAACCCGTTGGGGTCCCGTGGTGAATGATCAGGTCCCGAAAGATCAGGCGTCGTGCCGCCGGTGGCCGCAGCGTGGTCGGCGCCCGCGGCGGCTGGTGGCGCACCGGGCTCGCCCAGCGCGAGTCCGTGATCGGCCAGCCTCTGCTTGATCTCCTTGACCGATTGCGGGCCGAGACCGTCGATGGCCAGCAGGTCCCGCTCGTTGCGGGACGCCAGCGCCCCGACCGTGTGCACGCCTTCGCGGCGGAGGCTGTTGTACGAGCGGACGGGGAGATTCAGCTCCTCGATCGGGAGGCCCGTGGTGTCGCCGGAGTACTCCTCCCCGGGGACCGAACCGTTCCTCGCCGCCGCGGCGGCGGCGAGCTCGCTGCTGGTCGGCGGCGCGGCCCCGGCCGGCGCATCGGCGGACTGGTCGTCCGTGGCCAGCTGCGCGGCGGGGTTGCCTGTGGCCGGCTGCGCGGCCGTGCTGTCCGGGGCCGGCTGCGCGGCCGGGCTATCTGTGGCCGGGCCGGCGGTGGCCAGCTGCGCGGCCAGGTTCGTGGCGAACTTCTCGATGATCTTTCCCCCTACCTCCACCATGACACCACGGCCGAACTGGGCTGGCCGCCCGGTGATGTTCATCGTCGTATGCACGGTCACCCGGGTCTTGCCGCCGAGGTCCTGGAGCGTCGAGCGCACTGTGGCCGACGCGGTGCCGGTGCCCCGGGTCTCCTTGCCCGATGCCTCCAGGGCCACCATGCGGGCCTGCTCGTCCTTCTCGGTGAACCGGGCCGTGCCGGCGTAGGTCAGCGCGATGGGCCCGACCTTGACCTTGATCTTTCCCGAGATGACCTCACCGTCCACGCCGTCGATGGTGGCGCCCGGCATGCAGGGCGCCACCCTCTCGACGTCGAGCAGCACTTCCCAGGCCTGCTCCGGGGGCACTGGGACGATAAATGAGTGCTCAAGTTCCATATCGTCAGACTCTAGACGCTGCCGCCAATGCTCTGCCGGTCAGCACCCGCGCCAAGTGACGGCGGTAGTCGGCCGCACCATGCAGGTCCGAGGGCGGCTGTGCTTCCGCGTCGGCATGCTGAGCGGCCGCCCGCAGGGCGGCCTGGCTCGCCTCGGCTCCGGCCGCCGCCCGCTCCGCGGCCCGGGCCCGGACCGGGACGGGGCCCATGTTGGTGAGCCCGATCCTGGCCTCAGCGACCGTCCCATTCGAGCGCCTGACCAGCGCGGCCACACCCACGGTGGCCCAGGACTGCGCCGTCCGGTGGAACTTCTCGTATCGATAACCCCATCCTGGTCCGAGCTTCGGCACCCGGATCCCGGTCAGAATCTCGTCCGCACCCAACGCCGAGGTCAGGTAGTCGACGAAGAAATCCTGGGCGGCGATCTCACGCTCGCCGCCTGGGCCGCGGGCTATCAGGGTGACCTCCAGTGCGACCGCTACCGCGGGGAGATCGCCGGCCGGGTCGGCGTGCGCGAGCGCGCCGCCCAGGGTGCCCCGGTGCCGGACCGCTGGGTCAGCCACCGTTCCGGCGGCCTGCGCCAGCAGCCCGCAGTGCTCGGCGACGAGCGGATCGTGCACCAGCTGGTAGTGCGTGGTCCTGGCGCCGATCAGCAGCGCGTCACCCTGGTCGGTGACGCCGCGCAGCCCGTCGAGAGCGCCGACGTCGACGAGAAGTTCCGGATACGCCAGCCGGAGCCGGAGCAGCGGCAGGAGGCTCTGACCGCCGGAGATGACCTTGGCGTCCTCGCCGCCGTCGGCCAGCGCCCGGACGGCCTCGTCGAGTGTGCCGGGACGGACGTAGTCGAACTTCGCCGGGATCATGCCACGCCTCCAGACTGCTGTGCGCCGTCGCTTTCCGCCGCGATGCCCTGAGGGCTGTTGCCCTGCGTCCTGTCGCTCTGCCGGGCCTCGTGTTGCTGAGCCGCACTGGCCTGGTCACCACCCTGTGCCGTCTGGATCGCGCGCCAGACGCGTTCAGGCGTGCACGGCATCGGCACATCGCGGACGCCGAACTGGCGCAGCGCGTCGATGATCGCGTTCACCACAGCGGGCGTGGATGCGATCGTGCCCGCCTCACCCACCCCCTTGACGCCCATCGGGTTGGTCGTCGAGCGGGTCTCGGTCCGGTCAGTGGTGAAATGCGGCAGGTCGGCGGCTGACGGCAGCAGGTAGTCGGCCATCGTGGTGGTCACCAGGTTGCCGTCGTCGTCGTAGACCGCCTCCTCGTACAGTGCCTGCGCGATGCCCTGGGCCAGCCCGCCGTGCACCTGGCCGTCCACGATCAGGGGGTTCACCACCGTGCCCACGTCGTCCACGGCGACGTACGAGCGGATGGTGACCATCCCGGTCTCGGTGTCAACCTCGGTCGCGCACAGGTGAGTCCCGTGCGGGAACGAGAAGTTGTCCGGGTCGAAGGTGGCGTCGGAGTCGAGTGACGGCTCTACGCCATCCGGCAGGTCATGGGCGGCGAACGTGGCCAGCGCGATCTCCTGGATCGTCTTGGTCGCGCCCGAGCCCCCTGCGGCCCGGAACGTTCCCGCGTCGAACTCCACTGTTTCCGGGGGGGCTTCAAGCAGGGCGGAGGCGATGACCTTGGCCTTGGCGATGACCTTGTCGCAGGCCGAGAGCACGGCCACGCCGCCCACGGTCAGCGACCGGGAACCGTAGGTGTCCATGCCCTTCGGGGAGACCTGGGTGTCCCCGTGCAGCACCCTGATGTCCTCGAACGGCACGCCGAGCCGGTCGGCGACGATCTGGCTCCATGCGGTCTCGTGGCCCTGCCCGTGGGCGCTGGACCCGGTGACCACCTCGACCTTGCCGGTGGGCAGCATGCGCACCGACGCGTTCTCCCAGCCGCCGGCCCCGTAGGCCAGCGAGCCGAGCACACGCGATGGGGCCAGCCCGCACATCTCGGTGAAAGTCGAGACCCCGATGCCAAGCTGGACCCGGTCACCACTGGCCCGCCGGGCCGCCTGCTCCTCGCGGAGCTTGTCGTAGCCGAACAGGTCCCTGGCCCGGGCTGTCGCGGCCTCGTAGTTCCCGCTGTCGTACGTGAGGCCGGAGATCGTTGTGTAAGGAAATTCTTCGTGGGTGATCCAGTTCCGCTTCCGCACCTCGAGCGGGTCGAGGCCCAGTTCGGTGGCCAGTTCGTCCATGGTCCGCTCGATGCCGAAGGTGGCCTCCGGGCGGCCGGCGCCGCGGTAGGCATCCGTTGGCATCTTGGTGGTGAATACGCCGGTGCAGCGGAACGAGTAGGCGTCCATCTTGTAGATGCTGTTGAACATGAACGCGCCGAGCAACGGCACGCCGGGGGTGACCAGCATCAGGTAGGCGCCCATGTCGGCGAGCAGGTCCACGGACAGGCCACGCAGCCGGCCGTCCCGCTCCGCGGCGACCCTGATCCGCTGCCACTGGTCACGGCCGTGGTGCACCGTCATGTTGCCCTCGCTGCGCGACTCGGTCCACTTGACCGGCCTGCCGAGCCTGCGGGCGATCAGCATCGCGAGCACTTCCTCGGCGGTGACCTGCAGTTTCGAGCCGAAACCGCCGCCCACGTCGGGTGCGATGACCCGGATGTTCTGCTCGGGCACGCCGGTCACCAGGGCGAGCATGAGCCGGAGCACGTGCGGGATCTGGGTGGAGGACCACAGCGTGAACTCGCCGCCCACGCACGAGCAGACCACGGCCCGCGGCTCCATCGCGCTGGGGATCAGCCGCTGCTGGCGGTAGTTGCGCTCGATCACCACCGGGGCGTCGCGGAACGCCTCGTCCAGGTCACCGTTCTGGAACACCCATTCGAAGCTCTTGTTGCCCGCTTCGTGTACCTGCGGAGAGCCTTCATCCAGCGCGGTCCTGATGTCCAGGACCGGCGGCAGCGGCTCGTAGTCCACCGCTACCGCTGAGACGGCGTCGGCCGCCGCGTAGCGGTCCCTGGCCACCACGCAGGCCACCGCCTCACCCACATAGCGGACTTCCTCGGTGGCCATCGGCGGGTGCGCGGGGATGACGATGTCGGGCGTGACCGGCCACGCGCACGGCAGGCTGCCCTGCTCCTCGGCGAAGTCAGCACCGGAGAACGCGGCGATCACGCCCGGCATGCCGCGGGCCTGGCTCACGTCCACCGAGGTGATCCGGGCGTGCGCGAACGGGCTGCGCACGAAGGCGATGTGCAGCATCCCGGGCAGAACGAGGTTGTCCGTCCAGGTCGTCTGGCCGGTGACCAGGCGGGCATCCTCCTTGCGGGGGCGTGCCCGGCCGAATTCCTTCTCCGCCGCCGGTGCCTGCGTCTCGGTCGTCATGGCGTCGTCACTCCCGCCTCGGCCACGCGCCGCACAGCGTTCACGATGTTCTGGTAGCCGGTACACCGGCAGAGGTTGCCCTCAAGCCCGTCACGTATCTCCTGGTCGCTTGGGTGCGGGTTGTCCTGCAGCAGGTCGACACAGGCCAGGATCATGCCCGGCGTGCAGTAGCCGCACTGCAGTGCGTGCTCGGCGTGGAACGCCTGCTGTAGCGGGTGCCACTCGCCGTTCGCGAGGCCCTCGATGGTGGTGACGCTGCTGCCATCCGCCTGAACGGCCAGGACGGAGCAGCTCTTGACCGAGGTCCCGTCCATCAGGACGGTGCATGCACCGCAGTTGGAGGTGTCGCAGCCGATGGGCGTGCCGGTCTTGCCGACGGTTTCCCTTAGGTAGTGGACAAGCAGCAAACGGGGTTCGACGTCGTCCTCGTAAGCGACTCCGTCGACGGTGACGGTGATCCTGGTCATGCACGGACTCCTCAGGAGACGGCAGTGGCGCGTGATGCCAACCTAAGCCGCCCGACATGCCTGGCACCAGCCCCAACGCTCTTCGGCGTCACCCGGTGGATGTCTCATTTTGCGGCTTATAACCTGCTCAATGAGCCATTCACCGCGGGCTGAACAGCGGTTCAGGCCGGGTTGGGGATCGCGGGCCGGGCCGGGAGAGTCAGGCGGTGCTGGGGATCGCGGGCCAGGGAGTCAGGCTGTGTTGAGGACCTGGAAGGCCTCGGCGAGGCGGCCCTCTGGTAGGCCAGCCTGCCCGGCGGTGCGAGTGAGCCAGCCGCGCAGGAAGTCCTCCAGCCCGTCCATGTGCCCGGTCTGGCTCTCGTGCGCCCGGAGCGCCGCGAGCTTGCGGGGAAATGTGTCGGTGATGTCCACGTAGTGGTCGGCGCCCGGGCTCGCCGAGATCCACACCTCAGGCACTGTCCAGGCCGCGAGCCCTTCGTGGGCGAGAAGCTCGGGGAACGCGAACGGGTTGCGCGCGTCGGGGTAGACCGCGTCGAGTGCCGCCGAGCCGACCGCGCGGTGATCGGGATGGCTGGCGCCGATGCGCTGGTAGTTCCGCTCGGCGGAGGGGCAGACCAGCCGGTCGGGCCGGACCTGCCTGATCACCCGGGCGATGTCCCGGCGCAGCTTCAGGGTCGGTTCCAGCTTGCCGTCCGGGTAGCCGAGGAACCGCAGGTCGTGGACGCCGACACACTGGGCCGCCGCCGTCTGCTCCTTGCGGCGCAGCGGTGCGACGTCCGTCCGCGGTACCGACTCGTCGAAGCCCCCCGCATCGCCGTCGGTCACGATGCAGTACGTGACGTCGAACCCGGCGTCGGTCCACAGTGCGACGGTGCCCGCGGCGCTGAAGTCCAGGTCATCGGGATGGGCGGCGACGAGCAGGATGCGCCGTATCTCAGAGTCAGGTAGCACGATCCGATCTTATGGGCAGGCCGCTTGGCGGCCCGCGCACACCGGAGCCACGGGTGAAGGCTGGTCTTGGCCGCCCTGGTCCCCGGCTTCCAGCCCTGGTCCCCGGCTTCCAGCCCTGGTCCCCGGCTTCGGGTCCTAGTCCAACGACGACATCACATGCTTGATGCGGGTGTAGTCCTCGAACCCGTACATCGACAGGTCCTTGCCGTAGCCGGAGTGCTTGAAGCCGCCGTGCGGCATCTCGGCGACCAGCGGGATGTGCGTGTTGATCCACACGCAGCCGAAGTCGAGGCTCCGGGCCATCCGCATGGCCCGGCCGTGGTCGGTGGTCCAGACCGACGAGGCGAGGCCGTACTCGGTCCCGTTCGCCCAGGTCAGCGCCTCGTCCTCGGAGCTGAACCGCTGCACGGTGATGACCGGGCCGAACACCTCGGACTGCACGATCTCGTCGTCCTGCCGCACGTCGGTGACCACGCTGGGCTCGAAGAAGTAGCCGGGGCCCTTGATCTGGCTGCCGCCGGTGCGCAGCTGCGCGTGGTTCGGCAGCCGGTCGATGAACCCGGCGACCCGGGCCAGCTGATCGGCGTTGTTCAGCGGGCCGAAGTCCGCGTCGGGCACGTCGGGGCCGGCCACGACCTGGCCGCGGGCCTGGTCGGTCAGCGCGTCGGCCAGATCGCCCGCGATGCGCGGGCCGGCCAGTACCCGGGTGGCGGCCGTGCAGTCCTGGCCCGCGTTGAAGTAGCCGGCGATCGCGATCGCCTCCGCCGCCTTGGCCACGTCAGCGTCGTCGAACACCATCACCGGGGCCTTGCCGCCGAGTTCCAGGTGAACGCGCTTGAGGCCGGCCGCCGCCGCGGCTGCCACCTCGCGGCCCGCCCGCACGCTGCCGGTGATGGACACCATCGCCGGTACGCGGTGGCTGACCAGGGCGCGCCCGGTGTCGCGGTCCCCGCAGATCACGTTGAACACACCCGGCGGCAGGAACTCGGCCATCAGCTCGGCCATCAGCAGCGTGGACGCGGGCGTCGTGTCCGCGGGCTTGAGCACCATGGTGTTGCCCGCCGCGATGGCGGGCGCCCACTTCCAGACCGCCATCATCATCGGGTAGTTCCACGGCGTGACCGCCGCGCAGACACCGATCGGCTCCCGGCGGATGAACGAGGTGAACCCGGACATGTACTCGCCCGCCGAGCGCCCTTCCAGCATCCGCGCCGCGCCCGCGAAGAACCGGATCTGGTCCACCATCGGCGGGATTTCCTCGGCCAGGGTCAGCGCCAGCGGCTTGCCGGTGTTCTGCGACTCGGCCTTGATGAACTGGTCGGCCCGGGCCTCGATCGCGTCCGCGATCCGCAGCAGTGCGAGGCTGCGCTCGGCCGGGGTGTTGTCCCGCCAGTTCGGGAAGGCCTCCGCGGCCGACGCGACCGCGGCGTCGACCTCGACCTCGCTGGAGACCGGCGCGGTGGCGAATACCTCGCCGGTGCTCGGGTCGATCAGCTCGGACCGGCGGTCGAACGCCATGTCAGTCCAGTGTCCGCCGATGAAGTTGCGCAAGTCATCCACTGCGAGCCTCCGTTGAGTATTCAGGGCTTGTGCTGGGCTGCGGGGGTCCGCTCCTCGCACTCCCACGGCGAACCATAGTCGGCGAGCAGGTCCAGGAACGGCCGCGGGGGCAGCGCCTCCGGGCCGAGCACGCCAGCGCCGGACCAGGCGCCGGACTCGATCAGCTCGAGGGCCACGACGGGGTTGACGGCGGTCTGCCAGACCACCGCCTGGGAGCCGTACTCGGCCATGGACCAGGCGTTGTCGACGATGTGGTGCAGGTAGACCTCGCGCGGGCCGCCGTCTGCGCCCGTCCCGGTTACCCAGGTGCCGGCGCAGGTCAGGCCGGTCATTTTGGCCCCGAGTGTGGCCGGGTCGGGCAGGCACGCGGCGACGACGTCACGCGGGGCCACCCGGGCGCCGCCGACCTGCACCGGGTCGGTCCGGTCCAGCCCCAGTTTGTGCAGCGTCTCCAGGACGCTGATGAACTCGGCGCCCAGGCCGTATTTGAAGGTGACCCGCTGGGCCTGGATCCAGCGGGGCATCAGGAGCACTTCCTCGTGCTCTACGTTCACGCATTCGACCGGGCCGATGCCGGCCGGGAAGGTGAACACCTCGGGCTCGCTGAACGGGGCCGTGGTGAACCAGCCGCGCCCGGCTTCCCAGATGACCGGCGGGTTGAGGCATTCCTCGATCGTCGTCCAGATGGAGAAGGTGGGAGCGAATTCATGGCCGGCCACCTCGAGGCTGGCGCCGTCGCGCACACCGATCTCGGCGATCTCGCTGAACAACTCGTCGGCCGCGTACCGGGCGAACACGTCAGACAGGCCCGGCTCGACCCCCATGCCCACCAGCGCCAGCTTTCCGGCACGTTCCCACTGGTCAGCGAGGGCGAACTGGTCGTCGCCGAGCTTGACACCGGTCCGGCTGTGGGGCGCATCCTGATGGGGATGAGACAGCGACATCGCCATGTCCAGGTAATGGGCGCCACTGCGCAGCGCCGCGCGGAACAGCGGCATCACGAACCGCGGGTCCGTGGCGTTCATCAGCGCGTCGCAGGAGTATTCGGTCAGCAGGGCCGCGGTCGCGTCCTCGTCGCGCGCGTCCAGCGCGACGGCGTGGTACCCGTCCCGCGCGGCCGCCGCGTGCTGGGCACGGGCCAGGTCGTAGTCGGCCACGACCAGGTCCGCGAACGGGCGGCGGGCGGCGATGCGGGCGAATGCCGTACCAACCCCGCCAGCCCCCACGAGAAGGATGCGCATACGGGCGATCCTAGCTCTCGGCTCGCTAAACAGGCACCGGACCAGTCGTGACACATACCTGTTACAACTGAAATCGTTGCCTAGAGGCGCTTATTTGTGCTAAAACCGTCGCAGGTGTACTTGTGCCCGAGCTGCGTTATCTGGATACCGGACAATCGCCACACTAGTGTCGGCGCTGTCGTTCACGAGTGCGCTGCCCGACCTGCTCGGGGCAGTGGCCAGGAGGGGTGAGTCATGGCGACCGTTACGTCGGAACTGCAGCCGACCGAAGAGTACAGAGACAAGGGCCTCAAGGGCGGTGCCCTCGGCCTGGTCGCCAGCGTCACCATGGGAGTCGCCTCGACCGCTCCCGCCTACAGCCTCGCGGCGACCCTGGCTTTCGTTGTTGTCCTGGTGGGTTTCCACGCCCCCATCGTCGCCGTCCTCGCCTTCGTGCCGATCTTCCTGACCTCGATCGGCTACAGCGAGCTGAACAAGGCGGACCCCGACTGCGGCACCACGTTCACGTGGGCCACCAGGGCATTCGGCCCGAAGACGGGCTGGGCCGGCGGCTGGGGCATCGTGGCGGCCGACATCCTGGTCATGGCCAGCCTCGCGCAGGTGGCCGGCCAGTACGTCTTCCTGCTCGTCGGAGCCAAGGGCATCGGGGAGAACCCGGCCAGCGGCTGGGTGCTGCTCGTCGGCATCCTCTGGATCATCGCGATGACCTACATCTGCTACCGCGGCATCGAGGTCTCGGCCTGGTTCCAGCGCATCCTGCTGACGGTCGAGCTCGTCATGCTGCTCGTGCTGTCGGTGACCGCGCTGATCAGGGTGGGGACTGGCAATCATCCGGCCGCCTCCATCCATCCGAGCCTGAGCTGGTTCAACCCGTTCGGCATCGGGAGCTTCACGGCCTTCGTCGGCGGGATCATCCTGATGCTGTTCATCTACTGGGGCTGGGACACCGCGGTCTCGATCAACGAGGAGACCACCGACAAGGCCAAGACGCCTGGCCGGGCCGCGATCATCTCTACCCTGCTGCTCCTGGTCACCTACGCGATCGTGATCGTCGCGGTGGTGGCATTCGCCGGGATCGGCACCAAGGGGATCGGGCTGACCAACCCGAAGAACACCAGCGACGTGCTCTCGGTGCTCGGCGGCGGGATCTTCGGCGGCGGCGGCTTCGGCACGCTGCTGACCCGGCTGCTGATCCTGATGGTGCTCAGTTCGGCCGCCGCCTCGACCCAGACGACGATCCTGCCGACCGCCCGGACCACCCTCTCGATGGCGGCCTACAAGGCCCTGCCGGCCTCGTTCTCGAGGATTCACCCCCGGTACCTGACGCCAACCGTGTCCACCATCGTGATGGGCGTCGTGTCGATCGCCCTGTACATCCCGATGAACTACATCTCCGGCGGCAACGTCATCCCCGACGCGGTCACCTCGATCGGGCTCTACATCGCCTTCTACTACGGCCTGACCGCGTTCACCTGCGTCTGGTACTACCGCCGCACCCTGACCAGCAGTGCCCGCAACCTCTGGATGCAGGGCATCCTGCCCGGGCTTGGCGGTTTGATCATGTACGCGGCCGGCGGCTGGAGCCTGTGGTCGGACTACGACGTCAACACCGGCAACAGCTACACCTCGCTGACGCTGCCGGGTATTCACTGGCAGGTCGGCGGCACCTTCGTGATCGCCTTCCTGGCCGCTCTCGCCGGGGTCATCGCCTTCGCCTACATGCGGATCACCGCCCCGGCGTACTTCAGGAAGCAGACCCTGACGAGGGCAACGCCCACACTGGTCCCCGACCCGGACGCCTAGCCCGGCCCGGTGGCCGGCCCAGCCGCGGGCCTGGTTGCTGGCCCGGCCGCGGACCGACTGCAGCCGGCGGAGCGCGCCGCAGGACACGCCTGGCCGGCCGAGCCTGGCTGTCTTGCCCAGCCTGTCGGCGGCAGCGCCTAGGCTTGGCTGGTGACTGTGACGGCCGTTGACTCCCTCCTCGAAGGGCTGAACCCGCAGCAGCGAGCGGCAGTGGTGCATCAGGGCGGCCCGCTGCTTATCGTGGCTGGCGCGGGTTCAGGCAAGACCCGGGTGCTGACCCGCCGGATCGCGTACCTGCTCGCCGAACGGGACGTCAGCCCGCGCGAGATACTGGCGATCACCTTCACCAACAAGGCGGCAGGTGAGATGGCCGCCCGGGCGGCCTCGCTCACCGGCGTGCGGTCACGGGCCATGTGGGTGATGACGTTCCACTCGGCCTGCGTGCGGATTCTGCGCCGGGAGGCGACCCGGCTCGGCTACCCCTCGTCGTTCTCGATCTACGACCAGGCCGACTCCGTGCGGCTGATGACGATGGTCTGCCGGGAACTCGACCTCGACGCCAAGAATCATCCGCCCAAGAGCATGCTCGGCCAGGTCTCCAACCTCAAGAACGAACTGATCGACTACGAGACCTTCGGCGCCGGGGCCAGCGGCTACCGGGAGAAGGCGCTGGCCGAGGCCTACACCGAGTACCAGCGCCGCCTGGTCGCGGCCGGCGCGATGGACTTCGATGACCTGATCATGGTGACGGTCTGCCTGCTCCAGGCGTTCCCCGAGGTCGCGCTGGAATACCGGCGCCGGTTCCGGCACATCCTCGTGGATGAGTACCAGGACACCAATCACGCGCAATACATGCTGGTCAGAGAACTGGTCGGGCACGGAAAACCCCAAATATCACACAACGGAAACACCCCCGCCGGCCCGCCGGTCGCTGACGGAGCGGTTCAGGCTGAATCGGAAGCGGGCGCCGACCCGGTCCCGCCAGCGGAACTGTGCGTGGTGGGCGACGCGGATCAGTCGATCTACGCGTTCCGCGGGGCCACGATCCGCAACATCGAGGAATTCACCCGTGATTTCCCCGACGCGACAGTGATCACGCTGGAGCAGAACTACCGCTCCACGCAGAACATCCTGGCCGCGGCGAATGCCGTGGTCTCCCGCAACACCGGCCGGATGCGCAAGAACCTCTGGTCCGATCAGGGCGACGGGCCGCCGATCACCGGGTACGTGGCGGACAGCGAGCACGACGAGGCGGCGTTCGTCGCCGAAGAGGTGGACCGGCTCGCCGACGAGGGCGAGGCCACGGCCGGGCAGGTAGCGGTGTTCTACCGGACCAACGCTCAGTCCCGGGTGTTCGAGGAAGTCTTCATCCGGGCCGGGATGCCGTACCGGGTGGTCGGCGGCGTCCGTTTCTACGAGCGGCGCGAGGTGCGTGACCTGCTCGGCTACCTGAGGCTGATCGCCAACCCGGCCGACGAGGTATCGCTGCGGCGGGTGCTCAATGTGCCCCGCCGCGGGATAGGGGAGCGTGCCGAGGCGTGCGTGGTGGCGCTGGCCCTGCGGGACCGGATCACCTTCGCGGAGGCGCTGCGCCGGCCCGGTGACGCGCCCGCGCTCGCCACCAGGTCGGTCCGCGCCATCGAGTCGTTCAACGACCTGATCAGCGGGCTGCGGCAAGCGGCGGAGACCGGGATGCCCGTTGCCGACCTGGCCGAGGCGGTACTTGACCGCTCCGGTTACCTAGCTGAGCTGCAGGAATCCAGCGACCTGCAGGACGCCAGCAGGATCGAGAACCTCAACGAGCTTGTCTCGGTGGCGAGGGAGTTCGACGCGCAGGCCCCCGGCCGGGTGGATCCGGGGGATGGCATCCCGGGGCCAGCACCGGGCACCCTCGCGGACTTCCTTGAGCAGGTGGCCCTGGTCGCGGATGCGGACCAGATTCCGGAGGGTGAGGATCACGGCGGCCTGGTGACGCTGATGACCCTGCACACCGCCAAGGGCCTGGAGTTCCCCGTGGTGTTCCTCACCGGGATGGAAGAGAACGTATTCCCGCACCAGCGGTCGGTGAACGACGAGAAGGAACTCCAGGAGGAGCGCAGGCTGGCCTACGTCGGGATCACCCGGGCGCAGCGCAGGCTGTACCTGACCCGGGCCGTGGCGCGGGCCTGGTGGGGCAGGCCGGAGTATCAGAAGCGGTCCAGGTTCCTGGATGAGATCCCCGGGCGCCTCATCGAGTGGCGCCGGGACGAGACGGCGGCCGTCGCGCCCGCCGCGGAGCGCCTGGCGCGGCGGCCGGGGGTCCGCTCGCCGGGTAACCGGCGGGTGCCGTCCCTGTCGCCAGGGGACAAGGTGACGCACGACGCGTACGGGCTGGGCACGGTCCTGTCCGTCGAGGGCTCGGGCGACGACCCGGAAGCCAAGATCGATTTCGGCGGCGATTACGGTGTCAAGCACCTGGTACTGCGCTACGCGCCCATCGAGAAGCTGTAGCAGGTGTAGCAGGCTGTAGCAGGAGGAGGAACGCATGGGGGCCATCAGGGTTGTCATCGCCAAGCCCGGCCTCGATGGCCACGACCGGGGTGCCAAGGTGGTGGCCAGGGCGCTGCGGGACGCCGGCGTCGAGGTCATCTACACCGGGCTGCACCAGACCCCGGAGCAGATCGTCGCGGCCGCGATCCAGGAGGACGCCGACGCGATCGGGCTGTCCATCCTGTCCGGCGCGCACATGACCCAGTTCACCCGGGTCCTGGAGCTGCTGAGGGAGCGCGGTGCCAGCGACATCACGGTGTTCGGCGGCGGCATCGTCCCCGAGGCGGACATCACCGAACTGGAGGCGCTGGGCGTGGCCAGGATCTTCACCCCCGGTGCGTCCACTCACGACATCGTGGCCTGGGTGCGCTCGACGCTGGGCGAGCCCGAGGCAAGCATCCCGGGCGGTCACGGATAGGCTGCCTGCGGAATCCATCCGGACCCGAGGACGGACGCACGTGGATCTGTATGAGTATCAGGCGAAGGAGCTTTTCGCGGAGTACGGGGTGCCGGTGCAGCGCGGCCAGGTCGCCGCGACCCCGGAGGAGGCCCGTGACATCGCGGCCGGCTTCGCGGCCGAGGGTACGCCCCTGGTCGTGGTGAAGGCCCAGGTGAAGGTGGGCGGCCGGGGCAAGGCGGGCGGCGTCAAGCTGGCCGACGGGCCGCAGGAAGCGGAGGATAAGGCACGCCAGATCCTCGGCATGGACATCAAGGGCCACACGGTCCATAAGGTCCTCATCGCCCAGGCCAGCGACATCGCGCAGGAGTACTACCTCTCGTTCCTGCTGGACCGGTCCGCCCGGACGTTCGTGGCGATCTGCTCGGTGCAGGGTGGCGTGGAGATCGAGGAAGTCGCGCACACCAACCCGGAGGCCGTGGCCCGGGTCCCGGTCGATCCGCTGCACGGGGTGGACCCGGCGAAGGCAGCCGAGATCATCGAGGCCGGCGGCCTGCCGCCCGAGGCGGCCGCGGAGGCCGCGGTTCTCGCCGAGCGGCTCTGGTCGGTGTTCGCCGACGAGGACGCCACGCTGGTCGAGGTCAACCCCCTGGCGCTGACCGAGCAGGGCCATGTGCTCGCGGTGGACGGCAAGGTGACCCTGGACGACAACGCGGCCTTCCGGCAGGACCATGCCCGGTTCGCTGACCCGGGGGCGGCCGACGCGCTGGAGGCCCGGGCCCAGGCCAAGCACCTCAACTACGTGAAGCTCGACGGCCAGGTGGGGATCATCGGCAACGGCGCCGGGCTGGTCATGTCCACGCTGGACGTGGTGGCCCAGGCGGGCGAGGAGTTCGGCGGGGTCAAGCCGGCGAACTTCCTCGACATCGGCGGCGGGGCTTCCGCCGAGGTGATGGCCAACGGCCTGGAGATCGTGCTGTCCGACACATCGGTCCGCAGTGTCCTGGTCAACGTGTTCGGCGGCATCACCTCCTGCGACGCGGTCGCGAAAGGCATCGTTTCCGCCATCGGCCTGCTCGGGGAGCGCGGCGAGCAGGTGAACCACCCGATCGTGGTGCGGCTGGACGGTAACAACGCAGCCGAGGGACGCCGCATCCTGGACGAAGCAGGCCTGGCCGTGGTCGAACAGGTCGCCACCATGGACGACGCGGCGCGCCGCGCCGCGCAACTGGCCGCGACCGGGCAGTCGGTCGATGGGCACGGGGTCAATGGGCCCGGAGCGAGTGGGCCCGGAGCTAATGGACCCGTAGCTAATGGGCATGGCGGCGACGCGCCCGAGACAGGAGCGTGACATGGCGATCTTCCTGACCGGCGAGAGCCGGGTCATGATCCAGGGCATCACCGGCTCGGAGGGCACCAAGCACGCGCGCAGGATGCTGGCCGCCGGAACGAAGGTCGTCGGCGGCACCAACCCGCGCAAGGCCGGCCAGACGGTCGACCTTGGCGGCACCGCCGTGCCGGTGTTCGGCACGGTGGCCGACACGATGGCGGCCACCGGTGCCGATGTCTCGGTGGTGTTCGTCCCGCCCGCCGGCACCAAGGCAGCGGTGATCGAGGCGATTGACGCCCGGGTGCCACTGATCGTCGTGATCACCGAGGGCATCCCCGTGCACGACACCGCGGTGTTCTGGGCGCACGCGTGCGCCAGCGGGAACGCCAGCCGGATCGTCGGCCCGAACTGCCCGGGGATCGCGTCACCGGGCAAGTCGAACGCGGGGATCATCCCGGCCGACATCAGTGCCGAGGGCCGGATCGGGCTGGTCTCCAAGTCGGGCACGCTGACCTACCAGATGATGCACGAGCTGCGTGACATTGGTTTCTCTACCGCGGTGGGGATCGGCGGCGACCCGGTGATCGGGACTACTCACATCGACTGCCTGGCGGCCTTCGAGGCAGATGAGGAGACCGACACGATCGTGATGATCGGGGAGATCGGCGGCGACGCCGAAGAGCGTGCGGCGGCCTATGTGGACCAGCACGTCAGCAAGCCGGTGATCGCCTATGTGGCCGGGTTCACCGCGCCCGAGGGCAAGACCATGGGCCACGCGGGCGCGATCGTCTCCGGTTCCGCGGGCACCGCCCAGGCGAAGAAGGAAGCCTTGGAGAAGGTGGGGGTCCGGGTAGGACGGACGCCCAGCGAGACCGCCCGGCTGGCCCGCGAGGTCATGCAGGCCCGCTGAGCCCCTGGCGGCGCGCCTCCACCGGGCCAGCGCTGTTGGTGGCCAGGATTGGGTGTTGTGACCGCTTCCGCTCCGTCCGCCGAACGTACCCGTGGCGGCCTGGGCGCCCTGACCGCACCCGCAGGCGGGCGCCCGCTGGCCGTAACCGGGGCGATCGCGGCCGCCGCGGCGGCCGGCATCGGGCTGGTGGTGCTGACCCTGCTGGTACTCGCGGGCTGGATCGCGGCACCGCATGCTGGCCTGGGCCTGCCGGGGGTGTTGCGCACCGCAGCGGCACTCTGGCTGGTCGGCCACCATGTCGGTTTCACCCTGCGCGGCGCGGGGCGGATCGGCATGCTCCCGCTCGGCCTCGTGGCGCTGCCCGGTGCCCTGCTTTGGCGGGCCGGGCGCTGGGTGGTGCGCAAGGGCAAGGTGTCCAGGCTCGCCGAGGTCGGCTACGCCGCGCTGGCTCTCGCCGTGCCCTACGCGCTGCTCGCCGGGGCGCTCGCCCTCGCGAGCAGGTCGTCCCTGGCCACGCCGTCA
>CABEDV010000242.1_pt1 | contig 16131 bp, 12 predicted proteins | sample 3423131 | NCBI WGS metagenome assembly CABEDV01 (sample SAMEA5534331, study PRJEB31848) | metagenome | biome: tundra; feature: field; material: soil | place: USA | collected 2013-05 | depth 0.15 m | reverse complement strand
AAGGAGATTGCCATGTCACTGCGGCCCAAGGCCCCGCGCCTCCGGCGTTTGCACCTCGCCGGTTCCCGCCTCAGCTTGCTGCTGGGCGTCCTGGTGCTGTCGTCAGGCATGCTGGCGGGCGCCGCGTCCGCCGCGTCCGCGGCTCCGGCCGGCTCGTCAGTGGGCTGGATCCGGCTGGCGCACCTGTCCCCGAACACGCCCGCGGTGGATGTCTACCTCTATTCCTACGGACATCCCAGCGCGATGACCGTGCTCAAGCACGTTGGTTACGGCGCGGTCTCCCCGTATATGAAGCTCGCGACCGGCGAGTACACCGTGGCCATGCGAGGCGCGGGTGCCGCGTCCGGGTCCGCCCCGGTGCTGTCCACCAACATCCAGGTGAAATCTGGTGGCGCGTACACGGTCGCGGGCATGGGGCCGGCGTCTGGGTTGCGGCTGCAGATCCTGACCGACCAGCTGACCACTCCGCCGGGGCAGGCTCTGGTCCGGGTGATCCAGGCATCCCTGCACGAGAACCAGGTCACGGTGATGGCGGACAGCAAGGTGCTGGCCCACGACCTCACCTTCTCGATGGTGAGTGCCTACGGGCAGACGTCCCCGGGCGCATTGACCATTCATGCCTCCGGTGGAACGGAGCAGGTCACCAAGAAGGTCCAGCTCGCGGCAGGCACCATTCACACCCTCGTCATCCTGGACGGCCCCAGCGGCCTGGCGATTGATGATCTGGAGGACGCGGCCGGAAGCACCGTCATACCCGAAGGCGGGGCGAGCACCGGACTGGGTGGCACCGCGCCCGGCCCGGCCCCGTCGCCGCTGCCCTGGGTGGCTGCCGTTGCCGCAGGCGGCCTGCTCACACTAGGTGGCGCTGCCCGGCTGCGCCGGGTCAGGGGTGCGGCACGCCACGCACGGTGAGGTCAGGGGCGCCGGAGAGCCGGTCCAGGCCGTTTCCCGGGGGGCACGGTACAGTGCTGCCCCCCGGGCCAGTTTCGGCACCCTCTGAGGCTTCTGGGACGCTGGAGACTGACGAGGCCAGTGAGTTCGCTGAGTCCACCGGGTCTACCTGGATCTTTGAGACATTCGGGATCTTTAAAACCACTGAGACCCCTGAGACTGACGGGGTTTCCCTGCCTTCCGGGACTTCCCTGCCTTCGGGGGTTTCCGGGGCTTCCCTGCCTTCCGGGGCCTCTAGGGCGTCAGGGGGGTCCAAGGCTTCCGGCGCCTCCTGGCCAGCCGGGGCCGCCGAGATTCCGCGGGCCGATCCAGATCCGCGGCACGCTCAGCCCGGCCGCCCGCGGATGGGGCTGACCCGGACGCAACGGGCGCTGGCTGTCGTCGCGGGCGGCCTGATCGCTGCGGTATTCGGGGTCGTCGGCTTGGTGACGCTGAAGGGGAGGCCCGCGGACGTGCCCCGCCCGGTCGCCAAGCTGGGAATCGTGCCATCCGGGGCCGTCGTGACAGTGCCAAGCCCGTCCGGCAACCAGCCAGCGGCTCTTCCGGTGTCTCTGGCCATCCCGGCCATCGACCTCGGCAGCAAGCTGACCAGGCTGGGCGTGACGGCCCAGGGCACTCTGCAGGTGCCGTCAAGCACCTCGGTGGCGGGCTGGTACACCGGCAGTCCGCGTCCCGGTGATGTCGGCTCGTCGATCATCGCGGGGCACATCGACTCGGTTCAGGGTCCAGGCGTGTTCTTTCGGCTGCGCCTGCTGCGCCCTGGCGACCTGGTCTACGTGCGTCAGGCCGACGGCCGGCTGGCCGTGTTCCGGGTCACCTCGGTGCGTAGCTACCCGAAGAACCATTTCCCCACGGCCGCGGTTTACGGTCCCGCACCCGACGCGGAACTGCGCCTGATTACCTGTGGCGGGCTTTTCGACTACGCCACGGGCTCCTACCTGAGCAATGTCGTCGCCTACACGACCGAGGTCAGCTAGCGGGCAACCGCGGCCGCCGCCTCAAGGCCGCCGCCTCAAGGCCGCCGCCACCCTCGCCGGACCGCCGCCAGCCTGGCCGGACCGCCGCCCGCTGGCCCGCCGCCGCCCTTACCAGCCGCGGGCCCGCCACTCGGCCGTGTGCGGGCGCTCCGCGCCGAGCACCGTGTCGTTGCCGTGGCCCGGGTAGACCCAGGTGCCGTCCGGCAGCTGGGCGAACACCCGCTCCTCCAGGTCGTCCATGAGCTGGGTGAACCGTTGCGGGTCCCGCTCGGTGTTCCCCGGGCCGCCGGGGAAGAGTGAGTCGCCGGTGAACAGGTGCGGTTCGCTGGTCAGCTGGCCGCCGGCCTCGTAACACAGCGCGATGCTGCCGGGCGTGTGGCCGCGCAGGTGGATGACCGAGATCTCGGTGGCGCCGACCGGCACCGCGTCGCCGTTGTTTACCAGGGTGTTGACCTTGACGGGAAGCTCCCCGGCGTCGTCAGGGTGCGCGAGCACCTCGGCCCCGGTCGCCGCCTGCACCTCGGCCAAGGCCTGCCAGTGATCCCAGTGCCGGTGCGTGGTGATGATCCGGGTCACCGGCGTGGCCCCGATGACCTCCAGCAGCGTGGCCGCATCGTTGGCCGCGTCGATGAGCACGGCCTCACCGGTCTCGCGGCAGGTGAGCAGGTAGGCGTTGTTATCCATGGGCCCGACGGCCAGCTTGGTCACGGTCAGGCCCGGCAGTTCACGCGTGTCGGGCGCGCCGCCAACGGTCACGTCTCCGGTATAGGCCACAAGATTCTCCTCTGCTCAGCGTCCCTCCTTTCTATACCTGACGAACAAGGCCACCACTCCCTACCGCCACGCCGGCAGCGTCGGCACGGCGGCTCCCGGCCCGACCCGCAGGCCGGCGCCGGTGCCCCGGCCGAGCAGCCAGGCCAGCAGGTCGCGGGCGGGTCCGGCGACCACCAGTGGCGCCACGTCGCCGTCCGGCGGGCCGATCCAGAACCCTTCTTCGGCACCATCGGGGAGGACGCGGCACCCAGGTGTGTCCGCCCGGCCGGCGAACGACCTGGCCACCCGGGGCAGGGAGCCGGTGATGAAGTCCTCCGGCCAGTCCCCGGGCCCGTAGCCGGCCGCCAGGTCCACGTGGTGGATCTGCACCTCGGAGAGCCGCCGGTCGAGGACTTCGCGGGCGGGGAACGCGGCGCCGGCCCGCGCCCGCACCGGGACCGTCCAGGCCTCGGCGCGCAGGCTGGCGGCCCGCACCGCGAGCGCGGCGGCGGAGTCGCGCACGTCCGCCGTCAGTTCGGCCGCGCCGCGGCCGGCCCCGGCCTCGATGTCGGCGTCGCGGGCTTGCGTGCTGGCGTACATCGGGATCTGGGCGCCGGTCGCCGCCCCGCGCAGCAGGTTGCCCAGGCCGTCGGCGTTGCGGGCGACGTGGCTGAGCACGTGCCCGCGCGTCCAGCCAGGCAACAACGAAGGCTCGCGCACCTGCGCATCGGTGAAGCCGGCGGAGGTGGCGAGCAGGCGGGCCGTCGCCGCGCCGAGGCGGTCCAGCCACTCGCTGACTTCGTGGTCCACAGTGTCGCCCCTGTCGTTGTCGCCTCCGTGTTTGCCGCCGTTCGGGTCCATCCTCGCGCAGGGCGGTGAGAGTCTGGGAGCGGGCGGCAGTATTGCCGCGCCGCCCGCCGGGCCGCCGGGGAAGTCAGCCCGCGGAAACGGTGTTCTGTCAGTACCCCCTAATACCATGGCGTGTCCCCATGTTTGGCGGAGCGCCCCCTCGTCACCCGGAGAGCAGAACGTAGTGGCTGATCGTCTCGTGGTCCGCGGAGCACGCGAGCACAACCTCAAGGACGTGTCGCTCGACTTGCCCAGGGACGCCCTGATCGTGTTCACCGGCCTGTCCGGGTCCGGCAAGTCCAGCCTGGCTTTTGACACCATCTTCGCGGAGGGCCAGCGACGGTACGTGGAGTCGCTGTCCGCGTACGCGAGGCAGTTCCTCGGGCAGATGGACAAGCCGGACGTGGATTTCATCGACGGGCTCTCGCCAGCGGTATCGATCGACCAGAAGGCGGCCAGCCGGAACCCCCGTTCCACGGTCGGCACGATCACCGAGGTCTACGACTACCTGCGGCTGTTGTACGCGAGGGTGGGTAAGCCGCACTGCCCGATATGCGGGCGGCCCATCGCCAGGCAGACCCCGCAGCAGATCGTGGACCGGGTGCTGGAACTGGACGAGGGCACCAGGTTCCAGGTTCTCGCGCCGGTGGTCCGTGGCCGTAAGGGCGAGTACGGGGAGTTGCTGCGGGAACTCCAGTCGAAGGGGTACTCGCGGGCCAGGGTGGATGGCACGGTGATCCGGCTGGACGAAGCGGCCGCGGGCACCCTGCCTACCCTGAAAAAGTACGAGAAGCACACCATCGAGGTGGTGGTGGACCGCCTGGCCGTCAAGCAGGACGCGCGGCGGCGGCTCACCGACTCGGTGGAGACGTCCCTGTCCCTGTCCGGCGGGGTGGTGGTGCTCGACTTCATCGACCTGCCAGAGACCGACCAGCACCGGGAACGGATGTACTCCGAGCATCTGGCCTGCCTCTACGACGATTTGTCCTTCGAGGACCTGGAGCCGCGGTCGTTCTCCTTCAACTCGCCGTGGGGGGCCTGCCCCGAGTGCACCGGGCTCGGTACCCGGATGGAGGTGGACCCCGAGCTTGTCGTGCCTGATCCGGCGAAGAGCCTGGCCGACGGGGCGGTCGGCCCGTGGAGCGGCGGCCACGTCAGCGACTACTTCATCAGGCTGATCGAGGCGCTGGGCGCGGCGATGGCGTTCAGCATCGAGACCCCCTGGTCGAGGCTGCCGGCCGCGGCCCGCAAGGCGCTGCTGTACGGCTACGGCGAGCAGGTGCATGTCCGGTACAAGAACAGGTACGGCCGGGAGCGCTCGTATTACACATCGTTCGAGGGAGCGGTCCCGTACATCGAGCGGCGTCACTCCGAGGCGGAGAGCGACTCCAGCCGGGAACGGTTCGCGGGTTACATGCGCGAGGTTCCCTGCCCGTCGTGCCACGGATCGCGGCTGAAGCCGGTGTCCCTGGCGGTCACGGTGGATGGCAGGTCGATCGCCGATGTCTGCGCCCTGCCCATCGGCGAGATGGCCAAGCTGCTGCTCGGCCTGGAGCTGTCCGACCGGGACATGCAGATCGCGGGGCGCATCCTCAAGGAGGTCAACGCCCGGCTGGGGTTCCTGCTGGATGTCGGGCTGGACTACCTGACCCTGGACCGTGCGTCCGCGACGCTGGCCGGGGGCGAGGCGCAGCGGATCCGGCTGGCCACCCAGATCGGCTCCGGCCTCGTCGGGGTGCTGTACGTGCTTGACGAGCCGTCCATCGGCCTGCACCAGCGGGACAACCACAGGCTGCTGGAGACCCTGGTCAGGCTGCGGGATCTGGGCAACACGCTGATCGTGGTGGAGCACGACGAGGACACCATCCGGGCGGCCGACTGGATCGTCGACATCGGCCCGGGGGCCGGCGAGCACGGCGGCAACATCGTCGTATCCGGCCCGGTCGAGGAGCTGCTGGCCAGCAGCGACTCGCTGACCGGCGCGTACCTGACGGGCCGCGAGTCCATCCCGATGCCCGCCGCGCGCAGGAAGCGGGTGCGCGGCCGGGAGGTAGTGGTCAAGGGCGCCACCGAGCACAACCTGAAGAACGTGGATGTGGCGTTCCCGCTCGGCTGCTTCATCGCCGTTACCGGGGTCTCGGGGTCGGGGAAGTCGACGCTCGTCAACGACATCCTGTACAACGCGCTGGCCAGGGAGCTGCACGGGACTCGGATCGTGCCGGGGCGGCACCTGCGGGTCACTGGCATGCAGCACCTCGACAAGGTCGTGCACGTGGACCAGGGGCCGATCGGGCGCACGCCGCGGTCCAACCCGGCGACCTACACCGGCGTGTTCGACCATGTCCGGCGGCTGTTCTCGCAGACCACCGAGGCCAAGGTGCGCGGTTACCTGCCTGGCCGGTTCTCCTTCAACGTCAAGGGCGGCCGCTGCGAGGCATGCGCGGGCGATGGCACCATCAAGATCGAGATGCAGTTCCTGCCGGACGTGTACGTGCCGTGCGAGGTATGCCACGGCGCCCGGTACAACACCGACACGCTGCAGGTTCACTACAAGGGCAAGACCATCGCCGACGTGCTCGACATGCCCATCGAGGAGGGCGCGGAGTTCTTCGAGGCCATCCCGGCGATCCACCGGCACCTGAAGACCCTGACCGACGTCGGGCTGGGTTATGTCCGGCTGGGCCAGCCGGCGCCCACGCTCTCCGGCGGCGAGGCGCAGCGGGTCAAGCTCGCCTCGGAGCTTCAGCGCCGCTCCACCGGCCGGACCATTTACGTGCTGGACGAGCCGACCACCGGGCTGCACTTCGAGGACATCCGCAAGCTGCTCGGAATGCTGGACCGGCTAGTGCAGGGCGGGAACACGGTCATCGTGATCGAGCACAACCTCGACGTCATCAAGACCGCGGACTGGGTCATCGACCTGGGTCCCGATGGCGGTTCGCGCGGCGGCGAGGTCATCGCGACCGGTACTCCCGAGCAGGTGGCCGAGGCCGAGGACAGCTACACCGGCCAGTTCCTCAAAAAGATGCTCAACGTCTAGGGACACGCCCCAGGGTGTGTCCCGTGGATCTTGGTGGATGCCGGCGGCGGTCCGGCCCGGCACGGCTCGCTGGCATCGCTTCGGCAAGCCATGCGCCGGAAATGCGCCGCCGGCCGTGACTGCCCTAGGATCCGATCATGAGGTTACCGGGCGTCGCCGCCCTCGCCTGCCTGGCCGCCCTGTGCGGTGCCTGCTCATCGGGCAGCCACCCGGCCGGTGCGCACGTCACCGGCAGCAATCCCGCCGGTGCCGCGCCTGCTGAGCCGGCGGCGCAGGCCGCTGCCGCACCGCCCGTGGCCCAGGCGGGAGCACTCCGGACACCGGGGTGTACCACGGCCACCGCCGGCGCGCCGCACCTGTCCAGGGTCCGGACCGCCATGGTTCCGCTGGCCGGGAGTCCCTTCGGAGTTGCCGCGAACGGGCGCTGGTCCTTCGTGGCGGTGGGCGACGGCTCGATCGCGGCCTTCCGGGACAGAGCCTCGCTCTCTCCGTCGCTGGCTTTCTCGTTCCCGGTGCCGGGGGTGCCGCTCGGCGAGACGGCCACGCAGGACGGGCGGTACCTGCTCGCCGCCGCGGGCTCAGGCGCGATCGTCATCAGCGTGGCGCGCGCCGAGCATCACAGCAGCCATTCCGTGCTCGGCACCCTCACCCCGCCGACCGGGGCCGGCCCGGCCGGGGGTGGCGCCATTGAGGTAGCGGCGTCGCCTGATGGCCGGTTCGCTTTCGTCAGCCTGGAGAACAGCGCCGAGATCGCGGTGTTCGACCTGAACCGGGCGCTCACCCGCGGGTTCGGGCCCTCCGATTTCGTGGGCATGATCCCGGTCGGGGATGCACCGGTGGGGATGGCGGTATCGCCGGGTGGCCAGTGGCTGTACGCGACGAGCGAGGTGGAGCGCGGAGTGCTGCCGTCGGGCCGCGCGCCGGGAGTGCCGGGCACGCTCACGGTCATTGACCTGCGCCGGGCCGAGAGGGACCCGGCTGGCTCGGTGGTGTCCACGGTCGTCGCCGGGTGCGGCCCGGTCCGGGTCAGCACGTCCGGCGGCGGACGTGTGGTCTGGGTGACCGCCCGGGAGAGCGACGCGGTGCTGGGCTTTTCCTCGGCCCGCCTGCGCAGCGATCCGGCTCGTTCGCTCATGGCCCGGGTCCAGGTCGGCGAGGCCCCGGTCGGGCTCGCCCTGGTCAGTAACGGCACCCGGATCGTGATTGCCGACTCCAACAGGTTCGGCGTGCCTGGTGCCACGTCGAGCCTGGCCGAGGTCAGCGTGCCCGCGGCGCTAGCTGGCCAGCCGGCCCTCCTGGGCTTTATCGGTGCTGGCCAGTTCCCGCGTGAGATGGCGGGCGAGCCCGGCGGCCGGACCCTCCTCGTGGCCAACTACAGTTCACAGCAACTGGAGGCGGTGGATGTCGCCGACCTCCCCTGAGCGGGTCACCCGAGCCCGGGCCCGGAGCCAGGATATGAGCGGATGATCGACCCAGGGCTCGACGGGCGGGTGGCCCTCGTCACCGGGGCCAACCAGGGGATCGGCGCGGCGGCAGCACGCGCGCTCGCGGCCCAGGGCGTGGCAGTGTTCCTGACTTTCCTGCGGCTGGATCCCGCCGAGCACGCGGGCGAGGCCGCGTACCCGGAGAGCTACGGCGAGTCGCGGGCCCGGAGCGCCGGTGACGTGGCGCGGCAGATCCGCGCGGCCGGCGGGGCGGCGGAATTCATGGAGGCCGACCTCGCCGATCCCGCGGCGCCCGCCCGGGTTTTCGACCGGGCCGAGGCCGCCCTCGGTCCAGTGGAGATCCTGGTCAACAACGCCAGCAGCTGGCTGGCCAACACCTTCCTGCCCGGAACCCAGGACCGGTTCGGGCGTGCGCTGCGGCCGGTGGACGCGGCCAGCCATGACCGGCAGTTCGCTGTGGATGCGCGGGCGCCGGCCCTGCTGATCGCGGAGTTCGCCCGGCGGCACGTCGCGCGCGGCGCGCGCTGGGGCCGCATCATTGGCCTCACGTCGGGAGGCCCAGGCGGGTTCGCCGAGGAAGTTTCCTACGGCGCGGCCAAAGCCGCGCTCGACAACTACACGATGTCGGCGGCGCAGGAACTAGGACCCTACGGGATTACCGCCAACGTGGTGCAACCCCCCGCCACGGACACCGGGTGGGTCACGCCCGAGGTCGAGCGGGCCGCCATAGCCGCGAGCCCGCTCCGGCACCTGGCCCAGCCCGACGAGATCGCCGAGGTGATCACCTTCCTCGCCACTCAGCAGGCGCGCTACATCACCGGGCAGATCATCCGCATGTCCTGACGATCCCGGCGTGGCCGCCCCGGCCGGGCCCGGAAGGCGCGTGCTGTACCTGGGCTGGTGGTCCGTTTGGCCCGGGCTGTGTGGCCCGGGCCGGATAGACGGGGAGAAGGCCTGTCCAGGACGGGGATTTCGGCTCCGGGGCGGCTACCTGAAATTCCGGAGGGTAAGGGCATAGCCACTCACCGTTAAGAAGGTAGGCGTCATGTACACCCAGGCCACTCGCACCCTCAACACCACGGTTTGTCCTGCGAGCCTCGATCATCGCCGGCCCGGCTGCGCTCATCGTCATGGTGATCCTCATGATCCAGCCGCCTGCCTCCGCCAGCGCGGCCTCGGCCGCGGCTCGGCCCTGCGCCACCTCGGTGTCCGCACTCGCGCCGTGCCAGCACCACGCACCGTGCGAGAAGTACTCGCAGTGCCAGAACTGTGCACACTGCCAGAAGTGCGCCGTCTGACTCTGGCCCGCCACGCCGGCCGGCCGGGAGCCAGGCCGGCTGAGCCGCAGCCCGGGAGGCTACGCTGCGCGGCGTGGAGATAGCGACCAGCGATGGCATGGCGCACGTGGGGCTGACCGGGCCTGCGGCGCAGCAGCCCGCCATCGGTGTCCCGGGCGCGGGTCAAGCCTGGGACGGCAGGGCGGCGTTCCTGTTCGTGCTCACGCACGGCGCGGGTGGTGGTGTCGAGGCGCCAGACCTGCTCGCGGCCAGGGACGCGGGGCTGCGGCTGGGCGGCGCGGTGGCCATGGTGACTCAGCCGTACCGGGTCAAGGGGCGCCGGGCGCCCGGCTCCGCGGCCCGGCAGGACGCCGCATGGGTGGAGATCATCACGGCCCTGCGCGAAACGGCCCTGCGCGAAACGGCCCTGCACGAAGCAGCAGGAACGCTACCCGCGGCAGGTGGCCCCGGTATCCCGCTGATCCAGGGCGGGCGCAGCAACGGCGCGCGTGTCGCCTGCCGTACGGCGCGCGCGGTGGGCGCACGGGCTGTGGTCGCGCTCGCGTTCCCGCTGCATCCGCCGGGCCGCCCGGAACGGTCCCGCTTGGCGGAGCTTCGCGAGACCGGCACTGACGTGCTCGTGGTCAATGGGGACCGGGACCCGTTCGGGGTCCCGGGCGGCGCGGATGCCACCCGGGTGGTCGTCCTGGCGGGGGAGTCACACGCCCTGTCCAGGCGGCCCGAGGCAGTCGCGGATGCGGTTGGATCCTGGCTGCGTGACGTGCTCGCCGCAGCGCGCTAGCAGCCGCTGCTACGCAGCGGGCAATGCGGACGAACCAGCATCGGGCGAGTCGAGGACAGCCAGGACCGGCGGCATCCGCACGTCCGTCGGCCGGTGCGGAGCGATGGCGCCTCCGCCGGGAAGCAGTTCGCCAGTGTCCTCGAATACGACGATGCCGTTACAGAGCAGGCTCCAGCCCTGCTCTGGGTGGCTGACGATGGTACGGGCCGCCTCGCGGTCCGGCGCTTTCGCTTCCGGACACGATGGCGTGTGCGGGCACATTCGTGTGCCTCCTGGTCATGGTCTCGCTGTAGCTTTGATCACATAATAGTGTGCCGGGGCAAACACAGTCTGCGACATAGTCCGTTGTGACGGTTTTTTGAGTCACCCTTTGTACGTTCTGGTAGATGCGCTTTCCGGGTGATTATGGATATCCGCGATAGCGGAAACCTGCCCGGCGGGAGATCCAGGTAGGGCAGTTCCCTCAGTGTGCCCCATCTGGGCGCCTCACGGGACTAGTCGTCATGGGATGGCGGGGACCAGATGGAACTAGCGGCAGCCCGCCCGGGATTGCCCTGCGGTGCTGCGGTGAATTGGCCCCGGAATCAGGCTGGCCGGGCGGCGGGGGTCGGCGGCAGCCGGACAATGCCGGTGAGCTGGTGACTCTCGCGGAGAGTCAGCAGGCGTTCCGCCTCTGCGGTCCAGGCGCGCACGGCGGGGGTCGCCTTCGCCTTGCGCCGGTAGATCCGGTCGTCGTACCCGCGTGGCCCGATCTCGGCCCGCTCGGCGGCGAAGGCGGCCCGCATCACGTCGGTGAGGGCCCGGTCCAGATCCTTGCCGAGCCGGTGCAGGTCGGCGAGCGGCGCCCGGGCCGCCTGCGCGTGACGCAGTGCATGTTCCGAGTCCTGCGCGCGTGTGAGCAGGTCGTCGAACCGCTCGGCGAGCGCGGTGTCAGCCTCGTACTTGCGTTGAGCGTCTTCGGAAACCGGCTTACGCCTGGCGATCGAGAGCACGGCACTCAGCCTAGCGGACCCCCGCGCTGCGTCAGATGCCGGCGTGTCGGGACTAATCGTGCGAAATAGTGCCAGCCGAGCCACCACCAGCCGACGAGAATGAGTGCCCGGCCGGTCCGGGCCCGCATTAGATAGCCCATCCATTCACCCACCGTCGGGATCCGTGAGGTCCGCCGCCGGCCGATGACCTCCAGCGTGATCACGGCGCCTGATCACCAGAGCGGAACCGATGACGGTAAATGGCGCGCGTTGTCACGATCCGGTCACCCGCCGCACCAGTCCCCAGCCAGCCAGCAGCCCGACGGGGTGGCGGCGCTCTTCACCGGATCCGGGTGGGGCAGCCAGCCCGGCACGGCCAGCACGTCACGTGCCGGGTGCCCGTTTGCGCCCATTGCCACGCTGGTCAGGTGCGGGTTCCTCGCATACCGCTCAGGCGAGGCTCGCCCGCCAGTCCGCGTGCAGCGCCGAATACTCACCCGCCGCCGCGAGCAGGCGCCCCGGCGAGCCATCCTCCACGATCCGCCCCGCGCTGAGCACGATCACCCGGTCGGCGATCTCGACCGTGGACAGCCGGTGCGCGATGATCAGCGCGGTCCGGCCGGCCAGGATGGTACGCAGCGCCGTCTGCACCACGCGCTCACCCGGAATGTCCAGCAGCGACGTCGCCTCGTCGAGCACGAGGACCGCCGGGGCGGCCAGGAAGGCGCGGGCGAAGGAGATCAGCTGCCGCTGCCCGGCGGACAGGCGACTGCCTCGCTTGCCTACTTGCGCGTCATAGCCGCCGGGCAGCGCGCCGATGAAGGTGTCCGCGCCGATAGCGGATGCGGCCGCTTCGATGTCAGCCTGGCTGGCGCCCGGCTGGCCGAGCCGCATGTTGTCCGCGATGGAGCCGCTGAACAGGAAGTTCTCCTGGGTGACCAGCACGATCTCGTGGCGCAGCGTCTGATCGGACAGTGCGCGGAGATCGGTGCCATCGAGGAGCACCCGGCCCTGGCCGGGGTCGTAGAACCGGGCCAGGAGCCGGGCGACAGTGGTCTTCCCGGCGCCGGTCGCGCCGACCAGGGCCACCGTCTGGCCGGCCGGGATGGTCAGGTCGAGCCCGGGGAGCACGGCGGATTCCCGGTAGCCGAACCGCACTGAGTCGAACCGCACCTCACGCCCCCGGCCGACGTGGTCAGGCAGGGTGGCCGGCGCTGCGGGCTCCGGCACCCCCGGTTCCTCCTCGAGCACGCCGGAGATCTTCTCCAGGGCCGCGGCCGCTGACTGGAACGAGTTGTAGAACTGCGACAGGTCCTGCAGCGGATCGAAGAAACGCTCCAGGTAGAGCAGGAACGTGGCCAGCACGCCGACCTTGATGTCCCCGTCCATCACCCGGAGGCCGCCATAGAGCAGCACGGCGCCGGTGGCCAGGTTGCCGACACAAGTGATCGCGGGGGAGTACACCGCGATCAGCCGGGACGAGCGCAGGCTGGCGTCCGCGTACTGGGCGTTGAGATCCCCGAAGATCTCCTCGTTGCGGTGCTCCCTGCGGAACGCCTGTACCGCGCGGATTCCGCCGAAGGTCTCCACGAAGTGGACAATGACCTGCGCGATCGTTTCCCTGGACCGCCGGTACGCGGACGAGGATTCGCGCCTGAACCAGACGGTGAGCGCGGCGAGCGGGGCGAACCCGGCCAGCACTACCAGCCCGAGCGGCCAGTCGAGCAGCAGCATCCCCGCGCCGACCAGCACTAGCGAGAAGACGGCCGACACCAGGGAGTCCAGGCCGTCTTCGAACAGGTCGGAGATGGAGTCGACGTCGGAGGTCTGCCGGGAGATGACCCGGCCGGAGGTGTAGCGCTCATGGAACGCGACGGGGAGCCGCTGGAAGTGGGCAAAGAGCCGGTTCCGGAGTTCAAGCACGACCATCTCGCCAAGCTGCCCCATGGAGAAGATGAACGCCCGGCTCGCGAGCGCCTGGACGGCCACCGCGACGCCGAACGCCGCCACGATCGCGGTCAACGGCCCGGCGTCACCGCCGTGGATCAGCGGGGGGAGGCCCAGGTCGATGGCGAGGCCTACCAGCCACGGCCCGGCGAGCGCCGCCAGGTTCGCGGTGACGATCAGCGCGAAGGTGAGCGCGACCCGGCCACGGTACGGGCGGAGCAGGCCGGTGAGAAGGCGGCGGCCGCGCCTGCGCAGCAGCGCGGAGAGCTTCCCGGTGATCTGGTCGGCGTCCTCAGCCGCGATGCCTCGCCACGCGCCCGCGGTCATGACGCCGCCTGTGCTTCGGGTGCCTGTGCTTCGGGTGCCTGTGCGTCGGGTGCCTGTGCGTCGGGTGCCTGTGCGTCGTTGGGCTGCCCGGCCGACCCGCTCATCAGCTCGCGGTAGCGGGGCTGGCTCCGCAGCAGGTGCGTATGCGTGCCCTGGGCCGTGATCACGCCGTCTTCGAGCAGGGCCACCCGGTCGGCGAGGGCAACCGTGGACGGCCGGTGCGCGACGACGAGCGCCGTGGCCCCCGCCAGCACGGTCCGCAGCGCGCGGGTCACCTTGGCCTCCGTGTGCACATCCAGCGCGGACAGCGGGTCGTCCAGGATCAGCAGCGGAGGCCTGGCCAGGATGGCGCGGGCCAGCGCGACCCGCTGCCGCTGGCCGCCCGACAATGCCATGCCCTGCTCGCCGATGCGCGTGTCGAGACCCCATGGCAGGTCCCGGACGAAGCCAGCCTGGGCGGCGGCCAGCGCGGCCTCGATCTCGTCGTCGTCGGCCTCCGGCGTGCCGAAGCCGACGTTCTCCCGCACGCTCGCCGAGAACAGGGTGGGGTCCTCGAACGCGCAGCCCACGCGGGCGCGTAACTCCGGCAGCGGGAGCCGCCGGATGTCCGTGCCATCGAGCAGGATGGAGCCGGACGTCACGTCCGCGAGACGTGGAACCAACTGGAGGAGCGTCGTCTTGCCCGTCCCGGTCGCGCCCGCGAGCACGACGGTCTGGCCTGGCTCGAGGTCCAGCGATACACCGCGGAGCACGGATCGTTCTGCCCCGGGGTAACGGAAGCCGACCCGGTCGAACACCAGCCGGGACGGCCCTGGGGGGCGCGGCCGCCGGGCCCGGGCGCGGGCGCCGTCCGGGCTCGTGATCGCCGGGCTCGTGATCGCTGGCTCAGTGTCGAATATCTCGAAGATCCGCTGCGCGGCTGTGGCGGCCTCCTGGCCGCTGGCCAGGATGTAGCCCGTCGCCTGGATGGGCCACACCAGCTGCAGCGTCAGGGTGATGAACGCGACGAGGCCGCCGAGGGTCAGCTCGTGGCGGCTGGTGGCGAGAGCGCCCAGCAGCAGGATGAGGCCGATGAGGGCATTGGGTATCAGGTCCAGGCCGGCCCAGAAAGTGCTGCGCAGCCGTGCCTTACTGACCTGGGTCTGGAACACCCGGCTGGCCTGCGCGCCGTGCCAGTAGGCGGCCTCGTCGCGGCGGCCGAGTGCCTTGAGCACACGGATCCCGGTGGCCGCCTCCTCGATGTACGTCGCCAGGTCGCCCTGCTGGTCCTGGGCCCGGCGGGACAGCACGCGGTAGCGGCGCTCGAACCGGGTGCTGACCACTATGACGGGGAGGAGGACGCTGCCCGTCAGCAGGCCCAGCCACCAGTTCAGGTGGATGAGCAGCGCCACCACGACGGCGAACGTCACCACGTTGGTGACGAGGAAGATGGTGCCGAACCCGGCGAACCTGCGGATGGCCGACAGGTCGGTCGTCGCCCTGGACAGCAACTGCCCAGACTGCCATTCGTCGTGGAAGCCGGCGTGCAATCGCTGCAGATGCGCGTACAGGTCCGCCCGCATCGACCGTTCCATCCCGGCCACCGCGCTGGCCTGGACCCAGCGCCGGACCAGGTTCAGGACGGCCTGGCTGACGCCGAGCGCGATCGCGGCGGCGCCGAGGGGGAGCAGTAGCCCGCGCTGGTGATGCGCGATGGCTCCGTCTATCACGGACTTGGTCAGCAGCGGAATGACGATCTCGGTGCCCACCGCCAGCATCGCCGCCACCAGCATGAATACGAGTTGCCACCGGTAGGGCTGCAGATAGCCACGCGTCCGCCAAAGCGAGGCGAATGATGCTCCCCCCGTGCGAGCATGCGCGACAGGGCTAACCTGCTGGGGGGGCATTACTCGGACGCTAGCTGTCAGTGCTCAGGCTGTCATCTCAATTTCTGGCGGGCCGCGCCGACCGGCCCGCACAGCCGGGAGATGGCCGGGTGCTGGGAGATTGCGTCTGGTTCATAGGTTGTCAGGGGATGACTGTGATGTCGGCCACCGGGCGGCAAGGGGTCGCAGGGTAGCGGAGGGCCGTCATCTCTGGCACGCTGTCTAGCCCGGGGGCTGGCGCACCGGTGCCGGATTTACGGCGGGGGGAGGTACCGTGGAGCGCACGGATTCGAGGGGAAACCCATGAGGGGCTGGTGGCCTGGCCCGGCGCTCGAAGCCTTTCATGACGGCATCACCGTCATCTGCGAGATCGCGGCCCAGCTCACCGAGGAGGCCTGGGCGGGCCCGTCGCCGTGCGCCGAATGGCGGGTGGCTGACCTCGCGGGCCACCTGCGCTGCGTGGCCGATGACTATCAGGAGTACCTCGACGACGCGCCCGTGAGCAGGCTCGCCCGGCTGATGGCCACCGGCGTGCACGCCGACACCCTGGCCCGCAAGCTGGCCAGGCAGAACGCCGCCGAACTCGCGGCTCTTCCCGACATGCCCGCGGCCGACCACATCGCCGCGTTCGCCCGCTGCGCCCGCTCGTACGCGCGCCGCCTCCCGCCGATCTGGGACCTGCCGCACCATCGCTACCGCGACACCGTGGTCACCGTGGGCGGCATGGCCGGGGCCGCTTGCGCCGAGTGGCATCTGCACGCCTGGGATCTGGCCCGCTCGCAGGGCAAGGACTACCGTCCCGCCGACCCCGACATCCTGCTCATCGGCTGGCGGGCCGGGATGCCGCACCTCCCGCCGGACAGCCCGCCTGCGGTCGCAGCGGGTGGCCGGGCCATGGTGGCCGCGGCTGGGCTGGGCGGCTGGGCC
>CABEDV010000204.1_pt1 | contig 16767 bp, 15 predicted proteins | sample 3423131 | NCBI WGS metagenome assembly CABEDV01 (sample SAMEA5534331, study PRJEB31848) | metagenome | biome: tundra; feature: field; material: soil | place: USA | collected 2013-05 | depth 0.15 m | reverse complement strand
GCTCGATTACGGTTCTGGGAACATCCGTTCGGCGGAAAAGGCCCTGGTGCGCGCCGGGGCGGACACCATCGTGACCGCGGATGAGGACGTGGCGCTCAATGCGGACGGGCTGGTGGTGCCCGGTGTGGGCGCCTTCGCGGCGTGCATGGCGGGTTTGCGCGCGGTCCGCGGTGACGTGGTGATCGACCGGCGGCTGGCCGGCTCCCGGCCCGTCCTCGGCATCTGCGTGGGCATGCAAGTGCTGTTCGCCGAGGGTGTCGAGCATGGCGTGCGCACCGAAGGGTGCGCCCAGTGGCCGGGGACCGTGCAGCGACTGACCGCGCCGATCCTGCCGCACATGGGCTGGAACACGGTCCGGGTGCCCGCCGGGTCGCGGCTGCTGGCCGGTATCGGCCCCGACACGCGGTTCTACTTCGTGCACTCCTACGCGGCCCGTTCGCTCCCGCTCAACCCCGAGCGCCGGCTGGCACCGCCACTGGTCACCTGGGCCACCCACGGCGAGCCGTTCGTGGCGGCGGTGGAGAACGGCCCGCTCGCCGCGACCCAGTTCCACCCCGAGAAGTCCGGTGACGCGGGCGCCGCGCTGCTGGCCAACTGGCTGGAGATGGTTCGATGACCCCGCTCACCCTGCTGCCCGCGGTGGACGTGGCCGGCGGCCAGGCGGTCCGCCTGGTCCAGGGCGCCGCGGGCACCGAGACCGGCTACGGGGACCCGCTGGCGGCCGCACTTGCCTGGCAGGCGGCCGGGGCGGAGTGGATTCACCTGGTCGACCTGGATGCCGCGTTCGGCCGCGGCTCGAACGCCGCGCTGCTGGCCTCCGTGGTGGCGCGGCTGGACATCGCCGTGGAAATGTCCGGTGGCATCCGCGACGAGGCATCGCTGGCGGCGGCGCTGGCCACCGGCTGCACCCGGGTGAACGTCGGCACCGCCGCGCTGGAGAGCCCGGACTGGGTGCGGGCCGCCATCGCCGAGCACGGTGACAAGATCGCGGTGGGCCTGGATGTGCGCGGGAACCGGCTCGCCGCCCGTGGCTGGACCCGCGACGGCGGCGACCTGGACGAGACCCTGGCCCGGCTGGAGGCCGACGGCTGCTCCCGTTTCGTGGTCACCGACGTGACCAAGGACGGCACGCTGACCGGCCCGAACCTGGACCTGCTGCGGGCCGTCTGCGCGCGCACGTCCCGGCCGGTCATCGCCAGCGGCGGCGTGTCCAGCCTGGATGACCTGCACGCGATCGCCACGCTGGTGCCCGACGGTGTGGAGGGCGCCATCATCGGCAAGGCGCTGTACGCCGGGGCGTTCACCCTGGCCGACGCGCTGAAGGCGGTGGCCGGATGACCCGGCGGGTCTCCTCAGGGACGGCGTGGGAGCCGGTCGTCGGGTACAGCCGCGCGGTGACCGCGGGCGACCTCGTGTTCGTATCCGGCTGCACCTCGGTGGCCGGTGCCGGGTTCGTGCACGAAGGCGACGCCTACCCGCAGACGGCGCAGGCGATCAGTAACGTCCGCGACGCCCTGGCGGAACTCGGCCTCACGCTCTCCGACGTTGTACGGACCCGGATGTTCGTGACCGACATCGCGCGCTGGGAGGAGTACGGGCGGGCCCATGGCGCTGCGTTCAGCGACATCATGCCGGCCACGTCCATGATCGGGGTATCGGCCCTGATCGACCCGCGGATGCTGGTAGAGATCGAGGCTGTCGCCTACAGCCCAGGAGTCGGAGCCTGTGGATAACCCTTATCCGTTAATTGGATCCGGCATGGGAGAGGGAGGGGGAGTGACGGTTGCGGTCAGGGTGATTCCGTGTTTGGACGTGGACGCGGGACGGGTGGTCAAGGGGGTCAACTTCCGTGATCTGCGCGACGCGGGTGACCCGGTGGAACTCGCGGCCGCCTATGACGCCGAGGGTGCCGACGAGGTGGTGTTCCTGGATATCACCGCGTCCAGCGGCGGCCGGGACACCATGCTGGACGTGGTCCGCCGGACCGCCGATCAGGTGTTCATCCCGCTCACAGTGGGCGGCGGGGTACGCAGCGTCGAGGACGTGGACCGGCTGCTGCGCGCCGGGGCGGACAAGGTGTCGCTGAACACCGCCGCGATCGCCCGGCCCGAACTGCTCGGCGAGGCGGCGCACCGGTTCGGCTCACAGTGCGTGGTGCTGTCCGTGGACGCCCGGCGGCCCGTGGCCGGTACACCGGGTGGTTCCTCCGGGACGCCGCCCGGCAGCGGCTTCGAGGTGACCACGCATGGCGGACGCCGGGGCACGGGGATCGACGCGGTCGAGTGGGCCGCGCGGGGAGTCGGCCTCGGCGTCGGCGAGATCCTGCTCAACTCCATGGACGCTGACGGCACTAAGAACGGCTTCGACCTGGAGCTGATCAAGGCGGTCCGTGCGGCGGTCGACGTGCCCGTCATCGCCAGCGGCGGCGCTGGTGAACTCGCGCACTTCGCACCGGCCGTCGCGGCGGGGGCGGACGCCGTGCTCGCCGCCAGCGTGTTCCACTTCGGGCAGTTGCGGATCGCCGAAGTGAAGGACGCGCTGCACGCCGCTGGCTGCCCTGTCCGGTAAGCCGAGTGCGGGTAAACCGAGTGCGCTGATCCTGCCCGTGCTCAGGTGGCTGCCATGGCGGCACCCACGATGCCGGCGTCGTTGTGCAGGGCTGCGGCGACGACCCGCGCGCGAAGCGTCAGCAGCGGCAGGAACTTATCTGCCTTCCTGCTGATCCCGCCGCCGACGATGAAGAGGTCTGGCGCGACCAGCGCCTCCAGGTGGTCCATGTACTCATCGACCCGGCCGGCCCACTTGCCCCAGCTGAGGTCGTGCAGTTCCTTGGCCCGCTGCGACGCGCGGCTCTCCGCGTCGTGTCCGTGGATCTCGATGTGGCCGAACTCCGTGTTCGGGACCAGGATCCCGTCGTGGAACAGCGCGCTGCCGATCCCCGTGCCGAAGGTGAGCATCACGACGGTGCCCCGCTCATCAACGCCGGCGCCGAACTTCATCTCGGCCAACCCGGCCGCGTCGGCGTCGTTGATCACCGTGACGGCGAGCCCGGTCGCCTCGGCGAACAACCCGCGGGCGTCCAGGCCGATCCAGGTGGAATCGAGATTGTGCGCGGTCGTCGTGATCCCGCCGATGACCACCCCCGGGAAGGTGATTCCGGCCGGGCCGGTCCAGGCGAACCCCTTTACCAGATCCTGCACGACCCCCGCGATCGCGTCGGGGAGGGCCGGGTGCGGCGTGAGCACCTTGACCCGCTCAGCGGCCAGTGTGCCGGTCGCCAGGTCAACGGGTGCGGCCTTGATTCCGGTTCCGCCGATGTCGATGCCGAGTACCTGCACCGAACCGCCTCCGTTCAGGCATGTCGTGGCGCTGCTGCGGCCGGACCGAGTCAGCGATCCCCTCTATCGTGCTCCTCGGGCAGCTTATCGGTCATAGTGCGCCGTCAGAATTGATCCGATTTAAGTTGCAAGTCCTATTTGCGGGGAGCCGGTCGACCGGGACAGGTTCCGCAGGCGGACACTGGCTCCTGAGGAGTTCCCAAACTCCCGGCGGGGTTGCTGCTGCTCTTGCCTCTGGCAGCCTTCATCGACATCGAGACCCTCCCGTATGCATCCGGTAGTCAGCGCGCCATCGGACGTCGGCCCACAGAGAACAGCGACACCTCGGCTCCGCCTGCCCGGCGCGACCGCCTGCCCCCGATCATCGAGATCGCCAGCGGGAAGACCCACGTGACGACCAGCGCCAGCAGCGAGGCCGCGACCGAGATCGGCGCCCGTGGCCAGGCCTGTAGTGCCCAGCGTCGCGATGAACAGGAACGCCAGCGGAACGCCGCCGAAGTTGGCGAAGACGCCGGACGCGGTGATCACAGCACGGCGCAGCACCGCGCCGCGCCTGGCCGTGAAGATCGCGTAGGCGACCAGGAACCCGACGATGCCGGGCACGATAGCGGTGATCACCGCGACCACCAGGGTGGTCTCAAAGCCATGGAGGTAGACGCCATGCGTCGCGGTCTTGATATTGGACAGCGTGAAGCTGCCATTGCCGGAGTTCTGGAAGGCGACCGACCGCGATCGCGACAGCCGGCACACCCAGGCCAAGCACGACGTAGACAGCGAAAGGGAGCACGCCGGCCAAGGTGCGTGCCCGGCGGAGCGCGGATACGGCGAAGCGTCCCTGCCGGGCCCCTGGATCCCCGGGGGGACCAGGGACCGTGGCCGGAACTGGCGGTGGCGTCATTCGTTAGCCGACTTTGCTGGCCCACTGCTGTGCGACCACTGTCTCGACCACTGTCTCGGCCGCTGACTCCTGCGCCTGGGTCGGGAAGCTGAGCCCGCCGGACGGAGCCGCCGGCAGCGCCGCGTTGGCAGTCTTGTTGACGGTGCCGGCGCTGATCAGGGTGGGCAGCTCGATCGGCCGTGCCTTGCCCTCCAGCCAGAGGTTCTGGCCGGTGACCGAGTACAGGTACTCCTCCCACAGCCGGGCCGCCGCGGGGTCGGGCGCGGTCTTGCTGATCGCCTGGTCATAGTAGGCGGCGTAGCTTGCGTCGCTGGGGATCACGATCTTGAAGCCGGGGACGGCCGAGCCGATTTCGGATGCGAGCAGGTAGTCCCACCAGATAACGATCGGTGTCTGCCCGCTCTCCACGGTCGTCGGACCGGCCGTGACCGGCACGAAGTTGCCGGCCTGACGGGGGCATCGTCGCTGGGCAAATTGGCCGGCAGGTGGCCGTAGCGCGACAGATAACCTGATCCCAGCGAAATACTTGGCCGCCTATCGGGTCGCAGCCTGCGCCCTGACCTGGTCGCCTACCCGCCGGTCACGGTGCGTCCGGCCTCCGCTACAGCTTCCGTATCGTGCGCATCAGCAGCGATTATCCGCTGGGTGCCCTTTAGGTGGCTATATATCTGTGCTACGGCGCCTATTTTCGCTATCAGGTGCCCGGTCAGGAAGTAAATGGCGGCGGCCAGCACGATATTCCCGGGGATGGCCGGAAATCAGATTTAATCGCGATCTGGCGCGCCATTCTGCCGGATCTGCGGGACACGGGTGTGGCGACGGGAAGTACGCCCGCCGGGCAGGCCCTCCCTGGCCGCTGGCCCGCTCCTGTCCGGCTGCTCGTACTGGCTGCGTGACGCACCTGAAATCCTGCGAGAACGGCTGTTCAACCAGCTTGATCACCGTCGGGTGGTCCTCAGGGCTTCAACTCGGTAACGACCCTTGACACTCGCGCGCCGGGTGCGTCAGCATACCGACCGAATGTCAATCGTTTAGGAAAATTTTGGCTGGTGCTGTTCGCCTGGGAACCCCCAGACCGCCCGGGTGTTATCGTGCAGCGGGCTTTTGGCGGGCCGCGGTCCACTCGGGGCGGGGAAGGTAACAGGAGGCATTCACGTGAGATCGGCACATCGATTTGCGCTAATTGGGCTCACGAGCCTGGCGCTGGCGGCGGCGGGGTGCTCGTCGGGTTCTTCGTCGAGCTCCAGCGGGGGGACCAACTGGGCCACGGTCAGCTCTGCTTCGGCCGGAGGCGGGATGAGCAAGCTCGTCGCCGCGGCCAAGAAGGAGGGCACGCTCAACGTCATCGCCCTCCCTCCGACCTGGGCCAACTACGGCACGATCATCAAGGACTTCACAGCGAAATACGGCATCAAGGTCAACTCCGCGAACCCGGATGGCACCAGCCAGGACGAGGTCAACGCGGTGAGGCAGGAGAACGGCACCTCCGCGGCCCCCGACGTCCTGGACGTCGGGCAGGCGGTCGCCCTGGCCAGCACCAGCCTGTTCGCGCCGTACAAGGTCAGTACCTGGGCTGACATCCCCACCGCCCAGAAGGACGCGGGCGGTCTCTGGTACGAGGACTACGGCGGCTACATGGCGGTCGGCTACTCCAGCAAGTTCGGGACGATCACCTCGCTGAGCCAGCTGCTCGGCCCGAAGTTCAAGAACGCGGTCGCGCTCAACGGGAACCCGACGGCGGCCAACGCCGCACTGAACGGCGTGATGATGGCGAGCCTCGCCCAGGGCGGGTCAGCCAGCAGCATCGCCAACGGCGTGGCCTTCTTCCACAAGCTCAAGACGGCCGGCAACTTCTCCCCCGTATCGGCCACCGGCGCCACGATCAAGGCAGGCACCACCCCGGTCGTGTTCAACTGGGACTACCTCAACCTTCCTAGCTATGTGGGCGTGTCGAACTGGAAGGTGTTCGTTCCACCGAACGCCGTCCTGGGTGGGTACTACTCGCAGGCCATCAACAAGAGCGCGCCGCATCCGGCGGCGGCCCGGCTCTGGGAGGAGTTCCTCTACTCGCAGTCCGCATCGGGTGGGCAGAACCTGTGGCTGCAGGGTGGCGCCCGGCCGGTCGAGCAGCCGACGATGGCCTCCAACGGCTCCATCGACACCGGGGCAGCCGGGAAGCTCCCGGCGGTCTCAGGGACACCGGTATTCCTGAACGCGTCCCAGGCCGCCGCCGCCGCCACATACCTGGCGACGAACTGGGCCCAGGCAGTGAAGTAGCCAGCGACTGTGGCCGTCACTGCGACGACTGAGACCGGCGCCCGGCCCGTCAGGGCCGGGCGCCGGCCTTCGGGTCCGGCCTGGGTCGGTACCGTGCCGTTCCTCGGCTACGTCGGGGTCTTCCTGCTGTTCCCGACCGGGATCGTGTTGTTCAACGCGTTCCGGAACCCGCGTGGCGGGTTTGAGCTGTCAAGCCTCTCGATTCTCGGCAACTCGGCTGTGCGCGGCTTCTTCGTCGGCTCGATCGAGCTGAGCGCGGTCTCCTCGGTGATCGGCGCGGTGCTCGGCGCGATCCTGGCGTATGCCGTGGTGTCCGGGAATCCGGACGGGGCAGTGCGCCGGATCTACCTGGCCGGCTCGGGCGTGCTCGCCCAGTTCGGCGGGGTAACCCTGGCGTTCGCGTTCCTCGCGGCGGTGGGCCCGACCAGCGGGTTCCTGATACACGCCGGCTGGTTCTACGACTTCCCGCAGGGCATCGCGCTGATCTACGTGTACTTCCAGATTCCGCTCATGGTGCTCGTATTCCTGCCTGCGGTGGACGGGCTGAAGATCCAGTGGCGGGAGGCATCGGAGAATCTCGGCGCGTCGGCGTGGCAGTACTGGCGGCATGTCGGCGGCCCGCTGCTGGCGCCTGCCTTCACCGGTGCGACGCTGCTGCTCTTCGCCAACGCGCTGTCGGCCTACGCGACGATCCAGGCCTGGGAGAACCAGATCGCCTATACCGTGCCCCAGCAGATCAGCACCGCCATCAACAGCGAGGTGGGGCTGAGCAACGTCAATGAGGCTGACGTGCTCGCGCTCGGCATGGTGATCATGGTGGTCATCATCATGACGGGATATGCATTGCTGCAGCGGAGGGCGGCGCGATGGCTGCGATAACCGCGCTGGCCGGCGAGCCGGAGCCGACCGCGGGGGCGGCCGGCCCGCGCGGCATGCAGGCCGGCCGGCGCAAGCGGCTGAACCTGTTCCGCTACGTGGTGTTCACGGTATTCGGGCTCTTCTTCCTGCTGCCGCTGCTGGCGATGGCCCGGTTCTCGCTGCAAGGCGCCAAACTCGGCACGTGGTCGCTGGCGGCCTGGCAGCAGATCGCGTCCTACCAGGGGCTGCTGAGCTCGGTGGAGCTGACCCTGGAACTGGCGGCCATCACCTGCGTCGTGGTGCTGGTGCTGATGGTGCCGACCATGATCTGGATCCGGCTGCGGGTGCAGTGGATGAGCCGGGCCTTCGAGTTCCTCTGCCTGCTGCCGCTCACCATTCCCGCGATTGTCCTGGTGGTCGGGCTCGCCCCGGTCTACAACAGGATCAGGCACTACCAGGTGTCCGCGCTCATGCTGTTCTGGGCCTACGTGATCCTGGCGCTGCCCTTCGCCTACCGGGCGCTGTCCGCCGGGCTGAACGCGATAGACGTCAAGACCATGTCGGAGGCCGCGCGCAGTCTCGGGGCGAGCTGGTTCACCGTGATGTTCCGGGTGGTCGCGCCGAACATGCGGCAGGCGATCTTGAACGCCCTGCTGCTCTCGTCGGCCCTGGTGCTTGGCGAGTTCACCATTGCCAGCCTCCTCCTATACGTCAACCTGCAGGTTGCGCTGTATAACATCAGCCGGGAAACGCCGAACGCCGGAGTGCTCTTTTCCACGTCGACCGCCTCGCTGCTGTTCGCCTTCGTCCTGCTGCTGATCCTGTCCTACGTCGGCCGCCGCCGCAGCCGGGGATGAGGGAGCGCACGTGAGTTCACCAATGACCAGACCGCAGGGCGCCGCCGCCAGGACCGCGGTCGAGGTCCGGATGGAGGGCCTGCGCCGGCACTACGGTCCGGTCGTCGCGCTGGACGGGCTTGACCTGACCATGGCCCCTGGTGAGCTGGTCGCCCTGCTCGGCCCGTCGGGCTGCGGCAAGACCACCACGCTACGGCTGGTCGCCGGGCTGGAGGACGCCGACGCTGGCCGGATCACGGTCGGCGGCAAGGATGTCATCCACCTGCCGGCCAGCAAGCGCGACATGGGCATGGTGTTCCAGGCCTACTCGCTCTTCCCGCACATGACGGTGCGCCAGAACGTGGCCTTCGGGCTGCGGCTGCGCCGGGTCAGCCCGGCCGTGCGAGACCGGCGGGCGCTCGAGATGCTGGAGCTTGTCGGCCTCTCGACCCAGGCGGACCGGTACCCGCACCAGATCTCCGGGGGGCAGCAGCAGCGGGTCGCCCTGGCCCGTGCGCTGGCCATCGAGCCGCAGGTGCTGCTGCTGGACGAGCCGCTGTCGGCGCTGGACGCCAAGGTCCGGGCCCAGCTGCGGGACCAGATCCGCCGGATCCAGCTCGAGGTGGGCATCACCACGCTGTTCGTCACCCACGACCAGGAGGAGGCGCTGGCCATCGCGGACCGGGTCGGCGTGATGCGCGACGGCAAGCTGGAGCAGCTCGCCGCGCCGACCGAGGTCTACTCGCGCCCGGCGACCCCGTTCGTGGCCGAGTTTGTCGGCCTCACCAACCGGCTGGCGGGCACCGTCAGCGGGGGAACGGTGACGGTGCGCGGACGCGACCTGCCGCTGGTGGACGCCTCCACCCCGGCCGGCCAGGTCATAGCGCTGGTGCGGCCGGAGGCGGTCACGCTGGCATCGGACAGCTCGGGCGAGTCCGGGCCGCTGACCGGCACCGTGATCGCCTCGACGTTCCTGGGCGCGACCAGCCGGGTCACCGTCGACCTGGGCGACACCACGATCATGGCCCAGCTTTCCACCTCGGATGCCACGGCGCTTTCGGCCGGCAGCCGGGTCGCCCTGTCGATCCGTCCTGACCCGGTGCTCGTCTCCGCCGATTCGGCCGCCGTGACCGAGGAGTGAGCGGCAGGCATCCGCCGCTGACCACAGATCGCCGGCTCGGCCCCGCACGCCAATAGCGTGCAGGCACGCCGGAACCCCGACAATCACGCGCGCGGATTCTGGGAGGTAACCACCTGCGCCGTTATCGACTGGCCCTGCCAGACGCGCCTCGTCGAGCTCGTCGCCTGCGGCGGGTACCTGTCCATCATCTGCACAATGGTCGACCACGACACCCCGGTCGGGCCCCGCTCCCTGGACACCAATGACGACCTCGCCTCGCTGCACCGCGAGCTTGCCGCCAACGTCCCGCTGACGGGCGCCCACCACTCAGCCGGGGCCGGGACAGCCGCCGACCGGGATGTAGAACTCCGCATCGCTTCGCCATTCCCGCTCGGCCGCCTGGGCCGCGGCTTACCGGATCAGTGCCGCCAGCCGGGGGCAGCCAGCTTCTCGATCGCGGTTTCGTTGCCATCCAGCCTGACCTGCGCCGCCGCCGTCCTACCGAGCGTCCACAGAGTCAGTTCCGCCGGGCTGCCGGTGACCGTGACCACCGGGGTGCTGGCCTTGGCGGTGATCCGGACCCGCTGCCGGCCGGGCTCGGCGGGCAGGTCGTCCCGGACAAGTTCAACTCCCACGGGCGCCTTGCGCAGCATGAACCTGGCCAAGCCGAGCCGCTGCCACAGCACATCGTTCAGGTCTGCGCTGACCGTCCGCTGCTCCCAGCCCGGTGCGCCGCGCCGCACGTCCTCGTGGTGCACGAAGTACTCCACGACGTTGGCCCGCTGGTCCATGCCCGGTATCGCGAAGAAGGACAGCCGCGGCGGCCCGTTCCTGATGGTTTCCACCAGCCGGGGATAGGGCGTCCGCGCGCTGAGCGAGCGCTGCACGCGCCTGGTGTATCCGGCCAGCGGGCCGCCCATGACGCCCGCTCCCGCGTCCGGCCGGTGCTCCCGCAGCACCAGGTGCGCGGCGAGGTCGCGGGTGGCCCATCCCTCGCATAGCGTGGGCGCTTGCGGGCCGGTCTGGTCAAGCAGAGCGCACAGAGCCAGTCGCTCATCCCGGGCTAGGGTCATCCCGCGATGGTATTCACCTGAGGTCGGCAGTGGAAGGATCAGGGGCGTAAGCATGGAAGTAACCGGGAACGGACGGCCCTCCCGGCTGGATCCGAAGATCGCGGCGCGGCTCAAGCGCGACGCCGCCGGGCTGGTCGCCGCGATCGCCCAGCAACACGACACCGGTGAGGTGCTCATGCTGGGCTGGATGGACGACGAGGCACTGCACCGCACCCTCACCACGGGCCGGTGCACCTACTGGTCACGCAGCCGGCAGGAGTACTGGGTGAAGGGGGAAACCTCCGGCCATCTGCAGCACGTGAAATCGGTTGCCCTCGACTGCGACGGGGACGCCGTTCTGGTCAAGGTGGACCAGGTCGGCGGGGCCTGTCACACCGGCGACAGGACGTGCTTTGACGCCGCGGTGCTGGACGCAGTGGCGGGCTGACCCAGTGCCCCCTGCAGCGGCCCCGGCGCGCCGGGAGTACGCACTGGTGCTGCTGCTCGGGCTGGCCGGGGCCGCCTGCGTGCTGGTGTCGGTCCGGCAGGGGTGGGCACGTGTGGTAACCGCTGCGCCGCGGCCGCTGCCGGCGGCCACCGTGTCAGTGCGCGGCCAGGACCTGGTGCCCGGGGCGGGCGCTCTGGGACTGGCGGCGCTGGCCGGCCTGGCGGCGGTGCTGGCCACCCGGGGCCTGGCCCGCCGCGTGGTAGGCGGGCTGCTCGCCGTGTTCGGCGCGGGCGCGGCGGTGACGGCCAGCCTGCACCTGGGGACTGCGGCCGTGCTCGCGGCCGCCGCGGGCGCGGGCGGGACCAGTTCCTCAGCCGGCTCGGTGACCGGGGGGAATGCCGGTGGCCCGGCGGGAGCGGGCGGCGGCGCCCCCGGCGTCGCGGCGGCGAACCTGGCCGGGCACGTCACGATGGCGGGCGTCCCCTGGCGCTGGGCCGTCCTGGTCGGCGCGCTGGCGGTGGTCGCCGCCGGGCTGCTCGTGGCCTGGCGCGGCCCAGCATGGCCGGTCATGTCGAGCCGGTACGACCAGCCAGCGGCACAGCGCTCGCGCCCGGCTGACACGGCCACCCTGTGGGATTCGCTGAGCCAGGGCGTTGATCCAACCGATGCCAGCCCAGGGAACAGCCCGGGGAACAGCAGGCGGTGAGTGCTGTGCCGGCCTGGGCTGGAGGAACGGGGTTTCGGGCTGGCCTGACCGGGTCGCCTGACCCTGGCCGCCCGGCGTCCCGGCGGGCGGGTCTGGAGGGTGCCCGCAGTCTCGCCTGGACGGCCTCGCTACGATCGGTTGGGCAAGGCATCTAACCCGAGGAGACAGCGAACCGCGTGAGCGTGCTCGACGAGATCCTTGACGGAGTGCGTGCCGACCTGGCCGACCGGCAGCGCTGCGTGACGCTTGACCGACTCAAGGACATGGCCGGGCGGGCGCCGTCGCCGGTTGACGCGATGGCCGCGCTCAAGGGCCAGGATGTGGCGGTCATCGCGGAAGTGAAGCGGGCCAGCCCGTCCAAGGGCGCGATGGCGGCGATCGCCGATCCGGCTGCCCTGGCCGCGGACTACGAGGCAGGCGGCGCGCGGGTGATCAGCGTGCTGACCGAGCCCAGGAGGTTCGCGGGCAGCCTCGATGACTTGGCCGCCGTCCGGGAGGCCGTACAGGTTCCGGTGCTGCGCAAGGACTTCGTGGTGAGTTCCTACCAGCTGTGGGAGGCGCGGGCGTACGGGGCTGACATGGTCCTGCTGATCGTGGCGGCACTGGAGCAGAACGCACTGGTCTCCCTGGTGGAGCGGGCGCTGTCCATCGGCCTGGTGCCGCTGGTCGAGGTGCACACCGCCGGCGAGCTTGACCGTGCGGTGGAGGCAGGCGCGAAGATCATTGGCGTCAACGCGCGGAACCTGGCCACACTGGAGGTTGACCGGGGCGTGTTCGCCCGGATCGCCCCCCGCATCCCGGATGGGATCATCAAGATTGCCGAGTCCGGCATCCGCGGACCGCATGATCTCCTCGCCTACGCCGCGGCGGGCGCGAACGCGGTGCTCGTCGGGGAGAGCCTGGTGACTGGCAAGGATCCGCGGTCCGCCGTGGCCGACCTGGTCACCGCGGGCTCGCATCCCGCGCTGCGGGGCGATCGCGGATGAACATGCCCACCGCCACCCGTGACGATCACTCCCCGGCCGCGACGGTCCCGGACGCGGCCGGGCACTTCGGCGCGCATGGCGGCAGGTTCGCCCCCGAGGCGCTGATGTCGGCGCTGGACGAGCTGGCCCGCGAGTATCAGTCCGCCCAGGCCGACCCGGCTTTCCGGGCCGAACTCGCCGCCTTGCTGCGCGGCTACGCGGGCCGGCCCACGCTGGTCACCGAGGCGCCGCGATTCGCCGCCCGGGCTGGCGGCTGCCGGGTGCTGCTGAAGCGGGAGGACCTCACCCACACCGGCTCTCACAAGATCAACAACGTCCTCGGGCAGGCGCTGCTCACCAAGCGGATGGGCAAGACCCGCATGATCGCCGAGACCGGCGCGGGCCAGCACGGGGTGGCCACCGCGACCGCGTGCGCCCTGTTCGGCCTGGACTGTGTGGTCTACATGGGCGAGGAGGACACCCAGCGGCAGGCGCTGAACGTGGCCCGGATGCGGATGCTGGGTGCCGAGGTGGTTCCGGTCACCGCAGGCAGCCGCACGCTCAAGGACGCCATCAACGAGACGTTCCGCGACTGGGTGAGCAGCGTGGCGACGACGCATTACTGCATCGGCTCCGTGATGGGCCCGGATCCGTTCCCCGGGATGGTCCGGGATTTCCAGCGGATCATCGGGGTGGAGGCCCGCGAGCAGGTGCTGGCCATGACTGGCCGGCTGCCCGACGCCGTGATCGCTTGCGTGGGCGGCGGGTCCAACGCCATCGGCATCTTCCACGCCTTCATCCCCGACGAGTCCGTGCGGCTGATTGGCTGCGAGGCGGGCGGCGAGGGGCTGGCCAGCGGGCACCACGCGGCCACCCTGGTGGCTGGCTCTCCGGGCGTGATCCACGGGATGCGCACCTACCTGCTGCAGGATGCCGACGGCCAGACGCTCACCACGCACTCGGTGTCGGCAGGCCTGGACTACCCGGGTGTGGGGCCTGAGCACTCCTGGCTGCACGACACCGGCCGGGCCACCTACCGGGCCATAACGGACACCCAGGCCATGGACGCGTTCGGCCTGCTATGCCGCACCGAGGGAATCATTCCGGCGATCGAGTCCGCTCATGCCCTCGCCGGCGCACTGCAGGTGGGGGCGGAACTCGGGCCTGACGCGCTGCTCCTGGTGAACCTGTCCGGGCGCGGCGACAAGGACGTGGACATCGCAGCCAGGTGGTTCGGCCACCTGCCAGCCAAGAACCCCCTGTGGGAGAACCCCCGAGGGGAGAAGGCTCCGTGACCGGGGTCGGCGCCGCCTTCGAGAAGGCCGGGGCGGACGGCCGGGCCGCCCTGATCGGGTACCTGCCCGCCGGATTCCCGACGGTGGAGGGGGCGGTCGCGGCCGCCACGGTGCTCGCCGAAGCCGGGGTCGACGTGCTGGAGATCGGCCTGCCTTACTCCGACCCGCTGATCGACGGGCCGGTCATCCAGGAGGCGGTGCATCGTGCGCTGGCCGGCGGGGTCCGGGTCAGCGACGTGCTGGAGACGGTCGAGGCGGTAGCGGAATCGGGTGTCCCGGTGCTGGTCATGACCTACTGGAACCCGGTGGACCACTACGGCGTGGCCAGGTTCGCCCGCGACCTCGCGGCGGCCGGCGGCGCCGGGCTGATCACCCCGGACCTGCCCCCCGAGGAGGCTGGCAGCTGGCTGTCCGCCGCCGATTCCTGCGGGCTGGACCGGGTATTCCTGGTGGCGCCGAGCTCGTCCACGGAGCGCATCGCGCGCATCGCGGACGCCTGCCGTGGCTTCGTCTACGCGGCGTCGCTGATGGGCATCACCGGGGCCCGCGCGGCAGTCAGTGACGAGGCTGCCGGGCTGGTCAGCCGGGTCAGGGCGGCCACCAGGCTGCCGGTCGCGGTGGGACTCGGCGTGCGCGACGGCGTCCAGGCGGCACAGGTCGCCAGGTTCGCCGACGGAGTGATCGTCGGGTCCGCCTTCGTCCAGCGGCTGCTCGACGCGCCTGATCCCGGTGCCGGGATCGCTGCGATCCGCGACCTGGCCGGTGAACTGGCCGCGGGCGTCCGCGCCCACGCCCCGGCCCGAAGCTGACCGGTGGGACGTCCCCACCTCCCTGTGACAGGCCGTGTGAGCCCGGTGAATGTACTGTGCCAGGTGTTTCGCGATCAGTAAGGGGTGGGGATGATGCTTCTGGTGGCGTAATCTCGATGTAACCTCTGAGCACCAGCTCGGGGAGCCAGCGCTGTGCTGCGTTCTGACGGCACCCGCTGCAGGGCCAATGTCGTCCCGACCGCATGCGAGATTGCCAAGACGGACGAGACGACAGGAGTGCTGATGGCACCTGCCGCTTCAGCAGCAACCGGTGGACTGTACGACAGCCGGTTCGAACACGACGCCTGCGGCGTCGGTTTTGTGGCGGACCTGTCCGGGCGCCGCAGCCATGAGACCGTGGCCAAGGCGCTGACCGTCTTGCGCAACCTTGAACATCGCGGCGCGGCCGGCAGCGACCCCGACACCGGGGACGGGGCCGGGATCCTGACCCAGATCCCGGACGCGTTCTTCCGTGCGGCATGCCCGTTCGTGCTACCCGAGCCGGGCTGCTACGCGGTCGGCATGGTGTTCCTGCCCGACGACGACGCCACGGCCACCGAGGCGGTCGCGGCCATCGAGCGGATCGCCGCCGAGGAGAGCCTGACCGTCCTGGGCTGGCGTGACGTGCCCTTCGACCCCGCGCACTGCGGCCAGGGCGCGCTGGCCGTGCTGCCCCGGCTGGCGCAGTTGTTCGTCGCCGCCGAGAGTGGCGGCGAGAGTGGCCTTGTCCTGGACCGGCGGGCGTTCTGCCTGCGCAAGCGGGCCGAGCACGAGGCCGGAGTGTACATCCCGAGCCTGTCCTCCCGGACGATCGTGTACAAGGGGATGCTGACCGCGCCCCAACTGGAGCCGTTCTACCCGGACCTGTCGGACTCCGGCTATGTCTCGGCCCTGGCCCTGGTCCATTCCAGGTTCTCCACCAACACGTTCCCGTCCTGGCCGCTGGCCCACCCCTACCGGTTCATCGCGCACAACGGCGAGATCAACACGGTCCGTGGCAACCGCAACTGGATGCAGGCGCGCGAGGCGATGCTGTCCAGCGGCTTGTTCCCGGCGGCCGCCGACGGGCGCGGGATGGAGCGACTGCTGCCCATCCTCGATGACCGCGCCAGTGACTCGGCGAGTTTCGACCAGTGCCTGGAACTGCTGCACCTGGGGGGCAGGTCACTGCCGCACGCCATGCTCATGATGATCCCGGAGCCGTGGGAGAAGCATGAGGAGATGGATCCCGCACGGCGGGCGTTCTACCGTTTCCACAGCACGCTCATGGAGCCATGGGACGGCCCGGCCTGCGTCGCGTTCACCGACGGCACCATCATCGGGGCGGTGCTGGACCGCAACGGCCTGCGCCCGGGCCGGTACTGGGTGACCCGCGACGGCCTCGTCGTCCTGGCCAGCGAGGTCGGGGTGCTCGACATCGATCAGGCCGATGTGATCCGCAAGGGCCGGCTGCAGCCGGGCCGGGTGTTCCTGGTCGACACCGACAGCAGGCGCATCCTGGAGGACGCGGACGTCAAGTCCGCCCTGGCGGCCGAGCATCCGTACGCGGACTGGCTGCACGCGGGCCTCATGCACCTCGATGACCTGCCGGATCGTGAGCGTGCGCTGACTGATAGTGAGGAACTCACCACCCAGCAGCAACTGTTCGGGTACACCGAGGAGGAACTCCGGATCCTGCTCGGCCCGATGGCCCGCAGCGGCGCGGAGCCGATCGGGTCGATGGGCACCGACACCCCGCTCGCGGTGCTGTCCGACCGCCCCCGGCTGGTATTCGACTACTTCACTCAGTTGTTCGCGCAGGTGACGAACCCGCCGCTGGACGCGATCAGGGAGGAGCTGGTGACCTCTCTGCAGTCGGCCACCGGCCCCGAGGAGAACCTGTTCGAACCGGGCCCGGCCTCCTGCCGGCAGATCGTGCTGCCGTACCCGGTGATCAGTGACAACGACCTGAACAAGATCATCCACGTCAACGACGATGGCGACCTGCCCGGGGTCGCGTCCTACGTCGCGGACGGCCGCTACGAGGTCGCTGGGGGCGGCGACGCCTTGCGCGGCCGGCTGGCGGAGATCTGCGGGGAGGTGTCGCAGGCCATCGAGGACGGCGCGCGGATCATCGTGCTGTCCGACCGGGGCGCAGTGCTGGCCCGGGAGGACACCGTGCTCTC
>CABEDV010000179.1_pt1 | contig 17323 bp, 16 predicted proteins | sample 3423131 | NCBI WGS metagenome assembly CABEDV01 (sample SAMEA5534331, study PRJEB31848) | metagenome | biome: tundra; feature: field; material: soil | place: USA | collected 2013-05 | depth 0.15 m | reverse complement strand
TCCCGGCCTGGCACGACGCTCACCGCGAGATGCCGTACCTGTTCGCCGGGTCCGCGGCGTCCGCCGCGGGCGGCCTCGCCATGCTGGCCGTCGGCCCCGCGCACGCGGGGGAGGCGATCAGGTTCGCCGCGGCGGGCGCCGCCGTCGAACTCACCGCCAAGAGCCTGCTGCTGCGGCGGCTCGGGCCTGCCGCGGAGCCGTACCAGTCGGGGCGGCCGGGGACGCTGATGGAAGCCGCCGAGGTGCTGACCGCGGCCGGCTTGGCGGGCGCGATGCTGGCTGGCCGGAGCCGGGCGGCCGCGGTGGTTTCCGGCGCGGCGCTGGTGGCGGCGTCCGCGCTGACCAGGTTTGGCATCTTCGAGGCTGGCCTCGCCTCCGCACGTGACCCGAAGTACACCGTGGGCCCACAGCGGGAACGCCTCCGTCAGCACTCAGGCGCAGGCCCCTGACAGTGCCCGATTTTGCGAAGTACCGGGCCGCCGGGGGGCGATGACGCCCACGCCTGAGCGCCGCGCTCAGGCGTCCTTGCGCTCAGAATCCTGCCGCTCCGGCTCCTGACGGTCAGGCTCCTTGCTGGGATCTGGTGCGATCCGGCTGTCGATCACCTGGCCGGGGAAGCGCTGCTGTGCCTGCGCGTAGAGGTCGTAGGCACGGCAGTCCGGATCGCGCAGCGGCGGCGGGAACAGGGTGCGCGGCCAGAGCCGCCGGGCCTTCACCACTGCCGCCTCCACCGCGTACAGGGTGAATTCGGCCTGCAGGTACAGCCAGGCCAGCAGGCCCAGCACCACGCCGAACACGCCATAGAGCGAGTTGCTCTTGGCCAGCGAGTGCGCCACCAGGTAGCCGCCGAGAAGCTGCAGGATCTGCCACACGATCGCCGCGAGCACCGCGCCCAGGAACAGCTCGTTTCGCCGCACCTCGCTGGCGGTGGCCAGCCGGAAGCCGAGCCAGAAGAGCCCGATGTTGAGCAGCAGCGATACCGCGATCGCGCCGATGTACGCGCCGGGCCCGCTGAGCACGCTCGCCGCCGCGCCGCCGGCCAGGCCTGACAGCAGTGTGGTGGCGATGATGCCGGTGCCGACCACGACGATCATCGCGATGCCGCGCAGCGCCGACATGGGGAAGCCGGGCCGGCGGGCGATGGGCACGCCCCACGCCGTGTTGAAGGCGTTCTGTGCGGCGGTCGCGACTCCCCGGGTGCCGAGAAACGTCAGGACGAGCCCGATGACCAGGGCCACGCCGGTCCCGGGCAGCGAGTGCACGTTGCTTTTCAGCTGCGCGCCGATCACCGGGAACTGCCCGAACGCGGAGCTCAGCACATTTTGGCGGAGTGCTGGATGGTGGCCGAGGACCAGGTCGAGCACGGTCACCAGGACGAGCAGCAACGGGAAAATCGAGGCGAATGCGTAGTACGCGATCAGGGCGGCGAGGTTGCCTGCCTGATCGTCCCCGAACTTCTTCCACACCGCGACGGGGAAAGCCAGCCAGGGTGTTTCCTGCTGGCGCCGGTCGACGGCGTGCAGAGCCTTCTTTGTGGCGTTCATTGCGCTGAGTACTACCCGCTAGAAGGGTGTTAATCCAGCTAGTGAGGGTGAGCGGTGCTCCGGGGCACGGTTACCCGCGCTCCGGCTTACTGATCGTTACTGGGGTCGCGGCGCAGTTCCCGGAGTTGCCGGGCGACGAAGTCCGGGTCCAGGACGTGGCCGCTCGAGGATGCCTCCAGGCGCAGCCGCCGGCGCCTCCACCGGTACTTCCGGGTCAGGCCGACGGCGAGCGACGTCACGCCACCCGCGGCCGGCCCGCCGACCAGCAAGACCATGAACGCTCGGTCAGCTGCGTTGTCGAGCATGCCGTTGTTGGGATCGGCCGGGTTGAGATAGACGCTCACGGCCTTCGACGACCCGTACCCGGGTGCGTCGAGCGCATAGGACTGGCCGTCCCAGTGGTACCTGACGATCCCGCCCTGCTCGGTCCCGGTGACCCGGTGACCGGTCCACAGCACGATCTCCGGCGCCTGGGCCTCCAGCACCACCACCAGCAGGGCGAACACGAACAGGGCAGCAGCCAGGCCGACGGACCAGCCGGCGCCATCGAACCAGCTCCGCATGCGGGCGCGCATAGGACCAGGATGGCCCATAGACCAGCCACGACGGTCAATCAGTGGGCGGGCGGCCTTCAGGGCCAGGTGACGGTCACCGTTGTGGGGCCAGCGCCGCGGCCGTGAACCTGAGCTGGAACGGAAGCCTGCCGCCGGGCGGGTCCACGGCGTTCGGCTTCCTGGCCAGCTTCACCGGCAGCAGCGCGCCCCCCACCGTGACCTGCGCCGCCAGATGACCCGCTGGTGAGGTGATGGGCTGGTGAGGTGATGGGCCGGTTAGGTGATGGGCAATGCCCGGGGAGGTACCGGGCTGGACACGACGATCGACGTGACCGTCTGCCCGTACAGCAGGAAGCGGTCGAGGGTTGTCTCAAGGTCCTCGATCGCGGCCGCGTGGACCTTGATCAGGAAGCAGTCCTCGCCGGTGACGCGGTGGCATTCGGAGATTTCCGGCAGCTCGGCGGCGAGCTCGGCAATCCTGGGAAGCTGGCCGACAGCGGGGCGGATGCGGGCGAACGCGGTCACCGGTAGCCCGAGTGCGGCGGGGCTAACCTCCATCCGGTAGCCGGTGATGACACCGGCTCGCTCCATGCGCTGAACGCGCTCGGTGACAGCCGGGGCCGACATGCCGACCCGGCGGGCCAGCGCAGACATGGTGATCCGCGGATCTGCATGGAGCTCACGCAGCACCTGGCGGTTGACATCATCGAGGAGAGTCGAGGGATCACTCAAAGTCAAAACAGCTTCTTTCCTTCAATCCACAGGCTGTTGGCGGCCGGTGGCTTCAAATAGCTATGTGTCTACCGTGCTCTTCTTGCAAGAATAGCTAGCATGCCGAGCGCCCCCACCAGCCCGCGACCATCCCCCGGGCCGATCGCGCGGGCCGTCGGCCGGATGCCGCCCACCTCGTTCTTCCTGACCAGCGCCGTATTCCACTACCTCGGGCCGTCACTGGCGGTGCTGCTGTTCGCCCATGTCGCCGTGCTGGGCGTGGCATGGCTGCGCATCACCTCGGCGGCGGTGGTGTTCGCCCTATGGCGCCGCCCATGGCGCATCCTGCGGACCGCAGACCGGTCCCAGCGCCTCGTGTTCCTCGCGCTGGGCGTGGTGCTGGCCGCGATGAACTCCCTGTTCTACCTGGCCGTCGATCGCCTGCCGCTGTCGACGGTCGGGGCGATTGAGTTCCTGGGCACCGTCATCCTGGCCGCGGCCGGCGCGCGGACGCGCCGGAACGTGCTGGCCCTGGTCCTGGCCGTCGGCGGGGTGTTCGTCCTGACCGCGGTGCGGCTGTCCAGCCAGCCGCTGGGCTTCGTTTTCGCGTTCGCCAACTGCATCGGCTTCATGCTGTACGTGATGCTCGGCCACCGCATCGCGAATACCGGCGCCGGCGGCGGCGACTCGCCTGCGTCGCCGATGAGCGGAATCGACCAGCTCGGCCTGTCCATGCTCATCGCGGCCCTCGTGGCCACGCCGTTCGGGATCGTCCCGGCCGCGCTCTCCTTCATCCACCCGGTGTGGCTTCTCTGGGGAATCGGCGTAGGGCTCTGCTCCTCGGTGATCCCGTATGTCACCGACCAGCTCGCCATGGCGCGGCTACCGCGCGCGACCTTCGCCCTCATGCTCGCGCTGCTCCCGGCCGCCGCGACCGTCATCGGCCTGATCGTGCTCGGTCAGGTCCCGACCCTGCAGGACATCGCCGGTATTGGCCTCGTCATCGTCGGCGTCGCGATTCATCACGATCCTCCCCACCGGGAAGATGCGCCCGGGCCGGCCGAAGTCCCCGAGGAGTGGCCATGCGGTACGTGAACCTGGGCGGCTGCGGACTGAAGGTGTCGCAGATCGGCCTGGGGATGATGAGCTACGGAGATCCTGCCTCGCAGCAGTGGGCACTGAACACCGGCAGCGCCGAGCCGATCGTGCGCCAGGCGGTCGAGGCGGGCGTGACGTTCTTCGACACCGCCGACATGTACTCCGGCGGCGCCAGCGAGGAGATCACCGGGCGGCTGCTGGGCAGGCTCTTCCCCCGCCGCGACGACTTCGTCCTGGCTACCAAGGTGTACTACCCGACAGGTCCCGGCGCGAACGACCGGGGATTGTCCCGCAAGCACATCCTGGCGAGCATCGAGTCTTCGCTGAAGCGGCTTGGGACCGGCCATGTTGACCTCTACCAGATCCACCGCTGGGACGAAGGGACGCCAATCGAGGAGACCATGTCGGCGCTGCACGATGTGGTAAGAGCCGGCCAGGCCCGGTACATCGGCGCGTCGGCAATGTTTGCCTGGCAGTTCGCCAAAGCCCAGTACACCGCTCAGATCGGCGGCTGGACCCGTTTCGTATCAATGCAGAATCGCTACAACCTGGTCAACCGGGAGGACGAGCGCGAGATGATCCCGTTCTGCATCGACCAGGGAATAGGAGTCGTTCCCTACAGCCCCTTGGCGCGAGGCCTGCTCGCCGGAACCCGCGAGCGCACCGGTAAGCAGCGCACGGCCCGGGCCCGCGCCGGCGACAGCCCCTACCGGCCCGCTGACTTCGACGTAGCCGACGCGGTCACCGCGGTCGCCAGCCAGCGCAACCTGCCGCCAGCGCAGATCGCGCTGGCATGGCTGCTCGGCAGGCCCGGCGTGAGCGCGCCAATCGTGGGGGCGACCAAGCCGGGGCATCTCTTGGACGCGACCGAGGCGCTGGACGTGAGCCTGAGCGACGACGAAGTCGCGCAACTGGAATCCCGCTACCTGCCCCGCGGGTAGCGGATCGCCAGATGTCCTGTCTGGGCGCGCCGTCTGGCTGCGTGCCATTCCCCTGGGATTGGCCCCTCGTCCAGCGCCCTGGTCAGCGCGGGACATAGCATGCGACCGAGGGATCCAAGCTGGCAAATGTTCAGATGGTCACAGCGACGGGGAAGCGGGTATGGCGGATACCGATTGGATGAACGGAGACCCGGCGGAATCGGGCCATGATCGGGTTGATCTGCAGGTCGACCGGCCGCACCCGGCCCGGGTCTACGACTATCTGCTCGGCGGAAAGGACAACTTCGCCGCCGACCGGGCCGCCGCCGAGGCGGGACTGAAAGCCAATCCCAACTCACGGATCCCGCCGAGGGAGAACCGCGCATTCCTGCGCCGCGCGGTGCGCTACCTGGCCCGCGAGGCGCACATCAGCCAGTTCCTGGACATCGGCACCGGCATCCCGACCTCGCCCAACGTGCACGAGATCGCCCAGGACGCCGACCCGCGGGCGCGGGTCGTCTATGTCGACAACGATCCCATCGTGCTCGCGCACGCGCGGGCGTTGCTCACCATCGGCCCCGCGGGCAAGACCGCCTACATCGACGCCGACCTGCGCGACGTCGCTAAGATCCTCAATTCCCCTGACCTGCAACAGACGCTGGATCTGGGTCAGCCGGTCGCGCTGCTGCTGATAGCGATCATGCATTTCGTCCCCGACGACGAGGATCCCTGGGGCCTGGCGGCCCGGCTACTCGCCGAATTGCCGTCCGGCAGTTACCTGGCACTGTCCCATCTCACTGGCGACTTCGACCCGGCGGCGTGGGACGGGGTGGCCGCGGTGTACCGGCGCAGCGGGGTGATCATGCAAGTGCGCTCCCGGCCGGCGGTCGAACGGTTCTTCACCGGCCTTGATCTCGTCGACCCCGGCGTTGTGTCGCTGCCGCACTGGCGCCCCGACCCCAGCGACATCGGCCAGCCAGGTCGGGCTGGCCAGCCGAGTGACGCTGCCGTCTCCGTGTACGGGGGCGTCGCCCGCAAGGCATGATGGGCCATGCTTATACGGCAGATTCGTGTGCCCGGTAGGCCATGACCGTGCCTGCACCAGACATCCAGGCCGCTCTGGCCGGCCGTCCTGCCCTCCTGCAGGATGCCTGCCAGCGGGCACTGGCCTATCTCGGCGGGCTCGCGGAGCGGCGGGTGGCCCCGGCGGCCGGCGCCGTCGCCGCGTTGGGCCGGCTCGACTTCGCGCTGCCCGGATCGGGCCTGGACGCCCCGGACGTGCTCGGCATGCTGGACGAGTTCGGCTCGCCCGGCACGGTGGCAAGCGCTGGTCCGAGGTACTTCGGATTCGTCACCGGCGGGACGCTGCCGGTTGCGCAGGCTGCCGCCTGGCTCGCCGCAGCGTGGGATCAGAACGCGGCCCTGACGGCGATGTCTCCCGCTGCCGCGATGCTCAATGCCGTCGCGCTGCGCTGGGTGGCCGAACTGCTCGCCTTGCCGCCCGGCGTCGGCGGCGGCTTCGTCACCGGCGCCACGATGGCGAACGTCACCTGTCTCGCCGCGGCCAGGGACGCGGTGCTGACCAGGCACGGATGGGACGCCGCTGGCCAGGGCCTCGTTGGCGCGCCGCCGGTCACCGTCGTGGTCGGCGCCGAGGTGCACGCCACCGTCCGGAAGGCGCTCGCCCTGGTGGGCCTGGGCCGTGACCGGGCCAGAGCACTGCCGGTGGACGACCAGGGCCGGATCGATCCCCGCGCCCTCCCGGAACTCAGCGGCCCGGCGCTGGTGTGCCTGCAGGCCGGCAACGTCAATAGCGGTGCCAGCGATCCGTTCGTGCCTCTGATCGCGTGGGCGCGTGAGCACGGCGCCTGGGTTCACGTGGACGGGGCGTTCGGGCTGTGGGCGGCAGCGTCACCCGCCACCGCTGGGCAGGTCACGGGCGTAGCCGACGCTGACTCGTGGGCGACCGACGCCCATAAATGGCTGAACACGACCTACGACTGCGGCATCGCCCTGGTCCGCGACCCCAGGGCCTTGCGCTCGGCCATGCAGGCGTCGGCCGCCTATCTTCCCGGTGACGTGGACCGAGAGCCCATGCACCGCACCCCGCAGTCCTCCCAGCGGGCCCGCGGTGCCGAGGTGTGGGCGGCGCTCGCCACCCTCGGCCGAGATGGCGTGGCTGAGCTGGTCGACAGGACGTGCCGGCTGGCCCGCCGCTTCGCCAGCGGGATGCGGGAAGCGGGCTATACCGTACTGAACGATGTCGTGCTCAACCAGGTGGTCGTGGCGTTCGGCGATCCGCCGCGCACCGACGCGATCATTGCTGCGGTCCAAGGCGAAGGAACCTGCTGGTGCGGGCCGACCAACTGGCGCGGCCGCAGGGCGATGCGGGTCAGCGTCAGCTGCTGGAACACCACCGAGGACGACATCGACCGGAGCATCGCCGCGGTCCATGCCTGCGCCCAGCGGTAGGCGACCATCTCACGGGGGGCTGAACGGCCGGGCGTCGAACACCACGCGCACCATGGTGATCTTTCCGTTCTCGACGTGGCTCCACTCGGCCACCGATGCGGGCGCGGCGATGCTGGTGTGCAGGTCGTCCGGCGGGATCACCCGGGGATCCGCGGGTCCCTCAGTTCGCTGAGGGGTGGAAAAAGCCAACCACATACATCACGCCCAACGGATCCCCGGCGTACATCACGTCGCCCGTCAGCGCGGTGTCATGAGTGGCACCGGCGAGGACCTGCCAGGCAGGGCGCCCGGTAGCGACGAGTTCCCGGGCCAGCGCGGGATCGACGGCCGCCAAAGCCTGCAGGTCACCAGCCCGCAGGGCGCGCTCGACCTCGGCGTCGAAGGCCTCGGCCCGCTCGTCCAAGTGGCCAGGGGCGCGGGGGCCGCGCCGCGCGCTGCCATCGGCCATCACCAGCAGGCCGGTCCGCTCGGCGGTGTCACCGATTTCTTTCCCCAGCCGCAGGCAGTCGGCTGGCTGGTCATCCTCGCTCACCGAGTGCAGCCGCCGGGGCCCGGTGTACCGGGCCTGGTCAAGCAGGTAGCCGCCGAGGCCAACGGCCAGTGGGACAGATCCCGGCCGCGCCGGGGCGGCCCGGGCGGCGTTGCCGGCTGGCGAGACGGGATGGCCGGCTGGCGGGGCTGCCTGCGCACGGGCATCGGCCTGCTGGGCGGGCCTTCCGCCGAACGCGGCGATGTTCAGGCGGCTGTCGGCGGGCCATGCGGTGGTGTCCGGCCCTGGCCCGACGACCACGATCACGTCAGGCCGCGCCGCCAGCAAGGCGTGCACCGCGTTGGCGCACGCGTCCCGCAGGTCGGCCACGACGGGATCGGTTCCGGTCAGTTCGCGGACCAGCAGCGGCGGCGACGGGCAGAGCGCGGCGGCGATGATCATAGCTGGCCGGCCGCCCTAACTCAGCCCGCGCACGGCCCGGGCGGGCGGGATCTCACCGAGGATGGCGGAGACCACGGCGAGCACCTCGCGAGTCTCCTTTACCTGGTGAACGCGGAAGACGCGGGCACCCTGCCAGGCGCAGATGGCCGTGGCGGCCAGGGTTCCGGTCAGCCTGCCCTCCGGTGGGACGCCCAGCGTCTCCCCGATGAAGTCCTTGTTCGACAGGGAGACCAGGACCGGCCAGCCGGTGGCCACCATCTCGTCGAGCCGCCGGGTCACCTCCAGCGAATGCCAGGTGTTCTTGCCGAAGTCATGTGCCGGGTCGATCAGTATCCGCGCGGGATCCACGCCGATCCCGACCGCCCGGGATGCCTGGGCGAGCGTCCGGCGAAGCACGTCAGCCAGGACGTCGTCGTAGGCGACCCGGAACGGCCGGGTGCGCGGTGTCTGCTCCCCGGCGTGCGTGCAGACCAGGCCGGCCCCATGCTCGGCAGCCACCTCGGCGACCCGGGGATCCCAGCCGGCCCATGTGTCGTTGAGCAGGTCGGCCCCGGCCGCGCATGCTTCGCGGGCCACCTCGTGCCGCCAGGTGTCCGCGCTGATCACCAGGTCCGGGTAGGCGTCACGGACCGCCGCGACGAACGGGGCGGTCCGCCGGATCTCCTCGGTGATGTCCACCATGGCGCCGGGCGCGGCCGCCACCCCGCCGATGTCCACGATGTCGGCGCCCTCGGCGACGACGGCATGCACCCGGTCCATGGCGGCGGCTTCCTGCCAGGTCGCGCCGCGATCGTAGAACGAGTCCGGGGTCCGGTTGACGATCGCCATGATCACTCGCTGCCGCGGCCCGAACGACTGCGTGCCGAGCCGGAGCGTCCGGCCGGCTGGCGGCTCGGCCACGTCAGAGTGCCTCGGGAGTCGGCAAGCGCATGTGACTGGCGAGCACCGCGCTGGCGGGCGGCCGCTCACGGGTGGGCACCGGCCGGACCCGCGGCCGCACCGTGCTGCCAGACCCCGTGCTGCCAGACCCCGTGCTGCCAGACCCCGTGCTGCCAGACCCCGTGCTGCCAGACCCCGTGCTGCCAGACCCCGTGCTGCCAGACCCCGTGCTGCCAGACCCCGTGCCCTGCTCCCGGACGAACTGGTGCAGGGCGACGTCCGGCCGCGGGCGGCGCGGCCCGGCATGCCGGCTTTCCGCGACGACCAGCAGTTCGGCGGCCATCAGCGCGAGGTCATGATCGCTCTGATGCCGGTGTGCGCGTGTACCCAGGTCCACCTGGGCCAAGGCGGGCAAGCCATGCCGGGAGAACGTGTCCAGCACGGCAGCCAGCTCGACTCCATAGCCCACCGGGATGCTCAGCGACTCCATCAGGCTGCGCCTGGCCGCCCACTCGCCCGCCAGTGGCTGGACCACGCCGGTCAGTTCGGGCCACCACAGGCTCAGCAGGGGACGGGCCACCAGTTCGGTCACCCTGCCACCCTCGGTCGAGGTGGAACCGTCGTGCTCGGTCTTGACGCGCGCGTAGAAGCCCTTGACCAGGAGCACATCCGGGTCGTCCAGCAGCGGGCCGACCAGGCCCGTGACGAAATGCGGGCCCCAGCGGGTGAGATCGGCGTCCACGAACACCAGCAGGTCGCCTTGGGTGACCAGGAGCGACTTCCACAGCGCCTCGCCCTTGCCCGGGTAGGAGCCGAGATGGGGCGCGATGTCGCGGGCCCGGTGCACCGTGGCGCCGGCCCGGGCGGCCACGGCCGCGGTCGCATCGGTCGAATCGGAGTCCACCACCACGATCTCGTCGACCAGCGGTGCGTCGAGGACCAGGGCCTGGCGGATCGCGGTCACCACCCCGGCGACGGTCTGCTCCTCGTCGCGGGCGGGGATGACGACGCTGATCCGCAGGCCCTGCCTCCGTTTGGAGGACAGCAACTGGTCTACCGGCCAGTCCCGCCAGTGCGAGGACCGCTGCCGGAACCACGCGCTGGCGCGGTCCTCCATGGGCAGCATCCCTCCCCGGTTCAGCGCGAACTCACCTGCCCGCACGACCGGATGCTACCTGGTGCGACTGCGCGCTCCCCGGGACCGCCATCCGCCCCGGCTCGCGTTGCATGATGCAACTCGATAGACTCCCGGCATGCGCCGGACGAGCTTCGAGGAGATGAACTGCTCGGTCGCCCAGACGCTGGAGGTCGTGGGGGACTGGTGGACGATGCTCGTCGTCCGGGACTGCTTCCTCGGGATCACCCGATTCGAGGCATTTTCCGAACGTCTCGGCATCGCGCGCAACATCCTGACCGACCGCCTGCAGCACCTGGTTGAGCACGGTGTGCTCACCCGGGTTGCCTACCAGGACCGGCCGGCCCGCTACGACTACCGGCTGACCGACAAGGGCCGGGACCTGTGGCTGGTGCTCAACGCCATGCGTCAGTGGGGTGATCGCTGGTCGGCGCCCGACGGGCCGCCGGTCGTGATCGAGCACAAGGCATGCGGTCATCCCGCCACGGTGACGCCCACGTGCTCGGAGTGCGGCGCGCTACTCGACGCACGGTCGCTGCGCCTGCGCCCTGGCCCCGGCGCTGAGCACCGGCCAGCGCCCGAACTCAGAAAGGACGCCCGATGACCGCAGCAGAGAGCATCGATCCTTCCCTGGCCGCCTGGGGTGAGCCGAGAAGCAAGACGGTGCACTGGTATGACCCGATGATCACCGCGGCGGCAGGCAGGCCGCTGTCGGGAATCGATTTCCCTCCGCGCGATCAGGGATGGCGCGATCCCGCCGCCGCCGATCGCCGTTCTCTTCGGCATGCAGATCCGCGAGGTCGAGGTAGGCCAGGTGGTCTTCGAGTGCGAGCCGGACGAGTCGAATTAGCCGGAATCCAACAAGGGTCTAGCGGCGAGGTAAGCACCGCACAACGGGTCATTGCTGGCCCTCTGCCTCGGCCGGAATAGCTTCCAGACCAGCACTAGCAGCCGCGAGCGCGGCCAGCGTTGCCACGGCGGTACCTGTGGCCTTGCTCAGTGCAGGCAGTTGTGCGGCCTGTGGTAGCTGGCCCCTACGCCACTTGGACACGGCGCTGCGGTGGACACCGATACGCCGGGCTAGCTCTGAGTCTGATTCGACTACGGCGGGCACGATTGCGTCTAGCCAGTGGATGAAGGCCGTAGGCGGCAGCGGGGAAGTCACAAGCTGACAGTAGGCCATGTGTTGCCCCGCTGGCAACAACCAGTCTTGCGCCGACGCAAGAAATACCAGGTCAGACAGGGATCTTGCGGGAGGATAGCCGTCCGGCACGGGGACACGACTGGTTGCGCCGTGTGACTGGTGCGGCTAGCGTGGCGTCCCAAGGCATGAAAACGGGCCGGGAGCGCTACTCACGCAACCCGGCCCAAGTGCCCCTCACCCGTTCGGCTAAGAAAGGAATTAGAGCTGTGCCAGTTTACAGCCATGCTCCTGAGCATGTCTGCCTGCTGTAAGTTTCATCATGTTCTGTCTCCTTTATCTAATACGTTTATCGTGGCTTGGGCAGTGATGGCCCTGGCCTGTCTACTGGTGGTCTTGGCTTAGGTATTACTACTGACATTTCTTTTATTCCAGGACTACCTTCACGCCGCTAATCGCGTACCTTAAACGCCTGTTAATCGCCATTTCTTCCCCCTGCCTGTTGTGTGCGCTATCAGCCTAGCGGCTAACTCTCTAGGTCCATCGCTCCTCCGCCGGAATCTCAGTAGGTGCCAGTGCGCCGGGTGGGTCATCCTGTGATGTCCAGCCGAGTTGCGTTTTAACTTGTGGGTTAGACGGCATTGCGCCTCCCTTTGAGTAATAAAGCCATGTTGTCATCTTTCTGTGCGACCGCGGCCAATCGAGAGCCGCGGGAAATATTCAAATAGGGGCATCACTGCTTATTTACAGATTACCACTACAAGCCCTATAATTGGTATTCTGTAAATAAGCACTCAAGAGAGGATGAACCACCCATGACTGTGACCCTTTACAACAACTGCGGGGCCAGCACTAGAACCGGCCTGAGCATTGATCAGGTCCGGTACAGATTGCCTCGCCTTGGCATCACTCCCGCCCCTTTGCTGGTTCGGATTCCTAGGCCCGTCGTCGCCCCTTGAAGGCTTCGGCGGGTCGTTGTGGTTGTTACGTGGCCTGGCTTGCCATGTCCCGGAGACTGGCCAGGTCTCCGAGAAAGATCGTGATCCTGAAATCACCCGGGGCAAGCCGGGTAAATACACGGTCAGGGCGAGGCGCGATTGGGAGCCCGTCATATTCGGTGACGTGCGCAGTGATGCCAGAGCCCAGAAGGAACAACCTGCGGCCTGCCTGGTCGAGTGATTCCCAGTGCTGGGAGAACGTCTGCCCTGTTGGTATCCACTCGGCAGACTCCGGGTTGCTTGGCAGTGCCCTCAGAGCTTCCTGGCGAACTTCGAGCTTCTGCGCCGTCGTGCCGAACAGGTCAGCGCTGATCTTGCCTGGTGACAGTTGCTCCTGTAGTCCAGCTATGGCCTCATCGACCGCAGCAAGTTCCGCCGCGTGAGATTCGGCAGGGTGAATGATCTTGTTTTGCATGGGGACAGCGCCGCACATCTGTAGCAGCGTCTCCCCGATCAGAGGCTCTAGAACTTCCGCCCTGATCCGCTTGAGAGTGCATCCGAGCCCCTGAGCGTGGTTGCTGCACCTGTAGTACGCATAGACGCGGCCACCCCTGGTCATGGACTCCTTGCCCATCGGGGCACTACAGCCGCAGAAAGCAACCCGCAGCAGGTACGCGGCATCGGTGCGGACTGCGCTGTGATCCTGGCTTGCCTTGTCCAGTGCAGCCTGTACGGCGGCCCAGGTCTCATCGGTGAGAACTGCTTGCCGGCGAACCGCCAGCCCGTCAGCATCCCTGACTATCTCCGCGTTGGCGAGTACGCAGCCCTTGAGAACAGGAGAGCGGAGGATCACGGTCAGGGACTTGGTACGCCAGAGGCTCTTGCCTGTACTGGTCGGGATGCCCCGTGCTGTCAGGTCGAGGCAGATCGAGCGCGACGACTGGCCAGCAATGATCCTGGCGGAAACCTCACGCACGATGGCAGCAGAGGCAGGGTCAGGAACCAGTTCCCAGCCCCCACCAGCTAGCGCCTGCTTGCGGTAGCCGTAGGGCAGTGTTCCCCCACCCCACCGCGCTAGCTGGTCGAGCTTGGTTTTCGCTTCCCTGCGCCGCTCTGCCATCCTCAGCCGCTCAAACTCAGCGAACATGATCAAGATCTGGCCGAACATGCGCCCCATGGACGTTGAGAAGTCGATTCCCTCGGACACGCTGATGATGGTTTTGCCGTTGGCCTCGCACCACTTCAGGAGCAAGGCGAAATCCAGCAGGGAACGCGAGAGCCTGTCGAGCTTGGCGACCATCAGGCCATCCCACAGCGCGATTTTCGCGGGATCAGTGAGCCATGGGCCTAGCTGGTCACGCGCAAACGGGGAGACAGCCCCCGACACTTCAAGATCCTCAGCAGTGCCAGTGATCGTGTCCCCGCGAACCTTCGCGGTAAGGCTGATCTGCTCGTTCTGCCGCTCTGGGCTGGTGGTCTCATCGGTGAAGTTGGACAGTCTCACCACTCACAGTAGTCACATGAACACGAAACTACCGGTTTCCGGAGTCCAGCAACGCAGACGAGTCCGCCTACAACCCGATCGGTGTTGTCCACGGCGGCCTCGTCTGCACCCTCTCGGACACGGTCGCGGGGTGCGCGGTGCACACCACGCTCGATGCAGGTGTCGCTTACACATCCATTGACATCAACGTGAGTTACCTGCGGCCGGTCACGAAGGGCAGCGGGGTGCTCCGCGCAACAGGGCGGGTGACCAAGCCGGGCCGCCGGGTCGCGTACTGCGCCGCGGAGATCGTCGACCAGGCCGGGAAGGTCGTAGCGACGGCCAGCAGCAGCTGCCTGGTCATGGATCCTCGGCTCGCCTGACCGCGCTGCCCGCGGCCTACACTCATCGAGTGACAGGCCGGTGAACGTCGCCAGGGTGGCCGCTGCGATCGCGGGCGCCATGCTCACGGCGTTGCTGGCGGCCGGCTGCGGCGCCCAGAATGCCGCCCCGCCGCCGGGCGGCGTGCCCCAGGGCAGCGTGTCAGCGTGCACAGCCTTCGGGGTGCGCGCGATCGACCAGCACCTAACGGTGACCCGGAAGCCGGCCGCATGCCAGGGTCTCAGCAAGGCCCAGGTCAACCTGGCTATCGGCCGGGCCATCTACCTGGTGGCTGGCCCGGGACGGCACAAGGTCGCCTGGCGGCATAAGGCGTTGCTGGCGGGCGCAAGGCTTGCGGGCCTGATCAGTGGGCCCCAGAACACCGCTGGCCCGCAGCCGCGCGGATATGCGATCGCCGGATCCAGCGGGCCCGCCCGCCGGAGCAGCGACGTCGGCCTGAGTCTCGCGGCGCTCGGCGCCTGGATCCTGGCCGCCGGCAGCGGTTCCTTCATCCTGGGCGCCTGGATCTCCCACGGCGGCATCCGTCGGCTGCGCGCCGGCGGCGCAGGTCTCTCGCCGGTCGTTATCTTCGGGCACTTCGCGCTGGCCGCTGCCGGCCTGCTGGTGTGGATCATCTTTCTGGCCACCGACTGGGCCGCCTTGGCCTGGGCCGCGGTCGGGCTGCTGCTGCCGGTGGCCGGCCTCGGCATGGCCATGGTGACTCTCGGGCTATCGGGTGGACCGGCCCAGGCCGTCCCCGCTGGCGCTCTCCCTGCTGGCGCTCTCCTCGCTGGCCGGGCACCGGCCGCCCGCCACACGTCCCTGCTGGTCGTCCTCGGCCACGGTCTGCTCGCTGCGGGGACGATGCTCCTCGTACTGCTCGCCGCGCTGGCCGCGTCAGGAAGCTGACCTGCGCCCCGGATGTGCCGCCCAGGTCCGGTGCTCAACCTGGGTCGTCCACTGAACTGGCGCTGAGCGCGGCGCGGATCGTGTGGTGCATCAGTTGCGCGGTCGTCACCGGGCCGACACCGCCCGGGACAGGGGTGACCGCTGACGCGATGCCTGCGAGGACGTCGGTGTCGACGTCACCGACGAGGCCACCGCCATCTGTGGCATTGATGCCGACGTCGATCACCACGGCACCCGGGGCCACGTAATCGGCGCCGACCATCTTCGGCCGCCCCGCCGCGACGACGAGGATGTCAGCTTCCCTGCATACCTCGGGCAGGTCCCGCGTTCGCGAGTGGCAGATCGTGACCGTGGCGTGCTGGGCGAGCAGAAGCAGCGCCGCAGGCTTGCCGACGATGGTGGAACGGCCGATCACCACGGCTCGCTGGCCCTGCAGGGGGACATGCTCGCGGATCAGGATCTCCAGGACCGCCGCGGCCGTCGCCGGGGGAAAGGCACCCGGCACACCCGCGGCGAGCATGCCAAGAGACTGCGGATTGGCTCCATCGACATCCTTGCCGACCGTGATGGCCGAACCGACGATGGCCAGATCCAGACCGTCCGGAAGCGGGGTCTGGCAGATGATCCCGTGCACACCAGGGTCTCGCGACAACTCGGAAAGCCGCCGGGCGATCTCGGCCCGGTCAGCAGCCGGGGGCAGCCGGTGAACCTGGCAGTCGATACCCACCCTGGCGGCGGCTGCGTCGATGGACCGCAGATACCAGGCGGCCCCCTCGTCGTCGGTGGCGACGACCGCGGCCAGGGTCGGCGTTATCCCCCTCTCGCGCAGGAGAGCAGCCAACTTGGCGGACCGCTGCGATATGGCAGCGGCGATGGCCTTGCCGTCGATGATGCGGCTCATCCGGGGATCTCCTGTCGAACAGGTAAGCGACTTTCTGTTGTTTGTACGCTACGCGCGTGGCTGGTGATGCGCCGTCACCCTCATCGGCCACCCGGAGGGAAGCCGCTCCCCGGACGGGAATGATCACTGCGCGCTATCGTTCAGCCATGACAGGCTGGCCGCGCAGTTTGCCACGAGCGACCGGATGGCTGGCCCTGGTCTCCGTCCCGGTGATCTCGGTGATCTCGGTGATCTCGGTGATCTCGGTGTCCGGAGCCGGGCATGGCGCGGCGGCGACCCTGGCATCGCCGCCCAGCGACGCCAGCTCCTGGACGGTGTACCACCATGACGTCGCCGGCACTGGCGTCGGGGAGCCGGTAACCGCCGTCGACACCTCGACCCGCGCGTGGACTTCACCCACTCTCGATGGAGAGATCTACGGTGAGCCTCTCGTTTCGTTGGGGCGCGTCTATGTGGCAACAGAAAACGACACCGTGTACGCGCTCTCGTCCGCCACCGGCCGGGTGGTCTGGGCCACGCATGTCGGCACCCCGGTGCCTGCCCGGTCTCTTCCCTGTGGCGACATCGGGCCCACGGTCGGAATCACGGGTACACCGGTCATCGATCAGTCCCGGGGCGAGATCTTCGTGGTGGCCGACGAACTCGTGCGGGGAAAGCCGGCCCACATGCTGGTCGGCCTGGCCGTGGTCGCTGGCCGGGTCAAGATGACTCAGGACGTGGACCCGGCCGGAGCGGATCCCGCGGCACTGTTGCAGCGCACCGGCCTGACCCTCGATGCGGGCCAGGTGGTGTTCGGGTTCAGCGGCAACTACGGAGACTGTGCCAGCTACCGGGGCCGGCTGGAAGCGGTGCCCGAAACGGGCGGCCAGCCGGTCGTATTCACCGTCGACGCTGCGGCCGGTCAGTCGCAGGGGGGGATCTGGATGGGCGGGGCGGCACCCGCCGTCGATAGCAGCGGTCATCTCCTGGTGAGCGTGGGGAACGGTTCGGCCCGCTCGGATGCCGGCGCTTACGACCACAGCGACTCGGTGCTGGATCTGTCACCGGGCCTGCGGCTCCTGCAGTTCTTCGCGCCGAGCACGTGGGCCTCGGATAACTCCAAGGATGCCGATATGTCGACTGAGCCCGTGCCGTTGCCCGACGGGCAGGTGATGCTGGCCGGGAAGTCCGGCCGCGTCTACCTCCTCGACGGTGCGCACCTCGGCGGCATCGGCAGGCAGCTGGCCACGCTGGGATCGGCCTGTAGCAACGACATCGACGGTGGCAGCGCGGTGGCCGGCACGACGGTCTACCTGCCCTGCGTCAGCGGCATCATCGCGGTGCGGG
>CABEDV010000175.1_pt1 | contig 17474 bp, 14 predicted proteins | sample 3423131 | NCBI WGS metagenome assembly CABEDV01 (sample SAMEA5534331, study PRJEB31848) | metagenome | biome: tundra; feature: field; material: soil | place: USA | collected 2013-05 | depth 0.15 m | reverse complement strand
GAGGACCTCATGTTCCTCGGCGAGGCGCGCGGGCAGATGCTGCGGTTCGCCGACCTTGCCCTCCGCCTCATCGACCTGCACCAGCCCGGCGACGCGGGCGGACTGAGCACTCACCCGTCCAGCCCCATCCTGCGCTGCAGGAGCTGCATGTGGCGCTGGCCATGCCCGACGTTCAGCATCGTCACCGAAGTCCTGGACCGTCCAGCTCCCACGTGACCTGCCCGGTCGCTGTCGCCTGCCGGTCGCTGCCGCCTCCGGGGACTGGACCATCCGTGCCGGACGGCTATCGTGAACTCATGGGCAGAATCTTCCTGATCCTCATCGCAGCGCTGGTCGTGGTCATGGTGGTGTCGGCGATCATCGCCACCCTGCACCTGCTCTTCGTGATCGCACTGATTGCCGTGGTGGTCATTGGGGCGCTGCGCCTCAGCCGCGGCGTAAGGCGGAGAGCGCACCGCTAACAGCGGCCGCCTAAGCGGGACTCGCAGTCGTCCCCCGCTAGCTGCCAGCGTGCCCGGATGATGCCGGTGGCATCATCCGCGGGAAGCACCGCCCAGACGGTGGTCCCGAGATGGTCGCTGCGGACACCCCAGCTCGAGCACAGATGCTCGACGATGGCCAGCCCGCGGCCGCCGATCGAGGACAGGGAGGGATGGAACGCGCGCGGCAGGGTCTCACTCCCCCCGTCGCCCACCGCGAGTTCTATCCAGGCCGGACCCAGCGCCCAGGACACCCGCAACCGGGCTCCAGGCAGCGGCCGGGCATGCAGGATGGCGTTACTGAGCAATTCGCTCACCACGAGCACGGCGTCCCCGATGGTGCCCGGGAAGATGCCGCAAGCACGGAGTTCCGTACGAAGTTGCCCACGGGCTGCGCCAACACTGGATGGCACGCACGGGAGCAGCACGACGCTCGCCTGACTCACCTCCATGCGCGTCCCCGCCACGTGGGCGCGACCGTGCCAACCCTGGTACCAGCGAAAATGCCCCGCAGGTTGGTCCCGGAAACCGCCTTCAGCCTCATGAGCATCTGCAGTCAATCAAGCAACACCTCGTCCCACAGCGGATCGTGTTGCAGGTGTCACGAATCGCCGGCCAGTGCGCGCTTCATCGCCCATCGGCACGGTCGCCTCCGTTAACATTGGGTAGCAGAGTCGTCACTGAGGGCACGGGGCGTAAGGGCGGGCTACGCCCTGCAGCGCCTTCCGGTGGCCCGGCCAACCGGGGTGCCCTGGCCGGGAGTTCCTTGGATGGGGTGAGTCGATGGACCGGGCGGGCCGCCGTCAGTCTCCTGACCTGCTGACTGCCGACGCCGCCAGCACGTCCGCAGATCCAGGCTCGGCCACGCACCGCGGCAGCGGGCCTGGTCTGGCCGAACGGGGCCAAGACGGCGGGACGCCGCCGTGGGCACCGCCCGCGGGCCTGCCCGCCGGGCGCGGCCTGCCGTGGCCGCCCGCCGCCCGGTCCGTCGCCGCCAGCCCGGTAGCCCAGCACACCGCCCTGCTGCTCTGCTACCTGGCCGCGGGCGTGGCCGCCACCTGGCCCCGGGCCACGTACCTGACGGGCCGCCTGCCCTCCCAGCGCGACTCGGCCAGCTATGTGTGGGGATTCTGGTGGGTCGCCCGGCAGGCCACCAGGCTCAGCAACCCGTGGTTCACCGGGCACATGGCGGCCCCGGTGGGAATCGACCTGGGATTCCACAGTTTGATGCCGCTGCCGGGCCTGCTGATGACGCCCATCACCGTCGCATTCGGTCCGAGCGCCTCCTACAACCTCCTGGTCAGCGTCATTCCTGGTCTGCTCGCCTACGCCATGTACCGGGCGGCGCGGTTGTGGCTCCCATCGCAGCCGGGCGCGATCGCCGCCGGCGCGTTCTACGGCCTCTCAGCGATGCTCGCGCAGGAGGACTGGTACCACCTGAACATCGCCGCGGGGGCGCTGTTCCTGCCCATCGCGCTCGAAGCGTCGGTGCGGCTGCGGCGCCGTCCCGGCGCGCGCCAGGCCATCCTCCTGGGCGTGGTCATGGGACTGGCCGCGCTCACCGATCCTGAGTCCGTCGTCCTGGCGGCGATCCTGACCATGCTGGTCCTGCTGCCCTGGCTGCTCCGGCAGCACTCACTACAGGCTCTGCGGGCGGCCGCTCTCGCCGTGGCGACGGGAGCACTGGTCGCCGCGCCCCAGATCGTCGCGATGGTGCAGGAACTTGCGGCAGGCAGTCTCGCCATCCCGCCAGGACTACTCGCGGTGACCTACCAGCACTACGGGGTCGGCCTGCCGGGAATGTTCGCCCCGACGCCCCGCGTGGCCGATTTCGGGCTGCACAGCCTGGCGGGCCCGTTCCTGCACGGCAAGGACAACGAGGGGCTGCCGATGTTCGGCGTGGTGCTGACCGCCACGGCCGCGATCGGCCTGGCCACCGCGTGGCGCCGACGGAACGCCTGGCTGCTGGCCCTGACCTGGGTCGGCAGCGCCACGCTGGCCCTCGGTACCTCGGTGTGGATCGCCAAGCGGCAATACATCCCCTTCAGCCTGCCCTGGCACGGGGTACCGGCATCGGCGATCCTGCCCTACACCTGGTTCGTCCGGATCCCTGGCCTGTCCAGCTTCCGCGAGGCCGACCGGCTGGCGATCCTCGGCCTGGTGCCCGCCGCCCTGCTCGCCGGGGCTGCGGTCGACTGGTTCCGCTACCACGCCAGGCCGCTGATCGTCGTGGTGCTTGCTCTCGGAGTGCTGGAAGCCGGGTATTCGGGGAGCCCCAGGATCGGCTCCATGCCGACCTCACTGGCCAGGCTCGACGGCCCTATCGCGGCCGACCATTCGGGCTCCATCGTGGTGGACGTCCCGTACGGCCTCCGGGGAGGCATCCCCGAATACGGCGCCATGTACCCTCCAGAGGCCCTGGTGCTCGCTACCGCCGACGGCCATCCGCGGGGGGTCTCCTACACCTCACGGGTATCGGCCGCCACCCTCGCCGGGATCAGCGCGCACGCCTTCTACGCGTACCTGATCCATACCCAGCACTACAACCCCACGCATTACATTCCGCTTTCCGCGGCACAGGTGGCAGCGGCCCGTCAGGACGTCCGGGGCCTGGACGTCGGCTGGGTACTGGTCTGGCGCAGGAATAGCGCTACCGAGCACTACCTCGCGCAGACCGGATTCCGGTTCGACTACCGCGCCGGCCGCGTATTGGTATACCGCCCGGCCTTCCGCTGATCGGCGGACCAGCGCGGCTGACGCCGCAGACGCGGCATCCAGATCATCCCATCCCGGGCCACTCACGCATGGCTTAGAACGCCAGCCACATCGCGGGCGCGATATTATCCGCTATGCCGTGACGAGTCGTGGCCGTCGAGAAGGCCCGGTTTGCCCGATGACAAACTCCGGCGAGGAGAATCGATGGGTCGAGCAGGACGTGGCCTGCGGGCTCAGCTAGCCGGCAGCGCGTCCGCCACGGCGGTGCAGGACGGTAACGCACCACTGGAGGCCGGCTCGCCGCACGGGCCGGCGGGCGATGCGCCAGCCGGGCAGGTCCCGGCCGGAGACGTGCCCGCGGGGGATGTGCCCGCGGGTGGCCGGCCGCGCGGGCTGGGCCGGGCAGCGCCGCTGGCCCGTCATCTCATCCTGCTGGCCTGCTATGTGGCGGCTGGGATCGCGGTCACCTGGCCGCGGGTCACCTACCTGGCTGGCCGCCTGCCCGACACCCGCGACGCCGGCGGCTATGTCTGGGACTTCTGGTGGGTAGCCCGCCAGGTCTCTCACCTCGGCAACCCCTGGTCCACCAGCTACATCGCCGCCCCAGTGGGAACAGCCCTGGGCTACCACACCCTGATGCCGCTGCCTGGCCTGCTGATGACACCCATCACCCTGGCCTTCGGCCCCAGCGCGTCCTACAACCTGCTGTCCATAGCCTGCCCCGGGCTGCTGTGCTACGTCATGTACCGGGCGGCCCGGCTGTGGATCCCATCGCAGACCGGCGCGATCGCTACCGGGGCACTCTTCGGCCTGTCGTCCATCCTGGCCTGGCGCAGCTGGTATGAGATCAACCTCGCAGCCGGGGCATTGTTCCTGCCCATGGCCCTGGAAGCGGCCGTGCGGCTGCGCCGCAGGCCCGGCCGCCGCCAGGCCGTCACCCTGGGCCTAGTCATGGGCGCCGCGGTCCTCACCGACCAGGAATCAGCCGTCCTGGCGGCCATCCTGACGGCCCTGGTCCTGCTGCCCTGGATCGTGCGCCACCCGGTGCCAGCCCGCCTCTGGCCGCCAGCCCTCGCGACCGCAGTCGGCGCCCTGATCGCCACCCCCCAGATCATCGCCATGATCCAGCAAGCGCTGGCGGGTGGCGCGGCGTCACCCTCCAGCTACCTGGCCAAGAACTACGTTGACTCAGGAGCCGGGCTCGGCCAGATGTTCTCCCCGTCCCCGCGGATCGGCCACCTCGGTCTCAAGAACCTCGGCTCGCTGTATTACCGCCAGGGGCCGCCCAACCAGGTGGTGGTTACGTTCGGCGTGGCCTTGACCGTGCTGGCCCTGTTCGGCCTGGCGGTCGCCTGGCGGCGGCGCAACGCCTGGCTACTCGCCGCGGGCTGGGCGGGCTGCGCCGCCCTCGCCATCGGCTCCGCCGTCTGGATCGGCACGCAGCCCCACGTCCCCGTCCCGCACATGTGGCACGGCACCGCCCTCTCCCAGGTCCTGCCGTTCACCTGGTTCGTGAAGCTCCCCGGCCTGTCCAGCTTCCGCGAGGCAGACCGGTTCACCCTCCTCGGCCTCATCCCCGCCACCCTGCTCGCCGGGGCGGCGGTGAACTGGCTCCGCTATCACGCCAGGCCCCTGCTCATCCCGGTCCTCGCCCTGGCGCTTCTCGAAACAGGGTGGTCAGGCAACCCTGGCATCGGCACCATGCCGACCGCGATGCCCGCGCTCGACGCCCCGATCGCCGCCGACCACTCGCACTCCATCGTCGTTGACATCCCCTTTGGCATCCGCGGTGGCCTGCCCGTCATCGGCTCCGCGTTCCCGCCAGAATCGATGGTCCTGGCGACCGCCGACCGCCACCCCCTCGCCGACGCGTTTATCTCCCGGATCCCCGCCACCACACTGAGCGGGATCGAGCACCACCCTTTCTACGCCGCCCTTCTCAACGCCGAAGGCGGCACCCACTCAACGACAACGGCGCAGCGCAATGCGGCCCGGGCCGACGCTAGCCGCATGCACATCGGCTGGGTGCTCCTCTGGCAGCCGACGCGGCACCTCACCTATCTGCTCCGGCACACGGGCTTCCATCTCGATTACCGGGCGCACGGCGTCTCGGTTTACCGGCATAACAAGACGAAGCCGTAACCATGTCTTATTCAAAGTTCGCGTTATTCAAACTAACGTCAGTGGTCACCGTAGGCCTGACCTGCACCGACCGCTCACCCGGACCCTACGGGCCCGGGTTCGACGGCCGGTTTTGAATAACGCTCACTGTTCGCCATTTCCTCATGATTCGCCCTGGCTGGCCGGGGTGTCGCCCAGGAGCCCTTCGCTGGCCAGGCCACGGACCAGGCCACGCAGGCCAGCCGAGAGACCCGCTCGTTCCTCGTCGGACAGGGAGCCGATGATGCGGGCCTGCCTGGACTGCCAGGCCCGCCACACCTGCGCCGCGATCAGGCGGCCCTCGGGCGTCAGATAGAGCCGGATGTACCGCTGGTTGTCCTCGTCGCGGCCGCGCCTGATCCAGCCTTTGCGCTCCAGGCCCGCCGCGAGGCGGCTCACGGTGCTCTTCTCAAGGCCGAGCAGGCTGGCCAGCTGGCCCTGGGCGATGCCACGGGCCGCGACCAGTTCGACGAGAGCCCTGGCCTCGGATGCCGACACCGTCGGAACAGGCGAATCGGACATCGGCCCCGCGGGATTGACCACCCGCAGGAGCTGGGCCAGGAGCCCGACCAGCTCCGTGTCGTCGGTTGAGAAGTTCACAAGAACAGTTGTACCGCACAACTTTCTGGGTGGTACGTTTTACCCGTGATAGTTGCCCCTTACAACTCAGATTCCGGGCTCGCTCACTCCGGGCACCTGTCTGGGCGGCGGAGGGTGCGCGCCCCCGGCCGATGCGGTGGAGCGTCCACCCGGACGCGATCGCGCGCCGTAGGCTCACCGTCGTGAGAGATCACGGAAGGGTAAGCGGCGGTCCGGGCAAGCTCAGCGGCCTCGGCGGCGATACCGAGCTCACAGGCCTGGCCACGGCCATGGCTGTCCCGGAGGCAGCCGACGATGATCCGCTGCCGAGCGAGCCGCTGGCCGTCCTGGCCGCCGAATACGGCCTGAAGGAGGCGGCGGCGCGGCCGCCCTTCCTCGGGTACCTCGCAGATCTCTGGCAGCGCCGCCACTTCATCGTGGGCTTCGCTACCGCCCGCAATGTGGCGATGTACACCGAAGCCCGGCTCGGCCAGGTCTGGCAGGTGCTCACCCCCCTGCTGAACGCGGCCGTCTACTACCTGATCTTCGGCGTGATCCTGGACACCAAGCGCGGCGTGCCGGACTTCATCGGCTTCCTGGTGGCCGGGGTCTTCATCTTCAACTTCACCCAGCGATCGTTCATCATCGCCTCCCGTGTGATCAACGACAGCCTGCCGCTGATCCGGGCCCTGTACTTCCCGCGGGCCGCCCTGCCGCTCGGCTATGTGCTGATCGAGCTCGAGCAGCTGATGGTCTCGATGGTCGTGCTGGCCATCATCGTGCTGGCCGCCGGGGAACCGCTGACCTGGTACTGGCTGCTGGTGCTGCCAGTACTCCTGCTTCAGGCCATCTTCAATGTCGGAGCTGGGCTCATCCTGGCCCGTATCGGGGCCGGCGTCGACGACGTGAGCCAGCTGCTGCCGTTCGTGGTGCGGACATGGATGTACACCTCGGGTGTCATGTTCAGCATCCAGACGCTGAAGAGCCTCACCGGGCACCACAAACTCGCCTATATCCTCCAGGTCAACCCGGCCGCCGTCTACATCACGCTGGTCAGGACCGCGCTGCTCAAGTCGCAGCGGCTGAGCATCCCTGGCGCCGCGCCGTACAACCACCGCTTGTGCACCCTCTACTACAACGAACCGGCCAAGCACCTCTACGACAGCGCGCACTGCGCGGCCCTCGTGAGCCATACGGACCTCTGGCTGTACGCCGTGGGCTGGGCGGTCTTGACCCTCGTCATCGGGTTCTTCTACTTCTGGCGCGCGGAAGCGAGGTACGGCCGTGGCTAAGCCCATGGTGATCGTGGACGACCTGCATGTGGTGTACCGGGTGTACGGCGCCGGCGGCGACAAGGGAACCGCGGCCACCGCGCTGATGCGGATCATGCGCAAGCAGCGGCGGCCGTCCATCCGCGAGGTGCACGCCATCCGCGGCATGTCCTTCGTCGCCTACCGCGGCGATGTTGTCGGCGTGATAGGCCGGAACGGCTCAGGCAAGTCCACCCTGCTGCGCGCGGTCGCCGGGCTGCTGCCCGCAGAGCGGGGCGCTGTATACAGCGATGGCCACGCAGCCCTACTCGGCGTGAACGCAGCGCTCCTCGACGACCTCACCGGTGAGCGGAACGTGATACTCGGCTGCCTCGCCATGGGCATGAGCCCGCAGGAGGTCAAGGAGAAGCATGACAAGATCGTCGAATTCTCCGGAGTCGGCGACTTCATCAACCTGCCGATGCGGGCCTACTCCACCGGTATGGGCTCGCGGCTGCGATTCGCCATCGCTTCCTCCAAGAGCCACGACGTGCTACTCATCGACGAGGCCCTGGCTACCGGAGATGCCGAATTCCAGCGTAAGAGTCACCAGCGCATCGACGAGCTGCGCCAGGAGGCCGGCACGGTATTCCTTGTCGCGCACAACCTGAACGAGATCGCCGACACCTGCAACCGGGTGATCTGGCTGGAAAAAGGCCAGATCGTGCGGGCCGGGTCGGACGTCCCCGGAATCCTCGACGCCTACCTGACGGCCTCCGGGAGCGAGCCCCGCTTCCGCCAGCTCCACGAGGCCGCGGAAGCCTGATCACGCGTCAGTCGCTCGCGCGACGCAGCTGCAGCCGCATGCAGGTGCCGCCGCCGGGCCGGGAACTGGCGGCCACCTCGCCGTCCTGCGCCCTCGCCAACTGGCGCACGATATACAGTCCCAGGCCGATTCCACCGAACCTGCGCCGGTCGCCGGCCTCGCCCTGGAAAAACCGCTCGAAGATCCGCTCATGGTCCCCGGGTGCGATGCCGATGCCCTCGTCCTGCACGGTGACCTCAATCCAGTCGCCCGCCACCCGGGCTGCGACCGAGACCGCACCGCCCTCAGGTGAGTACTTGAAGGCATTCTCCAGCAACTGGCCGACGATGATGTCGGTGGCCATCGGGTCGCCGTGGGCCATCGGCAGCCCGTCAGGAATGTCGGCCGCCAGGGTATGCGTCTCGGACAGCGGGCGAAACGCCGTCGCTGTCCCGCGCAGCAAGGCGGCCAGGTCGAATGGGCCGTTGGTGACCGTGAGCTGGTCCGCTCCCGCGCGCGAGCCGAGGAGCAGTTGCTCCACCAGCCGGCCCAGCGACCCGGCCCGCTCGGCGATGGTCTGCACCGCACTGCGGCGCTCGGCGTCGGTCAGCTTGTCCCACCGGCTCGCCAGCGTGCTCGCGAACCCCTGAACGACGGTGATCGGGGTGCGCAGCTCGTGACTGGTCGTGGCGAGGAACAGGTCCTTGGCCTCCTCGAGTTCCTTGGCGGCGGTCACGTCCCGGAAGTCAACGACCCGCTCGTTCCGGCCGTTCAGGTCGTTGCACAGCACATCGAGCCAGCGGCCGGTGGGCAACCGGTGGGTCAGCTTGCCACCGCCGGGCTCGGGGACTGGGAACGGCAGCGGCCGCCCGGTGACCTCGTCGGCAGACATGCCGGTGAGCTCGTGCGCGGCCGGATTCCACTGCTGGATCAGCCCGTCGCCGTCGAGCACCGCGATGCCATCCGCGCTGGCGTCGATCACCGCGCGCTCATGGGCCCGCTGCCTGACGACCTCCTCGAAGGCCATCGCGTTGGTGAGAGCGACGCCCGCGTGGCCGGCCATCAGCTCTAGCAGTTCCAGCTCGACGTGCCCGACCTTCCGCCTGCTGTACAACGCGTACAGCGCCCCGTAGGGGCGGCCGCCCACGTGGGAGAGGCTCAGCGCGATCGTGTGCAGCCCGGGCAGCGCGGACCAGATCAGGTCGTCGAAGCCGCCGTTCTCATCGGTGGCCATCATCACTGTCTTGCCGGACCGCATCAGCTCGCCGACCAGGCTGGTGGGCAGGTCCGCCGTGCGGCCGCGCAGGCTCACGGGCAGCCCGTCCATACTCACCAGCCGCAGCCTGCCGTCCTCCACGAGCACGAACCCTCCTGCGTCGGCGCCGGTCAGCTCGCGCAGGCTAGCCGCGATCCGGTCCAGCACGGCTTCCAGGTCGCGCTGGGCGGTCATGTCCGCCACTACGTCGCCGAGCTTGCGGACGACGCTGGCCCGCTTCGCTATGTGATTCCTGGCCGCGTTGTCCTCACCAGAGCGGTGGCAGACATTCACCCAGCCAATCGCGTCGCCCGCCCGGCTGGTCAGCGCGCTGGTGTCAATACGCAGGTCGAGCAGGCTGCCGTCCTTGCGCGTCCGGCGGGTGGCGAACGAGATCTGGCCGCCGCTGCGGACCCGCTCCAAGACCGCGCTGTGCTCGGCTTCCAGTTCCTCCGGAATAATCGGCGGCTGCTGGCCGACCACCTCGGCGGCCGACCAGCCGAACATCCGCTCGGCCGCCGGATTCCACAGCAGCACCGTCCGGTCCGTGCTGAACGCCACGATCGCGTCGGCCGCGCATTCGATGACCGCACGCGCCGTCGCGTCCACCCGGTCCTGGTTGCCGTCCGGCGGCGTTTCGACCTCCACGTCCACATCGTGCCACCGCGGCGTGGCCCCGGCTCAGCGAACCAGCCAAGCGGTCCCCGGACCGGTAGACGCGCAGGACCCAAGGACCAGCCCGGTGCCGTTGACGGTGGTGTCCGCCGGGTCGCTCAGGCACCGGCCGGATTTCGGGTTCTGCAGCTTGACCGCAGAGCCGTCGGCGAGCAGCCGCCACTGCTGCGCGGCGGTGCCATTACACGCGAACAGGTCCACCACGGAGCCGATCGCGGTCCCGCCGTGGTAGATATCCAGGCAGCTACCGCTGGTCCGCACTGTGCCATCAGGCTGGACGGCCCACTTCTGCGCCCCGGACCCATTGCACGCCCAGATCTGGACCTTGTTGCCGTTCGCCACGCTGCCGTACCTGTTGTCCAGGCACCGCCCAGTGACCTGCGACAGCACGGGCCCGGCGGGCAGCGTCCATTTCTGGCTGGCGTGGCCGTTGCAGGTATATATCCACAGCGCGACGCCGTTCGCCGTGCTCGAATAGGGGTCGTCCAGGCACGCGCCGGACCCGGCGTTGACCAGTTCGCCACCGGTCCCTGCCTGCCACTGCTGGCTGGCCGCCGTGCTACAGGCCGCCAGCACGACCTTGGAGCCGCTCGCTGTCCCCGCGGCGGCCAGGCACAGCCCGTGGATCTGGATGGTCCCGTCCTCCGCTATCGACCAGTTCTGGTAGCTCCCGCCGTTGCATGACCACGTCTCCACAGTGGCACCGGCCGCGCTGCTGTCGCCCGCGTCGGTGAGGCATTTGCCGCCCAGGTCCAGCGCCACTGCGCCGTCCGCGCTATAGGGCAGCACCTGGATGACCGTCCAGGTGAAGGAGGCCGACCCGGTGAGGGCGCCGGAGGTCGCAGTGACCTTGACGTGATACAGGCCCGGGGTGCCAGCGGTGCCGGCGATCTGCCCGGTGGTCGCGCCGATGCTCAGCCCCGGCGGCAGCCCGCTCGCGGTGTACGACGGCGCCGCGCTGCCGGCGACAGCCAGCATGGCCGCCTGAACCGGCGCCACCGCCGCACCCTCCCTGGCCGCCTGGTCCCCGGGATTGAATACCGGGACCGAGTGCATGTTGAGCTCATCCAAGTCGGTGCTCCGGCTGGTGGCGATCCCCGGCACCGTGCCCGCGCTTGTGTACTGCCAGATGGCCCAGGTACCCCAGCCGACCGGCAGCGGCGGGCTACCCGCGGTGGTGTACGCGGCGACCCACAGCGGGTCCTCTCCCAGGGCCGTGCTGGCGGCGCACGTGTCCCACCAGTCCGCGGTGGTGTAGAGAACCGGGAGCCGGCCCGTCTTCCGCCTGACCTCGCTGCTGAAGGCGGCGACCCATGACGTCATGGCGGGCCGGCTGAGCCCGTAGCACTCGTTGGTCCGGTCGGTCGCCGAGTAAGGGTCGTACTCGATGTCCAGGCCGATCGGCGCCACCTTGCCACTCTGATCCGCGGCATGGGCGATCACGTAGTCGGCCTGGGCGGCGCCGCCCGAGGCATTCGGGATGGCGAACTCGTAGGCGATTACGGACAGCCTGGCCTTCTCCGCGCCCGCCAGGTCCGACGCACGATACGGGTTGGCGTAATAGTTCCCCTCGGCGGCCTTGATCGCCGTGAACTTGTATCCGGCGGCCGCGACCACGGACCAGTTAATGGCGCCACCATTCACATGCTGATAGGACGCGACATCCACGCCGCGCACCGCCGCTGCGGCGGCCGCGCCATCCGGAGATGCCAGAGCCGGGGATGCCAGGCCCGGGGATGCCAGGCCGCCGGACCCTACCGGGTGCGCCAGGCTGGTCGGGCTGGCCGGGCCGGCGAGTGCGCGCAGCAGCTGGGGCGAGTGCGCGGCCCCGACGTTGAACCGGTCGACCTGTGGCGGGCTGGCCAGGGTGGCGGCCGGGGCGGCGGCCGGCGGCAGCCCGGCTATCCCGAGCATGGTCAGGCCGGCCACCGCGGCAAAACCACCCGCGCGTCGCAATGCAACGGAACGGACAAGGCGCATGAGTACCCCCGATGACGGCCCGCCGCGCGGGTCATGGTGAACAGCGAGCGTCATGATGGCAGTCCCGCGCCCTCATTCGTGGCGAAACGCGGGGAAATTAGCCAGGAATCACGATGTGCTCTATTAGCCGACTCTGGCTGCCTTGCCGGGCTTCATTCCGTGCAATTCAGACAATAGTTCCCTGCTGTCACTTGGTGGAATGACAGAAGTTATTCTCTGAGCGCCAATGTGAACTATGTGAACAGCACGCCGGGGTTGAGCACGCCCGATGGATCGAGCGCGGATCGCACGGCGCGCATGGCGGCGATCTCTCCGGGGGACCGGCTCAGGTGGAGCAGCCCGGCCTTGGCCCGGCCGATGCCGTGCTCCGCCGAGATCGTCCCGCCGAATGCGGCCGCCAGCCGGAGCACCGCCTCGTCGACTGCCTCATCCGCCGGATCGGGACCGAGCACGTTGACATGGAGATTCCCCGCGCCGATGTGGCCGAACACGATCACCCGGCAGTCCGGCCCGCCGGCGGCCCGCACCGCCCCGTCGAGTTCCCCGCGGAATTCAGCGATCCTGCCCAGCGGGATCGCCACGTCCATCTTGTGCGGGATCCCAGCCGTGCTGATCGCTTCCGTGTGCCGTTCCCGGTAGGCCCACAAGGCGGCGCGGCCGCCGCGATCCAGCGCGACCGCCGTATCGTCAGGCAGCGCGACCTCCCCGAGCCGTTCGGCCTGCTCCGGGGTTCCAGCGATCTCGGCGAGCAGGTAGGCGGGGTGCGGCCGGCCCAGCGGCAGTGGCAGCCCGGCCGCCTCCCTGACCAGGTCGAGCCCGGCCGCCTCCAGGTACTCCGCCGCGCGCAGGCCGGGCAGGTGCGCGCGGATCTCGGCGTACAGATTCGCAGCCGCCGCGACGCCGCTGACCCCGGCGAGCACGGCCGCCGCGACCGGCTCGGCAGGCCACAGCCGAAGCCGCGCGGCGGTGATCACAGCGAGTGTTCCCTCGCTCCCGGCCAGGAGCTGAGTGAGGTCATAGCCCGTGTTGTCCGCGGCGAGACCAGCCATCCGGGACAGGACGGATCCGTCGGTGAGTACTGCCTCGACACCGAGCAACTGCGCGCGGGTAGGCCCGTACCGGATCGTATTGATGCCGCCGGCGTTCGTGGCGATGGTGCCGCCGACGGTCGCCGAGTCCCTGGCGGCCAGGTCGACGCCGTATTCCAGGCCGGCCGCGGCGGCGTGCGCGCGGAGTTCCGCCAGTGTGACACCTGCGCCCGCGGTGACCTGGGCGGCGAGGGTGTCCACCGGATCGAGCCTGCGTAGCCGGCGGGTGGACAGCAACACCGCGGGCTGCTTTGCACCCGCCCCCGGCACTGACCCGCCGACCAGCCCGGTGTTGCCGCCCTGGGTGACAACAGGGACGCCCCGGTCCGCGCAGCACCGCAGCACGCCTGCCACCTCCTGCGCAGAGCCGGGCCGGGCCACGCACCGGGCCGCTCCCGTGTAGCGCCGGGTCCAGTCCCACAGGTACCCGTCCAGCAGGTCAGGGTCGGTGAGTACCTGCTCCGCACCGACGGTCATGGCCAGGTCGGCCTCCAGGCTGCTCATGACGACAGCCTCGCATGTGATCGCGGCCGGTCCGCGGGAACCGCCCTCTGAGGCGATGCGTCAAATCACCATGAGACTCTCCTTGCGTCGAGCACATACCAGTGCTCTGTACGTTCTCTCGATGGCGCTATGCGCGGCAGCGGTGGCTGCGTGCGGCAGCGGGGCCGGCCCGGCCAGCTCCGGCGGATCAGCCAGCTCCGGCGGATCAGCCAGCTCGGGCGGATCAGCGGCCTCGGCGACCCCAAGTGCGGCAGCGGCCAAGGTCTCGCTCCTGATCGAGGTGACCCCGCGCCCCGGCGCAAAGGCTGAGCGCTGGACGTTGCAATGCGAGCCAACGGGCGGAACGCAGCCGAATGCGGCCGCCGCCTGCCACCAGTTGCTGACCGTGACGCGGCCGTTCGCCCCGATCCCGCACGGCATCATGTGCCCGATGGTGGTCACCGGCGAGCAGACGGCAGTCATCAAGGGAACGTGGTTCGGCTCCCCAGTGGACGAGACTTTCTCCCAGCTCAGTGGCTGCGCGGCGATGCGCTGGAAGGAACTCGGGCAGGTCTTCAGCCCGATCCACTGAGTGCCTGGCCGACCTGGCCGGCGGCGCCGCCGCGGCTACCGGGCAGGCCCGCGGTTACCTGAGCAGGCGCGACATCCGCCGGTCAGCCAGCGGCTTCCCGCCGGTCTGGCAGGTCGGGCAGTATTGCAGCGCCGAGTCCGCGAAGGAGACCTCGCGCACCGTATCGCCGCACACCGGACACGGCTGGCCCGCCCGGCCGTGGACCTGGAGGCCGGACTTCTTCTCTGCCTTCAGGTCACCCGCGGCCAGGCCCGCCGACCGGGCGATCGCCGTCCGGAGGCAGGTGATGATCGCCTCGTGCAACCCGGCGACCTCGTCGGCGGTCAGGCTCGTGGCCAGCTTGAACGGGGACATCTTCGCCGCGTGCAGCACCTCATCCGAGTAGGCGTTGCCGATACCGGCGATGATCTTCTGGTCCCTGAGCACGCCCTTGATCTGGGTCCGGCGCCCGGCGAGCAGCCCGGCCAGGACCTCGACAGTGAAGGAGTCCGCCAGCGGGTCGGGACCGAGGGCTGCGACGCCCGGCACCTCGGCGGGATCGGCGACCAGGTAGACGGCCAGCCGCTTCTGGGTGCCCGCCTCCGTCAGGTCGAATCCAGCACCGTCGGTGAACCGGAGCCGGAAGGCGAGCGGGCCCTTGCCCGGCCGGGGCGGCTCCGCCGGCAGGTTCTCCCGCCATCGCAGCCAGCCCGCCCGCGCCAGGTGCATGACGAGATGCAACGGCCCGCTCCCGGCTGCCCCATCCAGCCCGGCAGCCGGAGCCAGCGTCACCAGGTCGAGGAACTTGCCGTGGCGCTCGGCGGTGTCGATGACGCGCCCCCGCAGGGCGGTCAGGTCGGGCCGGTAGGTCTTGAGGACCGAGATGGCGGCGCTGTCCGCCCGGTCGATTACCCGCCCTGCCACCCGCTCGCGCAGGTAGATGGCGAGCGACTCGACCTCGGGGAGTTCCGGCACACACCAATTCTGCCTCGCTCCGGCAAGTGCTGGTTCCGGCCCAGGACCTCGCTCGGCGGGACAGCGGGCCGCTGCGCTCTTCCCAGCCAGCGCCGGCGCGTGCATCCTCGTCTCAGGACGCCGGTGATGCCGGAGGAACGAGGTCCATGGCGAAGAGGCCGGGTCAATGCCAGGAACAAGCGCTGCGCCGGGCGCGGCCGCGCGGCATGATGAGCCCGTCGGGGACAAGCCCGCGCTCCCGTCGGGGACAAGCCCGCGCATGACTAGGTTATTTGCTTGAGCGAAACTAACATATTTTGGGAAGTACCTCCGGTGCATCAGCATGGACTCACAAGGACGCGAAGCCATGGAACAGGCAGAGCCTCATCCAGACCAGGGCCAGCCTGCCGAACCAGGTCGCCGGGACCGCCGTGAGGCTGCCTTGTCCCGGCCCACCCCGTCCGGCGACCTGGATCATCCGGTCGTGGCTGGCTACGACGGGTCACCGTCGAGCCGCCACGCGCTCGCCTACGCCGCCGGGATGGCCCGCCGGCTGGGACGCCCGCTGCTGGTCGTGTACATCTGCTCGCCGGGTATCTACTGCGAGCCACTGACCGGACAGGTCATCGGCGCGGGCCGGGACGCCGAGGAGATGGAGCGCTGGCTCGTCGCCGAGCTCGACGAGGTCTGCGACCGGGCGGGCCTGGACGTGCGGGTACTGACCCGCCGCGGCAGCCCGGCCCGGGAGCTCGCCGGGGCGGCCCGGGAGTTCAGCGCGGATGCCCTGGTGATCGGCGCGCCCGGGCACGCCTGGCACCATGTGGCCGGCTCGGTCCCCGGCTGGCTGGCCAGGCACGCGCACTGTCCCGTGATCGTCGTGCCCTGACCGGTTCGACCCGGAGATGGCGACCCGGCTGGACGGCCAGCGTTTTCACTTTGCCCGGAATTGTCCCCAAGTGCGACGGCTGACCGCCGACACCGGGCTTGGCGACCTGCCCAACCGTGATCCAGATAGGCGGTCCGGGCGCATAAGCTGCAGCCCAGAAGACCTGGTGGGCGAGGAGGGATTTGAACCCTCACGTCCTTGCGGACACACGGACCTGAACCGTGCGCGTCTGCCGTTCCGCCACCCGCCCTAGGCAAGGCGTCAGGTTAGCACGTCTTCGACCGGCCCCTCGCCGCCGATACCATCGGATGCGGATACGGGAAGGAGGTACCCGGGTGGGAGTTCTTCAGCGCTTCGAGCGCAGGCTCGAGGGCATGGTGGAGGGTGCCTTCGCGCGAGCGTTCAAGTCCGAGCTGCAACCAGTCGAGGTGGCCAGCGCGGTGCAGCGCGAGATGGATGACCGCGCCGCGATCGTGGCGCAGGGCCGGACCCTTGTGCCAAACGACTTCGTGGTGGAATTGGCCGATAGCGACTTCGAGCGCCTCGAGGTGTACGCCGACAACCTTGGTATCGAGTTGTCCACGCTCGCCCGCGAGCATGCCAGGGAGCAGGGTTATTCGTTCGTCGGACCGGTGCGGATGCGCTTCGAGGGTGTACCGGACCTGACCACGGGCACCTTCCGGATCCGCTCCGGAGTTATCCGCGGCACCACCGTCGAGGGCGGCGAGATCCGCAGGCCCACCAGCGACCTTCCCAGGCCGCCCGGGTCCTTCGGCGGCCGGCCAAGGCTGCTCGTGTCCGGCCCCGAGCCCGGGGCTGACGGCAACACCCAGCGCACCTACGAGCTGAACGCACCTGTGACCATGCTCGGCCGCGGGACCGACTGCGACCTGCGCCTGGTCGACCCGGGGGTCTCGCGGCACCATGCCGAGCTGAGGGTCGAGGACGGAGAGGTGGTCCTCGTGGACCTCGGCTCCACCAATGGCACCTTCGTTAACGGACAGCCGGTCCGGCGGGTGTCGCTGAATGACGGCACACAAGTAACACTTGGGCGGACGACCCTGGTGTTCCGCAGAGACGGCATCTATTGATACCCAGCAGGCATAAGACTGACCAAACAACCAGCACCGGCCACGGCCACCCCGAGGACACATGACCCGATGAACGCGCTCACTCTCACCCTCGTCAGGCTCGCCTTCCTCGCGGTCCTGTGGTTGTTCGTTATCGCGGCGGTGGGCGTGGTACGCACGGACCTGTTCGGCCCTTCCACGTCCGCGCGTAAGCAGCGGCGGCAGCCGCGATCCCGCCCCGTCAAGCCACCCAGATCCCAGCGGGCCGGACGCGGTGAGCCACAGCGCCTGCTCGTCACGGCCGGCGCCCTGGCCGGCACCAGCCTCGGGCTTACTGAGCAGCAAATCACCATCGGTCGGGCGAATGATGCCACGCTCGTGCTCAACGATGACTACGCTTCGAGCCGACATGCCCGGCTATTTCCTCAGGACGGTCAGTGGATCGTTGAGGACCTCGGGTCCACCAACGGCACGTACCTTGACCGCCAGAAGGTAACGCAGCCGACACCGGTGCCGGCAGGCGT
>CABEDV010000022.1_pt1 | contig 23853 bp, 28 predicted proteins | sample 3423131 | NCBI WGS metagenome assembly CABEDV01 (sample SAMEA5534331, study PRJEB31848) | metagenome | biome: tundra; feature: field; material: soil | place: USA | collected 2013-05 | depth 0.15 m | reverse complement strand
GTGTGCGGCAGCTTCGCGCCGGGCCAGGTGGTCGGCTGGGCATAGAGCTCGGGATCACGGGTGAAGGCGGGCATCGGCGTGCCATCGGGCACGACGGCCGCGGACGCGTAGCGGTGGTTGTGCTCCACGCCGTGCGCGTCGAACTCGAACGCCTTGTAGGCGATGGCCTCGCGCAGCCTCTCCCGGATCTTCTCGCCCTCCGGGCCGGCCGCGGTGCGCAGCGCCAGCTGCTGGTTGAGCTTGTCTACGTTGGTGGTGTCGTCCACGTCCAGCGCGGCGACGATCCGGCCGGTGTCGGCGATGCTCTGGTTGGCCCGCTCCACGATCTGCCGGGCGATCGGGGCGCGTTCGGCGTTGAAAGTCTCCAGCAGGGAAGGGGCGGCGAGGCCGGCCAGCACATGATGCAGCTTCCAGGCCAGGTTGTAGGAGTCCTGGATCGAGGTGTTGGAGCCAAGCCCGTTGGTCGGCGGGTGCCGGTGCACGGCGTCGCCGACGCAGAAGACCCGCCGGTCAGCGAGGGTCGTGGCGTAGTGGTGGTTCACCGTCCACGGCAAGGTAGAGGTGACCCGCATCTCGAAGTCCTCGGTGCCGACCAGTTTCACGGCCAGCTCGCGGGCGAACTCGTCGGTGATCTCGGGCGGGCCGGCTGCGACCTCGTAGCCCCACATGAGCATCCACTCGGTCCACGGCTTGATCATCCGCAGCACGCCGAGCCCGACGCCTTCCTTCTCGGCGCCCGGCTGCAGCATCCAGTACAGGACCGACGGCCGGTGCGCGACGAAGCGGGTGAGGTCGGCCTCGAAGATGATGTGCAGGGCGCCGCCGACCGCCCCCGGGCCCTCGAACGGCAGCTCCAGGTCGGCCGCGACCTTGCTGCGGGCGCCGTCGGCGCCGACGAGGTACTTCGAGCGGATGGCGTAGGCCGCTCCGGTGAGGCGGTCCCGGACCTGCGTCGTGACGCCGGAGTCGTCCTGGACATGAGACAGGTACTCAGTGTCGAACCGCACCTTGGCCCCGCGGGCCTGGGCCGCCTGCATCATCACCGGCTCGGTGATGGTCTGCGGCGCGTCCAGCATGGTGCACGGACTCTGCAGCTCGTAGTCGTGGTGCCGCCGCGTGTCGGTCCCCCAGGACGGAATCCGGCCCAGTTCGTCGCCGGCCAGGCTCGTGCAGAAGGTCGTGTTGCCCATCCATTCCCAGGGCGTGGCCTCGCGCATCAGCCGCTGCTCCAGGCCCATGTCGCGGAGCGTCTCCATGGTCCGCTGGTTGGTGATGTGCGCCCGGGGCGTGTCGGACAGGTGCCCGTACCTGGTGACGACCAGGGTCCGGGTCCCGTACGTGGCGAGGAAGAGCGCGGCCGCCGCCCCGCCCGGTCCCGAGCCGACCACGAGGACATCGGTCTCCACTGCAGGTGCGTCGTTGCTCATGCTGCGTCCTTGAGTAGGTCAGGTGCTGATGTCGGGGTAGGGCAGGGTCACATGGGCGAGCCTGGCCGCGTAGCCGAGTTGCATGGCGAGCGGCTCGTCGTGGTCTCGCTCGAACATGGCGATCCATAGCGTGAGGGTCAGGAACGGGTGAGCGCCCAGCTCGAAGAGCGCGACGTGATCGTGTGTGGACAGGGCCTGGCGCTCGTGGTCGGTGAACGACAGCCAGGTGGAGGCTTCGCCGGCGTGGCAGTTGAGAATCCTGTTGGCCTGCTCGGCCTCCCACCAGGTGGTGGTGCCCGCCGGGTCGGTGCGGTAGCGCTCGACGAGCTCGGGGTCACGGTCGATGGTGAAGAGGAACTTGTTCACCAGGTACTTGCTCACGCGGTGTCTCCCGGTCGCTTCCGGGGCGCCTTCAGGCGCCGCCTTCCCTCGTCGCCCGTCCCTCGCTCCTCAGTCCAGGCGGCACCGCGCCCCTCCAGCTCGCTCACGCGTCTGCTCCGTTCGGGTACCAGGTGAAGTAGGCCTCCATCGTGTGGAACAGGTCGAGGTGATCCGCGTAGTCGGCTTTGCTGTAGCCCGCTATCCCCATCACCAGCATGAAGTCCATGAACCCGTGGGTGGCATTGCCCGGGGCGTGCAGGCTGTCGAGGGTGACGTTGGCCAGGCAGCCGTCGATGTCGCCGTTCGCTATCCACTCCACAGCCTGGGCGTCGAACTCCGGGTCGGGTCCGTGCGGGCCGAACTGGCGGGGTCCGCCCAGTTCGAGGGACAGGTGCCCGGTGCCGATGACGGCGACGCGCAGGTCGCTGGGCCAGGCGTCGATGATCTCCCGGATGGCCCGGCCGAGCTTGACGAAGCGTTCCGGGCGCGGCAGCGGCGGGGCGAAGATATTGGTGTAGATCGGCACGATGGGCAGGTCGTTCTGCGGCCGCACGGTGAAGATCGGGCACGTGATGGAGTGATCAACCCGCAGCTCGTTGGAGAACGCCAGGTCGAAGCCCTTGTCGATGCCTTCACGCAGGATGTAGGCAGACAGTTCCTCGTTGCCTTTGAGCAGCAGCCTGGGCAGGCCGAATTCGCGCTCTTCGTTGTAGTAGTTGGCGTCGTAGAACGGTGCGTTGCCAATGAGGAACTGCGGCATGTTATCCAGCCACAGCTGGTGGAAGTGGTCCGACCCGACCATCACCAGCACGTCCGGCCGGGACCGGGCCAGCGTCTCCCGGTACGCCTTGACCTTGCTGACCCACGCCGCCGCGAACGGGGGCGCCTCAGACTCGGGCAGCTGGCTCGTGCGGTAGTAGAACGGATGGTGCGTTGTGGCCAGGATCGCCACGAGCTTCGCCATCGTGCGGAACTCCTTGCCTCGAAGCGGCGGGACCGGCGCGATGTGCCACGTCGCTCGTCTGGCAACGTCCGGCCCAGGCAGTCTGCTCATCGCTATTGCGCCGTCATCAGCCTGCCGTACAGTTGTCCGCTAGGCGGCGTTACGGGCATAATGCGGGCTGATTTCGGCAGTTGTCAAGGGTCACGTCCGAGGTAGGGGCCCGAGGAGGCGCACGATGGCTGGACGCGGCACCGGTCCCGACTTTGTCGAGGCACTCGCCCGCGGCCTCGACGTCCTGTCCTCCTTTGACGAGCGGCATCCCCGGATGACCCTGACCCAGATCGCCGCGGCCGCGGACCTGGCCCGCCCCACCGCGCGGCGGCTCGTGCTGACCCTGCAGGAACTGGGCTACATCCGCGCCGAGGGCGGATCGTTCGCGTTGACTCCGCAAGTACTGCGGCTGGGGACGGCCTATGTGAGCGCGCTCGGGCTGTGGCAGATCGCCCGCCCGCATCTTGAGGACCTGGTCAGCCAGACCCATGAGTCGTCGTCCATGGCCCAGCTCGACGGCTCGGACATCGTGTACGTGGCCAGGGCCTCCGTCCCGAAGATCATTACCTTGCGGGTGGAGATCGGCACCCGGTTCCCCGCACTGCGGACCTCGCAGGGAAAGGTGCTGCTGGCCGCCCTGGATCGGGAGGCGTTCGAGGCCGCGCTCGCCCAGCCCAGCCGTTCCGGGCTGCCGACCTTCCTGCCCCGGGACGGCGCGCTGGTGCGCGGCGAGATGCGCACCGTCCGGGCACGCGGCTGGGCGCTCGCTGACGAGGAACTCGCTCCGGGCATCCGCTCGGTGGCGGTGCCGGTCCGTGATGGCGACGGGACCGTTCGTGCCGCCATGAACGTGACCGTGCACGCGGCCGAGACCGGCGTCGATGTCCTCGTCGGGGAACATCTGCCCCGCCTGCTCCGCACGGCGGGGGAGGTCTCGGCCGAATGGGCACTGTGGCAGTCCAGGCCGCATGTTGAGGTCACGGTGGACCCAGCCGCCAAGCCCGCCGCCGGATAGCCGCCTTGACACGCACGCCGTGCCGTGGGGACAGTGGCGGACATCTGTCCGCTTAGTGGCGTTGGGAAGTGCGCATGCCCGCAGGAGTACTCGGCGAGTCCCGCGAAACCGCATCCGGCCCGCTGTCCGGCCTCGTCGTCGCCGACTTCAGCCGGGTGCTCGCCGGCCCCTACTGCACCATGCTGCTCGCGGACATGGGTGCCGAGGTGATCAAGGTCGAGGGCCCGGACGGTGACGATGCCCGGCACTGGGTTCCGCCGCTGCGCGGTGATGCCGGCACCTACTACCTGTCCGTCAACCGCAACAAGCGCTCCATCGTCCTTGACCTGGCCGATGAGGCCGACGCCGCGGTGGCGCGCGCGCTGTCTGAGCGGGCCGACGTGTTCATCCACAACTTCAAGCCCGGCGGCCTGACGAAGTTCGGCCTTGACTACGACGCTGTGTCGGGCCGCAATCCGCGCAGTATCTACTGCTCGATCAGCGGGTTCGGCGCCGCTGGCGGTGCCTCGCTGCCCGGCTACGACCTGCTCGTCCAGGCCATGTCCGGCCTGATGAGCCTCACCGGCAGCCCGGACGGGCCGCCGTACCGGGCCGGCATCTCCGTCTTCGACGTCATGACCGGGCTGCACTCCGCGATCGGTGTCCTCGCTGCCCTGCACCACAGGGACGCCACCGGCGAAGGCCAGCACGTCGAGACGAATCTGCTGTCCACCGCCCTGTCCGCGCTCGTGAACCAGTCCTCCGCCTACGTCGCCGGCGGCGTCGTCCCGCGGCGGATGGGCAATGCCCACCTGAGCCTCTTCCCGTACGAGCCGCTCCCCACCGGGGACGGGAATCTCATCGTCGCGATCGGCAACGACCGCCAGTTCCGAAAGCTGTGTGCCGTCCTCGAGGTGCCCGAACTCGCGGACGATGCCCGTTTCGCGGTGGTGGGCCAGCGCAACGACAACCGTGAGCAATTGCGGCCCCTGCTGCTGGAGCGGCTCGCGGCCCGCTCGGCGCAGGAATGGTTCACCATTCTCAGCGACGCCGGGATCCCCTGCGGGCCCATCAACGACGTGCGCGGCGGCGTTGAGCTTGCCGAGCGCCTCGGCCTGGACCCGGTCGTGCTGGCCGGTGACGTGCCGACAGTGCGGAACCCGATCCGGATGTCTGCCACCCCGGCACGCTACGACCTGGCGCCGCCACTGCTGGACGCTGACGGCGACGCCGTGCGAGGCTGGCTCGGGTTCGCCGCGAAGCACCCCGGCCCCGTGCCCCATCCAGCCGTGCCGCGGCCATAGCCGGGCCGTGCCGAGGATAGAGGAGCGCTGTGCCTGCTGGTCAACGGAGCGCGCTGGCTCTCGCATCGCTGCTGGCCGTCGCCGGGATCACGCATTTCGCCAGGCCGCAGCCCTATGACACGATCGTGCCGGGCTGGGTCCCCGGGTCGGCCCGCACATGGACCTACGCCAGCGGCGCCGCGGAACTCGCCGTCGCGGCTGCGATCACCCATCCGCGGACCCGACGGACCGGGGGCCTGGCCGCCGCAGCGCTGTTCGCCGCGGTCTTCCCGGCGAACGTTCAGATGGCGGCCGACTGGCGCCGTCGCAGCGTGGCGCGACGAGCCATCGCGTACGCACGGCTTCCGCTGCAGGGGCCGCTCGTCTGGTGGGCGCTCAAGGTGGCCGGCGCGGCGGACCGCCCGGCGGCCTGAGCCAGGCGCCCGTGGCGGATCTGCTGTTCAGCTGCGCGGCGGCGAGTACGTTCATGACACCCACGCAGTGCCCATCGCCGGCGCCGCCGAGGACGCTGCCACAAGGCTGGCGTCCGCCCACGGGAGCGCCACCGCCGCAAGGGTCCCGGCTGTGGCGGGAGAGAGCGCGGCCGGGGCGAAGGGTGGACGGTAACTGCTGTCCCCGGCACCACGGAGCGCCGACAGAGCTGCGGCTTAGCGGCTGAGGCGGCCGGCGGTGACCGAGACCGGCGCGGGAGCACCGGCGCCGCCCGCCTTGGTGCCTTTCTGGAAGCCGCCGAACAGCAGTGACAAGACGAGCAGCACGACGACCAGTCCCAGGAGCCACAGCAGGCATCCCCTGACCCGCACTCTCCGCCGCTGTTGGCGCATGACTCCTCCTGGGGGCGCATCCTGCCGGCCGGCCCGCCCACGCCTAGGCGCGGGCGCGCCCGGCGGCGGCTACCGGTGCCGTCATTCTCGCGGGTACCCGGCAGGAGGCGGATGAATCACTTGGAGCCTCGCGGGTAGTGGGAGAGACGCAGCGGCCGTCTGCGACGCAGGGAAGGGGTGGCGCGCATGCAGGAACGCACGCAGGAACTAAGGGAGCCACCGGTGCCGCGCATGCCGCGTGGCCACGGCTTAGTCGGACGACTGGCGGGCCTGGTGGCAGCGATCGCCGCCGTTGTGGTGCTCGTCATCGCGCTGTCCGCGGTGCACCTGCTGCCGCAGTTGCGGAACCCGTTCGGTGAGACCACCTCGGTCAGCAGCCAGCCCGTGCTGCTCAAGTCGATAACGGCACTGAGCCGGTACGAGGCGGCCCTCGGCGCCTTCCAGGTGGTGGTGGACCTGAACCATAAGGCGAACTACCTGCCATCGTTCTTGGAGGGCAGCGAGACGCTGTTCATCGGGCAGGGCACCGAGATCGCGTTCGTTGACTTCTCGCAGCTGAAGGGCAAGGCCCTCCATGTGTCGGCGGATCGCAAGACAGTGACGATCACGCTGCCGAACGCGCAGCTCGAGCCGGCCGTGCTCAACGTGAAGCAGTCCTACGTCTTCGCGCAACAGCAAGGGCTGCTGAACCGGGTCGGGAACTTCTTCTCCGGCAACCCGAACAGCGAGCAGCAGGTCTACATCCTGGCGCAGCAGAAGATCGAGACCGCCGCGCGGCAGAGCCCGCTCCGCGCCGAGGCTCAGAAGAACACCATCGCCATGCTCACCGGCATGCTGCGCTCGCTGGGGTTCCAGCAGGTCACGGTCACCTTCAACGGAGCTTCCGCCGGCTAGCTCCCAATGACACCGCGGATTCGCGCCGAGACACCGCGGATTCGCGCCGACCGCGATCGCCGGCCCCCGGCGTGCGGAGCTGCCCCACCCCTGCTGAGTGGGGTACGTGATGAGCGCGAAACCTATCCGGCATTACCATGATCTCGGGGGATGCGTGAGATCTGCGGCTTGAGTCCACACGGTTCCGGCAGGCCGAACTGCGGGCGGACCTCACCAGCGTTTTCATCATCAGCTGACCAGCAGCAGCCATCCACGGGAGGACGTCGAGACGGGGTTCTTCGACGCGCTTGGCCGGACGCCGGTGCGGCTTCGCTGGCCGATTGACCAGCCACCGGTCAGTCCGGCGCCAGGTCCGTCCCTTTGGCTGCAGCCGGCGTTGCGTGCGGTCCCTGGCCCGGTTCAGGTCCTGCCACTCATGGCGGTGCCGGTGAGCCGTCCGGGATACTGCTTCTGTGATGCACTCGTGAAGCCTTCGTCATCGGGTGGTGCGCACGGGAGGTACCGGCGACGTGAACAGGGCGGCTGTTAACCGGCGCGCAGAGGAAGCGCTCAGGCACGAACTCCACCCTGGCGAGCACGTTGCCGCCAGCGCGGCGGTGATGTCCAACCCGTCACGCTGGGGTGCGGCTGCCTTTCTCGCGCTGGCACTCGCGATGGCCGCGGCAGGCCTGGCGACCCTGTTCGGCCAGCCCGGCCCGCTGACCGGCGGTCCTGTCATCGGCCTCGCCCTGCCTGTTCTGGCACTGGGCATCCAGTTCCTGCCCCGCCCGATGTACGTCGCGGTAACCGGTCAGCGGGTGATCTGCTACCGGCTGTCCCGGCTCCGCAGCACGCCAAGGCGGCTGGCTTTCACGGTCCCGCTCGCGGATCTCCGTATCGTGAACTACCGATCCGGCAGGTACGGGGGCTCGATGCGGTGCGAGGTTCCCGGCCATAAACGCATCCGGCTGGACGCCCGCCGGGCCGGCCGCAAGGACTTCGCCGGGGTGGGCATGGCGCTGGCACGCTCGGGCGCGTTCACGAAGCTAGATCCGCCCTACCCCTCGATCGTGAATTCCTGACAGACATCCCAGGCCGGCGGCTAACTTCGCGGCCGTGGTGGGCAGGCACTGGCACGATTCAGGCCCCGGCTCCGGCAGTGGCGGCAGTCCGGGATGGCAGGCAGACGGTCGCGCGGTCCGCTTGGTCCGCCACGATCCGGGCGCTCCGGTCGATACCTCCAGATGGCCTGCGACTGTCCCGGCAGTGGAGCAGATGCTGTGCGAGGGCCTGGAGTTGCCCCCAGGCCTGAGCGTGCTGGTGGGCGAGAATGGTTCCGGCAAGACAACCCCGGCCGGCACCGGGAGCGGTTCCATGAGCTCAGCCATGGAGAGGGCTTCCTGGAGATACTGCGCACCAGGGTGAACCACGACCGGATGTGCCGACGGCTCGCGGACGGCTCCGGCGCCGCGGTCCTCGCGATCGGCTACCGGCTCGCGCCCGAGGACCCGTGGCCGGCTTCAGTTGACGACACCGTCGCCGCACTGCGCTGGGTGGCGTCGGCACCGGCGGAGCTCGGGGAGGCGCCGGGCGCGGTGGCCGTCGCGGGCGACAGCGCCGGCGGCACCCTCGCCGCGCTGGCCTGCCTCCGCCTGCGCGACGAGTACCCCGCGGCGCTGCCCCGCCTGCAAGCGCTGCTTTATGCGAACACCGACCTCACCGGCGACTGGCCCTCGATGCGCGAGAAGGCGGCCGGCTGGGGCCTGGACGCCGGCCTGGTGCGGTTCTTCAACTCCCAATGGATGCCAGACCAGATGAGATGGTCTGACCCTCATGTCAGCCCGCTGCACGCCCGCGACCTCTCCGGGTTGCCGAGCGCGCTGATCGTCACTGCCGAGCACGACCCGCTACGCGACGAATCCGAGGCCTACGCCCGCCGCCTGCGGCACGCCGGTGTCCAGGTCGAACTGCGCCGCGAGCGCGACAGCAAGATCCGGCCGGGCACTCATCCGGCGGCACAATCGGAACCACGCCCCAGTCCCTGACAGCAGGCACCATCCTCAACTGCATGATCGAGTCGATCACTTGCTGGCGGGTCAGTGGTAGTTGCCGGTGGTCGGCGCCCAGCGGACGCGTGCGATGAGTTCGGCGTATCTGGGCAGGCCCCCGGCGGCCCAGACGAAGACCCCGACGGCCACTTCGAGCATGGCGGCTGGTCGTTCCCCTACGGCGACCAGGACTTCGCGGCGGCCATGGCCGGCTGGTTCGCCCAGGCCAGCGCGTTCCTCCTCGGCCGTAAGACCTACGAGATCTTCTGCGGCCACTGGCCGCGCGTCACCGACCCCGGCGACCTGATCGCGAGCAAGCTCAACGCGCTGCCGAAGTACGTAGCCTCGACGACTCTCGGTTCCGCCGACTGGCACAACTCCTGGCTTCTCGGCGGCGACGTCGCCGCCGAGGTCGCCAAGCTCAAGGAGCAGCCCGGCAATGAATTGCAGATTCACGGCAGCGGCGGGCTCGCCCAGACACTCATCGAACACGACCTCATCGACGAATACCGCCTGCTCATCTTTCCCGTGCACCTCGGCTCCGGGAAGAAGCTCTTCCGCGACGGCGCACAGGCGGCCGCCCTGCGGCTCACCCGCAGCACCACAACAGGCAGTGGTGTCATCATCGCCACCTACGAGCCAGCCGGCCCCGCTCAGCACGGCTCGTATGCACTCGACGGGTCGGTCTTACGCATTCGCGAACAGCGCCTATCTCACCGACGTCGCACGGGCGGTGGCAAAGCGTAAGCTGAACCTCACGGGGTGACAACCCCGTTACCCAACGAAGTGCCAGCGAGGGAGCCCTCATGGACACCTGCTACGCGCGTGCCGTGCAGGTGGTCGTGGAGCCGGCCCGGAACACGCTGTGATTGCCCCGGCGGTCGCGCTGGCGACCGCGGCGGCGGCGCTGGTTGTCGACCACGACACGGTCGGGACTCTCAGCCGGTTGTGCGTCCACTGCGCGGACGTGGTCGGGGCCACGACGGTTGGGATCATGTTGGCCGACGCATCTGGCCAGCTTGAGGTGATGGCGGCGTCCAGCCACCAGGCCGAGGAACTCGACCTGTACGAACTCCAGGCTGGCCAGGGACCGTGCATCGACGCGTTCCACACTGGCGCCAGTGCCTCTTGCTCCTCGGCGGAGCAGATCGTCGCCCGCTGGCCCCTCTTCGGCGCGGAGGTGGCGGCCGCCGGTTATCAGGCCGTTCAGGCGTGCCCACTGCGGTGGCGCGGGCTCGTCATCGGAGCGATCAACGTCTTCTTCGCCTCGCCGGGAAGCCTCGTCGACGAGGAGCGCCAGATCGTGCAGGCGTTCGCTGATATCGCTACGGTCGCGGTCCTCCAGATGAGCCATCCGGGGGCGGGCGACATTGCCGGCAGTATCCGGAGGGCGCTCGCCACGCGCGCCATCATCGAGCAGGCCAAGGGCGTGCTCGCCGCGCAGACCGGGCTGAGCATAGCCGCGGCGTTCGACCGAATGCTCGCCATGTCGGACGACAGCGGCACGCGGCTCGAAACCCTCGCCAGGCAGATCATCGACGCCGCCATCCGGCACAGGTGGGATGCCCCGTAGGTGGTGAGGCCTGGGCGGCAGTCGCGGTGGGTGACCTTGACCCGATCCTGGCGGTTGACCCGATCCTGGCGGGGAGGCGTCGGGCGTAGCCGGCGTGCTCGCGGGTATTGGCCCAGGATGGCCATGCCTGCGCAGCCCCCGGAGAAGCCCGCCATGGCTGAGGACAGCCCGCTCAGTGCCTACCGGGCGAAGCGTGATCCGGCCCGGACCCCGGAGCCGATGCAGACGAAGGGCTCCCGCGCGCTGCGGGAACACGACCGGCCGGTGTTTGTCATCCAGGAGCACCACGCGCGGGCGCTGCACTGGGACTTCCGGCTTGAGCACGACGGTGTCCTGGTGTCGTGGGCGCTGCCGAAGGGTGTCCCGGAAGACCCGGCCACGAATCATCTCGCCGTGCATACCGAAGACCATCCGCTTGAGTACGGAAGCTTCGAAGGTGACATCCCGAAAGGCCAGTACGGCGGCGGGCGCGTGAGCATCTGGGATCACGGCGATTACGAACTCGAGAAGTGGACCGACACCGAGGTCATGGTCGTACTGCACGGGACGAAGGCTCGTGGCCGTTACGTCTTGTTCGCGACCGGCGGGAAGAACTGGATGATTCACCGCATGGACCCCGTCCGTAACGGCTTCCAGCCACTTCCGGGGCGGATCGCGCCCATGCTCGCGACAGCCGGATCGTTGCCGGCCCGTGACGAGGGGTGGGCCTATGAGATCAAGTGGGATGGCATCCGGGCTGTGGTCTATGTCGACGGCGGCCGCGTCCGCGCTCTGAGCAGGACGGACAGGGACATCACGGCCACGTTTCCCGAGTTGCGGGAGGTGGGGGAGCGACTCGGGGCTCGCCCGGCTGTCATCGACGGGGAACTTGTCGCCCTGGGCCCCGACGGACGGCCCAGCTTCGGCCTGCTGCAGCAGCGCATGCATCTGTCGGGCAGCGCCGAGATCACCCGGCGTGCCCGGGAGGTCCCGGTCAGCTATGTCGTGTTCGACGTGCTGCATCTCGATGGGCAGTCGCTGCTCGATCTGCCCTACGACGAGCGCCGCAAGCGTCTCGAGTCCCTCGGTCTGTCCGGGGGGTCGCTGGCGACCGGCGACTCGTTCCGGGACGTGCCCGGCACCGACGTCCTCGCGGCCGCGGAGCACAACGGCCTCGAAGGCGTGATCGCCAAGCGCCGGAATTCTCCGTACCGCGTCGGTCGCCGCAGCGGCGAGTGGGTGAAGGTGAAGATTTTCAAAACCCAGGAAGTGATCATTGGTGGGTGGACCGATGGCAATGGAGAGCGAACTGGCAGCCTCGGCGCGCTCCTTCTCGGGATACCGGGGGCCGACGGATTGCGTTATGTAGGAAAGGTGGGCACCGGCTTCGGCGAGCAGGATCGCCGCGAACTACTGGACCGCCTCCGGCCTCTGGCCAGGAAGACGAGCCCGTTCTGCGCCGGGCTTCCCGCGCCGGTGGCGGGGCTGGCCCACTTCGTGCGGCCGGTCGTGGTCGGCGAGGTCCGGTACGGCGACCGGACCGCGGACGGGCACCTGCGCCACCCCGCCTGGCGTGGCCTGCGCCCCGATAAGGATCCAGCGGAGGTCACCGATGAGCCCTGAGCGCGTCCAGACGCAGGTGGAGGGCCGCCGTCTCTCGCTGTCGAACCTGGACAAGGTGATGTATCCGGCCAGCGGGTTCACCAAGGCCGCACTCATCGACTACTACGCCCGGATCGCCGCGGTCATGCTGCCCCACCTGCGGGACCGGCCCGCCACCTTCCGCCGCTTTCCCGACGGCGTCAGCGGCAAGTCGTTCGTTGAGAAGCATGTGCCCTCGCACGCGCCGCAGTGGGTGCACACCGTCAAGGTCCCGTCGTCGGGCAGCACCGGGTGGGGCCGGGATAAGCCCCCCGAGGGGGATGTCGAGTACGCGGTGGTAGGGGACAGGCCGACCCTGGTCTGGGCGGCGAACCTGGCGGCCATCGAATTCCACGTGCCGCTCTGGCACGCCGGGGGCCGGCGCCCGCTGCCCGGCCGGCCGGACCATATGGTGTTCGACCTCGACCCGGGACCGGGAACCACGATCGTCGAGTGCTGCCGCGTCGCGACGTGGATCTCCGCCCGCCTCACCGGAAGCAGCCGCGAGCCGCTGGTGAAGACCAGCGGGGCGAAAGGCCTCCAGGTCTATGTCAAGCTCCCGGCCCGCACAGAGTGGGACAAAGCCCGGGAAAACGCTCACGGGATCGCCCGGGCGATCGAGGAAGATCACCCCGAGCTTGTCGTGACGAACATGACCAAGGCGCTGCGCCGGGGCCGGGTGCTCATCGACTGGAGCCAGAACCATCAGGCGAAGACGACCGTCGCCGTCTACTCGCTTCGCGGGGGCGCGGAGCCGTGCGTCTCGACCCCGGTCACCTGGGATGAGGTGCAGGATTGCGAGCGGAGCGGAGACGGCGCCCAGCTGCGTTTCGGCCCAGGCGAGGTTCTTGACCGCGTCGAGCGTCTCGGGGATCTCTTCGCACCGCTCGGGTAGGCAGTTACCCGCTCACGACGCGGCGCTACCCGCTCACGACGCGGCGGCGTGCTCGGCAGGCCAGCCTGCCCCGGGCTGCGGATCGCCGCAGCTGCACTCCACCTCGCCACACGTGATCACGAACAGATGCTGCTCAGCGGCCATCCGGCAGCCGGGGTCCTCGGCGCAGTCGGCCGAGCCGTCGAAGTGCACGATCGCCGTCCCGTGGCAGTGCTCGAGGTCCTGCTCGCATTCGACGCACACTTCGATGATGAGGGCTGGCTCGGTCATGACGGCTCCTTTCACCCTCTTCATCTATCACCAGGAGCCGACAGTCTGCCGCGCGCCGGGCCGGCCAGCGGACCGATACTTAAGAAATCTTCCTGCCCCGCCGCTTGGGTGCCGCGGCGTCACCTATCGCCTCGATGAGCTCAGGCTTGGTCATCTTGGAGCGTCCCTGGATGTCCAGCTCCGCAGCGCGCGCCAGCAGTTCGGCCTTGGTCATCTCGTCAAGGTCCTGCTGCTTGGCCTCGCTGGCAGGCGTGGCCGGCTGGTCCGCGTCCGGCGGGGCATCCTCCGCCGCCCGCGACTCTCCCGTCCGGGCGACCGATGCCTCAAGCGCGGCCATCAGGTCGATGACGTTGGACTTCGGGCGCTCCTTTTCGAAGACGACCGCGTGCCCCTCACGCTTCCGCTCGATCACTTCCTCGACCCGCGCGCGGTAGGTGTTGTGGTAGTCCTCAGGAGACCACTCCACCGTGAGCGACTCGACGAGTTTCTTGGCCACTTCCAGCTCGCGCCCCGCGAAGGTCGCGTCCTGGGGCAGGCTGTCGAGTTCCTCACTCGGAGAGCGGATCTCGTCGGCGAAGTACATCGTCTCCAGGATCAAGACGTCCTCGCCGGGGCGCACGGCGACAAGATGCTCCTTGTCCCGGAGGATGAGGGTGGCAATGCCGACCTTGCCGGTTTCGTGCATTGCCTGCCGGAGCAGTGCGTAGGCGCGGTCCGCGCCTTTCCCCCGGGGCGCGAGGTAGTACGTCTGGCGGAAATGGACCGGGTCTATGCGATCAAGGTCGACGAAGTCGCTGATCTCGATCGTCTCCGACTTGCCGGGGGCCACCTCTTTCAGCTCTTCCCGGGTGACGACGACGTACTCGCCGTCGCCGAGGTCGTAGCCGTTGACGATGTCTGAGTTCGGCACTTCCTCGCCGGTGACCTCGTCGACCTTCTTATAGCGGATCCGATTCGACGTGCCCTTATGCAGCTGGTTGAAATGGATCGTCTGGTCAGCAGTGGCCGAATACAGGCCTACTGGAACGCTCACCAGCCCGAAGCTGAGAAATCCCGACCACATAGAACGCGCCATGCTGTTCTCCCGAAATCCAAACGCTGCGGCCGTCGTCCTCGTGCTGCAGACCTCAATCATTCGTGGCTGGCCGGCTCCCGGCCGGACGTGGCCGCTAAACCGCATCGTAGATCTTGATTCTATGTCCGGGCATGTCGGTGGCCTAGTTCCCCTCTCGGCTGGGAAACGGGACGCCTCCTGGCCCGGTGAATCGCGCCTTCACCGGACCGGGAGGCTCCGAGGCTGTTTGCGGGCGCCGCAGCCGGGAAGGCGTCCCAGGCGAGCACCCGAAGCCCATCGGACCGGGCCTCCTCTTGAGGAGGCATCCCCGGATGACTGGAAGGAGGGCCTGGATGAATGCCGTGCCTCAGCGGCTGGTCCAACACCCGATACAACATGGCGATGGGCCGCCGCTGCTCGCCCCGCTGCTGGTCACCATGGTCGGCGGGATGGGCCTGCTGGCCGCGATACTGCGGCGCGAGAAGTGAGCGGCGCGGCCAGCGGCTCGGGTAACGGCAGCAGGTTCCCTGGGTTCGACGCGGTGGCCGAGGCCGGGCACTGGGATCCGGTGACCGCCGGGGCCGTGCTGTCCCGGGTCGGCATGCCCCCCGATATACGGTTCTTCACGTCGGCGGAGGAGGCTATCGCGATCGCGCTGTGTGACCGGCTGCTGGGCCAGGACAGTGATCCGGTGGTGCCGGTCGCCGTGTTCATCGACGCGCGGCTGGCTGCGGCCGAGACTGACGGCTGGCGGTACGCTGACATGCCCGAGGACGGGCAGGCATGGCGGGACTCCCTGCATGACCTGGACGCTGATGCGCACGCCAAGTTCTCCTGGGGCTTCGCGAAATGCGAGGCGGCCGATCAGGACATCCTCATCCATGCGGTCCAGGATCTCGGTTCGGGGGACTGGCACGGCCGCAACGCCGCGCATGTGTGGGGCCTGTGGACGCGTTATGCGTGCACGGCGTTCTACGCGCATCCCTCGGCCTGGACCGAGATCGGCTTCCCCGGGCCCGCGTATCCCCGCGGTTACAAGAACACCGGCGTCGACTCCCGTGAGCCGTTTGAGGTCCGTGACGTCAGCGCATCCGGTGACCCGGTGCGGGACGGCGCCTGATGCCGGGCATACGGCAGCGCAAACGAATCGGCCTGGCTGCTCCCGAACGATGGCACGCGGACCAACCACCGGCTGCGCTCAGACATGCGCCGGTTCGCCCTGCCCACTGAGGAGGAACAACGAAATGGCCGCACCGACTGTTGCCGATTACCTGCTGGAACGACTGCGGGCCTGGGACGTGGAGGCGGTCTTCGCCTACCCGGGTGACGGGATCAACGGCATCCTGGCCGCCTGGGGCCGCGCCGACAACCAGCCGAAGTTCGTGCAGTCCCGGCACGAGGAAATGAGCGCGTTCGAGGCCGTCGGGTACTCGAAGTTCACCGGCCGGGTGGGCGTGTGCATAGCCACCTCCGGCCCGGGCGCGATTCACCTGCTGAACGGGCTGTACGACGCCAAGCTCGACCACGTCCCCGTCGTGGCGATCGTCGGGCAGACCAACCGGTCCGCGATGGGTGGGTCCTACCAGCAGGAAGTGGACCTGCTCAGCCTGTTCAAGGACGTGGCCAGCGACTACGTGCAGATGGTCACCGTCCCCGAGCAGCTGCCGAACGTGCTGGACCGGGCGATCCGGGTGGCGCTCACCGAGCGTGCCCCGACGGCGATCATTATCCCCGCCGACGTCCAGGAACTGGAGTACTCGGCGCCGACGCACGCGTTCAAGATGGTCCCCTCCAGCCTCGGGCTGGACTGGCCGACAGTGGTGCCAGGCGACGACGCCATCACCCGCGCGGCGGAGATCCTCAACGCTGGCCGCAAGGTCGCGATCCTGGCCGGATCCGGCGCCCGCGGGGCCCGCGCCGAACTCCAGCAAGTAGCCGAGCTGCTGGGGGCGGGCGTGGCCAAGCCGCTGCTGGGCAAAGACGTGCTGTCCGACGAGCTGCCCTACGTCACCGGCTCCATCGGCCTGCTGGGCACCCGGCCCAGCTACGAGCTGATGAAGGGCTGCGACACGCTGCTCACCGTCGGATCCAGCTTCCCTTACACGCAGTTCCTGCCCGCCTTCGACCAGGCCCGGGCGGTGCAGATCGACATCGACGGCAAGATGATCGGGATGCGCTACCCGTACGAGGTCAACCTCGTCGGGGACGCGGCGGCCACCTTGCGGGCCCTCATCCCGCATCTTGAGCGCAAGGAAGACCGCTCCTGGCGCGAGGACATCGAGGCCAAGGTGACCCGCTGGTGGGAGGTCATGGAGGCCGAGGCGATGGTGGAGGCCGACCCGGTCAACCCGATGCGGCTGTTCCACGAGCTGTCGGTCCGGCTGCCCGGCAACGCGATCGTCGCGGCGGACTCTGGCTCCGCAGCGAACTGGTACGCGCGGCAGCTGAAGTTCCACGGCGACATCCGCGGCTCCCTGTCCGGCACCCTCGCCACCATGGGCCCGGGCGTGCCCTACGGGATCGGGGCCAAGTTCGGCCACCCGGACCGCCCGGTGATCGTCTTCGAGGGTGACGGGGCGATGCAGATGAACGGCCTCGCCGAGCTGATCACCATCAAGCACTACTGGCAGGAATGGTCCGACCCGCGCCTGATCATCGCGATCCTCCACAACGACGACCTTAACCAGGTCACGTGGGAGATGCGGGCGATGCAGGGCGCGCCGAAATTCCCCGAATCCCAGACTCTGCCCGATGTCGACTACGCGGCCTTCGCCGCCAGTCTCGGTCTGCTGGCCATCAACGTGGACAAGCCCGACGAGATCGGGCCGGCCTGGGACAGGGCGCTGGCCGCGGCCCGGCCTACCGTGCTCGACGTCAGGTGTGACCCCAATGTTCCCCCGATCCCGCCACACGCCACCTTCGAGCAGGCGAAGAACGCCGCCAAGGCCATGCTGCACGGCGACGAAGACCGCTGGGGCGTGATCAAGGAGGGCGTGAAGACCAAGGTCCAGGAGTTCCTGCCGCACTCGTCGGAGTGATCAGGCGGCATACGGCTATCTCACTGAGGGTCGCGGCCCAGGAAGGCGACCAGCCGGTCGCCGGGGCTGGCGTGGGCCGGCACGGCGACCGGGGCCGCGAACCGGCCGGGCCGGTCGGCGTCGGTGACGAGCAACGGCGCGAGCCGGAGCAGTTCCTCGGCCAGCTGCGGCGGGATAGGCCGGGGGTGCCCGCAGGCCTGCGCGACATCCCAGCCGTGCACGGCGATCTCCACCGCCCCGACGCTCGTCACAATGCTCGTAGATACCGGGCAGCCGCCCACGGAGACCAGGTCGGCGTCCGTGTCCGCCCACCTGCCGAGGAGCTGGCCAGCCTGGGCCCGTAGCGCCGAGACGGGGTCGGCCCCCGGATTACCGTGCTCGCTGACCGGGCTGAGCGCGACCCGGCCGACGTCGCCGGCCTCCTGCAGGGCGACGAGGGACTCGCTCATGTGGGCCAGCAGGGCAGCCAGGTCCCAGTCCCGGCACGGCGTCGGCTGGGACCAGGCGGCCGGAGATACGTTGGGTAGGTTGCCGAGGGTGTAACTGATCGCCCGTTCGAGCAGTCCGACGGCGCCGAACAGCACCGCCGCCCGGCCCTCGGTCATGACCGGGCCGGCAGGACCGCGGGCAGGCCGAACGTGGCGAACAGCGAGGTGTCGAAGAAGGCGGCCACATGGTCGATGCCCGCCGTGGTGACATGGACGACGTGCAACTGGAAGGCCTGGTACTCGCCGGACTCGTCCCGCCGGTACATGCCGAAGGCGGCCTGCCCGTTCGCCTCGGTCGGAAGCAGCCGCAGGTCGCCCGGGGTCTTGGCGGGACACTGGGTCGCGACGAGGCGGCCGATGTCCGCGGGCGTCTGGTACCAGCCGGTGTACGGCGGCATCTCCCAGACCGCGTCCGCGCTGAACAGTTCCACGAGCGCGGCCACGTCGTAGTCCTCGAAGGCCGCGACGTAACGCTGGAGCAGTTCCCGCTGCTCGGCCGTGCTGGGTTCGGCGACGTCATCCTGGGTCGGGGCGACCTGGCTGAGCTGCGCGCGAGCCCGTTGCAGCGAACTGTTCACGGCGGCGGTCGTGGTATCGAGCAGTTCGGCGACCTGGGCGGCTGGCCACCTCAGGACCTCTCGGAGGATCAGGACGGTGCGCTGCTGCGGCGGCAGGTGCTGCAGCGCGGCGATGAGGGCGAGCCGGATACTGTCCCGCGAGACAGCAATCGTGGCCGGATCCGCCGCCTGGCCGGCGACCATGGCGTCAGGGATCGGCTCCAGCCACGGCACCTCCGGCTGCTGGGCCAGGTCGGCCTCAGGATCGGAGCTCGGGGCACCGAGCCCGCTGGGCAGCGGGCGGCGGTTGCGGCTCTCCAGCGCGGTCAGGCAGGCGCTGGTGGCGATCCGGTAGAGCCAGGTCCGAAGCGACGAGCGCTCCTCGAACCGGTCATAGGCCCGCCAGGCGCGCAGGTAGGTCTCCTGCACGAGATCCTCGGCGTCGTGTACCGAGCCGAGCATCCGGTAGCAATGCGCCAGCAACTCGCGCCGGTACGGCTCCGCCCGTGGCAGGAACTCCTCCTGCTGGACCGCGCTGTCCGTCATCGTCACGACCTTTCGTGTCCGCTGCCTATACAGACTAGGCAGCGGACACGAACTCATCGGTCGGCCCGAGAATTGCTCGCCCCGCGAGATCAGGCGGTGGCGGCCTCGGCCGACGCGGCCCGTCCAGCCGTGGCCGGCTCCGCCGCGGTCACCTCGACGGCCAGCTTGGGCACGATGAGAACAGGCCGCCGCGCCAGGTGAAGCAGCCGGTGTGACACGCTGCCCAGCGGCAGGTGCGGCAGGTCGGCGCGGCCCCGCGAGCCGACCACGATGATCCTGGCGTCGCAGGAGTCGGCCACGGCCAGGATCTTCCTGGGGATGTGGCCGTAGTTGGCCTCCTGGATCTCGGCTTCCGCGCTGACGCCCGCATTGGTCAGGTCGTCCACGATTCCGGCGGCGAGCTGCTCACCCTCGCCGTCGGCGCAATCCACCCGGATTCTGCCGAACCGGCCCACCGCGAACTCGTGGACGTGCAGCACGACGACCTTGTCGCCGCTGTCGCGGCTGAGTTCGCGGGTGAACTCCGCGGCGGCTGCGACGTGGCTGGCGGCATCGACGGCCAGCAGGATGGTCTTGTTCATGTCCCCTCCTCAGGAACGCGGCCGTTCCAGCGGCTCAGGCGGCCTGGCTCAGTGACGGATCCGGCGGCCGCTGATGCGGAGCGGCATGATCTGCACGTAGACGTCGCGCGCACCGCCGGCCCAGGGTTGGAGGTGCGCCGCCATTTCCAGGTGGCGCACCTGTTCTTCCTTCTTGACCCGGACCGCATGGCCGGTGACCAGCACGCTCCAGCCCTCGCTCAGCGTTTCGTCGAGGCGGTCGGCCTCAAATCCGGCTTTGCAGTCCAGATGACTGGCCAGCTGGGTGTCCACGCCGGTCCGCAGGACCACGGTCCGCCCGACCATGGCGAAGTTGACCGGCAGCGCCACCGGCCCGTCCAGCGTGGAGAACACCACGCGGCCCAGGCCTCCGGGCGACAGCAGGTCGTAGCACTCAGCCGGGGTGAGCGTCTGCAGCACCCGGCCGCTGGCAGGCCCGAGGGCACGGCCACGCGATGATCTGCCGTTGCCCGCGGCGTCCTGGCTGGCAGTCACGATCCGTCACCTCCGGCACCGTTGTTCGGCTGTTGCCCTCATGCTTGCGGACTGTGACCGATGCCGTCTGCCGACCGAGGTCCCGGGAAGGCGGGCCATTGGGCCCTGCGTGGCTACGTTCCGGCCGTCGCTGCCCAGCTCATCACGAAGCCGCGCTGGCGGCCAGCCAACGGCCCTGGCGAGTCGAGCATCCACACCGATAATCGCGCGCCAGCACTTAGCGTTGTCTTAATTCGTGGGTCAAATCATTGACACGGGCGTTATGTGCCACCCGGATCGTCACGCTGCGCAGCGGGGTACCGGCGTTATCCGATCCACGACCGCGTGACCGCGAGGCGATGCCGCCACATGCGGACGCTCTCTCCACCCGGCTGCCATCGCTCGCAGAGGTCGAGGAGGGTGCTGCACCGGGTGAGCATCGCGTCCTGGCGTGCCGCCCAGGCGGGCGTGCGGCCGTACGCGCCGAAGAACCCGTCGAGGGCGGCGGCGTCCTGCGGGTGATGCATGCGCATGATCCACTCGCACCAGGCCAGATCCTCCACAGGGTCGCCGGCATGGGCCCATTCCCAGTCCAGGACGGCCGTGATCTCCTGGCCGGCCTGGTCGAGCAGGACGTTGTTCGGCCCGAAGTCACCGTGCACCAGGACCGCCCGGGCTGGTGACCGTTGCCCGGCGGGAGCCAGCCCGGGAGCCAGCCCGGGATCGAGCGCATGGATGCGCCGGAGCACCTGGCCGCAGGCATGCAGCACCTGGCCGCCCAGGCCAGCGGCGATCAGATCCTGGCCGTGCACGCCGGGCATGAAACCCAGGCTCAGGCTGATGTCAGTGCTGGCGACAACCGGGGGGACGGGCACCAGCCCGGCGAGCCGGCGGAGCACGGCGGTCTCACGGGCGCACCGCTGGGTAGCGTCGGGCCCCCGGTAGGCCTTTGTCACTACCGGGCCATCCCGGGTGGTGTGGTTCGTGTAGCCGTGTGGCATCAGCTCGATCGGGCCCTGCCTCCCACGCGCCGACGAAGTGTGGACGAACAGTGTTGCTCCAGCCGCGGCGGGCGTCCACGAACCGGGCCGGCGCCACCTCCTGTGTGAAAGGCAGTTCAGTTGATCTTGGGCGGCACTGCTTTAGGGTGGCTGAGTGTTGTCTCGGCTTCGGATGGGCAGTGAATTGACGTCGTGTCTTGGCGCGCCGCGCCGTGCTCGCCGGCTAGCCAGCAGCCCGCGATCGCGGGTATGGCGAGTGGAACTCCCGGGCGGGCCGGCCGTGGTCAAGCAAGTCCTGGATGCCGGCGGTGACGCGGTGTCGCGGTTCCGGCGGGAGGTCACGGCGCTGCGGTTCGTTGCGGGCGTCTCGCCGCAGGTAGTGCCCGCGCTGCTGGGAGTCGACGAGGCGGAACGAGTGATGGTGCTCGAATACCTGCCGGCCGGGCGGTCGTCAGAGCCGTGGGCTGTCGACTACGCGACTGCGCTCGCCCGGCTGCACGCTGCCGGTACCGCGGGCGCCGGTCTGCCGCGGCAGGCTCGCCCCACGGAGGAGGACGTGACGGCCTTCCTGGCGCTGGCGACTGCAGTTGGTGTCCAGATCTCCGGCGGCCTGCACGACGAACTCGACGCCGCTGTCACTCGGCTGGCCAACTCTGGCCAGAGGTCCATGCTGCACGGCGACCCCTGCCCTGACAACACCATCCGCACCAGTCCAGGGCTGCGATTCGTCGATCTGGAGCATGCTTGTTCCGGCGACGGGATCGCGGAACTTGCCTACCTCCGCATTGGGTTTCCCACCTGCTGGTGCGCTCAGCAGATCAAGTCACCTCACCTGGCGGCCGCCGAAGCTGCCTACGCGGATACCTGGCGCGCGGCGACCGGGCGGCCGGTGCCCAGCACCATGGCCGATGCCTGCCTAGGCTGGCTGCTCACAGCGGGCAGCCTGGTTGAATTCGAACGGCGCGCCAAGGGTGCCGCGTACTTCACGGACATCATCCGCGCCGACTGGCGCTGGGGTACCGCATCGGCCCGGCAGCGTCTGCAACACCGAGCCCGGGTCGTGGCTGCCGCGACCGAAGGCCACGGAGAGCTAACCGCAATCCACCCGTTCGCTGAGAACTTCGCCACCGAGCTTGCCCGCCGGTGGCCAGCAGTCCGGGGCTTGCCTGACCACCTCGACGCCAGCCCGCTCAGGCCTCATTAGCCAGACACACGGTCGCGTTAATCGGTCGCCGAGTAGGTCCATAATCTGACTACCGTGGACTATACTCTCGACTATGACGATTGCTTCTACGCCGGTGCCGCTGTCCGAGGCGAAGGCACACCTGTCGGAGCTGGCCAGGAGGGTGCGCCAGCAGCACGAGCGGATTACCCTGACCCGCAACGGCGAGGCTGAGGCCGTCCTGCTGTCGGTGGACGACCTGGAAGGCCTGGAGATGACCCTGGAGATCCTCGGCGACACCGATTCCGTCGCCCGCATCTCCGAAAGCCTGGCCGCGCTCGGCCGCGGCGAGCCCGGTGCCGACCTGGCCACCGTCCGCCAGGACCTGGCCAGGCGCCGCGCCACTGGCGCGTGACGCCCGAGCCCGCCGGGCGGTACGACGTCCGCTTCCAGCCTGCTGCCCGACGGGCGATCTCCCACCGGCTGCCAGAGACCGTCGCCGCAGCCGTGCTCGAATTCTGCGACGCCACGCTCGCTGTCAGCCCGCACCGTGTCGGCAAGCCGTTGTTCGGCCCCCTCGCCGGCTGCCATGGCGCCCGGCGCGGAACCTACCGGATCGTCTACCGCATCGACGAAAACACCCGCACCGTGCATGTACTCGACATGGAATCGCGCCGACATCTACCACCGCTCCTAGGCAAGCCCGGCCCGCAGGTCCGATCCTGATCTGTGACCGAGTACCCGACCTCCAGGCGGTGACGCGGCACGATGCTCTGGCTGGTCTGGCTCACTCGTCGGGTGGGCGGGTGGTGCTCATGAGGCCAGGTCGTCGCTCGGCATCGGATTTCACGATCCGCAGCATCAGCCGGCGGATCAGCGCGCTGAACGGGCCAACGAGCAACCAGTAGCGCGCGAAGCGGCGGAGGCTGGTGGGGTCCGTGGCCGCCGTCCGTGTCTCAGTCGTGATGAGGGCGCGCCCGCTGCCGTAGGGCTCCACCCGGATGTTGAAGGCGACCTTGACGTACCCAGGGGTGTCGAACGCGGCGAATCGGCCGGCGTCGACCTGCGGCGCGGGCTCGTCGCCGGTGACCGCCTTCCACGGCTGCACGACAGTGCCGAACACGATCTCGTGGCCGGGCGATTCGCCCAGGAGCAGGAAGCCGGCGCGCTCCATGTCCTCGAGGGTCAACGGCGGGCGGGCAGGTCCCGATGGCCGCCTCTTGAGGACCCGCTCCAGCCGATTGGGGAGGCTTCGCAGCTCGAGGAGCACCCATATCACCGCGGACCGGGACAGGTCGCTCCGCCGGACCGCCTGCCACGTGAGGTCGGTGTCTGCGTCGACGACGACGGCGTGCGTCTCTGTGACGTCGTACTGGGGAAGGTAACGGTCCAGGAGCATCGCTTCGGCCTCGGATTGCACACCAACCTCCCCGCGTGGAGTTGAACCCCGGCAAGCACCGCCCTGCTGCATGAAGCGGTCCTCTTCACACTCTCTGGCCGCAAAGGAGCCCTCACCAGAGGAAAACGTCCCGCCCTCACCCTTCCGCATCTTGCGCTCATCCGAGGAGCCCACCACGAGATGAAGACCCCACTGCTCTCCGACCGCGAGGCAGATTCCGCCGACTACCTGACGGCCGCCGAGATCCTCAAGGGCCAGCTCGCCGGGTATCGGACTGACACCTACGCCCACAACGGCAACGAGGACCTAGTACTACAGCCGCAGGCTGAGAT